>OHOZ01000233.1_pt1 | contig 36694 bp, 47 predicted proteins | sample 1569931 | NCBI WGS metagenome assembly OHOZ01 (sample SAMEA3879572, study PRJEB24766) | human gut metagenome | biome: human-associated habitat; feature: feces | place: USA | collected 1985/1987
TGGAGTTATAGAAAAGAAAAAGCTAAAATGAAGTCTGATATTGCAAACAATATAGACAAGCAGTTATTTAGACTTCTAATAAAAGCACAATACGCTCTAAAAAAAGAAGATATAGACTATTCATTACATGGTTGTGGTTCTGCCTTTAAAGACATATCTAATCTTATCGAATATCTTGTACAATTTGAGGAAAGATACAAGACGGATAAAAATGCAAAAAAGATTATAGAATTGCATAAAGACTTCGATAATCTTAACAAAGACAGTGAATGTAATCGAAGGATTGAAGAACCTGAGTATTATAGAATTGCAAATGAAGTATATAAATACTCTGATAAGATTTTACAGAAGAAATTTCCCAAACGGTAAATAGAGCCGGAGCACTAAACTCCGGCTTTATTGTAACCATGCAAATTTACTAAAATGAAAGCAAGTCACAGCAATTGATTAGCCCTTTGAATCTTAACCGATTTACGATTTCGGTGTAAAGATACTCTATATCCCCACTGAAATCCCCATAGTTCTGATACAGAAACACGACATCAGCGCAGTTGTCGGAAATTGTACTCTTAGACTGAATCCCCAATACTCTTGACATCTCCTCACGTAATCCAGCAGCCATTTTTCCACCGGCAAGTGAGCTTGGAGAAAACAGGTACAAGATAATGAAGATGAACTTCTTTCGTTGTGTTACACTATCAATACAAGGGGGAAGTCCTCTGCTATTCAATAACTCAACGAAGATTTTATAGATATCCCCAATAAGGCTTTTATCCCTCAAAATCGGTGAAGCTAAGGTGTTTTCTTCTTCTGAAAGTTCTGATTTCTCAATTCTGATTTTTTTAAGACGAATTATTATGTTAAAATCCAGTTCCATAACGCAATTATTTTAAAAGTAAATAGTATATTTGCATCATAATCGTGTGAGGAGCTGGTTCATAGTCGTGTGTGGGCTGGCTCTTTCTTTATTTTACAGACTTATCTTTTCTCTGAATAGTCTCATCCTTTTCGTCGATTCCTCTACCCCACATCATTGCGGAATATAGAGCACCGGCATATAAAAAGAGTTCCTCACGACTGGTAAGGAACTTAACTTTCAAAGCCTTGTCAAGAGCTTTGCTATATAAGTAGTTATTTATTTCCATTTTTTCTCAAATCATATTTCTGTATGTATTTACTAACCGTAGTTCGACTTACTCCAAGTGTACGAGCAATGTCTTTAAGGTGTATTCCCTCCTGTACAAGTTTGCCTATTTCTTCAGCTTCAATATGTACGCGAGGATTTCCTCCTTTCTTTTCTGGCGATGGTTCAATTCCAAACTGGCGCCGCCTCTTTTGGGCATATTCCTTGGTGCATTTGTCTTTGGTTACATAGATAACAGTTCGGTGGTCAATACGCAGAGGGTATAACCTTTTCTCAATTTCTCTGTGCTCTTCTACAAGGCGTTCGGCATCTCCGTTGACCGTTGTATCAACTTTCTTGTATCTGTCTGAAATAGTTTGTTTATTACGTTTTCTGATATTGGAATTTACATTCATAGTTATATTTACTGTTTATTGGTTATTACTTTCTAAAAAACATATCCCCGGAAATTGATCGGGCTGTATCGTCACCTGTCAACCGGATATAACGGAAGAAATTCTGTTCAGAGCGGTGTCCGGTAAGTTTCATGATTTCAAAGGTTTTCATCCGGCCAGTGAGATACATGTTGGTAGCTGCGCTTCTCCTCGCAGTATGACTGCTGATCAATTCCCATTTCTCACGAGTGACGGTCTTTAATTTACCACCTTGTGTATAAGAGTAAGTCACAAGATCATTCAGTCCGATTTCCTTCATAATTACCTTCAAGTATTTATTGACATACTGAATGCAAAGACCACAAGGGACAAAACCGCCATACTTAGCATAGATTTCCTTCACATAGGCGTGTAGAGGGACTTTTACATCTACATTCGTTTTCTTGGTTCGCTTGACCAGGTAGTCACCTTGAAAGTTGTCTTTTGTTAGAGTTGAATAGTCCGAGTATCTGAGAGCTGTTAGGCAACCTACAACAAATAAGTCTCGGATACGCTCTTTAGCTTTTCTCTTGTCCTGTTTGAGAAACTTGTAGTAGTATATTCTGGTGATTTCATTCATACTCAGAAATACTGCATTGGTGGGCTCGCATTTCAGGTCAACCTCATCATAGGTGTTGTCTACAGCATAGTTATATTGCGATGCTCGGCGGACAAGCGTTTGAATCTTCTGGATATATCCAACTATCGTGTTATGTCTGAGCCCCTGGTCTTCCAAGTAGACTATGAAATCGTCCAAGAACTCAGCAGTCACCGAATTGGTGAAGATATCACAATCAAACTCTTCCGAAAAAGCATCTATGTGCTTAATAATAGCATCATATACTGCGGCGTAATGTGCAGACTTTCGTCTGGATCGCTTTTCAAGTACTTCGCGTGCAAAACCTGTGAAGTAAATTCCTTCAAGCGGTTTTTCTTGCCGGAAGTGGTTAATATAGTCCTTTCTCGCTTGGCGGGGCTGGACCGAGGAAAATACTTGTAATGTTGCGGCTGTATCATTTTAAGGGTTATTATCATCATTATCCGTATCGGAGGAAATATCCTCTTCTATTTCGATTCCATCTTCACAAGCTACATTCTCACAGAATGCCTCCTTTTGATGAAATTCACACCATCCGTTACCGAATGAATCTTCATTGGCGAATAGCTTACATTCGCTACATACTTGTTTCTCATTCATATAAAGACTCCTTTCTTTCTTGTTATTAGCCAAACAACATCGGGCTCAGCTCGTAGTTATTTATTAAAATCTCTGTCTTACGTTTCGCCTTTGTTAAATTAGCGACTTTGAGAGGCATATCTATCTTTTCAACGTGCCATTTATTCACAGCAACGAAGTACCGTAGTGTCTGGCACCAGAAGTTAGATAAGATGAACTTTCCCTTTATTCCCTGCAGGACGGTAAGCAGCTGGAACAATTCTTCGTGGGTATATCCACGGTAATGACCTTGAGTACATCCGGGATAAGGTGGATCGAGATAGAAAAGTGTTTCTGGCGTATCTCTTTGCCTTATTACCTCCAGTGCATCCCTGCAGGAAATCTGTACTTCGGCCAGGCGTGAACGGAGGGTTTCGTTAAACTCTGTACGCTTGTTCCGCATAAATACTCCGGTATGGCTTCCTGCCGAACCGTTACACCATTTCCAGCCTCCGTGCATGCTTCCAGAAAAAGAACCGTTCGTTATCATCCACACAGACCAAGCGATTTCAAGTTCTCCGGCCGGAACTCGACCGTTATAGAAATCCTTTGCCTTTAGGTATTCTGTTTCCGAATGAAGAGTATTCTCTACCAAGCATCGCAATTCGTCAAAATGTTCTTGCGCCTGCCGGTAGAAAGTTATCAATCTATCATTCTTGTCGTTTATTACCTCAAGATAACTTTTAGGCTTTTGGAAGAAAACAGCACCTCCACCAAAGAACGGTTCGCAATAAATCTTATGTGCCGGCATCATAGAAATAATTTTGGTTGCCAGCTGCTGCTTACCTCCGTAGTATGTGATTGGGGTTCTCATTTGATTCCTTTCTTTATTGATTTGAATTAGTTTTTAAATGGCAGATAATCGTTTTCGTATAGCCAACAAAGCATATCATAGGCTGCATCAATAAGACTCTCTGAACTAAAACTTGCGCATTCATGTTCTGCATTTATACGAGCGTATTTAATCTTCCATTCGTTCTTTCGCCTATCCATAACTTCTAATGTAAGCCAATAGACTTCGTCAATTATTGGCGGCAGCTTTTCAAGAATATCCTGCAATGTATAGACGTTGACAGAATCCTTTATACTATCATCGTTCAGATAATGATTTTCCTCAACTAATATTGATATAAGATGCCTATTTTCTCCGTCATGTTCATCATATTCAATTTTCACAAATGATGCATTACTTGTATCTATTCCAAGTTTTTGCAAATGATTCATCTGCTCTATTGATAATACCTGTTTACTCATTATTTTGCCTCCTTCCTATTTATTATTGAATTAAAGTCTTTCCATTAAATTCTTCATGTACTGACAATTCATGTCACACACTTTAGTCTTCCACTCTTGACGGTGGGAATAGTTACCACATTCGTATCGTGTCCTTACTTTATATGAAGGACATAGGTTTCGATAAACCTCAATGGCTTTTTGTTTTTGCCATTCTGCGCCAGCGGTAAAGTGCTTGGCAAAATGTTCTATATAATCAGGAATCTCTGAATCATGTAGTTCTTCTGGAATCCAGCAATTTTCATCTGCATATTTCCTTGCAGCTTCTTCTACTGTCTGTTTCATATCTTTATTTTTAATAATCTTTCATTTCTTCAAATACCGGTTTATTTCAACCTGAATGTAATCAGGCGCAATATGGCATCGCTCAACTACAGTTTGTTGCTCTTCCTTTTCTAGGAAGTTACGCTTCCGGATGATGACATCCACTTCCTCGCTACGTTCACGGAGAAACTTTCTAAATGCTTCACCGACAGTTATCGTATCGAAATACCCGTAGAACTTTCCATATCTTCCAAGCTTGAAACGGGCAACAAATAGAAGAAATTCTGTCAACTTGATGTAGTGATACTGCCCGACAAACAGCCGTGAAAATTCATTCAGAGCGTCTACATCAGCACTCTCTTTCGTTGAAGAAGCAAAATCAATAGTCAACAGTTGAGTTTTTACCCACAACGAAGAAGAATCACATCCATACATCCGTTCTAAATCAGCCACTGTTGGAGATTTCTCACTATAAGCCTTTTCCAAATCTGAAAGAATAATTGTTTGAAGTGAAGTGGAATAGGCAGATGAAAAAGCCTTAAAGGTCGGGTATCTCTGCTTGATGGTCGATAGCAGAACTTCCCTGCTCGATGGCTGCGTATTCGTCAAGGAGCATTTTTGCCTTTGCTGCCTTATCAGCATGCCGATTGTTTGGTCCTTGGGTTCCTGTTTTTCCATACTTGATGTTTAACCATTCTTGATAATCTCGTTCTGTTCCCGTAAATACAACCCCGGTCCAACCTGATTCAATAGCTCTTGCCATTTGTTGGATGGCGAATTCTTCTTCGAATTGGCCTAGTTTGTCTAAAGAAAGCTGCAATGCATAATTGAGTTTCTTCTTCCATTTAGGAGTCTGGCGAAGCGTTTCCCACGTAGACATAAAAGCTATCGAAGTGAAAGGGTATACCAAAGGTTTCACATCACCTTCAACTTTCTTAGACCTCTTAGGCTTTGGGGGAGGGGGGCTCTCGTGCGTATGCGCGAGACTCTCTTTGTTTATAGTTTTAATATCTATAATAGGTGGAATTTGCGTTTCATCAGTACCATTTACCGATGATATTACCGATGTTTTCATGTCATTGCTCAATTTCAAGGAGAAGGAATAGAAGCACCCTACCCTTTTATCTTTACTTGATTCAAACGATATCAAACCGGCATCAGCAAGCGCATTTCTTGATTTACGCAAGGTTTTATCCCAAATATTCAATGAAGCACATAAAGTAGAACTACGTACCTCAAATACGTCCTTCCACCCCTTTTCATTACAAACAGCCACAAGTTCATGAAAAAGAGCTTGGTCTATAGCAGCAAGGTATGTATCAGCACGAACCTTTCGGAGTTTGGAAATTAGTTGATAACTATTCATAATCAAAAAACATCATTTTTGAGATTGTTTACCAAAAGAGTATAACGCTTTATCATTTTTTTATAATCATCTTCATCTATCTTACAGCAAGTGTTATGTTTTGCTTCTAATAGTTCAAAACGTTCTTTCCCTATTTTTTTAATCAGATTTCTTTGATAACCTTCAAGATGGTCGGGATTAATTCGATTACAATCACGACATTCAGCCCAGCAATTTAATTCATCAAACCGTGTTGATAAATGGGAACGTGAAAAGTAGTGACCACAATCTGCTTCACTAAATGGCTTTATTTTCCCGCAACTAATACATCGGAAAGCTCTATACCCGAATATCTTACTGTCTCTCAAACGTATATACAGAGAAAAAACCTCGTCTAGTTTTGCTTTCAAATCCGGCTTCTTCTTTATTGTTACCCCTGCTTTATCAAACAGAGGTAAAGGCTTGTCTTTCTTCTTAGCCTTAGTTCGTTTTATGTAGTACGGCATCTTATCTATATCTTACAGTGTCATTTTCAACCCAAACTTCAGAAGCGTTTCGCCTTTGCATTACGCTATCATGGTAAACTTTATGTTCTTTGGATATTTTTTCCAATTCGTATTTAGTTTTATTTAATTCATGTTCTAACCGCAATACCTTTTGAAAGTCTGATTCACCATTACCTTTCATAAACGGTGTCATTTCCATATCTCGCATTATATCCAAATGGTCAATGAAATCACTTGCTACCTTTTCAATTATATCGGTTGATGCAGAAATACCATATTCTTGAAATATATCTGCCATAGCTTCAATGTCTATATCTCTAACCATATTTATTTATCTTTAAAACGTTTCACATACAACTAAAAGCCCCGAAGCATATTCTCCGGGGCGATTCAATATTTATTCCAACGAAACACACTACTAACAGGAACTTATACAAGGCTTCGGCTTCTTTTCAGTCGTGTCACTAGCAATCATCAGCCAGACCCATACTTTGTATAAGCTGCATTCCCGCTTTTATATGCTTCTCTCTCTAAGGTTTGTGGGCGGTGAAAGAATCGAACTCTCCTAATGCAGTGCGCTACATCATTTCTACCAGACATGCAACCGCCCGTGTGCTGTTTTATTTATGGGATTAAAAACAGCAAAAAATAACCACGCTCATTTCAATGTTGTTATTGAAGGAATCCGAAAATAGAGCGAAAAACAACGTTCCCCATTGTGGATAAGCCCGGACTCGAACCGAGAAATGCAGGATGTCTTATTGCTCATTTGGCAATCAAGGGATGGATTAGTTTTATTCTCCCCCTTTACATGGAGAAACCTACTATAAACAGAGCATTCAGCGTCTACCAATTCCGCCACTTATCCGTTTTGCCCGCTATATCTTCACAGACCTTGCAGGCAGGTTAACAAAGTTACTTACCATGTTTCATTCGATGGCAATCCTCACATAGAGTCTCAAGACAATACAGGAACTCTAGTTCATGTCCAACTATGGAATATCCTGCAATGTCATAGACTTTGTGATGGACCTCCAAGTTATATGTCTTACCACACACCTGACATCTATGCCCATCACGAATTCTAACCTTGCGTTTTACCTCTTCCCAATAAGGATTATTCCTCAGGCTCTGCCGATACTTCGTCGGCCTCCCCTTCTTGTGCGCCAGTCTCGTCATTTTCTTCCTCCTTTCTCCATGGGCTGTCTTCGATTGGGACTCTATGCCATTCATGGCGTTGGATGGGAACAACCTCACCACTACCTTCATCCAAGAAATCTTCAGTCCAGTGTTCTAACCAAACATCCTGACCGTCTTCTTCCCAGACTTCAACAATATTCTCATCCTTGCCAAACTTGCGAAGGTTCTTTCTGGTATCCTTCACATCTATATCTGGCAATTCATAGCCAAGTGCTTTAAATGCCTCCTGATTCATTTCACCTGAATTGAAGAGGTCATTGTATTCATGCTTCGGTATTTCCTGAACCAACGCCAGACGAAATGCATCATTCACCCATGAATAATACAGGTAATGCCCCATCACAGGAATACGGAAGGTATCAATCATCTTTAAAGGATAATCCTTAATGCCTTTCTTTGCCAAGTTCACAAGGTCTTTGAACTGGGTATGTAAGGCAGAAATCTTTGCCTCAAAGTCTTTCTTCTCTGTATTGAACTTGGCTTTCAAAGCTTCGAACTGTGCTTCAAGTTCCGGCATCTGTTCCTCGGCAATCTCACCATAGTTCGCACGGATAGTTGAGATTTCATAATCATCCATCACCCGGTTAGCAATTACATCCTTTTCTTGGATGGTTACAAAATGCTCTGACAACTTCTTTTTAACGTCTTCCATACAGACGCAATCAGAGAAAATAACTTCGGGGAATTTTACGGTGGTAGGAAGCTTGAATTTAAGTTCCTCTGGTACATAGTCTTTTAAATCAATCATTGTTTCTTAGTATTTAATTTCTTAAGCATTTTCTTGCACCTTCTACATAAATCCTGATCGGGAGATGCTTTAGGAGCGTATTTCTTTATTTTATCAGAGCATTGCATAAGTAGGCGCTCTATTGTTTGAATATCTGTTTTGCATAATTCCATTATTCAAAATCATCTATAGCCACCGGATGAAGAAGTTTCTTACTCCAATCAGGAAGCTGCATGTCAATTATACCACGAGCACCCTCTTCCGCTTTAGCATCATAGCCGGGAAACCACTTCTTATCAAAGCAGTCCTTGACGATAGAAAGAGCATAGTGATATTTATACTTACCATTAGCCAGATCATCAGGAGACCAAAAAAGAACAGCCACATCATAGGGTTCGACTGTCTGCAACATAATCATTATGGTTACATTAAAGTTTCGTCCAGTAACGCCGCTCATTACTTCTTGGTACATACCTTCTGACAACTCATATTTGAGTTTGGCACAATCATAATAGAACTTGCCGAGATCATCGGCCCGTGTGGTTTTGAAGGAAATTACGGCATTAACGCCGATATTTTCTTCTACATTGAAATAATCCGGCCGGACTCTCACATCAAGCCCGGTTTCTTCATCCTTTCCATAGAAAGAGACTTCTGAATATGCGCCTTTGAGAATCTGAGGAATAATACCGCCACCATACCAATAATAGTTTCTTTTTAAGGCGGTTATAATCATATTCATTTCTTCACTGATGAAAGAATAGCCAAAATCAATAAGCTTTTGTTTCAGATCGTCCCGGTACTCTTTGAGTGCATTGAAATTCCATTTCCCAGAAGGAGATTCGCTTTCAGCATCCTTTGCGTAATCTTTCTCATTTGCAAGAAGTTCTTCATAAAACTCGATCATTTGAATCACACCATCTTTTGATGCTTGATTACATGACGGCTCTACCTTTACCAATTCAAACAAACGAGGTTCCAGAAAAGCCATGTGAGCAAATGTGCCTAATTGAAAACAGGGCTTCGGTTTCTTTTCAAAGACTCTCTCCCAATCGTAATAAAACGAACGCGGAGTCTTAAGAGCATTCTTTAGATTTGAAGAAGAAATATGTCTGCTTTCAAGATATGTCTCCATTGGATCGCGTTTGACTGTTCCATGCACACTCAAAGATTTCAAGTCGATATTGACAGGTTTCTTATAGCAGTTTAGCGCTATGAAATCCAGAACCGTTTCTTTCGTTGGGTAATCATCCGGATTATAGGCAGAAGGGTTGAGCTCCTCCCCTTCTGCACAATTATTCAAATCAAAATCTATCATCCGACTACTGGTAAGTTTATGCGTAGAGGTTTTACAGACCAATTATCAGACTGGAAATTATTGGTTTTATTCTTTCTCTTACCCATATAAGTGATTTTAAGAGGAACACCACTTTTAAGTGAACCATTCTCAATATATTGTTCAAGAATACCAACCAATCTACGAGAACCATTAGTCACAGTCTGTACTACTCCATCCTCTGTTCTCTCAAGAAAAGTAGCACAATCCAAATCAATTAATTCACCTGTGTTGGTAGCGCTTAAGACCTTTTGAGGCTTGATTTCTACAAAAAACATTTTCTTAAACTCACCGGCATGTTCCGGCGTCCAATAGTTACCACAAAGGTCAACTGGTAATTCCTGAGCATCCTCTAAAGAAGGGAGATCACTTGTACTCAAATCTGCTGCTTGAATCTCAAATGAAGATTCCTGCTCTTTTAATGTTAATTCTTTACTCATAATCGTAATTTTTAAAGGGTTAATTTAATTGTTTCTTTCGCCAGAAGTCCGCTAACATTCGCCATTGAAAGGGCTTGTTTAATTTCTTTTTTGGAATAGTAAAGAGGAGAGTTCTTACTATCCCCTTTGCGAACAGGCTTGATAATTTCCTTATGTACGAGAACATTAAACCGTTTAAGGTCAATCTTCATCATCTTTAGCCATTTTTTCACCTCACTCAACCGGATAAAATCTTGCGATGGCTCATAAGCCTTGACAGCCTCCATATATCCAACCTGATAACTGTCAATCATTATAGATTGAAGTTCTTCTATATTCATTCTGCCCTCCTTTTCTTATGCCGCAAAAGGAATATCTCTTCCCTTTGTTCTAGTTCTTGTTTTGTAAGATAACTCCATATTGGATCTTGACCTGAATGTTTTTAATCTTCTCATTTCAAAGTGACCGTCAATACACAATACTAATAGCAGGCAGCAGGTAATTCCTGCACGTATAGTTGGAGAAAAGTCCATCGTAAAACTAATGCCTGCCATCCGTTCATATAGTTTCCTTGCTAGTTCTCTACCGTTTCTCACATGAAGAATTCTGAAAGCTTCTTGCAGTTGGTTGTTGATCGTGCTTAATGCTCTGCATTTTATTGAAGCTATCTCTTTCTTCTCATAACCTAATGCATACATCTGTGCTGTATATTCACATTCTTGGGTAAGCTCGGTTAATACTCTTTTCATAATCGTGTGAGTTTTAAGTGCTACTTCTTCATGTTATTGATGATATACATGGAATTGGTATACTTGTTTTTGGATATTGTATAAGCCGGTTTACCGTCCGGAACTACAATTCCTTTTTCCTTCAATTCCTTGCTTATTACATGGGCCTGTTGCCTGTAGCCTGTAACATCAACTTCTGAAAGTGGGATAATCTTTTGCTTACCCGGCTTCACCTTTTCAATTATTTCTCTGATTGTTGCCATAAAATTAAAATTTAAATTAATGATTCGTGGACAAGCCCGGACTCGAACCGGGATGAGCTTTACTGCCAATAAGCGAGAGCCCCGACATACGTTCCGTGCGTCTACCAATTCCGCCACTTATCCGAAATAAGAAAGGTGCACTATCTTCGCAGACCGCACACCTCAGTACAAACACAAAATAAAACACGACAAATACTTTTGAATTATATAATTTAGTTCATCACTTTCTTGTTAAGAATTATATATTATCCATTTGATTTTTCAATTCAGTTTCGATGTCTATCGGATTACCAATAGTATTACCCAATAATGCGGCAGTCATAACACAGCGAAACGCTTTCTCACATTTCTCCTTAGTTTCTTTTTTAGTTGCCTTAGCCACTTCACTGGCGTAGTGCTCTGCCACATCGTCAATTAAAGATGCGCGTTCAAAATCTGCTATCTCAGTATAAGAAATCCTTTCCCAATTCGAATAACCGTTTAATTGGGCTACATAATCTTTAGCCTGTTGCAATGCCTTTGTTTCCATCAGTTCTATCATAATTTGAATTAATCACGCATTTCTCTATAACTTATCCGGATCATAATAAAAGATAGCCCACATATTAAAGCCATCACAATAACACCAGTGTAATACATAGGACTTTCTTTGATAACAGCTCCGTAGAGCATCACCACTGAACATATAAGTACAAGCAATGATAGGACAAACATGACTATTTTCATGGCAACACCTCTTGTACTTTAGAAAGCGTACATTGGCTTTTCTGAATTGCATCATCAATATGCAACATTAAGCTATCCATCTCTCTTGTACGCCTAAGAGACAAGGCAGCCAAACAATCTGTAGCTGCTTTCAATTCAAGTGAAAGTTCTTTCACTGTATCTTCTAAGAATTTCATGTACTCAATTTCTTTCATAAAAAATAAGTATTAGTTTGTGCCCGCCAACCTTTTAGACAGTTGTACCAGTAATCGAGAACTGACGGGCTTATATTGTCGAAAACGGTACGGACGCCTAACCCGTATGCTTACTGCTCTAAGACGTTTGTTTGCTGCGTTTTCTGTTAATCGTTAAACATTGCACAACTCACAAGCTCCAACTTGCTTATGTGCGTTCGTTATCTTTGGTTGACCTAAACGGTTTATGAATTACACCGTAAAGGCTTTTACAATATTTCAAAGAACTAATCAATAGTGCCCGTATAGAATATTCTCTACGTCTGCACGGGCTGTTGTGCGTAATATAAGTGTGATTAATCTTCATAGAAGAACTTCTCACCCGGCTTTCTGAATAGCCTATACCCAGCGTACAAGCTCACTAATGCTGTCATAATTTCTATCATACCGCTATTCTGTTAAGTTGAAACTCTATGTAATCAATCTCTTCTTGAATGCCTTGCAACGCTTCTTCTTTGGTATCAGTATTACAGTATGCGCAAGCCTCTACCTCTGACATACCGTCTACTCTATCAAGCTCAGTACAAGCCTTATCCAAAGACTTTTCAAACTCATAAACATCTATGCTGTCACATATTCTATACTGTCTCATATCAAGCGATTTTTAAAAGGTTAGCTTTTTTGTAGCATCTGAATTCTTGGCGTTCAGTATCGAAATAAGTTTGAATGGTGTCATTCTTTGCCCTCTTGTCAGTGCCAGTAATAGTTGGCATCAGCTTTTCATTCAGCGTGCCATAGGCTTCACGTACAGAACCATCTACTTTTTGAAAGTAGAACTTCACAATCTTACTTTTCATTTGAGCTTTCAGTTTCAAATTTGCCCAAGCAATTTTCAGTGCTTCACTCATTGAAAAACCGTTTCTCTTCACAAAAGACCATGCAAGTGACATAACCTCTTTCATTTGATTTTTAAAATTCGTGCTCATAACCGTGTGATTTAATATGTTTATACTATTTTATTCTGCCAACCTTTTTGCTACCTTTGCATCGGTGATAATGTAATCACCTTGATTGGCGATGCGAATATACAGCAAATAACTGTATACACAAACAAACATACAGCTGTTTACTGTTTGCCATCGGGCTGGCGGCTAAAAAGCGCTATCATATTGTCTGCATTATACCTTATTATATAGAACTATGGATTTAAAAGACTTTGTAAAGGGCGTAATCCTTGACATTACGAATGCAGTAAAAGAATGCCAAGACGAAGTGAGCAATGGAGCTATTATATCTCCAACAAACAGCAAAGCGGCAGAAAAGGTCAGAGCTTCAAATGGAGATTTAAAAATATCTTATATAGATTTTGAAGTAGCTGTAACCGCTGGAACTGCGACTGGCGTCAACGGGGAAGTTAAAGGAGGAATAAAAGTTCTTTCTTCTTTTATTGGAAGTAAAATAGGTGGAGATAGTAAAGAAACTAACGAAAACACATCAAAGGTAAAGTTTTCAATACCTGTCATTTACCCCACATTTGGAGTAAAAGAACGCCCAATATTATCGTAAGTGTTTTTTAACATTGAATTCAAACATTCTTTTAATTCTGTAGAAGTCATACAAAGCGTCACTAAACGAACTATCTAATATTTCTTGATTAGGATGCTTTAAGTACGAAAAGTATATGCGGAGAAATAATCTCCTATAATACCATGCTTTTATAATTTTTCTAATTGATTTGAACATAGCAAACAAGTAAAGCGACCAACTCCAAAGTTGCGGTTTGAAGTTAAGTCGCCTATATAGTCCCTTTCGGGAACAGTTAAACAATTTAGTCGAAATCATCCGCAACTTGATTCCGACGCAAATATACAGTAATTAACTGTATACTCAAAATATAATAAGATTAATATGATGACACCTAAAGAAATTTTAGAGTATATATTATCACAAGAGAAGATAACGTATGCGCAATTATCTAAAGAAATGGGACTGTCAAGAGCTCAACCACTTTATGATATACGAGATGGAAATATTAAAAGGATTAGTGAAAATTACGCCTCTAAGATAATAGCAGTTTATCCTAAATATAATCGCATATGGTTGCTCACTGGAGAAGGAGAAATACTAAAGGATGATGATAAGTCTGAATCATCTATCCAGCAAGTATCTTCTCCCTTTGAATATGACTATACTGTTATGGACTTTTTCAAAGACTACTACAGCTATTTAAACTACAAAGAAATAGATAAGACCTTATTAAATAAACAACTTACCACATTAGCAGATGAAGAATCTGCAAAAATAGCAGGAACAATGGGATTAGATTATGAAGATTTTATACACGGCATTGATATCGTTACAAATTCACCACACACGGGAAAACTCGTGCCAGTATACAATGCCAAAGCAGCGGCAGGAAAAGCAAATGTTGATATGTATGGCTCCCGGACAAGTTGGATAAATGTTGGCGACCTCCTAAAGGACAGTGAGGCGTCTTTGTATGTATATGGAAATAGCATGATACCTGGATACCCACCGGGAAGCCTTATTGGAATACGCCCGCTTAACGAATCATTTATTGAACCAGGAAGCGTATATGTCGTGGAAACAGAATCGAATAGGTACATAAAAAGACTCTATTACAGTAAGGATAAAACGGCACTTATCTGCATGTCGGATAACCATATCAAACACACAGACGGTCCAATGGAAGGTGAATATTTCTATCCTCCATTTGAAATCCCTCTTTCATCAATTAGAATAATACATAAAGTCATAGGAGTAATAAAAAGAAATAGTATTTCTCTGGCATAAACGTTAAAACTATGAAATTCAATCAATACACATGGAATCTATATAAGCAATCTCCCGATTTATTCAATGAATTAAAGAACAAATTATTATGAAACGAATTATTCTGTCATTAGGAATCATCTTATCGCTCATTTTTCAATCATGCAGCAGCAATATTGACAAGGGGCGAGATGTGTATAAAACATACTTGAAATCGACTTTGAAAGACCCTAACTCTTTGGAAATATATAAAGAATCATATACAGTTGAGGATGATGGATATACTGTTAAATTCACTGTGGATTACGGAGCCAAAAATAGTTTGGGAGGAATGGAAAGGAAGAAGGAAAACTTTACAACCTTTGGAGGGCAGATATATCTTAACGGAAAATTTTACAACAAGGAAGACTTTTAAGCCGGCCGTCATCCCCGGCTTTATCTACGACGGTTTTGTCGATTTGCAAATTGTTTACCCATTGTTTACCCATATAAGAAACAAACTATAGATAACAATTTGGTTATCAGATAAATATTTAAAAATAATCCTCAGATTGTGGTTCTGAATGTCGTGGGTTCGAGTCCCATCAGTCACCCAAAGAAATCCTGTAAGTTTATGACTTACAGGATTTTTTGTTTATAACACTTTCCTATCCTCTATGTTAAAGTTTACTATTCCGACCAGTCCCCAACAAATATTAACCACTATAATCATAAAGTTCCGGGAATTTGCATACATTTGCACCACATTTGCAAAAACATCAGAGATGCAATAATAAACATGGAAAATGAACTTCTGTCGCTCATTCCTGAATACATACCTTTAGGGCTCGGCGTATATGACAAAGATGGATATCTGAAATACGCCAATGGTACTACACTAAAAATGTTCGGTGTAACCATGAAGGATATTTATAATATTAATATCTTCGATGACCCTAACATCACAGCAGAAGATAAAGTTCTCCTTAAACAGGGGCTGAATGTCTCGTTTGAAACTGATTATGATTTCGATCTTTGTGAAAACTTCTACGAAACACCCATCAAAGGAATCAGAAAATACTTTGTTACCAAAGTAACGATCATGCGCGATCCCGAAGGAAATCGTCAAGGCTACTTATTAGCCTGCGAAGATATCACCGTAAAGAAAGCACAAGAGCGGGAAATCATTGAAAGTTACAAGAAGATAAAAGCAACACAAAAGGAATTATCACTAGCCTTGAATGCCGGGAAGCTATCCTCATGGAACTACAATATAAAAGAAGGTCTGTTTTACAAATTCGATGTTCATATCGAGAATATTGAGAAAAGATCATTGAGATCCATATATGAGAGCATCCATCCCGATGACAGAAATAAATTCATGGCATTACTGGAAGCTGTTGCTCATAAACAGAAACTCCCGGAAAACAGGATTATATTAAGAGTTCTGGAAAACAATGCAACAGATTATAGTTACTCCAGCTTTACCTACAGTGCAGTAGAAGATGAAGCAGGCAATATAGTAGTCATCACATTTATTCAACGGGATATTACCGAAGACATTATATACCAGCAAAATCTGATTACAGCCAAAAATAAAGCAGAAGAAGCGGACAAGTTGAAGTCCACATTCCTCGCTAACATGAGTCATGAAATCCGTACTCCACTCAATGCAATCGTCGGATTTTCCGAACTACTGACCGAAACGGATGATACGGAAGAAAAATTTGAATATAAACAACTGATTGAAACCAACAGTGAGATACTCCTGAAATTAATCGGAGACATTCTCGATCTATCAAAAATTGAAGTTGGCTCCATTGATATCAATCGTCAGAAACTGAATTTGTGCCAGCTTTGCGATGAATTGTACCGGTCCTTCCAACAACGGATTAAAAATCCCAAAGTTACCCTCAAACTCATCAATCCATATACCAAATGTATAGCAAATTTCGACAAATATCGCTTTATGCAGATATTCACAAATTTTGCAACGAATGCCATTAAGTATACACCACAAGGTGAAATTGTGATGGGATACGAATGTATGCCCGGACAGGTAAGAATCTATGTAAAGGACAGCGGCATCGGAATACCGGAAGAGAAAAAGCACCGAATCTTCAGCCGCTTCGAGAAATTAGATACTTTCGCCCAGGGAACCGGCTTAGGACTTTCTATCTGCAAAGCCATTGCAGATGCTACAGGCGGAGAAGTGGGCTTTAAGTCCAAAGCCAACGTAGGTTCTGAATTCTGGTATATCGGATATACCGATGTCGAATATATCGAAAGTTCAGAGATCGCAGACGAAGATCTATACAACAACAATACAGAACGCCCTTCCGCAGATTCTTCAGTAAAGATTAAAGATCTGAATATTCTGATAGCGGAAGATAATGACAGCAATTACCTGCTAATCAAAAAACTTCTTAAAGACAATCAACTAACCCGTGCCATTACCGGAGTAGAAGCCATCGAGAAAATCAAAGCCCAGACCTTTGACATAGTCTTTATGGATATGAGAATGCCAGTAATGAATGGACTGGAAGCAACTTCCCTCATCCGGGAATTCAACCAGACTACACCTATTATCGCCCTTACCGCCAATGCTTTCGACTCCGACAGAGAGAATGCATTAGCCGCAGGATGCAATCATTTCATGACCAAACCCGTCAAAAAGCGAGAACTGACGGATTTGCTTTTCAAGTATTTTAAACGATAACCCCACAGGATTATTTCTGATTCAATTTGCGTATCACCTTAGCAGGATTTCCCACAGCCAACGAGTCTGCCGGAATATCATGCGTAACCACTGACCCCGCACCGATAACACAACGGTCACCAATAGTCACTCCCGGACAAATTGTCGCATGGCCGCCAATCCAGCAGCGTTCACCAATGGTTACCGGCAGACAATTCTCATAGGCATCCCTTTCGTCAGCATCAAGCGGATGTTGCGCCGTATAAATATGAACTCCCGGAGCAATCAACGTTTTCCGGCCAATAGTGACTTTGGCACCATCCAAAATAACAGCACCGAAATTGATAAAGACTCCCTCAGCTGCATATATGCCATCTCCATAATCGCAATAAAAGGGTGGTTCTACAAAAAAATCCGGAGCAGAATTCGGGAAAAGTGAACGGGTAACCTCCGGCATTTTAGAGGTATGATATTCAGTCACATTCAACTGATGCAGTTTCTTTTTTACTTCGGCCCGATAAGCATACATTTCAGGAGTATGAGCATCGTAATGAAGTCCTTCGCGCATACACTTTAATTCTTCTTGAAGTGTTCTCATCTTAAAAAGTGATTTTATTATTAACTCGTTAAAAGCACTGCAAAGTTAGTATAAATTCAAGCACTTGCATACCCATGTTTCTGTAAAAAAAGTAAATACCCGAAACTATCAAAAATACTCAATTGTTATTTTAATATTCGGAGTTATCAGATGTACAACAAACTGTCTCTTAGTTTAAAAAAGTTGAAAGTAGATAATCCTACGTTCATTTTCTGTTTGCTGGCACTTGATATACGGATATTAATACAGAGTATAAATCAATATATTCCTAAGGATAGCATGACAGCATGTATAACTAAAATAAATGATTATGGAAACAAACAAAAAACTAATCGCAGTCGTAGAAATTGGTGGTGACAAAGCAGTTCAATTCTGGGCAAGAGCCGACGACCTGGCACAGCAATACAATGAAAAGTCAACGGATATAGTTTATACAGTGGTGAAACTTCCCGACTCTGATAATCTGTTCCGCTTCTTTACCGCTTCAAAAGAAGAAATGACGCAGGAGACTTTGCTGGAATGCAGCCGTGAGTTCCTGGATAAATTGCTGACACTGGTTCCCAGCGAATGTGTCAGGATAAAGATTGTGGAAGGTAAAGAAGAATAAAAAGAAGTACACCGGATACAGGTGGGACGAAGGATTGGGGGCACAGAAAGAGAGCAAATAGAAATACATTCACTATCTTTGCAATCGTTTTTGTAAACCCAACCCTATATAAAATGAAGTTACTCTGGCTCGACCTGAACAGTTCATACGCCCACTCCTCACTGGCACTCCCCGCACTGCATGCACAGATAGCCGACGACGACGCCATCGAATGGGACATCGTATCCGCCACCATCAACGAGAATGTGGGCATGGTAGCGGGCGAAGTCTACCGCCGCTGTCCCGACCTGCTTGCCGCCACCGTCTGGTTGTTCAACCACGAGCAACTGTTGCACATCATTTCAAGAGTAAAAGCCCTGCTGCCCCAATGCTGCATCGTATTGGGCGGACCGGAATTCCTGGGAGACAACGAATTCTTCCTGCGCAGCAACCCGTTTGTCAGTTGCGTGTTCAGGGGAGAAGGCGAAGAGGTATTTCCGCAATGGATAACCCACCGCAACAATCCGGCGGAATGGAAGAATATCCCCGGACTCTGCTACCTCGACTCCCACGGAAATTACATCGACAACGGCATCGCCCGCGTGCTGGACTTCCATCACCTCATTCCCCCCGAGAAAAGCCGTTTCTTCAACTGGAGCAAACCTTTCGTTCAACTGGAAACCACACGGGGCTGCTTCAACACCTGCGCCTTCTGCGTCAGTGGTGGAGAAAAACCCGTGCGCACCCTGTCCATCGAGGCAATCTGCGAACGGCTGCAAATCATCCATCGACACGGAATAAAGAACGTGCGTGTGCTCGACCGTACTTTCAATTATAATACCCGCCGGGCAAAGGAGCTGTTGGAACTGTTCCTTGAATTCGCCCCCGATATACGTTTCCACCTGGAAATGCACCCTGCCCTACTTTCCGAAGAGTTGAAAGAGGAGTTAAAGCGCCTGCCCGAAGGGTTGCTGCATCTGGAAGCCGGCATACAAAGCCTGCGCGAGCCGGTGCTTGTGCAAAGCCGACGGATGGGCCGACTGTCGGATGCGCTGGAAGGACTGAAATTCCTGTGTGCCCTCCCCAACATGGAAACGCATGCCGACCTGATTGCCGGGCTCCCGCTCTATCACCTTTCGGAGATATTCGAGGACATCCGCGTATTGGCGGAATATGGCGCCGGAGAAATACAACTGGAGTCCCTGAAACTGCTTCCCGGCACGGAAATGCGCCGCAGGGCGGAAGAACTGGGCATACAATATTCACCGTTCCCACCCTACGAGGTACTGCAAACCCGCGAAATCAATGTGGACGAACTGCAAACCGCGCGACAACTTTCGCGCCTGCTGGATGGATTTTATAATGCTCCTGCCTGGCAAGGTATAACCCGAAGACTGATTTTGGATAACGAAACGTTCCTGCACGATTTTCTGGAACATCTGATACGGATAGGATTGATAGACCAGCCGATGAGTCTGGAAAAACGGGGCCTCATCCTGTATGAGTTCTGCAAGCGGCATTATCCTGAATATCAGTCGGAAGCAAGCATCGCCTGGATAGAGGCGGGCATGTCGCTGAAGAAGCTCCCGGCAGAACGGGTAAAGACCAAGCGGCAAGTTCCTCCCGGACATTGGGAAGTGCTGTATGGAGAATACAGGGAGAACCTCCGGCTTTGTTTCCTGCCGGTCGGCGAGGAAGAAAACCGGGGATATTGGTTCGGCTTTGAGTCGGAGATACAGAAAATAGAGCCGGTGTTCAAGGCAAGAAATTAAATATACAAGACTACTGCTATCGGTTTCACAAAGATCATAAGCCCGCAATCTCTTCGGGAGTCAAACCGGTAGCCTTTGATATTAAATCGACAGAAGTGCCAAGTTGCTTTAAATTACGAGCTATAGAAAAACATTTTTCTATACTACCTTCCTCACGTCCCTCTGCACGCCCTTCCTCACGCCCTTCAGCACGTCCCTCTTCTCGTCCTTCTTCTCGTCCCTCTTCACGTCCTTCTTCACGTCCTTCCAGTCTTGACGCTTCCAATACTGACAAATGCGTGCGATACGCGTTTACGCTTCGCCAATAAAGTTCATTCTCCTCTTCGTTTAGAGAAGATACATCGGCAATTTCTTCAAGCTTCTCGAAGACTGCCTTGCGGGCCTTAAAAGGCATTCGTTTTAGTGTCTCCATATTCTTCAGCACATAAATCCAACGTTCAAAATCATTTTCACATTTCTCTTCTTCTTTATCAAACACCGGCAGAGCGATAAAAATGGGGCGCATCTTGTCGCTGAATAACTGGCCTGTTTCACGGTCGGCAAGAATGATGTCGGTGCGTAACTTAACATTATCCTTGAGCAAAAAGTTCATGAAGAACACACCATATACAGCCTTGATGTCGAACATCCAGTCACCTCTCTGCCCCTGACGGGTAACAGCATGCGACAGGTAAAACAAGGCGCGTTCCCTGAAATAGGCCTGAGACTTATTCTGCATCTCAACAATGATCTTCTCTCCCGTGTCTGTGGTGCAATGAATATCATAAATCAGCGCACGGGCATCCTCCCACTCCGGCAGTTGTTCGTTGTTCAGAAAGGTCAGGTCAGTAATCACCCGCTCGCCCTTCAATAAGTCATTTAAGAAATCTATCAGTAAGTCCTTTGATATCTCCTGACCGAATATTTTCTTAAAGCCGTAATCGGTAAACGGATTGATAAATCTTCCCATGTCGTTGTTTTCTGTTTCTTAATCTACCCCTGCAAAGATAAACAAATAGCTTGAATAAGAGATAGATTTATACAATAAACCATCAAAAAAACAGGAGAAGGACGAATATGATATTTTTTCATGCTCATTTGAGATTATGCCTTTGCCATGCACAGGTTACGGATTAGTTATGCTATCTTTGCGACTCGGTATAGAATCATTGGCATTGATGGTAGTCATCATCCGTATTGATGATAGGCATCATCCGTATTGATGGTAGGCATCATCCGTATTGATGATATATTAAAGATATAGATAAGCCTCGCTCAGTCGTAGCATCAAGGCTATTAAACCATAAAGAAAGGAGAAATCAACATGGCTTTCTACAAAAAACAAAAAATACATGGAAAGTGGTATCCGAGAGCAATAACCAAAGGTCGCCCTGCTACAACAGATGATGTGGCAAAACGACTGTCGCTTATGTCAACGGTAAGTCCGGGAGATACCTATGCGGTACTCGTAAATCTGGGTGAAGTGTTGGGCGAACTGATGAGTGCAGGTCGGTCGGTACGGTTGAAAGGTGTAGGAACATTTTATCTCACTTGTCAATCGGAGAATCAGGGAGTGGACACGCCCGAAGAAGTCAGTCCCCGGCAAATCACTGATACAAAAGTGCGCTTCATCCCCGAATACAGCCGTGAGCAAAACAACCGGGTGACCGACCGCACCCTCATCGACCCTTATCTGGAATGGATAGACTTTGACGAAATAGGCAACAACAGCAACAAATAACCCCTCTTCAAGAGGCTGAACAAGACCAATTTCAACCCCACCATATGGAAAACCAAATCATTGAAAAAGTCAATTTTACCATCGACGAACTGGAACCCAACTACTACGAATGTACCTTCGACAAATGCAACTTCTCCGGCCAGAGCATCGGCAGAGTTATCTTTGAAAGATGCACCTTCAAAGAATGCAACCTGTCACTGGTGAAAGCCAGCAACACCTCCTGGCTGGACGTCCTCTTCACCGACTGCAAGATGACAGGCATCAACTTCACCCTCAGCAACCGCTTCGGCCTGTCCGTGGAGTTCCGCAACTGCCTCCTCTCATACGCCCTTTTCACCGAAATGAAGCTGAAAGGCACCCGCTTCACACGCTGCGACCTGCAAAATGCCGACTTCATGGAGACGCAACTCCCCGAAGCCAAGTTCACCGAGTGCGACCTCTGCTACGCCTCCTTCCACCACACCAACCTGGAAAAAGCCGATTTCAGCACCGCCCGCAACTACGCCCTGAACCCTGCCGCCAACCGTCTGAAGAAAGCCCGGTTCTCCCGCTACGGACTGGAAGGACTGCTGACGGGATTAGGAATAGAGATTGTTGATTAACATTTCATTGTGTAATTGAGGAGTGGGTGCCGTAGCACAAGGCAATGTAACCCAAAACGTAGTACCGACACCCACTTCCGAAGCCACCCCAATGGTTCCGCCCATACTCTCTGCTATAGACTTGCAAATGGGCAACCCTAACCCGACCCCTTGCACAAAAGAGTCCACTTTCTCGAAACGGTCGAAAACCACCGGAAGTTTATCCTGCGGAATACCGCAGCCTGTATCTTTCACACTAATCTTGACACCCCCGTCTGCCATGCTGTACGCTATATCAATATGGCCGCTTTGGGTGTTTTTCAGAGCGTTCGACAGGAAGTTGCTCAATATCCGTTTGACATACTGCACGTCAAGTTCCACCATATAATCCTGTTCCGGTTTATCCACCCGGACATCCAGCTTTCCGCCAGCCTTCATCCTGCACTCGGCGGCACTTTCCACAATGAGGTCCGACAGACAGAACCATGCAGGATACAGTTCAAAGTCACCCGCCTCCAACTTCGAAAGTTCCAGAACATCATCCACCACCTTCAATAAGAGTGCGTTGTTATGCTGTATTAACCGGTTATATTCCTTTTTCTCTTCCATGTCGTCCGTCATAGTCAGTACGCTTGAGAAACCGACGATAGAATTCAACGGAGTACGTATCTCGTGGCTCATATTGGCAATAAAGGCAGACTTCAGCCTGTTGGCTTCTTCCGCTTTCTCTTTTGCTTCCCGCAAGTCCTGCTCCAGTGTTTTTCTCTTGTCAATCATCAGAGTTCCCCCCACCAGGACAACCGGTTCGCCATCTTCATCATACTGATATATGGCTCCGTAGATTTCCCTCCACGAAAGAGTGCCGTCTTCATCCCGAAACAGGAATTCCTCGTCAAAGAAGTCCGTTTCCTTTCGTTTCAGTCTGTCCAATGCCCGGTGGATGTTCTCCCTGTATTCCGGCAGGATAAACTGCAGATGCTCGTCGGCATCTACTATTCTGTCCGTTCCACCTTCACCGCCTCTTTTCCAGGTAATCTCTTTACGCCGCAAATCCCATGTCCACAGCTTCATACCGGTAGCTTTCAACAGCAAGCGATGCTGAAGATCCAGTTGTTCCAACTGACACCGCTTCTCTGCCGCTTCCGTGACGTCCACCGCCGCACTAATCAGCCAGCGGGGCTCGCCCTTGTAGTACAACAACTGCTTATACATATTCAATACATGCTCGCACCCATCAGCCAATATCAGATGCTGAAAGGTGTTCGATTGGCCGGAACGTATCGTTTCCCGGTCTGTCTGTTGAAAGGCAGAACAAATTTCGGGAGGCAGAACACTTGCGTTCTTCCCGATCAGGTCGTCCTGAGAGACACTATATAAATCTTCAGATTTCTTGTTCCAAAAGAGATAGTTACAGTTATCCTTAATGTCCTTCACCGTAGTCGGAATAGGAAGATTATTCAGCAACTCCCGCATCAGGAAATTGTCTTCCTTCATTTCTTCCCACTCTTTTACTGATATGCCATGAAGTTTATACAATCGGAAATAATAGACTGCCGCTACAATTGAAACAACAAAAGCAATTTGAATGGTTAGACACAATATAAACATTGTATATACAGATTTTTGCCGTTATTATTTTACAAAGGAATAAAATATCGCAAAAACAACCGATATACAGTTTGTCATACATATAAAGAATTGTCCCCAAATGTATTAAAAAAAGTAATACCACACTGAAATACAGAACATTACTTTCTCAATTCTTTCTCTGCATTCTTAAACTCGGAAGGAGTCATTCCCGTCCTTGCCTTGAACAATTGGTGGAAAGTAGGCATACTGTTGATGCCTGACGCTTCGGCAATGGCACGCAATGTATATTCAGGATGTTCCTTCAATAAATGCATGGCATAATTCAAGCGGAGATTATTGAGATACCCGTTCAGATTGGTGTCCGTATTCTCTTTTATCATCCGGGCAAAACGGGTATTGTTCATCTTGACCATCCGGGCAAGTTCTTCTCTCGATATGTCGGCGGACAGATACAGTTCGTCCCGTTTGATAATATAATCCAGCTTGCCGAAAATCATCTTGTTCATCTGGGCTTCCTCTTCGTTGCCGTCGGATGCTTCCGGTTCTGTCTGCCCGGTCTCCGGAAAAGGCTGGTCTTCCGACACTCTCTCGGCATCAGCCTGCAAGCGGTTCATCTCCGTCTGCATGGACATCTGCTCGTTGATGCGCTCCACCAGCACCTGGTTCTTACGCTTGATTTTGCGGTTCTGCACCCACATACGCCACAGGAAGAACAGTGATAACAACGAAATACAGAGGATGAAGACTAACGTAATGGTACGTATGGTAAGCTGGAAAGCCTGTTCCGCAATGCGGGCTTCCTTCTCGTTCACTTCGTAAAGGTTGTCCAGTTCCAGCGCGACATTGGTTTTATCACGCCGGTAGATGCTGTCCGTTATGGACAGGATGGAAGCACGCAGCGCGGCGACTTTCTCATAGTCTTTCAGGGCAAGATAGGCGTCTATCTCCCGTTGCAGAACGCCGACGTACTGGATATTCAAGGTATCTTGCCGGCGCATCAGCTCCTTGAAGTCGCGGCAATGGTCGAGTACGGCCTGGTACTGCTTGGTTACGAGCAGGTACGGGGTGGCATCGCGCTTGCCGGCAGGAGTGTTATAGGCATGGGTGGACTGGTATTTTTTATGATACTCCTTCCCACGCTCCACATCTCCCAGCAAATGGCAGATGCGGGACAATTTGGAATAGACATATCCGTATTGCTGGTCGAGGAAAGCCTCACGCACTTCCGGATTGCCTTTCATTCCATCCAACAGCTTCTCACGCTGCAAACCTACCTGCAAGGCGTCTTCCAGCCGGTTGTCGTTAATCAGGTATCCCATCTTCACCCCATAGAAATAGGAAAGCATCGACTTACTCAGTTTATCTTTCCTGCCATCCAGCAGGGCGATTGCCTTATCGAAAAGCTCATACCCTTCCTCTTTCAATGACAGCATCCATTTGTTCTCGCCCATACAGAAGAGTAACTTACATTCCGACTGCCGGTCGTCGAGCCTGCGTGCCAATTCCAGACCTTCAACCGCGTAACGGTTGCTTTCTTTATATTCGCTCAGGATGTGGGAGATGTCGGCCAGGGTTATGGTCATCTTCAACAAGTGGTCAGGGTGGTTCCCGGAGATAGAATCATGTACATAGGCCCGGCGGGCATAGTAGAATGCCGATTTGTCCTGATACAGGTATGAGTAGACCATGCTACGCAAATCATCAACCTTGTATATGGGCAACGCTTGCTTTGTTTCAGCTTCGTCCAGCAGTTGCAACGCGCGTTTCGGCTCATCCATATAGATGTCCGTGATATACTGTTCCGTATATATATCCTTTGTTCCTTTATCTCCGCTTGCCAAGGCAGATACCGGCAGAAAGCCTAACAAGAGGAGACATATATAGAAATGTCTCATACGCTCAATCGTCTGTGTCTATTCTCTTATGGACTGCGCAGTCGGCGCAAATCCCTTTGATTACATAATTAATTCCCGTCTGCATGAATCCCTCCGGAAGCGTGACTGACGGGGCGTGCACACTCCGGATGCAATAGGTCTTGTGGCAATGTTCGCAATAGAAGTGCATGTGCTGGTCTTCTACCGTACACATGCAGCAGTCTTCGCAAACGGCATACTTCAATGAACCGCTTCCATCGTCCACACCATGTATCAGGTGGTGGGAAAGGAACAGGGTCAGTGTCCGGAAAATAGTGGATTTATCAACCGTATCGAGTTTCTCTTCCAAATCTGCCATAGACACAGCCCGCCTCATCTCCATCATGGTGCGGAGAATCAACAGCCTCATCGCTGTAGGTTTGATATCCCGAAGGGACAATTTATGTAGATATACGTCTTTCATACTACTCAGAACTTCTTACCTAATATGCGGACCGAATTGAGAACAACCAGCAAAGCCACTCCGACATCGGCAAACACCGCCGCCCATAGCGTGGCAAAGCCAAAGGCGCCCGCAATCAGAACCAATATTTTCACGGTGATGGCACCGACAATATTTTGCATCACAATCCGTCTTGTGGCCCGTCCGATGGAAATGGCTGTCGCCACCCGCGACGGTTGGTCGGTCTGGATAACTACATCCGCACTTTCGATGGCGGCATCCGAACCCAGCCCTCCCATCGCAATCCCCACATCACTGAGAGCCAGTACGGGAGCGTCATTCATACCATCGCCCACAAAGGCTACGGACACGTCCGGGGCAGAATTGAGCTGTTCCATATGGACGGCTTTATCTTCGGGAAGCAGGTCACCGTAAGCCTTGTCAATGCCCAATTCTGCGGCAAAGATATCAACAATCTCCTGTTTATCACCAGATAACATTTGAATATTATCTATTTTTAAAGCCTTTAATTTTTTTATAGCATCCGTGGCATCCTCCTTCAGAGTGTCCGAAAGCAGCAGGCAACCGGCATACCGCCCATCGACGGCACAGACTACGACAGTGGCTACACAGTCCGTCAGTTCTCCGGGTACGGATATCTTGCGGTCCTTCAACAGGCGGATGTTGCCGACAAGGACTTTGCGGCTCCCTACTTCGGCCTCCAGACCATAACCTGCCAGTTCATTCAATGTAGTTACTTCCAGAGGTTCCACACCCCGTTCGGCTGCGAAGCGGGCAACGGCTTGTGCCACAGGATGGGTGCTCTTCTTTTCTACGGACAGCACCAGTCGTAGCAATTCATCTTCCGGCAGACCGGCCGCCTGTATGGACGCCACGCGGAAACTACCAGTGGTCAGCGTACCTGTTTTGTCGAAGACGATGGCATTCACGCGGGTGATGGCATCCAGATAATTGCTGCCCTTAAACAGGATACCCATACGGGAAGCCGCCCCTATTCCTCCGAAATAGCCCAACGGGATGCTGATAATCAGTGCGCACGGGCAGGATATTACGAGGAACACCAGCCCACGATAGAGCCAATCGTTGAACACATAGTCGAAGCCCGGGTGCACCGCCGCAACAAGTGCGGGAAGGGCTACTATCAGGACAGCCAGAAGCACGACTATCGGTGTATAGATGCGGGCAAACCGCCGGATAAACCGTTCGGCAGGCGCTTTGCGCTCTGCTGCGTCCTGCACAAGGTTGAGGATGCGTGCCAGTGTGCTGTGGTCGTAAGGTTTCGTCACCAGTATGCGCACTGCCTGTCCGCTGACAATCATACCGGCAAGGACATCACCGCCTGCGGATACATTGCGGGGCATGCTCTCCCCGGTCAGCGCCGAAGTATCGAAAACGGCCTGCGGGTTCTGCAGAGTTCCGTCCAGAGGGACACGTTCTCCGGGTTTTACTTCAATGGTTTCTCCCACATTGACGTCGCGGGGAGAGACTGTGCGGAGCGTGTTTTCACGATATACATCCACCCGTTCGGGGCGCACATCGAGCAGGCCGCGGATATTGCGGGTAGCCTGGTTCACGGCTTTATCCTGCAACATCTCTCCCAGGGTATAGAGTAGCATCACGGCAAGCGCTTCCGGATATTCTCCGATATAGAATGCTCCGAGGGAAGCTAAGGCCATCAGGGAGAATTCATTGAACCAGTCTTTCCGCAAGATGCCCTCCCATGCTTCGCGCATCACAGGAAGTCCCACGGGCAGGAAGCCCAGCAGGAACCAGCAGAATTCAACCACCGGATGGCTGAATCCTACCCATTGCTGATGCTGGAAGATGATACCCGTGATAAGGAATATACCTGATAGCACCGGAGCTCCTATCTTACGAATCATAGATTGCTCTTTCTCTTTGCTCTGCGGAGAAGTATGTGTATGTGCACAACCACACTGACATTTTGTTTCCATAATCTTAATCTTATTATTTTGTCCGGTGCAAAGGTAAGGGATGGAGGGTGCAACCGGGTTGCAAAAGTGATTATAAATCAAAAGCACGGTCCATCTGTGCTTTTTTGTGTCCACATGCCCCAGAAGCATCTGAGGAGGGTGTATTGCAATATAATTGGGACAAAATGCAATAAAGTCGGGACAAAATGCAATAGTGTTTCATCCGTAAATCGCTTCTTTTGCAGCATGATTTCTAAAGAACAAGAGCGATGAACGAATACCTGTATCTTCTTATTGTGGCAGTCATCTTTTGTATGTTGATAGTCATTTTTTGCCTCTTCCTGTATTGCCGGAAGATTGAGCGGAAGTGCAACCATTGCATTGCGAAAAGCCTTCGCGAACTGGACCGTATGTTTAAAGAACTGGGACGTATGCAGGTGGAAAGGGAAACTATCGAAAAGATACTTAAAATAAGGATAAACCTATGAAACACTTACAAAGACATCTACTGGTTCTGCTCCTGGCGCTGCTGCCGGGAGTGGCAAGTTTCGCCGGAGAAGCGGCGGACAGTCTCTACATCTTTCGCTTTGTGCAAGGAAAAGATGCATTCTACGCCCCCTGGCGGGACAACAGTGCGCAGCTCGAAGCACTCCTGACCCTGCTACGTGCACACCGGGAGGCCATTCTTTCGGGCAGTATTCCGGTGCGCGTGGATGGATATTGCACCGGACAGGCTCCGGACGAAGAGAACCGGCGCATGGCTGCCGTGCGCAGCAACCGGGTGAAGTCGGAACTTATCGGACGGGCAGGAGTGACGGAAGCCTGCTTCGTGACCGCCAACCATGCCGTGGAGTACGCAGAAGGAGTGCGGAATGTAGTGACCGTGAAGCTGTGCATCCCCGCCGATGTCAACGAAACGAAAGAAGATTTACCCGACGCGGCTGACACGGATTTAAGGGTTGTTCAGCAGGAGCAGAGGGCTGTGCAACAGGAGCAGAAGACTGTTCAGCAAGCCCAGAAGCCTGCCCGGCAAGCGAAGAGCGAAGCGGCAACCCCGGAACAGGCAACGCCCACCTGCCGGAAAGAACGATCCCTTTCCCTCCGCACCAACCTCTTGTATGACGCCTTCCTGCTGCCTACCCTTGGCGTGGAATGGCGCATCAGCCACAGCATCGGCCTCAAGCTCGACGGCAGCTTCTCCTGGTGGGACGGCAATCACGGCAAAGTGCAGAAAGTGTGGCTCGTCAACCCCGAAGTGCGGTGGTACCTGCTGCGCGACAGACGCTTCTACGTAGGCGTCTCCGGCAGCTACGGCGAGTACAACATATATAAGTATCTGCCCGGTAAACTGCTGAAGGGCGACACCGGCTATCAAGGCAAGCTATGGAATGCGGGCGTGACGCTGGGTTACCAATTATCCCTCTCCCGCAGTTTCTCCCTTGACTTCAACCTCGGCCTGGGCTATACCCGTTCCGCCTACGACAGCTTCGGCATGACCGACGGCGTGCGTATCCATAAGCAGCAAGGCGGAACAAAGAACTTCGCCGGCCCCACACAAGCAGGCATCAGCCTCGTGTGGACTATCGGAAGCAACAAGTAGAACCATCTAAAACCAACGCATATGAAAAGGAACATCAGACAGTGTCTTATCGTAGCAGCCACAGCGCTATCCTTTGCCGCCTGCGACGTGAAAGACCCCATCTACAACACCCCGCACCCGGAGCAAGGGGCAATTACCCTCGTTACCGACTGGAGCGGCATCGGTGAGGGACTGACCGCACCCGCAAGCTATACGGTAGAAGCCGGCGGCTACTCCGCCACCCTCACCGGCACCACCAACCTGCTCGAATCTCTTTTTGAACCGGGCAGCTACCACCTGCATATCTACAACACACCGCAGCACATCACCGTTTCCGGCATCACCGCCACCGTCGCCGGGGCTTCGGGCAATGTGGACGGTGCGGGCCCCTTCGTGCAGGAGATGCCCGGCTGGCTGTTTACGGATGCGGTGGATGCCGTGATAGAGCCCGATACGGAGCAGACATTCACCGCCGTGATGCAGCAGCAGGTGCGGCAACTGACGCTCGTCATCGAGCCTACGGGCAGCACCACGGACAGGATAGAGCACATCGAGGGCTACCTGTCGGGCGTAGCAGGTACGCTGGATTTTTCTGCCGGCATCTACGCCACACCCACAAACGTGGAATTGCAGTTCGCAAAGATAACCTCCGGTGCCAATGCCGGGAAGTACGCGGCAACCGTGCGCCTGCTTGGCATAGCGGGTGAGCAGCAGAAGCTGAACGCCATCATCTGCTTCACGGGCGGCAGCCCCGAAGCCCTGAATCTCACGAGCGACCTCACCACGGAGCTTGCCGCCTTCAACGCCGACAAGCGGAAGCCCCTTACCTTGGGCGGGAAAGTAGTGGAGACGCCTACCGGAGCCGACTTCTCCGCCACCATTACCGACTGGACACCGGGCAACGGCGAGGGCGGCGAAGGCGGCTCAGCCGGAATGGAAACGAACAATTAAATGAATTATCACTATTAATAACACTAAAAAAAGTAAGATTATGAAACTTAGAAACTTATCAATCATTGCCGCAGCAGCCCTTGCACTGGCCGCCTGTAACAACGACAACGAAGTAATCACCGACAACTGGAACGGCGAAATCCGCCTCACCAGCGGCATCACCTCCCAGACCCGTTCCTACGGCCTCGACACACAGCTTGGCGCAGGACTGGAAGTATCTGCCTGGGTAGACGACAGCAAAAACCTCCCCCTCTACCAGAACAACGTGCTCACCGCCGACGGCACCGGCGGCTTCACTTACGCCAGCGACATGTACTACATCTCGCCCGACCCCGTGAACATCTATGCCATCCATGCCAACCCTGCCCCGGTGGGAGATGACTTCCCCGCATCGGTGTCCCACGAAGTGAAGGCCGGCCAGACCACGAAAACCGCCTACGCCGCCTCCGACCTGCTCTATTCCACCAAGCGGAACGTGGCCCCCACCGCCTCTAACGTGGACCTCACTTTCTACCATTTGCTATCTAAAGTAGAAGTAGTGCTGAAGCGCGGCAACGGCGCCCCCGACCTCACCGGTGCCATCGTGACCCTGGAGAACACCGCCCTGAAGGCCACCTTCACCCCCAAGAAAGCCGCCGACATGAGTAACGAGGCCGAACGCCAGGCGATGATAGCCCTCGCCGCCGACCCCAACCCCGCCACTCCGATTACCATCCCCACGGTGGTGACGACAGACTTTAACGCCACCAATCTCCAGTACGCCGAAGCCATCGTGGTGCCCCAGGAACTAACCGCAGGCACCATCTTTATCCGCGTGAAGCTGGCGGACAATACGAACTTCGTCTACAAAATCCCCGCCGGAGATGCCTTGGAGCTGCAAAGCGGCAAGCGGTACATCTATAAGATAACCGTGGACTATTACGGCCTGACGCTGGAAACCAACATCAAGGACTGGGAAACCATAGGCGCACCCGTAGAAGGCTCTGCATTTCAGGAGTAATCCGTAAACAATAAATATAAAGAAAAAAATGAAGAAGACGAACATACCAATATATATAATGTACCTGTGGGCAGCCTTGGTTTTGGCTGCCTGCACAGGCGATGACGACGCGGCATGGCCCGAAGGCGGCGTGCCGCTGGAACTCTACGCAGCCGTAGAGGGATATTCCTCCGCCAACGCCCAGACACGGGCTACCACCGAAAACAGGTGGGAAGGGGGAGAAAGGGTGAGGCTGTGGATTATAAGAGGCGATGGGGTGATGAATATGGTGGACAACTTCTCCGTCAAACCCGATGGAAAGCTGAGTGTAAGTGGGATGGAATACAACTGGACAAACCTGGATGAGGAAAAGAAGATTTATGGGTTATATCCGTCGTCAAGGAATATTGCTTCATTCTTTGTACAGGCCGACCAGAGAGATGAAGGATATCAGGATAGCGACTGCATGGCTGCTCCCTACCTCCGCATCGCCGTAACGTCCCCCGATAAGACCCTCGTCTTCCGCCACGTCATAGCCAAAGTGGTGGTACACCTCAAAGCGGGCAACGGCGTGACCGGCGATGAACTGCAGCGCGCCACTGTAACCTTTGAAAACCTCACGTGCACGGGAGGGAGTATCAATTTCAGCAATGGAACCGTAGAGCAAGTGACCCCCCGCATCGACCGCATCACCCCCAACGAAGTGACCCCTGCCGCCGACGGATACGTACGCACCGTGCGCGCCCTGCTCCCTCCCCAGGATATGTCGAAACGGAAGTTCGTGAAAATAGTCATCGGAGGAAAGACCTTTTACTACACCCCTGCCGCAGACGAAGCGAACTTCTTCAGTGGCAAGATGTACGAGTACCGCCTCACCGTGACCTCGGAAGGTATCAAAAATATCGACGTGGAAGGAGGAGGAGGTACGTGGCAGCCGGTCGAGTAGAACAGTAACAACTAAATTCATCAATAAAAAAAGAGACCGTATGAAACAACGTCATTCCATATTTCCCCCGGCAGCATCCCTGGCCTGCGCCCTCATCCTGATGCTGGCGGCATGCACGTCCGACGCACTGGACGAACTGCCCCCTGCCGGCACCGACCCCGATGCCCGCCCCCTCACCATCACCGTGAGCGACGGCGGCATGTACGCCACCGGACAAACCCGCGCCCAGGAACGCGGTTACCGCACCGTCTTCACCGAAGGCGACCGCATCGGCCTCTACGTGGTGAAGGACGGAACCCTGGAGGTGAAAAACCTCTGCCTTACCCTACAGGGAGGCAAGTGGACGCTGCCTGCCGGCGCTTCCCAGCTCTTATACTCACCCGACAGGAGTTATCATGCCTATTATCCCTACCGGAAGGATGGAGATTTGAACGGCAAGGTATTGCCCGGCGATGAAGACTTCTTTAAGGTTGTAGTCTATGCTTGGCCTGTTGAAAACAACCAGAATACCTACGCCCAATACACCGCCTCCGACCTGATGACGGCCCGTGGCGTGTATAGCAACCACACGCTCAGCTTCGCGATGGAGCACCGTATGTCTCTGCTCATCCTTCAGGTGCCTGCTACGAAATATACCTATACCGAAAAGATAGATGGCCAAGAGATTTCTAAGAGTTATTACCGCTACACGGCGGTGATCAGTAAAAATGTATATTGGCAGGAGAACCCCTGCACGGCCCGCCTGCTGATGAATACTAACACCCCTACGGCCTCGGATCCGGGACCGTATGAGTATTACTACAAGGGAAATCGGAAGACTTTCTATTTTGACTATTCCCAATTAAATCTTCAGCCCGGAAAATACACCGTCCACGAGATTGACGGCAATGAGGCGATAGAAGAGCGGCCGTTAGCGGCGGGTGACTACTATATGCAGGACGGCAGCATCCTGCCCGGGAATGAAGATGTCAGGCCGTTCCGTGATGAACTACGGAAGAGTTGTCTCGGCGTAGTCTTCTGGGTGGGTGAAAACAAGGGGATACACTGGACGCCGACCGGCGACAAAGCAGGCGACCACCTGCTGATGCGCGACCATCCGGAGTGTGTGCACGGCATAGTCGTTGCGATGAACGATGCCTCTCAGAGGGCGGTGTGGGCCACCGGACAGGGGGAGACTAAGTCTACTTATGCTTGGGCCGATTCATTCAACGAATTCACACTCGGAGAGCAGGCCGATTGGGAAGAAATACGGAAATCCGATACAGATTTCGGTTATTGCAAATCCCGTTTAATGGCACTTTACGGCTCTCGGCATAACGACACCACCTTTCCTGTCTACAATGCGATAGCCACTTATGCTGGCGAACACCCCGTGCCCGCAGGCAGCAGCGGGTGGTTCTTACCGGGCAAGAATGAGCTTGCCACGCTGTGTTTCGGTATGCCTACTGGTTTTGTTGACTGTTACAAGGAGCTGAGGATGCTCAATAAAATCAATCCCCAGATTGCTATGGCGTCCGGTAATGAGCTTATCGGGGAGTATTGGAGCAGCTACGAATCGAGTACTGTTGTCTGGTTTGTAAATCTTGCCTCTCCCTACTATGACACGAAGCCCAAAACCGATACCTATAAAGTCCGTGCCGTGCTGGCCTTTTAGCGGCCTGCGTGCGGAAGCTGCGAGGTATACTTGATACTCCGCATATCACACACGCTGAATTATCATTTAATTGTGATACGATACTTAACTTAAGTTTCGCAAGTCCTGTTTTTAGGACTTGCGAAACTTGAGTACTTAATAAATTGGTTTTATTTAGCTTTCGCCGCCTCCCAACCGATAATCGCCTCCTTCCGCACCTCCCCCCAATGGTAATTTCCGATGTCCCCTGTAGCTTTTATCACCCGATGACAAGGTATCAGAAACGCAACCGGATTCCTCCCGATAGCCGTCCCTACGGCTCTGCAAGCTCCTTCGTGTCCCGATTTCATTGCCAAGTCGGCATAAGTAGTCAAACCACCCGCCGGAATTTTCAATAACGTCTCCCATACTTTCAACTGGAAGGAAGTGCCTTTTAAGTGCAGTTTTATTTCCTCCGGTTTACTCCAGTCCCGATTAAAGACAGAGAGAGCATCCTCCTGTTTCCGGTCGGGGCACTGCGTATAGGCAGCATTTGGAAAAAGCTGTTTCAAAGAACCGAGCGCCTCCTCCTCCCCTTCATCCACAAAAGCGAGATGGCAGATTCCCTTATCAGTAGAAGCAACCATCACCTGGCCGAACGGAGTTTCGGCAAAAGAATAATTGATACGAAGCGCCTGACCACCGTTTTTATATTCCCCCGGTGTCATCCCCTCGATGTTGACAAACAAATCATGCAGACGTCCCGTCCCCGACAAACCAACCTCACAGGCAGTATCGAAAAGTGAAGCATGCGTCTGTTTCAGAATACGCTTGGCATATTCCACATTCAGATATTGCAGGAAATTCTTCGGACTTATCCCCGCCCACTCCTGAAACATCCGTTGGAAATGAGCCGGACTCATATGCACATGCCCAGCTATCGTCTCCAACCGGGGCTGTTCCTGCCTGTTCTCCTTGATAAAGCGAATGGCGGCAGCAATGCGTTCGTAATTCAATTCTTGTTGTTGTTTCATTTAGCAAAAGGGATTATGGCAAAGCCTCATTAATAAAAGAATCACAGCAAAGACACCGCCGATATCTCCAGTTCCAGCAAGAACTGTTTGGCAGGAAGCCCCCCGCCATATCCCGTCAGCTTCCGATTACTGCCGATGACACGGTGGCAAGGCACAAATATGGAAATAGGATTCGCCCCATTCGATGCCGCCACGGCACGGACAGCCTTGGGATTACCCAACTTCCGGGACAGTTCTCCATACGATACCGTCGTCCCATAGGGAATATTCAACAGCTCATGCCACACAGACTTCTGAAACTCCGTCCCTACAAAGAGTAGCGGCACACTGAACGTAGTCCGTTTACCCGCAAAGTATTCATCCAGTTGGGTAACGGCTTGCGCCATCACTTCCGAACTACCTGTTTCATAACCGGCATGCAGTCCATCCTGCATCCTCTTGTCAATGATGCCTCTGCGCTTCTCGTCCACCCAGTCGCACATACAGAGCTTATCTCCGAAAGAGCCAAGTATCAACTCTCCACACGGGGATTGATAATGTTGTATCAGAATCCTGTCCATCACCGTCATACACGTTTTTCGATTTATTCTTGTTCAGCATGCAAACATACGGACTTTACGGCTGATAACCGACCCGAAATATGCGAAAATCACTTCCACACTCCTATTTTTCCTTTTTCGACAAGTATCAGTACTTAGAAGATTAAACATTCCCTAAAAGAATGTCGTTCGTAAAACTTCTTTCACGGAAAGACGGTTGTTATCATATAAACCCTAAAAAACGAACAACATGAAGAATGTAGTATTGATAGGAGCAAGTGGTTTCGTAGGAACCGCCATCCTGAACGAATTGCTGAACAGAGGCCATAAAGTAACCGCCATTGTGCGCGATGCCAAGAAGATGACCGTCAGCAACCCGAACCTGACAATCGTCGAAGCCGACGTCACCGACACGGATGCCCTGAAAGAGGCCGGCAAAGGAAAAGACGCCGTAATCAGCGCCTACAACCCCGGCTGGAAGAATCCCCATATATACGAAGACACCTTGAAGAACTATCCCCTGATAGTGGAAAGCGCGAAACAAGCCGGCGTGAAGCGTCTGCTCATCGTGGGAGGTGCCGGAACCCTGTTCTATGCCCCCGGCAAGATGGTGATGGATGCCGATGATGTGCCCGCACAGCTTCTGCCCGGCATTAAGTCCTTAGGCGAATTCTACCTGAACACGCTCCGCAAGGAAAAAGATATCGACTGGA
>OHOZ01000259.1_pt1 | contig 34885 bp, 16 predicted proteins | sample 1569931 | NCBI WGS metagenome assembly OHOZ01 (sample SAMEA3879572, study PRJEB24766) | human gut metagenome | biome: human-associated habitat; feature: feces | place: USA | collected 1985/1987
ATGGAATATATTGTTATCATGTGTAATAGTTGGGATACAAGATACAGAACGCCTATCTTCAAGCCAATGTTTCTTTGTTGCTTCTATTGTCTTTTCTTCAGCATAAGACATAAAAGTAAAGACCTCCATAGTCAAAGTGAGAAATATAGCTATAAACTGTTTCATATATTTGTTGTTAAGATTTGGTTGCAAATAAACTGACTCTTTTTTGAAAAATGCTTTTTGGATGTACGAACTTTGTACGAGATGTAGTACGTTTTTTGTACGATGTCTTAGAAGTTTCGAATAAAATCGTCCCATAATTCAGGGCTACCCTGCTGGTTATAAACTTTTTCGTACATCTTTTTGCGAATAGATGTCAATGTCTGTTTGGCACATGGGATAAGAGGGGCAATTTTACTTGGCTTCAGATTGATTTTAATAAGTAAACAGATACGTATTTCTCTTTCACTAAATGCATAAAGAGTGTAAAGTCGTGATGTAAAACGATTGTATGTCTTGTCTATTTCTTCGGCGAGGACATTCCAATCTTCTGCTTTAATTTTCGAATCTTCATTGGCTAAGTGAAATTTCTTATAAATATCTGATTTCTTTAATGCTGTTTCGTAAAATTGCAATGTTCTTTGTTTAGCCTCAACTTGTTTATTTGTGTGTTCTAATAACTCTTTCTGGGCATTAATCAGATTTAATTTCAACTCATTCTTTTCGTTTTCTGCCTGTTTTAGAGTTTCTTCCAGTTGGCAGAGTTGCTTTTTATTGTACTCTATATAGTGAAGACTTTCATGGTATTGTTTTTCTTTGTATTCATTCAATAGTCTCTGCTGTTCTTGTATTTTTTGTTTTTTACGTTTGTTGTATTGTTGATAGATTGTGCTAAGTGTAATTGATAGTGCAATAGTTGCGGTTAGGATTATAATCCAGAATTTTTGCTTTTCATTTTTTTGTTGTAACTTATGATTCTGTTTTTCTCTTAATTGGTAGTTATACAAAGACTGCATCTTGCGAATAGTATTTGTGTCGGTAATTCTTTTTATTGAATCGGTGTATGTGAGATATTTATCAAAATACTCCATAGCTTCTTTATATTGGCCTTTTTTGTAGGCTATATTTCCTAATCCTTTATACCCTCCTTGTTTTTGGTAGAAGTCATTGAAGTTTGCAACTTGTGTATAATAATAAGTAGCAGAGTCCAATTGGTTGATGCAGTAGTAGTAATCAGCCAAAATAGCGTAGTGAGGAGCTGTATTGTGCCCTTTTATATGTTTGTTAGAGTATTGAATGGCATCATTAGCCTCTGGATACATCTCTAATTGTATATAGAGTCCTGATAATTCACTTTGGACTATTCCCATTAAAGGTTCGTTATGCACTTGTTCCGCCTCTATAAAAGCTTTTTTATAATAATAGAGAGAGCTGTCCGCGCAATTGAGTGTGGTAAAGGTGCGTCCTATATCCCGTAAACTATAAATAATACCTATGCTATCATCGGCTAAAATATTGTATTGATAAGCCTTTCTGAGAACTTCTAAAGCCTCGTCATAGGTGTCCTGATATAAATACAACATTCCTATTTGAGTATAGATGTGGCTTATTAACTTATAGTCAATAGGAGTGTCCGAGAATGTATCAATAGCTTTGAAGAAATAATCCAATGCCTGCGGCGCATCTCCCAAATCCCTGTACACTCGTCCTGCATAATAATATGCTTCCGGCAGATATTTTTTATCTTTCTTCTTTTCATAATAGTGCAGTACTTCCAGCATCAAGCTATCCGAAGTATGTGCAATATATGCTTTATCTTTGGCTTTTATAGTCAGTAGCTGATAATACATTTGTGTTTCTTTAGATTCTTGAGACGCACTGTCTTTGAATTGTTTCAACAATACGATAGCACTGTCCGGACAAATATTTGTAAGGGAGTCAGCAAGTTGCAAGACATGAGGATAAGGTTTACTGTCACAGGAGAGGAAGTAAAGTGGTAAGAGAATGATTATTAGTAGTGGTTTAGGCCATTTCATATACGTGTTGCTTTAGTTGTTAGTGTTATTAAATCATACAAAGGTAATAAACTTTTTTGAAGTCGAGGAGTGAAATTCATTTTCTTTTTGATCTTCAGAGCCTCTGACAATAATTTTGGCGTTACAGCATTGATATTCACTGATTAATAATGCGAGTCAGTAGTTTAATTTGATTCATAACCACTCGGAAAGGAAACATCTTTTTTGCCTCGCTTGCCGAAGATTAATACTTGTTTTAAGTGCCTGTCCGCATTTTAGGCGTGGTTTGTGTGAATAATCATGTCGTTTTGCACTTTCATCTCTTTCATCGGCTTTCAGACTGTTGTATGTAAGGTGTTTACGCTGAAATATCCGGTCGTGGACTACTTTCTGTACTTTCAGCCTGTTACCGTATCAATATCCCTTGCTTCGTCTTCCGGCGTATTTTTGGTCTGTGTACGTTCGCACTCCAGCGTTTTGTGGGCGTAGTGTTTCGTGCCCCAACATGCGATCCGGATGGTATCTATGCTTCTCAATGTCAGTAGCATAGGGACATGACACTTGGAACTTATTACCTTGAGAACTGGAACTCCCTTTGCTTTGCCGCTCAAGATGCCATCTTGTGTAGTGCAACATACCATCTTGAGCAACACAAGATGGCATCTTGAACAGTAGAGGTAGTCATGCTTCAGTAGATATGCAAGCTTTTTACGGGGGAAAGGTAATAGTGATGTACGTGCATTGTTATTAGATCGTATCGAAACAGTATTATCTCTGTGTCCTCTGTGGTGAAAAGGTTCATAACCGTTTTTGAAGGGAAGCAAATAAAAAGTTCCGCTCACCACTGCTCTATATAAGCGGTGACAAACGGAACAAAAATACTAAAGACGAAAACGGATGACAGTTCCGGGCTATTCTGCTATTTTACAGTTCTTCAATCTCTTTTTCTGATAGGTTGGTACTCTGCATGATAATAGCAGTGGGTATTCCAGCCTTTTTTAAATTACGGGCTACTTCTTTGTGGCCTTCAGCTCTGCCTTCAGCTCTGCCTTCAGCTCTGCCTTCAGCTCTGCCTTCAGCTAATCCTTTAGCCATGCCCCTCCGTTCCGCACCGTTAAAAAGCGTCTTCTCCACGCTTATAATATCCCAGAATTTCTCATATCCCGCTAATTGCGCATCCGTAAAGGCTGATTCTTCGAGGGCGTTCACGGCTTTCTTCAGTTCCGGGTTGGCAAGCAGTTCTTCGGGGATTTCCCGGGTTTGTTCGTTGATTTCGGTTAGGTATCGCAGCCACAACACTTGCATTTTCTTTTCGCTGTAGTTATGGGGGGTGAATTTGGGTAGCTCCACAAATACCAGGTGCAGGCCTTCTATCACTTTGTCTGTATGTTCCACGTGCACCAGGCGATAGTAGTGATAGTACTCTCCATTCAGATCCGCTTCGAAGATGTCGTTCACCAGATTCAGGGAATATACGGGTTGTAGCAGTTCATACTGCTCACCGGAATTCAGTTGGCGCACGTAGGCTTTCGAAGCGTTGAACAGCACACGCTGTTTGAATTCGGGTGTCCAGATCATCTGCATCTCAACCAGGAAGACGCGTCCCCGATTATCGCGGCAACGCACATCCACGATGCTGTTTTTGCGTAACGGATTGTCCGGCACCAGTTCTACCGGCAGGTATTCTATTTCAGTTACTACTTGATCGGGGTCAAGTGGCAGCAGGGCGTTCAGTAAACTCATCACCAAATCGGGATGTTCGCCGAAGACGCGTTTGAACGTCAGATCGGCTTTAGGGTCTAAATATCTCATAATGAATCTATATATCTTTCATGCGTGAATGATGCAAATATAGTGATAATAATGTAGCAACGTATGATTACAAGCGGATAACTATGAATAATTTAACCTTTCCGTTCTTTCAGATTTCTTTGAACTTCCTGTTCATCGGTATTCAGCCTGAAACTTCCAGTCTTATAGTTGTTTCAGGTATGTTTCAGCCAAAATGTCGATGAACAGGGAGTTTGGAGAAAACTGAAAGACTGTAAGAAGAAAAAGAATATTGATGTATTGAATTACACTTGGAAACAAGTAATGTTATGATCCGGAACAAGTAATGCTGCGGATGATTACATTGCTTGTTCTCATCAACAACAAGCAATGTAATTTTAGGTAAGTTTGATTTTGAATCGTATCTGAGCCGTACTTGCTCCGTACATTCTTCGGTCAGAAGTACCTTTATATGGAGAAACTACGGAGTTGGTACGGAGCAAGTACGGCCCAGGTTATACTGCATGTTTTTTTGATCGGTTCTTATTTCGGAGTATAAAGACGTTAAAAGTCCGTACTCCTTTGCTTTATCTATAATTTCTTATGTACTTTGCATTGTATATAATGATGTAATGTAAAATATGTAATGAACCGGATGGAGACTCAGAAAAAGAAACATGCTATTAAAGTCATTGCTTTCGATGCGGACGATACGCTTTGGAGCAATGAACCTTTTTTTCAAGAGGTAGAACGAAAGTATACGGATCTGTTAAGTGAATATGATAACGCAGAGGAGATTTCGGCAGAACTGTTTCAAACAGAAATGGATAATCTGGAATGTTTGGGCTATGGCGCCAAGGCGTTCACCATCTCGATGGTTGAAACTGCTTTGCGGGTGAGTGAGCGGAAGATTTCAGCAGATAAGATACAACAGATTATTCTTTTAGGTAAATCTCTGCTTCAGATGCCGATTGAGTTGCTGCCCGGTGTGGAAGAGACTTTGAAAGCTCTGAAGGAACAAGGCCGTTATCGTCTGGTAGTGGCTACGAAAGGTGATTTGTTGGATCAGGAACGTAAATTGCAACGCTCCGGGCTGACATCTTATTTTGATCATATTGAAATAATGTCTGATAAGACGGAGAAAGAATATACCCGCCTGCTACAAACTCTTCAAGTTGCTCCGGAAGAATTCCTGATGATCGGTAATTCCTTGAAGTCCGATATTCAACCGGTACTGGCTATCGGAGGATACGGGGTACACATTCCTTTCGAGGTGATGTGGCAGCATGAGGTGGTGGGTACATTCGCCCATCCCAGACTGAAACAGATGAAAAGTTCGGCGGAACTGTTGGAATGGCTTTAATGATGCAGGTTAAATATTCGCATCTATTTGTTTAATCCGATATTTATTCCGTATTTTGTGTTACACAAAAAGTGTAACGTAAAATATGTAATATCGCTTATGAAAGCTCAGAAGATGCAACCCCGGAATCCTTTTTTAGTTTATGGTTATGCGAATCCCCGTTATTTTTGTGACCGTGAAGCTGAAACACAACAGATGTTGTCGGCTTTGGAGAATGAACGGAATCTGACATTGATAGCGCCTCGGCGTATGGGTAAGACGGGATTGATAAAAAATGTCTTCTATACCCTGCAAGAGGAGAAACCGGAAGTTGCCAGTTTCTATATGGATATTTTTGCAACGCGCGATTTAGCTTCTTTCGTTCGCCTGCTGGCAAAAACCGTACTAGGGCAGCTTGATACGCTCAGCGAAAGTGCTTTGCATAAGCTGACTTCCTTTTTTCGCTCTTGCCGACCGGTGATTAGTGCAGATGAGCTGACGGGAGTTCCTACAGTTTCCTTGGACTTTGTTGCCGACAAGTCTGAACAGACATTGAAGGAAATCTTTGACTATATGGCTGCTTCCGGCAAGAATTGCTATCTGGCTATTGATGAGTTTCAGCAGATCACTTCTTATCCTGAAGAAGGTACAGAGGCTTTGCTTCGCTCTTATATCCAGTTTATCCCGAATGTCCGTTTCATCTTTGCAGGTAGCAGTCAGCATTTGATGCAGGAAATGTTTGTTTCCGCCAAGCGTCCTTTCTATCAAAGCACGCAATTGATGGTGCTTCGTGAGATTGATGAAGAATCTTATTATCGGTTTGCAAGGAACTTTTTCGAATTGCGGGGGCAAGAGTTGGATAAATCAGTATTTCATTGGATATATACCCGATTTGAGGGACATACCTGGTATATGCAGGCAATGCTGAATCGGTTGTATGAGCGAAATGAATCGGTTGTAGATATCACTCAGGCAGAGCAAGTGCTGATGGGGCTTCTTGAAGAAAATACACCTGTCTATCAGAACTTGATTATAATGCTGACGGACAATCAGTTGGCACTGATGAAAGCCATTGCGCATGAAGGGAAAGTGACGGCACCCAACAGTGGAGAGTTCATTTTGGGGCATGGGCTGAAAACTCCGAGCAGTGTCAATGCCGCTTTGAAATCGTTGGTAGAGAAAGAACTTGTCTATAAATCGGCCGGCGGATATATGGTCTATGACCGTTTTATGGGAATGTGGCTATTGCGGAACTGATGGACGGGCTTTAATATTTGCGGTCTACATGATACTCTATCCTGTAGATGTGATCGAAATGCTCTGTCCATTCATTCGGAGCAATACCAATCTGTAGACCATAAAAGAGAGTGCCTTTTTCCCGGTGTACGCTCATTTGCTTTAACAGCTCCGGTTTGCATTTGGGGATGCGGTAATCGCTGACAAGTAAGACATCCGCATTCATATAGCGGTTCTCGTCGAGCATCCTGAAAGTGTCTTTCAGCATTTGGGTGGCATCCGTATCACCGGTGAAGGGGTGGCTGAAGAATTCCATCAGTTTCAACCGGTCGCGGCGTATGTCAATGGTTTTGGTGGATACGGAGAATGTGATGAGGAAACATTCCCTGTTTTGAAGTTCAGCTATTTCAATTAGTTTTATCAGCAAGGAATTGGCCATTCGCTCCGGTTTCCCTGTCATGCTGCCCGAAGTGTCGAGGCATACGATCATAGGCCCTTTCAGAACTGCCGGTTTTGCTTCCAGACGCCTGGAGGGTTGCATGATTTCAGATTTATAACGGAAGGTCTGTAGCTTCTGTGTGAAGTATTTAAGCATGAAGACATCCTGCAACTCGCTGTCTGCATAATATAGCAATTCCGAAGGAAGTAGGGCGTTCAGGTCGTTACCGATGGTGACACCCAGAATATCGCTCTTTTGGGAATGAGCCAGTTTGTAGGCACTGCCTTCCGTTACATATACTTGTTTGCTGCCTTCGTCGTCGGCTATTCTTCCCATGCGGTTGGCTACTTTCAGCAGTTCGGGGTATTCCTTTTGCAGTTTTACAATCTTCCGGATATTCTCGAAATCGATGGTATTCCACAATCCGTTCATCATGCTCCATGCCTGATAGAATTCCTCCTTATCCACTTGGTGCTCTTCCAGGTATTCCGGTATCTTGTTCAGGCTGGTTTTCAGTTTCTTTTCCAGAAAGTCTTTCTTGGCATCCAGATTCTTCTCTTTCTGTTCTTGCTGCTTCTGCTGAAAAGAATCTTCCCAGTCTTTCAGCATCTTCTCCCAAACGGTGGAATCGTGTTGTTTGTCTTTGTCCCCGAACATGTGTTCGTAGAATGGTTCATCGAAGGCATTCTCTTTATAGTCATCTTTGATTTTTCTCAGTAGGGCCTGCCATCCATCCCGTTTCTCTTTAATCCAGTTCAGGGCACTTTCCATTTCTCCAAGTTCGGATTGCGCTCTTTGCATCTGAAATTTCTCTTGTTCCAGAAACTGCCAGACAAACTGCGTGGTGATATCGTAGAATATGCGTGCACGAACTTCATCGCCCAACACCAGAACTCTGATGGACGGATCGTTCATGATGGCCAGCAGATAGAGAAGCAGGGGATCTTCCGTTTCACCGTATAGCGTCTTGGCGCATTCTCCCGTTTGTACGAACTTCTCGACTACCTTTACATAGAACTGGATATCATACTTCCTTTTGCTCAGCCCTGCCATATTGCTGCAAGTTGAATTGTAACTTTTCCTCTTCGATTTCTACGTTCCGCAGTTTTTTCAGCACTTCGTCCGAGTAACGGGTGATTAACTCTTGGTCAGCGGGGCTGACGAGCAGATTGTCCGTGCATAAGGAGTTGGTAAGGGTGAGAAGCTGCTGAAAGAGCCGGTTCAGTTCATCTCGGTAATTGCGGGAGGTGATCTGGGGCAGTTTGTCGAACAGGTTTTGGGAAGTTTGTTCGGACTGGTGAGATGCTTTAGTCATTTTTTCTCCTTTATTCCTTTGCGTCATCGGATATCGCACACCATCTATTAACAGGTATTCTGTCCCCTCTCTGTACAGGTTCACCCGTTGCTGAACTGCGCCTGAGGGTGCTCCACCCGGATAACAACGGATAATTGAGCGTCCCGGATTCAACGGATCGGGATAGATAACGGCTTGTCTCGGAGCATTTTCTCTCTTCTGCTCTTTCAGTGTCAGATAGTCTACGGCGAAGATATAGGTATGACCTGTGCCATGTTCGGCTACATGATAGTAGAAGTAATCCGTAATTTCAAGGTCATTCTTGGGCGAGCAATTGTTTTTAAAATCTTCCAGCGCCTGGCGCACCCGGCTGATTCGTATATCACTCTTAATCGCTTCGGTGATTTCTTCCATTTTTTCAAGGCAGGAAGTGAACAGTTCACGGAGAACTAATTGATGAATGGACTCACACTCGTCTATCTCGTTCCATAGGCAATGGTATAAAGGCGGCAAATCTGCCGAATTCACCGCTGTACGTCCGTTGATGAAGGCTGAGGCTTTCAATAGTTGCACGATGTTCTTCCAGCGTCGGTCACTTATGTATACGTTTCGAACTGTGTCTTCATCATCCAGCGGAAGACGTTTCAATTGATGGCGGATATTCGTAATATAATGTAGTATTTCGGTGGATAGTGAAACCAGGTTTATCTGTCTGCGCCAGTCTGCATATTCTTCTTCACTGATTTGCAGATCTGCGGGTATGTTTATTTCTTTATCATTATCATCGAGCAGCATGTTGTAGAAGGTCGCTTCATCTTTCACACAGGTGCAGATGATGCGTAGCAGAAATCGGTCCCACAATGCTTCGAGTCCTTCGCCGTGCGCGGGCAACTCGTTACTGGCGGCAATCAGAAGTTTAAGCGGTAGTTTGATTTCTCTGTCTCCGTTCCGGTAGATTTTCTCATTGATGGCGGTGAGTAATGAATTCTGTATGGCAGGCCCTGCTTTCCATATCTCATCCAGGAATACTACACTTGCCGTAGGGAGATATCCTTCAATGGCACGTTCGTATTTATCGAATTCCTTGAGCCGGTTGATACTGATAGGTCCGAATATCTCGTCGGGAGTAGAAAAGCGTGACATCAGATATTCGAAAGCCTTTGCTCCCTTGAAGGCAGCCTTCAGTCTGCGTGCCACCATGGATTTGGCAACCCCCGGAGGACCCAGCAAAAGAACACTTTCGCCTGCCAGTGCAGCCAATAATGACAAGCCTAATTCCGTATCCTTCTCATAAACCCCTTGGTTGATGGCGGTTAATAGTTGTTGTATTCTGTTTCTGATGTCCATAATTCTGTTTCGTTACGCCCCCATTTTTAGAATGAGGCTTCAAATATATGAAATCTTTATACGGAATACTGACAATTATTTTGAATTATTGCAGATAAAAGGTTATCTTTGGTGCAGTATTTTCAAAATAACAGCATTTTATAAAAGGATATCTAAGTAAGAATGGACATGAGAAATGCTATGAAAAAAGAGAAAAAACACTGGTTACATTTCTACAACCGGATGTTGTCCGGCGGATTGGTTCTACTGGGATTTAGTGCATGTGACAGTATGGGAGACGCTCCTTGTGAGTATGGACAACCTCATTGCGACTTTGGCATTAAAGGCAAAGTGCAGGATGAATAACCTTTCTATACGCAGGCGTCTTGCTCTGGAGATAGCCCGGAAAATGAGAAATAACCTGAAGGAACTGCACCCTTTAAAGCAGCTCTTTTGGGAGTGTACTTTGCGCTGTAACCTGCATTGTAAGCATTGCGGTAGCGACTGCAAGCGAATGGCGACAGTGAAAGATATGCCTGCTGAGGATTTCCTGCGTACCATTGATGCAATTACCCCTTATGTAAATCCCAATAAAGTAAGTATTATTATTACCGGTGGCGAGCCTTTGATGCGGGAAGATCTGGAAGATGTCGGACTGGCTCTTTACCGCCGTGGTTATCCGTGGGGCATGGTCTCCAATGGGCTTAGTTTGACGAAAGCGCGTTTGCAACGTCTTATGGCTGCCGGACTCCACTCTATTACCATCAGTCTGGATGGTTTTTCTGAAGATCATAATTGGTTACGTGGGCATCCCGAGAGTTATCACAATGCTTGGGAAGCTATAAAAATGCTGGTACACGAACCTGAACTGACTTGGGATGTGGTGACTTGCGTAAACCGCCGTAATTATCCTTATCTGAACGAATTAAAAACTTCTCTTTATAAAATTGGCGTCCGCCATTGGCGCATGTTCACTATCTTCCCTGTGGGGCGTGCTGTCATGTACCCTGAGCTCCAGCTGACGGATGAAGAATTTACAGGACTCATGGATTTCATAAAGGATACTCGTAAGGAAGGCAAGATGCACCTGAGCTATGGATGTGAAGGTTTTCTGGGTAAGTATGAGGGAGAAGTGCGCGATAACTTTTTTGCCTGTAATGCCGGTGTAACCGTTGGCTCAATTCTGATAGACGGTTCCATATCCGCCTGCCCCAGCATACGGAGCGATTTCCATCAAGGAAATATCTATCAGGACGAATTCATGCAGGTATGGGAAGAGTGTTTCCAACCTTTCCGCAACCGCGACTGGATGAAAAAAGATGCATGTGGGGATTGTTCTTTCTTCCGTTATTGCGAGGGCAACGGGATGCATCTCCGTGATGAAAACGGTAATCTCCTGTTTTGTCATTCAAAGAGGCTGCTTACTTGAAACCCCCTCTCCCGATTACACTTCCATTTTTCTTTTCTTTTCCGATTGCAGGATTGCATAAAAGACGTATATTTGTCACATTGTATCCTGAACTTAAAGTGAACAGACTATGATAACAAACCAATTGCTTCGTCCTGCCAGTATTGTAGTGGTGGGAGCATCCAATAATGTGCACAAGCCGGGAGGCGCTATCCTGCGTAACCTTATTAATGGTGGTTATACCGGTGAACTTCGTGCCGTGAATCCGAAAGAGACAGAAGTACAAGGTGTAACAGCTTATGCCGATGTGAAGGACATCCCCGATACGGAACTTGCGATACTCGCTATTCCCGCACAGATGTGTCCTGATGCCGTAGAAGTGCTTGCTGCTGAGAAGCAGGTACGGGCGTTTATCATCCTTTCCGCCGGATTCGGTGAAGAGACACATGAAGGTGCTCTGCTGGAAGACCGTATTCTGGAAACGGTAAATAAGTACGGTGCCTCCCTGATAGGGCCGAACTGCATCGGACTGATGAATACCTGGCATCATAGTGTGTTCAGTCAACCCATTCCGCAATTGCATCCTCAAGGAGTCGATTTGATATCCAGCTCCGGTGCGACTGCCGTTTTCATTCTGGAAAGTGCCGTAACAAAAGGTTTGCAGTTCAATTCTGTCTGGTCTGTGGGGAATGCCAAGCAGATAGGTGTGGAAGATGTGCTGCAATATATGGACGAGAATTTCCAGGCAGATAAAGATTCTAAAATAAAACTGCTCTATATTGAAAGTATCGGTGACCCGGACCGTCTGTTGTTCCATGCATCCTCTCTGATAAAGAAAGGCTGTAAGATTGCTGCCATCAAGGCAGGTAGCAGTGAAAGTGGTAGCCGTGCAGCATCTTCGCATACAGGTGCCATTGCCAGTTCGGACTCGGCAGTGGAAGCTTTGTTCCGTAAGGCAGGTATTGTACGTTGCTATTCGCGCGAGGAACTGACGACGGTAGGTTGTATTTTCACCCTGCCGGAACTGAAAGGAAAGAATTTTGCCATCATTACCCATGCCGGAGGTCCGGGCGTTATGCTGACTGATGCGCTGAGTAAAGGCGGACTGAATGTGCCCAAGCTGGAAGGCCCGGTTGTGGACGAATTGAAAAGTAAGCTCTTCCCCGGTGCAGCTGTAGGAAATCCGATTGATATCCTGGCTACGGGAACTCCCGACCATCTGCGTCTTTGCCTGGAATATTGTGAAGAGAAATTCGATAATATTGATGCTGTTCTGGCTATCTTCGGGACACCGGGACTGGTTACCATGTTCGAAATGTATGACGTGTTGCATGAGAAGATGCAGACATGCAGTAAACCGATTTTCCCCATCCTTCCCTCCATCAATACTGCCGGAGCGGAAGTTGCCGCTTTCCTTGCTAAAGGCCATGTGAACTTTGCTGACGAAGTGACATTGGGTACCGCATTGTCGCGCATCATGAATGCTTCCCGGCCTGCCGCCAATGAGATCGAACTCTTTGGTGTGGATGTGCCGCGTATTCGTCGTATTATAGACTCTATTCCCGAAGATGGATATATTCAGCCCCATTATGTGCAAGCATTGCTGCATGCTGCCGGCATTCCCATAGTTGAGGAATTTGTGTCGGCCAATAAAGACGAGGTGCTGGCTTTTGTTCGTCGCACGGGTTTCCCTGTAGTGGCAAAGGTGGTGGGACCTGTTCATAAATCCGACGTAGGCGGTGTGGTGCTTAATATCAAGGGAGAAGAGCACCTGGCGTTTGAATTTGAACGTATGATGCAGATTCCCGAAGTGACAGGTATCCTGATACAACCGATGCTGACGGGTACGGAACTTTTCGTAGGCGCCAAGTATGAAGAGAAATTCGGGCATGTAGTGCTGTGTGGTTTGGGTGGTATTTTTGTGGAAGTGCTTAAGGACGTTTCTTCCGGTCTGGCACCGCTTTCGTATGAAGAGGCTTACTCTATGATCCATTCCCTTCGTGCTTACAAAATTATCAAGGGAACACGTGGACAAAAGGGGGTGAATGAAGATAAATTCGCCGAGATTATCGTGCGTCTTTCTACTTTGTTGCGTTTTGCAACGGAGATCAAGGAAATGGATATCAACCCGCTACTGGCAACGGAAAAATATGTGATTGCAGTAGATGCGCGTATCCGAATCGAAAAGAAATGAAACAACGTATTTTCCTTTTTCTCATCTGTCTGATACATGCTTTGGCGCTTTTTCCGAAAAGTGCGGATCGCTTTTTCAGCCAGTACAACTTTAAGTTTATCACTGAAAATGCAGGGCTGCCTTATAGCTTTGTAAGTGATATCTTTAAAGATTCCGGAGGGTACGTCTGGGTTTCCACACATTATGGTATAGGCAGATATGATGGTTACCAGTTCCTGAACTATGGTACACAAACGGAACCGATACGCTTAAAGAATGACTTTGTCCATAAGATTTGTGAAGATAACTTCCGGCGATTGTGGATTGCATCCGAAGGTGGAATAGATATCCTCGACCTGAATACTTATGCTTTGGTACCCCCCCCTGTTCCACCGGATAGTCCGCTGCAAAAGTTGCTGAATGAAAACGTCAGTACCATCTATAAAGACAGACAGGGAGATTTATGGATTTCCGGCAATAAAGAACTGTGGTGTATTGATTTGGACGATCAGGGAGATATAAAGACCTGGTATCGTCTGAAGAGCGAATACGAATCTCCCGTACATGCCATTCTTGATATAGGCTGGGCAGTTTGTGCAGGCATTGACAACCAGGTATATCGTGTCGAGAAGCAACCGGACCATCTCTTAAAGGCAGATATCTTGTCCGATAGTTTGGTTTCTTTCAGTGAAGATTGGCGGATTTCCTGTATGCAGGCGGATGGGGATGCTTTGTGGATTGGCTCTAACCGTGGTTTATTCAGATATAATCATGCCGAACGAAGTCTGAAGAGGTATCGCTACTCCACTCATCGTCCCGGAATGTTGAGCCAGGCCTATATAACGGATATCAAACTGACGGAACGGGGACACCTGATCGTATCTACCCTGAATGGACTGAATGTGTATAACAAAGATACGGATACTTTTTCATTCATCCGTCAGACCAGTGACCGGGGTGGAGTAACCATTAACTGTAATGCCATCAACTGCCTGTTCACCGATGGAGAGACCATCTGGCTGGGTACTGAAACCGGAGGCATCAACCTGCTTTCCCCGAAGCGCTTGCAAACAGAATTATGGACATGCGGCACTTCTGTCACAGAAACGGATACTCCTACACCTGTTAATGCCGTAGGTGAAGATAAAGACGGCAATCTTTGGATTGGATTAGTAGAACGTGGACTGATGAAATGGAATCAGGAGGAAAAGACTTGTGCCCATCATCTTTTTTCTCCTAACGATATAACTTCCATCAGTAATAACACTATTAACGGACTGCTGATTGACTCCGATAACCGTCTGTGGGCATATACCTGGGGTGTGGGCATCAACGAACTGAACCTGAATATTCCCAATAACCGTACCTTTAAGCGCTATACCCGTGAGAATATTCCCGAATTGGAAGGTGACTTTATCAATAGTGCCTGTGAAGATGTGATCAATCACGGAATATGGTTCGGCTCTACACGTGGAGTGCATTTCTACGATAAGCGGAAAGATACTTTCATCCGTGTATTATTCGATCAGTCGGATAATGAGTTCGAAGCGGTTCACGCCCTGCTGATTGATAAGGATAAGCGTTTGTGGGTGGGTACCACACAAGGTGTCTTCATTGTAGACCTTGCTTCTTTTGCCAAGTCGAACAAGCGCTTTGATTATAAATATCTTCGGTATAAACTGGATAATCCACAGTCAACACAACTGGAAAAGATTAATTGCATCTTGGAAGACAAGAATGGTACTATCTGGCTGGGTGGCAATGGAAGCGGACTGTATCAGTTGACGAGTGACAAGAATAATCACTTTGTCTTTAAAAACTATACCACACGTCACGGGTTGCCTAATAATACAATTATCGGTATGGCTGAAGACGGGAAGGGAAACTTGTGGCTGACTACGAATGATGGAGTGTCCCGTCTGAATATCCAGTCGATGACATTCAGTAACTACACGCAGGCTGATGGCCTGCCGGCTACTCAGTTCTACTGGAACGGCATCCATTATTCGTCAAAACACGACTTTATCTATATGGCTACCATAGACGGACTGGTCATTATTCATTCTGATAATGAAACTTCGCCGTCTGCGGATTCGCATGTGAAACTCTCTTCACTGGCGATTGGAGGAAATATTATCTATCCTTCCAGTGGTGATTATCTGCAAAAGGATATCACCCTTGCCTCCGGTATTTTCCTGCATGAAAGGGAGAATCGTTTCTCCGTAGGATTTACCACACAGAATTATGGAAACAGCAGCCGTATTCGCTTTGCCTATCGTCTGGAGGGATACGAGGAAGAGTGGAATGAAACTCAACCGGGTGATTATATGGCAAGATATGCGGCTGTCCCGTCGGGGAACTACACTCTGCAAGTGCGTGCGACGGATGAGTTGGGGCGTTGGTCGGATGAAATAACCGACATAGAAGTGGGGATCACTCCTTATTTCTATAAATCCATTGGATTCTATCTGCTTCTTGTCGTAGTTATTTGCCTTGCTATTTATTTATTCTATAAGCGGAAGATGCGGAGTTATCGTGAACAGAAAGCGCGATTGGAAAAAGAAGTGGAACTGCGCACGCAGGAACTGGCTGTCCAGAACAAACAATTGGAAAACATGGCTCAACACGTAAAGGAGATTACGGAAGAGAAGATTGCTTTCTTTACGAACATCACTCATGAATTCCGTACTCCGGTTACACTGATTCATGGCCCCATTGAACATGCTTTAAAGGAGACGCAGGATGAGGCTGTAAAGGCACAGTTGCAGATAGCCGAGCGAAATTCACGGTATTTGCTTTCCCTGGTCAATGAACTGATGGACTTCCGGAAACTGGACATAGACAAGGTGGTGCTGGATAAGCGTTCCTCGAATTTTATCGAGTTTTTGTCTGAGTTGCTGATACCTTTCAGAGTCTTTGCCAAGGAAAGGCATATCGACATATGTACTTATTTCCGTTTGGAGAATCCCTTTCTGATGATCGATACGGGATATATGCGCAAGGTGTTGGTGAATCTGGTTTCGAATGCTATTAAGTTTACACCGGATAACGGTCGTATTGACATATTTGTGGCGTCTGTCAGAGGAAAGAACGGGGAGAAACTACTCTATATGAATGTATGCGATACGGGACATGGCCTTGTGGCGGAAGATCTGGAAAAGATTTTCGACCGCTTTTACCAGTCTAAGAAGAGTACCAAATATCCGGTTTACGGGCAGAGCGGCACAGGTATCGGTCTTTTCCTGTGCAAGCGGATTGTGTACTTGCATGGCGGAGAAATCTTTGCCCGCAATAATCACAGGCAGGGGGCTTCATTCCGTATGTTTATGCCATTGATTCCCGGAGTGCGGGTAGAAACGAACGGAGGAGTTGTGGTACAGCCCAACAATGTATATCTGCCCGATACCTTACAACCGGAGGACACTCAGAAGAAAGAGACTATCCTGATTGTGGAAGATAATAAAGATATGCGTTCGTATATCCGCACGCTGCTTGTGGGTAATTATCGTTTGTTTGAGGCAGGTGACGGGCAGGAGGCTCTTGAAATCGTTCAGAAACATACCGTCGACTTAATAGTCAGTGATTTGATGATGCCTGTGATGGATGGTATGGAGTTGTCCCGCCGTATCAAGGAGAATCTGGCGACTTCGCACATTCCTTTCCTGATGCTTACGGCGCTTCGCTCGGACGTACAAGAGAAAAGAAGTTTTGAAATAGGCGTGGACGAGTATCTTTGCAAACCTTTTGATGAAGAAGTGCTCCGGCTTCGTATCCGTAATATACTGAGTCTGCGAAGGAAATATAAGAAGATGTTCTCATCCAGCAGTAATGTGGAAGAGCTGCATGTAAAGGAAGAATCGCGAGACAAGACATTCATTACGAATGCAGTCAACCTGATGAAGGAACACTATGCCGATGCGGAATATAACCTGGAACGCTTTGTACGCGACATGGGCTACAGCAAGACATTGGTCAACAAGAAAATGCAGGACCTGACGGGACAGCCCATCGGGCAGTTTATGAAGAACTACCGTCTGAACGTGGCGCAACGGATGATACAGGAGGGATCGGGAGATGTGAATGTCTCCGAAATAGCCTATGCTGTAGGATTCAACGATCCTAAATATTTTACGAAGTGTTTCAAAGAGTTCTTCGGATATTTGCCGAGCTCGAAGTTGGGGAAGAAGTGAGTTTACTATATTCGCCCCAAACTTTTCTATTTTCTCCTTACATAAAAAAATAAACGCCTACTTTTGCACATCACCCAGAAGAATGAATACCATGAAAATCAAACTCAGTTTACTCATCTTGTTAGTAGTAGGTTTATCCGTTCAGTTATCAGCCAACCCTATAAATGGTTTGCTCGAAAGAATTGATAAGGGAGCATCGAAGAAATTTGTTATCGAATTCAAGAAAGGTGCGGATGATTTTTTCGAACTGGACCAGAAAGGGACTAAAGTCGTAGTCCGGGGTAATAACTATGTGAATATAGCGACAGGTATCAACTGGTATCTGAAATATTATGCCGGTATCCAACTGTCATGGAATGGTATGCAGGCGAAACTGCCGCAGGCACTTCCTCCCGTCCCCCGGAAAGAGCGTCACGAAACATCTCTCTCACTCCGTTACGATTTTAACTACTGTACCTATTCCTACACCATGGCCTTTTGGGATTGGGAACGCTGGGAGAAAGAAATAGACTGGATGGCTCTGCATGGTATCAATCTCCCTTTGGCAGCCGTAGGCCAGGAATGTATCTGGTTCAATATGCTTCAAAAACTGGGATATTCTAAAGATGAAATTAACCGGTTCATTGCCGGTCCTGCTTTTCTTGCCTGGTGGGCAATGAATAATCTGGAAGGATGGGGCGGACCTAATCCGGATTCCTGGTATGTACAGCAGGAAGCTTTGCAGAAGAAAATTCTGAAGCGTATGCGCGAATATGGCATTAAACCTGTGTTTCCGGGATATTCAGGTATGGTTCCCCATGATGCTGATGAGAAGTTGGGACTAAACCTGACCAAGTCTGATTTATGGAACGGTTTTACCCGTCCTGCTTTCCTGCAACCTACCGATGTCCGCTTTGCCGAGATTGCCGATTTATATTATCAGGAACAGGAGAAGCTTTTCGGCAAGGCTGATTATTATTCTATGGACCCTTTTCATGAAGCCGAGAATGCCGCTTCAGTAGATTTCGATGCGGCCGGGAAAGCTATTATGGCGGCTATGAAAAAAGTGAATCCGAAAGCCACCTGGGTAGTGCAGGGCTGGACAGAGAACCCTCGTCCCGAGATGATAAAGAATATGCAGAATGGAGATCTGCTGATACTGGACCTGTTCAGTGAATGTCGTCCTATGTGGGGAATCCCTTCCATCTGGAAGCGTGACAAGGGTTATGAACAACACAACTGGCTGTTCTGTATGCTGCTCAATTTCGGTGGCAATGTGGGATTGCACGGTCGCATGGACCAGCTACTCGATAACTTCTACCTGACTAAGAACAATCCGTTAGCAGTTCATCTGAAAGGAATCGGTCTGACCATGGAAGGTGCAGAGAATAACCCCATGATGTTTGAACTGATGTGCGAACTTCCTTGGCGACCGGAGAAATTCACGAAAGAGGAATGGCTGAAAGATTATCTCTTTGCCCGTTACGGTGTAAGAGACGAGAAGATAGAAAAAGCATGGACTTTGCTTGCCAATACCATTTATAACTGCCCTTTCGGAAACAACCAACAAGGCCCTCATGAGTCTATTTTCTGCGGACGTCCTTCACTGAATAACTTTCAGGCATCGAGCTGGTCGAAGATGAAGAACTATTATGATCCTACCGTTACGGAAGAAGCTGCACGGCTGATGGTGGAAGTAGCCGATAAATATCGTGGTAATAATAACTTTGAATATGACCTGGTAGACATCGTACGACAGTCTCTTTCCGATAAAGGACGTATTGTTTATAACCGGACCATTGCTGACTTCAAGAGCTTTGATAAACGCAGTTTTGCCCGTGACTCCCGGAAATTCCTGGATATATTGCTGTTGCAGGATAAATTGCTGGGTACTCGTAGTGAATTCCGTGTAGGCCGTTGGATAGAGCAGGCACGCAATTTGGGGACTACTCCCGAAGAAAAAGACCTGTACGAGTGGAATGCCCGCGTGCAGATAACCACTTGGGGCAATCGTGTTTGCGCTGATGACGGTGGTCTGCGCGACTATGCCCATAAGGAATGGAACGGTATTCTGCGCGATTTCTATTATAAACGTTGGGCAGCCTACTGGCAAACTCTTCAGGATCAACTGGATGGTAAACCCGAAGTTAAGCTGGATTATTATGCGATGGAAGAACCTTGGACACTGGCAAAGAATCCGTATGGTTCGGCTCCCGAAGGAAGTTGTGTGGATGTGGCGAAAGAAGTCTTTTTTCAATTGACAAATGACAATTAGGCTGTGCAATGATAGCTTATAAATTGAATCTATGATATATGCAAATAGAATCCCCCAAACACCCTACAGATAATTGTCAATTGTCAACTGTCAATTGTCAATTGAGAAAGCGTCTGCTTTCTCTCGATGTGCTGCGCGGAATTACTGTCGTCGGTATGATTCTCGTCAATAATTCCGGTGGGAAGTTATCTTATGATTCTTTGCAACATTCTGCATGGAATGGGCTGACTCTTTGTGATCTGGTATTTCCGTTCTTTTTGTTCATCATGGGAATTTCCACTTATATTGCTTTGAGCAAGTTCCATTTTCAAGCATCTGGTTCAGTGGTCCGTAAGATACTGAAACGTACTCTTGTCATTCTATGCATCGGCTGGGCTATTCACTGGTTTCACTTTATTTGTGATGGAGATTTCTTTCCTTTTGCCCATCTTCGGCTTACGGGAGTTCTGCCGCGTATAGCCTTGTGCTATTGTGTAGTTTCCTTTGTAGCCTTGTATGTCAATCATAAATATATCGGCTGGATCATTGGTTTCCTTATCGCCGGATATGCCGTATTGCTTTATATAGGCAACGGATATGCACCGGATGATACAAACCTTCTGGCTATCATAGACCGGAATGTATTAGGTGCAGACCACCTTTATCATAAAAGCCCGATAGATCCGGAAGGACTTACCAGTACCCTTTCTGCCATCGCTCATACATTGATCGGCTTCTGTTGTGGGAAAATCATCCTGGCTAAGGAAGCTTTGGAACAGAAAACACTGAAATTGTTTGTTGCAGGCTTTATTCTGATGACGTGCGGTTTTTTGCTGACAGAGGCTTTGCCGTTGAATAAGCGTATCTGGTCGCCTACATTTGTGTTAGTAACATGTGGATTGGCAGCCATGCTTCAGTCTGTGCTGATTTATTTCATTGATATGAAGGAAAAGAAGAATTGGTGTCGTTTCTTTGAAATATTCGGTGTTAACCCTTTGTTTCTCTACGTACTCAGCGAGGTAGCGGCTATTGTCATTGGCGCCACCGGAAGTAAGCCGGTTATTTACGAAGGGGTACATTTTCTGATAACCGATCCTTATCTGGCATCTGCCGTTTACGCCCTTGCCTTTACCCTGCTGATGGGAGCGTGCGGCTATCCATTGTATAAAAAGAAAATCTATATAAAAATATAGTAATGATGAGACGAACAATCTATACATGCTATTCCCTGTTACTGGCAACTGTGTTGCTGCCGGGTACTACTTCGTGTACCAGTCGTTGTGGGACTATTGACGAGTCGCGATTATCCTATATCGATACTCGTGTAGGTACCGCCCCCAGTGCGACCCATACAGCGGGGTTGTTTGGCAGGGATACGGAAGAATACGGGCAGACCCTCCCGGCGGTACTCGAACCCAACGGAATGAACTTCTGGACTGCGCAGACGCGGGACACGGAGGAGAAATGCATAGCACCCTATTATTACGCGGATACTCTGCTACAAGGCTTTCGTAATTCCCACTGGATTGTGGGCGGATGTACGCAGGACTACGGTTCTATGACGCTGATGCCGCTCTTCGGTAAATTGCGTTGCCAGCCGGAAGCACGTTCCACCCGTTTCTCCCATGAGAAAGAAACGGCAACACCGGCTTATTATACGGTTTCTCTGCCGGATGAGAATATCTATGTCGAAATGACGGGGCGTTCGCGTTCCGCAATTTTCCGTTTCACTTATAACAAAGCGGGAAAAGGTTATCTGGTGGTAAACCCTAACAGTGATGAAGGTCAGGGGTATATCTGCATCGATACCCTTAACAATCAGATTTACGGATATAATCCTGTTCACCGCATTTATCAGGGTTGGGGAAAATCGGCAGGATATAGCGGATATTTCATCGTTCAGTTCCAAAAGAAGCTGACGGATTACGGTGTGTTCAGGGGAGATTCTTTGTCTCCCGGTGTCATTCAGATAGGAGATGCGGCGCAGATAGGTGCCTATGTGGAGTTTGATGTGACCGAGGGTGAAGAGGTATTGGTGAAAGCTGCTTCCTCCTTTACCGACCGGGATGGTGCTTTGAAGAACCTGAAAGCTGAAATCCCTCATTGGGACTTTGGACAGACTTGCACAGAGCTAAGACAGATGTGGGAGAAACACCTCTCCGCCATTGATGTAGAGACCGAACGACTTGCAGACAAGGAAATGTTTTACGGTGCTTTCTATCGTGCCTCTTTTCTGCCGCATACATTCAATGATATAGATGGCCGTTATCCCTCTTTTGCGAATGGCACTCCGATATGCCAACTTCCTGAAGGAGAAACGTATTATGAGGATTATAGTATGTGGGATACCTACCGTGCCCTGCATCCGATGATCAATCTGCTTTTTCCGACAAAGGGGGGAGATATGATGCAATCTCTGGTGCATAAATATGAACAAGGTGGTTGGTTGCCCATCTTTCCTTGTTGGAATAGCTATACTGCCGCTATGATAGGCGATCATTGTATCTCCGCCATCAGCGATGCATACTGTAAGGGGATTCGCAATTTCGATGTGGACAAGGCTTATGAAGGAATGCGTAAGAATGCCTTTGAAACTCCTTCCAACCTTGATGAATATAAAAACGGTATGGGGCGTCGCGCTCTGACCTCTTATCTGGAGTACGGATATATTCCTCTTGAAGACGGTGTACCCGACGCTTTTCATACACAAGAACAGGTATCACGTACCTTGGAATATGCTTATGATGACTTTGCCCTTGCACAGATGGCAAAAGCTTTGGGTAAGACGGATGATTACCAGGCATTGATACGGCGTGCTGCCAATTATCGCAATGTGATAGATCCCCGTACGGGATATGCCCAGGGGCGCCATGCCGATGGTACTTTCCTGAATGATGCGAATGCTTTTAATTTTGCCCGTTTTATTACTGAAGGTGCTCCTTGTCACTATACCTGGTATGTGCCGCAAGATCCATACGGACTGATGGAAAGTATGGGAGGGAAAGATAAGTATGTAGCCAAGTTGGATTCCATGTTCAGTGAACAACGTTACTGGCATGGAAACGAGCCTTGTCATCAGGTTGCTTATATGTTCAATTATGCAGGTGAACCCTGGAAGACTCAGCGTGCCGTCCGCCACGTTATGGAAACGGAATATCTGAATGAACCGGGCGGACTTTCCGGTAATGACGATGCCGGACAGATGTCGGCCTGGTACATGTTTGCCGCTATGGGATTCTATCCGGTGTGTCCCGGTACTCCGTATTATATACTTGCCAGCCCCTCATTCCCCAGCTTCACGCTGAATCTTGAGAGTGGAAAGAAGTTCACAGTGAAAGCCCGTAACGCATCGCAGAAGAATATCTATATTCAGTCGGCAACGCTGAATGGGGAACCTTATACGCGTAATTACATTACCCATCAGGATATAGTGAATGGTGGTGTGATGGAGTTTGTGATGGGGGATGAACCGAATAAGGAGTGGGGAACGGCAGCGGAAGACTGTCCGCCAAGAGTAATGTAGTTTAATTTAAGAAAGATATACTTATATGGGAGCAAAAGCATTTTTGTTTGTCCTGTGCAGCATCTTGCTGTTAGGGGCATGCGGCACTCCGAAGACCGGAGGGACTATTTATAATATTATGGACTACGGAGCCAAAGGTGATGGTGTCACCGATGACGCCGCGGCCATACAAGCGGCTATCGATCAGTGTTCCAAGTCGGGTGGCGGAACGGTACTGGTTCCGGCAGGGCGTACTTTCATGTGCAGCCCTTTCCATCTGGCCTCATTTGTAGAACTGCATCTGGAACCCAATTCCTGTCTGCTTGCCAATCCTGATGAGGCTGCCTATACACTGAGCGCTTTCCGTGATAATCGTGGTGAAGGCATGATGTGGATTTATGGTCAAGATCTGAAAGAGGTATCCATCACCGGAACAGGAGCCATAGATGGAAACGGTGTCTCCTTTATGGGTAAGGAACTGGAAGACTCTTATGAACTGAAACCGGTGACCGACTTTGATCCCCGTCCGCATGTACTGACGCTTATTAATATAGAGAAAACAGTAATCCGTGATGTGACAATCCGCAACAGTGCCTATTGGACGGTTCATCTCATCGGTTGCAACGATGTTTCCATCGATGGCATCTCTATCCTGAATAACCTGAAGATACGCAACGGTGACGGCATCGATGTAGACCATTCCAAGAATGTGCGTATAGCCAATTGCCATATCGAATCGGGTGATGACTGCATCTGTCTGAAGAATCGTCGTGAGTTTGAAGAATACGGTTCGTGCGAAGACATAGTTGTGACCAACTGTACTATGGTTTCCCGTTCCTGTGCCATCAAGATCGGTTCGGAAAATATGGATAAGATTAATAATGTACTGTTCAATAACTGTATCATCAAGAATAGTAACCGTGGCATCGGTATTCAGAACCGGGATGAAGGAACGGTTACCAATGTGATTTTCTCCAATATGATTGTGGATTGCATGTTCTTCTCCGATGTCTGGTGGGGAAAGGCGGAACCTATTTACGTGACTTCCTATCCGCGTGCCGTAGGCAATCATAAGGATGCCGGCTGGCGTTTCCCGAAGGGAGCTATCGAAGGACGTTGCGGAGAGGTGAGCCGTATTTACTTCACAAATATCAAATGCACCAGCGAGAACGGCATCTTTGTAGGTGGGGATACACAAGACAAAGTGAATCATATCTACTTTGAAGACGTAGACCTGCTATTGCAAAAACGTACGGCTTATGAGGGTGGTATCTATGATAAACGTCCGTGTGTGGGCGAAGGATTTATCTATGATAAGACGTATGGTTTTTATATCGATACGGCATCTGATATTCTGATAGATGATTGCATTGTTACTTGGGGAGATATCCGTCCCGATCAGGCAGCAGAAGGCATTGGGCAGAGGGATGTTCGTAATCTGAAAATAAAGGAATAAAAGTTACAAGCTACAAGTTACAAGCTACGAGCTACAAGCTACAAGTAGCTGCGCTATAGTCCGAAAAGCACTTGTAGCTTGTAGCCTGTAGCTCGTCACTGATTCATATTTATAACTTAAATTCGTCACGAAGATGAGACAAAGCATATTTTTTATCTTGTATTTGCTGTGTACTTTCACTACTCGTTCCCAGTCTGTATTAACTCCGGAGCAGGCAGGAAGCATTTATTATGCTTATCCTGCTCCTTCATCCACCTATACCCCTGCCCCTACTGGTTATGAGCCTTTCTACATCAGTCACTACGGTCGTCACGGTTCCCGCTGGATGACGGCGGATGAGCGTTATACGGAAGTTGTCTGCGTCTTTGATTCTCTTTATCAATGTTCCGAACTGACTCCCCTTGGCGTGGATGTCCGCGAACGTCTGCATAAGGTTTGGGAAGATGCCTGCGGATGTAGTGGAAGTATCACCCCACTTGGCGAGCGCCAGCACCGTGAGATAGCCGAACGGATGTATCGCAATTTTCCGCAAGTATTTCGGGGTGGTGCTTTCATTGACGCCCGCTCATCCACTTCCCTGCGTTGTGCTATGAGTATGAGTTATTTCACCGAACGCCTGAAAGAACTGAATCCTGGCCTGCAAGTAAACCGTAGAGCTTACCATCGGTATATGGATTATATCGCCTATACGTCCCCCGAAGGTGAGAAATTTGCTTCTGAGAAGGCTCCATGGAGGCGTGGCTTCAGAGAGTTTGAAAAAAAGAACGTCCGTCCCGAACGCCTGATGGCCTCCCTGTTTGTGAAGCCTGAAGCGATAACCGACCAAGACGCCATGATGCGCAGCCTTTATTGGATTGCCGCTGATATGCAGAATGTTGAGTTGGATTTGTCTTTCTATGATATCTTTGAATATGAGGAATTAGTAGGAGTATGGAAGACAGTGAATGCCCGCATGTATGTTTGCAATGCTGCTGCTCCGCTCAATGGCGGCCTGATGCCTCGTTGTGCCGTACCTTTGCTGCGTAATATCCTGGAAAGTGCGGATGCCGCCATAGAGAAAGGAACCCCTGCGGCCGATCTCCGTTTCGGACATGATACCCATCTCATTCGTCTACTTGCTTTGATGCAGATAGAAGGATGTAGTAATCAGGAGGTGGATATGGAGAAGTTTCATCTTGCCTGGCAAGATTACCGGGTTTCTCCTATGGGAGCTAATCTTCAATTGATTTTCTATCGCGATAAGAAGAATGATATACTGGTGAAATTTCTGTTGAACGAGTGTGAAGTGACACTGCCGTTGAAGGGCAAAATGGTTCCTTATTATTCATGGAAAGAGGTTGAAACTTTCCTGGCGGAGGTAATAGGAAAAGAATAGCCGTAAAGTGAGAATATATAACGGATTTCCATCCGATCATCAGCGTTTATAGAGCAATCAACTCCTGTTTTGACTAAAAGTTGTATTTTTTATCCTAATATAAATACAACTTGTGCAAAAAATACATATCTTTGTATTAGAGAATATGCTTTTACTTCAAAGTAACGGGCAATAAGAGAGTCGTTTAACATAAAAACAGGAAGCGTATGAATAGAATTCTTAAGTTGGGACTTTTAAGTGTCATTGTAGGCGCCTTGTATTCTTGTAGTTCCGATAGTCTATACGATCCGGACAAAGCAGGAGATGTGAAGCTTGCTCAGTATGAAGCAGCTTTTGTAGAAAAGTATGGAGCAATTGCTCCTAATCAGAATTGGGGATTTGGAGGGGCGACAACACGTAGTTCCAATCCTAATAGCAATCAATGGAAAGATTTCGTGGAAGTTCCCTCAAGTGATGATCTTACTTCCGAGAAAATAAGCAAAATTGTAGAGCTTTTCAAAGATCCTTCAAAGGCCACTGTTATAGAGAATGTGAATTGGTCGGATTTCTTTGTTCAGCATGTCTACTATGGAAATAAGGACAACATGAATCAATTTGCTGTACATAAGGAGAAGAATGGGACTCCGGATGAAGTTTACAATTTCAATAAATCAGCCGGAAGTATCATGTTCATGTATGACAGCGGTACAAGTTCATTCAGCTATGTAGGTGAAGGAGGGCGCAGATACGATGAGCATAAAATAATATTTTATGAGGGAGATTATTATGTTGGACTTGATTTTGAGTGCTATATGAATCAAAACACTCCACCGGATGGAGATTATAGCGATTGGATCGTACGAATTGTTCCGGCTAAATATATAAAAGCCCAAAGAATCATGGCGGAAGACCTTACAGTATCTGGTGGAGATTTCGATTTCAATGATGTTGTATTTGATGCCGTAACCGTGAATGGTGCGACTGTGGTGACCTTACAGGCAGCTGGTGGTACAATGCCTTTGTATATTGAAGACAATGAAGTACACGAACTGTTTGGTGTTTCTCAATCTACAATGGTGAATACTTATGACAAACAGGCAAAAGCTCCGGTAATATTCCGACTGAAGAACAGATATAGCGATATAAAAGATATACCCGTTCGCGTGAATGATGTGATGTTGCCGGCAGAAGTGGGGAAAGCTCCAGGAAAACTGTGCTGTCCGACTACCTGTGAGTGGACTGATGAACGGCAGAACATTGAAACCAAGTATCTGAACTTCCAGGCGGCAGTGGAAAACGGTAACATCAATTGGTGGGAGTAATCAGTTATTCTGCTACTTCTTGTGATAGAATAGAAAGCTAATATATTTCCCATTCAACCCGGATTCTGATCCGGTTGAATGGGAAATTTCTTTTGATGATAGCCTGCTTTATACTGAAAGATATCGCCTTTTCTATGAGTGGGCTATGTGATAAATAAAGTTTTTATAGGGAAGGCGGTTCAGGAGTACTTATTTCCCAGTTAACCCCTAACGGGTTGTTGCGCATTCTCCATACTAACGAAAGTTTTGGATTATCCAGTATCCACATTTCGCATCCTTCCACAGCATCTTTCACATGAATGAGTGGATAACCCACAGCTCTCTCATTACTATCCAGAACGGAGTATGTTGTCTGATTGTATACAAGTGTATTCTGTTCCTTCAGCTGTTTATAGGCGGAGCGGGAAATGAAGTAAGCCGTTTCCTCCGGAGAGAGCTGTACGTGCTTACCGTCTTCCGGTTGCAGGAAACTGAGCTGCACGGCCTGCTCTATGGACTTAGGTCCCATGGTATAACTTCCCGATTGCCATTTCAGGTTGCGTTCTATTCCCCAATACAGACAGATTGAATCCTGCTTTTCGCGGAAAGACATTTCGTACTTCCGTGTTTGTCCGTGCAGTTTGAATACAAAAAGCAGTGTATCGGGTACAATGCTCTGTGCCAACAGGCTTCCGGTGAAGCCCAGGCACAATAAGGCGGATAGAATTATATGTTTCTTCATCATTTCTTGTTTTCTTCGTTCGACAATAATTGCTGCCCCCATTCACTTGGTTTCTTTCCCATCTTCAGGATTAGTTCACCACCGGCAATGATGTCTTTATGCCGTATAGCTGAGTAAGGGTAAGCCGCTCCGTTCAGGGTGACGGATTGTATGTATCTGTTCTTGTCCGAAAGCCCCTGGGTGGAAATCCGGAAAGTCTTTCCGTTATCCAACCGGAAGATTGTTTCTTCTAATAAAGGAGTATTGATAAGATAATAATCTTGTCCGGCATTGGGATATAATCCCATCATGTGGAAAACGAGCCAGGACGACATGGCACCCGAGTCGTCATTTCCCGGTAGTCCGACAGGACCATCGTTGTAGTTCCTGGAAAGGATTTCGCGGATACGGTCGCTGCTCCGGTAGGGCTTTCCCAACCAATGATAAAGACAGGGGGAGAGGAAAGACGGTTCATTGTTTACATTGAAGAAGCCCTTGTCGAAGAAAATGTCCAGACGTGTTTCAAACTTCTCTGCACCGCCGCATTTTTCAATCAGTCCGGGAACATCGTGCGGAATACTCAGAGAATACTCCCACGAAGAAGCTTCATAGAAGAACATGTTCCACCAGGGAGTGTACCAGGGGCCTTCAAAGGTGACGGGGGTATAGGTAAAGGTCGGTTTTTGTATCTTGGATTTTCCGAAAGTGATTTCATCCAGCCAATTACCTTTTTCGTCACGGGGCATGATAAAACCTTTGGCACCGGCATGTTCATAATCGTCACGCCAGAGATTCTTCCAATTTCCGGATTGTTTCAGGTAGTGTTGGTAAAGGTCCTCTTTTCCCAGACCTTTGGCAACCAGGGAGATGGCATAGTCACAATAAGAATATTCTACGGTGCGGTTTCCGGCGCGGGGGATGCCGTAGGGGATATAGCCGAGTTCCAGGTAGGGGATCAGTCCACCACGTCCTTCCGCTTCATGGCGGTCTCCGGGGCAGACGGTTGCATCTTTCAGCATGGCTTGCAGACCGAGTTCGTAGTCTATTCCTTCTAGACCTTTTACGAAAGCATCGGCTATTACGATTTCAGCATTCGAACCGCCTTGGGTACGTCCATTGCTGTTACCGCTACGAGCGTCGGGCATGTAGCCGTCTCGTTTGTAGATGTTGATAAGTGAACGGACGATGTCTGTTTCACGTTTCGGGTCTATCAGGGTGATGAGTGGAGTAGAAGTGCGGTAAGTGTCCCAGATGGCGTAGAAGTCATCGTAATAAGGTTCGTCATCTGCCCAAAGAGGATTCTCTCCACTGCGGTCTACAGGCATAATCATGGTATGATAGAGGCCGGTGTAGAACATACGTTTCTGTGCTTCGGGGGTGCGGGGAGAGATTTCAATTCTTTGGAGTAAATCTTCCCATTGAGCCAGTAACTGTTTGTGTACAGTTTCGAATGACCAGTGAGGAATGTCAGTATGGGCATTCTGACGTGCTTTCAGTGAGCTGAGGAAGGAGATACCTACTTTCAGTTGTATAACGTCTTCAGAAGAGTTGAAGCGCAACAGGGCTCCGGTCTTTTGATGTGAGTCGTATTGGAATTTCTCATCTGTGATCTTATCGCTTTTCCAGGTAGCTGTATTTATGAAAGGCTTGTCGGTTTCTGCGTAAAAGTAGACTGTATAGGCACGTCCATTGTTCCATCCGCCGCGAATACGGGTGTAGCCGATGACTTCATGGTCGGAGATGATTTGTATTTCGGAACCTACGAATTGCTGAGCTTCGCGGGCATCGGGTACGGGGCTTTCACCTAAGAAGAATCCGGCATCGATGGCCAGTGATTTCAAGGAGTCTTTGGGGTAGGTGAACCGATAGAACGATGCTTTGGGGGCAGTGGTAATTTCTGTTTGTATACCGGAAGACTGGAATTGGGTGGAGTAATATCCTAATTTTATTGTTTCGTCCTTGCGATGGTCGATGTGATTGATGCGGTCCATTCCGTTGCAGAAAGGCATTACAAGGATGTTGCCGTATTTGGGTCCGCCACCTGTTCCGCTAACGTGTACTTGGGAGAAGCCGTCCACCTGTTCGGGCATGGGCAACCAGCCGCTGTTGGGACGTGGGGTGCAGTCCGGTGAGGGTTTCACCATTCCGTAGGGGCAGGAAGGACCGATGAAGACGCGGCCCAGTCCCTCGGAACCGATACGCGGATCGACGTAATTGGTAAGTCCGGTGTCTTGTGCAGAGGCTTTTGCTGAGAATAACAATAGGAAGGATAGTGTGATTAGTTTGGTTTTCATTGGTAGAAGTTTTTGTTTGAATGAAAAAGCCAGGCACTGCAACTGACTAATTTGGGTGTATCAGTTGCAATGCGGGGCTTTAGGTTTTAGAAACTCTAAAAGAAAACAATAGCTTGTTTTTATGTATTGATTGTTGAAATCATTTTGCTTCTGAATTAATATCCCTCGTTCTGATTCCAGTTTGTATTCGTATTCAATATGTCTTGCGGTAATGGAAAGATACGGTTGGTTAGTTTGGTCTTGGCACTCGGGTTGACGATGTTTTTGAAGCCCCAGTCGCGTTCGTACTCTCCAAAGCGAATTAAGTCATTGCGACGCCAGTTTTCGTCGAAGAACTCGCGGCCACGTTCATCCAGCAGTTCGTCTAAGGTGGGATTGGCACTAATCAAAGGAGCGTGTACGTAGGTGCGAATTTGATTGAACAGGCTTTGTGGGGTGTCGCCATTGGTAGCAGAACCACCGCGTAGGATAGCTTCGCATTTGGTCAACAGGATATCGGCATAGCGGAAGATAGGCACATCATTGCTTTGGCTGCGGCCGTACTGGTTGTATTCCGTTACGTAAGCTGCGAATTTGATGGAACGCCAGCCTTGTGTCCAACCGGTGATGTTAGCGCCTGTATTTAGGTTGTCGTAAGCGGGACCCGGAGGAACCGGATCGCCATTATCGTCGTAAATAATTTTTAGTGTAATGCTCTTTGATAAGCTGACTGCCTGGCCTTGGTACATGTTGCGATTTCCTGTCTTTTCGGCTGTTGTGGCATCTATCTGATAGAGATCACCTCCTACCACACAGTCGTTACGACGGTCACCTTCCAAACAGAACAAGTTGGCAAATTCCTCAGTCATGGCAATATTGCCACCCACGGAGTTACTCATAGCTACGGTGTAGAAACCTGCACCGCCACTACCGTCGTTCTGTCCGCGTCGCCAAGTGCGGAAGCGGGCATAGTTCATACCTGTACGGGTCACGCAGTCATAATCCATAGCATAAATGAAGTCTTTTATGTGCGGACCGTTATTATAGAGGAACTTGGCTTTATAGTCGTCACTTAAGTTGAACAAGTCGCTACGGATGATGTCGTCGCAGGCAGCAATACAGTCGTTCAGCTTTTCGTTGGCGGCCGTAGCTGACCAATCGGCACTTGTTACATCCTTTGTGTATACGTTCCAGTTGATGTAAAGTTTGGCCAACAAGGCGTCTACCATCCAGCGGGTAGGTTTGCCGTAAGTGGCGGTATTTACTTCCGTGGTCATATCATCGCGTATGGCTAATAACTCCGATTCAATCCAGCGGGCTACATCGGCACGGGGGGCACGCTCCACTGCTTCATTTTCTTCGGGAGTACGTTCCAGAATAGGTATGTCACCAAAGCAATCCATCAGAATGAAGTGATAGAAAGCGCGTGCAGCACGCACAGGGGCAATGGCTGTAGGGGAAGCCTCGTCGCCACCTAGTTCGATGATAGCTTGATTGCACTTGGTGATGCCGCTTGGTAAATCTCCATACCAGCCGATGCAGGCGTCGTCAGCCAATGAGTTGTGTAATGAAGGGTGAGAGTTGTTGCCGGAGTCGTAGTAGTCGCCGTCAAAACTTACACCCATAGCTTCGTCGGACGAGAATGTTACCAACTCGTTGTAGCGACGGTTCAAAGGACCGGCGAAAGCATAGTATACGTCGGAGGTCTTGGCCTCAATAGCTATTTCCGAATCCGGATATTCGGTGTGGAATGATTTAACATCCACATCCAAGTCTGTGCAGCCGCTTATTGCTAAAGTCAGCAGTGCTATCGGGAGAATATATTTTTTCTTCATATTTTCTTCGTTTTATGTGATTAGAAATTTACGTTTAAACCGAACATGAATGTTCGTGTGCGCGGATAACGGGAATGACGTGCATCAATACCCGGAGCTGTACCTCCTAAAGAGATTTCAGGGTCGGTACCTTTATAACCGGTCAGTGTGAATACGTTGTTGCAAGTGGCATATACGCGCAGGCTGTTTACCCAATCTCCCAATTTACCGAAGTTATAACTCAGGGTAAGAGTTGAAAGGCGCAGGTAACTTCCGTTTTCAATATATCGATCTGATGGAGCTTGTGAACGGCTGTCTGTGGCTTTTTGTTCGGTAGCTACATCAGCCAGAACATTTTTACCGGCTGAAACTAATGATACGTTGCTATATTGTGCGCGAGTGGCATTGTATATTTTGTTACCCAAAACTCCTTGAATGAATGCTGTCAATGACCAGTTCTTGTAACTGAACGTATTATTCCAGCCATAAGTCAGTTTGGGCTGTGCGTTGCCACATTTCACTTTATCCTTGTTCTGTGGATCTCCGGTAGTGGCTTGCTTACCGTCTTCGCCTATCACGGGTGTGCCGTCTTCGTTGAATTGATAGAATACGGAGGCACCGGAATCGTCATATCCTGCCCATTTCCAAGTGTAGAATGTGCCGATAGGTTCGCCTTCCATGATGCGTTGTACGTTGGCTGTATTATATCCGCCTAAGTTCAAATATGCCTTGTTCAGATATTCTACAGAATAAGTACTGTTGGAGAGGCTTACCACTTCATTCTTGTTGTGCGACAGATTCAGGCTGGTTTCCCAAGTGAAATTGCGACCCTTTACCGGTGTAGCGTTGATAGTGAGTTCGATACCTTTGTTGCTAATCTCACCTACGTTGGCATCCATCCAACCATAAGGAAAACGGTTAGTTGATACGGCATATCCGTTGATCAGGTCTTTAGTACGTTTGTCGTAGTACTCAATTGTACCGGTAAGTCGGTTGCCTAGGAAACCAAAATCGATACCTACGTTGAACATGCCTGTCCGCTCCCATTTTAGATTGGGGTTGGCATTACGAGTGGCGGCCAATGTACGATAGGCTTGTGTAATACCTTCGGCATTGGTGTAATTAAACCAGCCGGATGCACTGTAAGTTTGAAGAGCAGTATAGGCATTAAACCCCAGTGAATTACCGCTTACCCCATAACCGATGCGTAGTTTTAAGTCATCAAATAGACTTTGATCTTTCATGAAATTTTCTTCGGTAATACGCCACGCTAATGATACAGAGGGGAATGTAGCCCAACGGTTATTTCGTCCGAAAGCCGAAGAACCGTCACGACGCACAGTGGCTTGGAACAGGTACTTGCTGTTGTAACTATAGTTTATACGACCATAGAATGAAATCATGCGCAGGGTAGAAAGTCTTTTGTTATCATCACTCCAGATTCCGTCTATGTCCATATTATTGGCCATTCCCAGATTATAGTACAGCAAATCATCATTATAGAAGTTGTAGGCTGTTAGTCCGAATCCGTCATTGTCATCGCTTTGTTCCCATGAATAACCGGCCATCAGACCCAGTTTGTGTTTTTCGGCAAAAGTCTTGTCATAGTTGAAGTATGCTTCCAACTGCTTCTTCTGATTTTCAAGCGTCTGGCGAGTGGCTTGTCCGTGGCGTGAAGAAGTAGCAGTCAGCTGCGAATTGGTAGAATTGTAATTGCTGTAAATCCACTGCTGGTTTTGCATAGATATATTGAGGTTGAATTTCAGGCCATCTATGATGTCAAGGGTAGCCTTAGCAATGCCTTGCAGATATTTATTCTTCTGTCTGTACAGGTCTTCGTGAATCATAGACATTGGATTCATATTCTGTGATATGTCCTGGCGACGATACCAGCTTCCGTCTGCATTCTTTACAGGAGCTAACGGTGAGTAGTAGTACATAGCGTCATACACACTTTCGCCATTATATTCGCCGGTAGGTACACTATTTGCATCGGTGATACTGGCGTTGACACTGAATGCCAATTCCAGACGGTCTTTGAGTGTTTTGGTTTGAACGAATGAACGGGCTGTGATACGCTCCATATCGCTACCTCGGATAACACCTTGTTTGTTCATATAGTTGATACTAGCACTGTAAGTGGTCTTATCGTTACCACCGTTGATACTGACATTGTGATTGTGCGTCAGTGCCGTACGTGATACTTCATCCTGCCAGTTAGTGTTAGCGCCTTCGTCATTCAATAGTGTTATATTGTTTGCCTTAGCATAAGCGCGTAGTTCGTTAGCTGTCATTACATCTAGACGCTTCATTATATTGTCAGCAGCCACATAAGCGCTATAGCTTACGGTAGTCCGTTCTTTGCTGCCCTTTTTGGTGGTAACGATGATAACACCATTGGCAGCTTTCGAACCATAAATTGCGGTAGCGGTAGCATCACGCAACACGTCAATGCTCTCTATATCTTCAGGGGAGACAAGTGCGAGGTCTACACCTGGCACACCGTCTACCACATAATAAGGTTCCATGGCAGCGCCATCACGCAGAGATGATGAACCACGCAGGGTGATAGAGCCTGTACCCGAAGGGTCTGATGTATTAGTAACAGTCAGTCCGGGAACTTTACCTTGCAGCAGTTCCGAAGGTGAAGAAAATGCACCTTTATTTAATTGGTCTGCTTTCACTGTCGTGATAGAGCTGGTAACATCCTTACGCGTCATGCTACCATACCCCACTACTACTACTTCATCTAGTGTTTGGGAATCTTCTTCCATTACTACATTAATAGCGCTTTGGTTCACTTGAACCTCTTTTTTAGTAAAGCCAATGAAAGTAAATATGAGGGTTTGCCCTCTTTTCACTTCTATAGAGTATTTACCGTCAAGATCGGTGATACAACCATTGGTGGTGCCTTTTTCTAATACATTGACGCCTGCCAATGGTTCACCAGATTTGTCTGTAACAGTACCGGTAACCTTGTTCTGGGCAAATGCTAAGGTACTACTTAGCAAGAACACTACAAAGAGCACGCTTTGCGCAAATGTCCTTTTTCTTTT
>OHOZ01000262.1_pt1 | contig 34601 bp, 29 predicted proteins | sample 1569931 | NCBI WGS metagenome assembly OHOZ01 (sample SAMEA3879572, study PRJEB24766) | human gut metagenome | biome: human-associated habitat; feature: feces | place: USA | collected 1985/1987
AATGAAAAATTCGCGGCGCATCTTGGCGCATTCTTATCTGGAAATAGTATAAGGCAGTTCTGCGTGAAACTTTCTTGTGAATCCGACAATGATCAGGAGGATTTGTCATGCTGTTTACCAATACAGATTGCCTTTGTTTCGCCAAGGATCCGGCTGTTGTCCGCTATCGCAGCCGTTACTGGCTCTATTATTCCCTGAGGCATGAGGATGGAAGGTTCGGCATCGGCATTGCGGAATCTGCCGATATGGAGCATTGGACACCCTGCGGCGAAATAGAGCAGGATGCGCTGTGCGAGACGAACGGCATTGCCGCACCAGGAGCCATTGTGCTGAATGACCAAATTCATTTGTTCTATCAGACCTATGGCAATTGGGAGAAGGATGCAATCTGCCATGCGTGGTCGCAGGATGGTATTCACTTCACGAAGAATCCAGAGAACCCTGTGTTTCATCCGGCGGCAACCTGGTGCTGTGGGCGCGCTATTGATGCCGATGTGTGCGTGTTCGGCGGAAAAATACACCTGTATTTTGCAACGCGCGACCATGCCATGCGCATCCAGAAAATTGGCGGCGCATGGGCAAAAATCGATTCTGACTTTGGGCGGAATGCGTGGCATCCGCTGGCAGAACAGAGTCTGCTTATGCCAGAACTTGCATGGGAGGGCGATTGCGTCGAAGCACCCGCAACGGTCGTAGAGGACGGGCGAATATACCTGTTCTACGGCGGCTCCTATAATTGCACGCCACAGCAAATCGGCTGTGCAGTATCCGAGGATGGCATCTTCTTCCGCCGCGTATCGAATGAGCCACTAATCCCATGCGGCGCGCCGGGCACATGGAACAGCAGTGAATCCGGACATCCTTATGCTTTCCGTGATGATGATGGACGCGTATTTCTCTTCTATCAAGGCAGCTCCGACAATGGAAAAACATGGTATATTTCCAGAAAAGAAGTTCAGTTTGGCAGTAGCGTGAGAATCCTAACAAGCGAAGTAGATGCAAGGGAATCAAAATGATCCCTTGATGACCGTGCAAGATTCGACGAAAATAAACAACACGACGAGAAGAGAGGAACATCGCCATGCAGAAGCTCCATCTGGGTGCAGCCCAATGCGCCCTTGACCTCGGCGACGGCAGCGAACGCGCGGAGTACGTCAATCAGGACTACATCCTGCATAAGCTCGGACGTCCGCACCGCGCCATAGGCATCATGTATACCTACTACCCGCACGATAAGCAGTGGCCGCAGCGCATTTCCAAGGCGTGCAAGGATATGAACATCACCTTCCAGTGGGACTATCCTTATGATGATTATTTCCCCTTCAATGCCGACGGTCAGCCGTGGGAACAGATGCGGGATATTCGCCGCCACGGGCAGGATGTTGCCCTCACGCTGACGCTCGACTGCTCCCTCTCTGACGACGAACTCCGCGAAGTCGCCCGGATGCTCCGCCCCTATGGGCGCATGACCATCCGCATCAACCATGAGTGCAGCGGAACGTGGTTTACGCATAATAAGCGCTTCACCTACGAGCAGGTCGGCAAATTCTTCGCGCATTTCTCCGATATCATCCATCAGGAAGCCCCGAACGTCCGCACGGTGTTCTGCGCGGGCTTCGCACAGGCGGACGGCAAGCTGGAGAAGGAAGACGAGTTCGCGGTGGCGTACCGCGCGGCGGACGTCTGGTCGGCGGACTGCTACCTCGCGCTCCATTACGGCTGGCCGTATGACGTGGCGGAAGTCGGCGGCGGGCAGTATAAGGCGGATTCGGTCGGCATGTACTACGACATGTTCCGCCGCACCTACGAGCGCGCATCGTCGCAGTTTGGGTGTAAGCCGCTGGTGACGGCGGAATTCAACACCGACGGCGACGTGACCGGTCCGCGCCATCAGGGCGAGAGCGTCATCCGCTTTGCCGAAACCTTCCGCGACCATCAGGCGGATTGGTTTAAGGCGATTAGCTTGTATCAGTTCCGCGACCGCGGGCGTCTGGGGCTGGAAATTGAAGACCCGAACAACCCGGCAGTCGGCATTGAACAGCCGATGCTGGCGCAGTACCGCGAGCTGCTCAAAGACCCGTACTTCCAGCCGAGCATGACGGAGATGGGGGAAGCAACCTTCCCGGCGGAACTGCGCTGGGGCGGCGCGGAGGATGCCGACGGGCTGGCGATTCCGCTGCACTTCGAGGGCAATCCGGAATTCTGCGAGATGACCGTGGAGCAGGAAATCGGGCTGATGGTGGAATTGCACGGCAAGTGGTTCTACAAAGCGCCGCACGTCAAGACGATTGACCTGATGAGCGCGTTCTTTGACGCTCCGCTGGATACTCCCGCGGATTTGAAGCTGAATCTCTTCGCGCCGCCCGCGGATGGCGTGAATGTCGAGGATGGTCACGCGGATTGGATGACGAACTACTACGCCACCTTGCAGGAAGCGCCGAAGATGCGCATCCGCTATGAAGTGCCGGGTGTGGTTGGGTAATCAGGGCTCTTTGCAGCATGGGGAATAAACGCCCTGTGCTGTTTTTTATGCGCAAATTTTCCAATTCGTGAAAACATGCCGTGATAAAACTACCGCTCACGTCCGGAAACATGGGCGAAAACGGAAAAAATGCGACCAGATGGTGATGAAAATAACATATTAGGACTTTACAAGACAAGCTGAATGTGGTATGATAAAAACAATCAGAGATGCAGAACAGCATCTCGAAAGAGGAGGCGTTCCTATAATGAAGAAACTCGTATCTATGCTGCTGGCACTGGCGATGGTGCTGACGCTGGCGGGCAGCGCGATGGCGGAAACGAAGGATTATTCCGGCTATACCATCCGCATCTACTCCAACTCCAACTCCACCGAGCGCGTGAACTGGCTGCTCAATGCCGCCAAGGAAGCGGGCTTCAGCATCTCCATCGACGATAACTCCGTCATCTCCGGCGACAACGCCGCTATCCAGAAGGCAAACGAAAGCAAGGACGGCGACATCATCTTTGGTCTGAACGAAACCCGCTGGTCTCAGCTGGTCAATGGCACCTATGAGAACCTGAAGGTGATGGACTGGACGCCGTCTTGGGCGGACGAAGTCGGCAAGTACGTTTACCCCGGCAAGGCGTATGGCCTGGTCGTGCAGAACGTGCTGATGCTCTACCGCAATGATGACAAGGGCACGAACGGCGAAGCGCTCCACTTCCAGCATTGGTCTGATATTGTCGACTGCGGCTATCACTGGTATCGTCAGGGCAAGGTTGGCGGCACGACCAACAGCAACATCAACAGCGCCATGCTGTACGCCTTCACCGATCCGACCAGCCCCGCTGGCGGCATTTCCGTGGATGGCTGGAAGATGCTGTGGAAGTACTGCGCGAACGGCTCCTACACCGGCGACAGCTACGGCTTTGACCCGCTGAACCGCGGCGACGTGCAGGTGTCCACGTTCTACTCTTCCTCCCTGTATGGCAAGATTGACTCCGCGGCGGACAGCTCTTCTGTCCCGCTGACCGGCACGACCACCCCCGAAAACTGGGGCGTTGTGGACATTGACGACGGCACCTACTACATCGCGGAATACATCGGTATCCTTGACCGTGCTGACCGTACGCCCGAACAGACGGAAGCTGTCAAGGCGTTCGCGGAATGGTTCGGCTCTGCGGAAACGCAGACGGAATGGTCTGACGAATTCGACTCCTTCCCCTGCAACGAAGTGGCTGTGAAGAACGTCTACGGCGACGAAATCCCCGCCATTTATCAGCTGAAGAACTGCGCGCTGGAGAAGGTGGAAGGCACCGACATGACCTATGCGGAATATGTCGCGGCGCACAGCAAGGAATGGACGAACATCATGACCAACCTCGGCTTCTACTGGGCTGACGCAAGTCAGGCGCCCGCGGAACCCGATTGGGACAATGTCAACTGGGCTGTGATGACGCAGGCGGCGCAGTAATTCCCCCAAATTCTCATCCGGCAAAGAAGCGGATTTGAACCCCGGATGGCGAGTCCTACGCGGGCTCGCCATCTTTTTATAGCATGATTTGCCTGTGCAAAATCCTGCAAATCACAAAATAAGGAGCTGTCGCCCATGATTGAACTCAAGGACATTGTGGTCAAATTCGGCGATTTTGAGGCGCTGCACAATATCAACGTGAACGTGAAGGAAGGGGAGTTCTTCACCTTCCTCGGCCCGTCTGGCTGCGGCAAAACGACCACCCTGCGCACCATCACCGGCTTTATTGAGCCTGTCTCCGGCACGGTGTCGGTGAACGAGCAGGATATTACCCATGTGCCGATTGAGAAGCGCAACATCGGCATTGTATTCCAGAGCTACGCGCTGTTCCCGACGATGACGGTGTACGACAACATCGCGTTCGGCTTGAAGCTCAAAAAGCTGAAAAAGCCGGAAATCGACCAGAAGGTGCGGGAAATTGCGCGCAAGGTCGATTTGTCCGACGAGCAGCTCAAAAAGGCAGTCAGCCAGCTTTCCGGCGGTCAGCAGCAGCGCGTTGCCATCGCCCGCGCCCTAGTCACCGGGCCAAGCATCATCTGCATGGACGAGCCGCTGTCCAATCTGGACGCGAAACTGCGCGTTCAGCTGCGCAACGAGCTGAAGAAGATGCAGCGCGAGTTCGGCATCACAACCATCTACGTCACCCATGACCAAGAAGAGGCGCTGACCCTGTCCGATCGCATCGCCGTGTTCAACAAGGGCTATATCGAGCAGATTGGCACGCCGAACGAGATCTACAACCACTCCAAGACCGAGTTTGTCTGCAACTTCATCGGCGACATCAACCGCGTCGAAGCGCCGATTGCCGCGCAGATGAAGCTGGCGGCAGGGCAGAATCACTTCATCCGTCTGGAACGCCTGCACGTCAACAAGCCCAAGCGCGACGATGAAATTCTCATTGACGGCGTGGTTGAAAACATCGAGTACTACGGTCTGTACATCAAGTATTACATCGATGTGGGCAGCCAGATTTTGAAGGCAATCGAAAAGAATGACGGCATCAACATCTATGCGCCGGGCGAAAAAGTGACCGTAGCCATGAAGCCTACGGACGTCATGTCCTACGACGCGCAATGACAGGAGGAAGCAATATGACGCAAAAATCCTCCAAACTGACGCTGGGGATGCTTGGCAAAGTGTTCGGTGTGGCGTTCTTCGTCTACCTGTTTTTCGGCTTCATGCTCCTGCCGTGCCTGAACACCATCACGCAGATTTTCACGACGACGGACAGCGCGGGCAACATCGACCCGCTGGCGGTCATCCGCTTCTTCTTCGCGGGCAACATGCCAAGCTACGTCCTAAACTCGCTGAAACTGGCGGTTTGCCTCGTCATCACGGTAAATATCGTTGGCATCAGCATCGTGCTGCTGACGGAGTATTTCGACATCAAGGGCGCGAAAATCCTCCGCCTCGGCTATATGACGACGCTGATTTACTCCGGCGTTGCGCTGGTGACGGGGTATCTCTTCCTCTATGACAGCGACGGCATTATGACGACGTGGCTCTCCGGGATTTTCCCCAACATGGACAAGAACTGGTTCTCCGGCTTCAACGCCGTTCTGTTCACGATGACGTTCGCTTGCACAAGCAATCACGCGCTGTTCCTGCGCAACGCTATCCGCGCGATTGACTACAACACGGTGGAAGCAGCGCGCAACCTCGGCGCGAAGCCGTTCAAGGTGCTGCTGAAGGTCGTTTTCCCGACGCTGATTCCGACGCTCTTCTCCCTCACGGTCATGACGTTCATCACGGGTCTGTGCGCCATGAGCGCGCCGACGCTGCTGGGCTATGACTCCATCAACCCGGAAATCGTGCGTCTGGCAGGTTCATCGTCGGCGGACGAAGCGTTCCCGCAGGCGCGCGCGGCGCTGCTGTCCATCATTCTGGCGATGTTCACCATCATCCTGCTGACCGTTCTGTCCTCCTACGAGCGCAAAGGGCATTACCTCTCCGTCAGCAAAACGAAGGCGAAGCTGGTCAAGCAGAAGATTACCAACCCGGTTGCGAACGTGCTGGCACATATCTATGCCTACGTCCTGTTCATCATCTACATGACGCCGGTGGTGATGATTGTGCTGTTCGCGTTCCAGAATTATCCGGCGATTCGCTCCAAGACGCTCTCGATGGATCAGTTCACGCTGATTAACTTCTTCGGTCAGCAGGACTATGAGTTCCTGACCAACCGCGGCAAGCTGAAAACGCGAACGGGCGCGATTTCCGGTCTGTTCGCCAACGCGGATACCGTCGGCGGCATCCGGCTGAGCTTCGTCCTGTCCGCGATTGCGGCGGCGCTGGCGTGCGTTATCGTCGTCGTTGCGGTCAACTACATCTTCAAAAACAAGGGCAAGAAGCGCGGCACTGTGCTGGAATATAGCCTGCTCTTCCCGTGGCTGCTGCCGACCATCCTGATTTGCTACTCCTACCGCACCTACTTTAACGCTGAGAGCGTGTGGTATGTTTTCAACAACAACTTGTACATGCGCGAGAACGTGCGATTCCTGATTGTGATGGCGTACACGGTGGTGAAGCTGCCGTTCGCCCTGCGCATGATCAAGGCGGCGTTCTACGCTATTGACGAGGAATTGGAGGATGCGGCGCGTAACCTTGGCGCGAGCAGTCTGGTGACATTCCTACGGGTGAAGCTGCCGATTGTCCTGCCGAGTGTGCTGGCGGTGTTCGCGCTGAACTTCAATGCGCTGTTCACGGAATACGACATGTCGGCGACGTTCCAATCCAGCTACGGCAAAACGTATGCCATGATTATCCAGAACATGTGCGCCGAAGAAGGGCGCGACGGCTACAACGTCAACGCATCGGGTCGCCGCTGCGCATCGACGGTGTTCATCATGGTCATTTCCGGCTTGATTCTGTATCTGGTGTACGGCGTGGGTGCGCGTGATTTGGGTGAGCGCATCGAGCGCCGCGAAAAACGCCGGAAGCGGATTCAGGCGATCAAGGCGAAATTTACGGGCAAGAAAAAAGCGACGGAAAAAGCCGCCGCGTGAGATGGAGCGGCGTTGTCCTCTGATTGGGAGGGGGCAGCGCCGCTTTTTATTCGATCTCTGTGATGATTTCCTGGACGTCCTGCACGAATTCCGGCATGTCCTCGAACACAATCTCGACAATCATTGTCCAGTTGATGCCGTCGTATTCATGTACCAAACGATGGCGCAATCCTGAAACAGCATTCCACGGCTGCTCTGGATATTTCGCTTTCAGCCCGCGCGTCAGCTGATATACCTGCTCGCCAATGTTGTATAGCGGCGTCGTCACCGCCCACTGTGCAAATTCGTCCGTCATCAGCACGTCGCGCGTGATGTTTTTCTGCGCCATCTGTGCCGACAGACTTTCCCATGTCGTAACGATTTTCCGTAGCCGCTCCAAGTCTGTTTTCTTCATGCAATCCGCACTCCTTCCCGCATGACCGTCCGGTAGAAGTCGGATTCGCGGTTGATTTCGCGCAACTCAAACGCATCGACGTCCTTGCAAGTCAGCTCCCGCAGCTCCTCGCCGAACGCGAAAACGTCCCTTGCGCGGAAATGCGCCCCGCCGACCAGCACCACGTCAATATCGGAATTGGCGTTGGCGGAATTGCGCGCATACGACCCGAACAGAATCGCGTAATCCGCGTGGTACTTGCCCAGCAAACTGCGAATCGCCTGTTCCACTTCCCTGCGTGACAGCATCTTGCTGCACCTCCGTTCTTTACAATTCCCTAATTGTATGATACCATTCATGGAGGGAAAAGTCAACAGAAACGCGGCGGCGCGATTCCGGACATGCGCGACTACGCGGAGAGAAAGAGGGAGAAGCTATGAATTACACGCAGCTGATTCCGTCGCCCTTGGGCAATATTCTGCTTTCAGCGGATGAAATCGGGTTGACGGGATTGTGGTTCGAGGGCGAAAAATACTATGCGGACGCCTTGCCGAGGGAGCATATCGAGCGCGAAACGCCCATTTTGATGGACACGAAGCGCTGGCTGGATGTCTATTTCACCGGACGCGAACCCGACTTCACGCCGCCGCTGCACCCGACAGGCTCAACGTTCCGGATGACGATTTGGCGGCTGCTGCTGCAAATCCCCTACGGGCAGACGACGACCTATGGCGAACTGGCAAAGCGGCTGGAGTGCGGACGGATGTCGGCACAGGCGGTCGGCGGCGCGGTTGGGCATAATCCCATCAGCATCATCGTTCCGTGCCATCGGGTCGTCGGCGCGAACGGCAGCCTGACGGGGTACGCGGGCGGGCTTGACCGCAAAATCAGGCTGCTGGAAATTGAGCAGACGGACATGCACGGGCTGTTTCGCCCGAAGAAAGGAACGGCGATATGAGGCAAATGCGCCCCTGCGCGAAAAACGGAACCATCCATTGCTGAACCCGCAGGGGGATTTTTTGCCGTAATTCCCAATTCTGCGGAAGAAAACGCGCCGCCCGTTCGTTTCATTGTCAGAAAACCGAATCAAAGGGGGATGCCGAATGAAGAAATGGTGTGCGCTGCTGATGACCCTGCTCCTGATTTTGACGACCGCCGGGGCAGAGGAATTTTCGGGCGGCAAAGACTTCTGGGATGATGCGTACCGCTGCACCGTCGAAAATGGCTACTTGACCTTCCAGTCCGACAATGGTACGACGTATCAGCCGATTGCCGTCAGGGAGGGGTTTGCGAAAGCCGCCCAAGCGCTCGCTGCGCAGGGGGATGCGTTCGCCGCCGCGCCGATGGGGCTGACGCAGGCGCTGCTGCCCTATGTGGCGGATGAGCTGACCGGCGGCGCAGAGCTGGTCGAGATTTACTGCACGACGGCGCTGATTGGAATGCACCTGCGCGACGCGGCGAAGGGCGATGTGCTTCGCGTGGCGTGGTGGACGGGCGACGGCTATCAAATGGTTGACAAAGTCGTCGGGGAGGATTTTTCGCTGGACACGGTGCACGTCTCGGCAGGCGAAGTCAGCATGGAAGTCGAAGGACAGGAATATGCCTTGAAGCTGCGAAATGGAAAACTCGTTTTGTGGTACACCGCCGGCAGGAAAATTGTGTACATTCAGCCACATGCTATCGGTAATATGGAAGAAGTGATTCCGATGCGAAATGACAGCTACGTTTACGGCGCACATCCCTTCTACAACGTGGAAGCGGTGGACTTCGCAGCCTTCCCCGAAACGTATGCGGAAATGCTGGCGCAGGTGGACAGCACGAACTGGGCGGTTGTCAACAACCCGAATCCGACCGATCGTCTGCATCTGCGTACAGAACCCGACCGAAAGTCGGTTTCACTGGGCAAGTTCTACAACCGAACGCCGGTCTATGTGGACGAAATCCGCGGCGAATGGGCGCACGTCACCATCGGGCGCGACCTGTCTGGGTGGATGATGACGAAGTATCTCGCATTCGGCGAAGAGATGGACAAGGTGGAATGCGCCTTCCCGCAGCTGTCGCTGATAGAAAAGTATCAGGAGAATGTGGCGGATGAACTGGCCTATGACTATTATGTGTTCGATGCGCCGAACATGTCGGCGACAAAAACGCTCTGGAATTGGGGTGAAGAGTGCTATTTGATTGGCGTGATTGACGACTTCTATATTATCATGGACACCGACGAAAACGTGCGCTACATCCCGCAGGACTGGCTCTGGGCGGGCAACGGGTAAGGGGAGAATGCCGATGAAGAAACTGCTTGCGCTGCTGATGGTTTGGCTGCTTCTGCCCATTGCGGGCGCGGAAGAAGCGTATACCATGCAGGATGGTTCGCTGATTTTGATGGACGGCGCTGGGCGGAAGTGCCAGCCGATTGCCATGAAGCCGGACTTTCCGGAAGCGCTGCTGGCGGATGCGGACATATCCGGCGCAATCCAGCTGAATCTGCCGGAGGCGCTGCTGCCGTATGTGTCGGATGAGCTGACCGGCGGCGAGACGCTGACGGCGCTGTATTGCACGACGAAACTGATTGCCATGCACACGGTGGATGCGGCGGATGGCGACGTGCTGCGCGTGGCGTACAGGACGAATCTGGGGAATTATGTCATCCGAAAGGTGATTGGTGTGCCGTTCAGCTTCGACCGCTACCACGGCGGCGCGGCATCCATCCTCCTGTGCGTCGATGAAATAACATACTGCATGACGTGCGAAAATGGTTATCTGACGCTGCGTGAGGTCTGGAACGGAGCGGGCGGCATCGGCATCAAGCGCCACGCCCTCTACGATTTGCAAGCCTGCGTGGAGTCGGCAGGCGGAAACGCGGGCTTCCGCTACGGCAATCACCCGTATTCCGACGTGACCGACCTACCGTTTGCAGAGTTCCCGACGACCTATGAAGAAGCCATGCAGCACCTTGACCGCACGAATTGGGCGGTTGTCAACAACCCAAATCCGGCGGATCGACTGTACCTGCGCGGCAAGGCGAGCAAGGAAGGGCGCAATCTCGGCAAGTTCTACAACCGAACGCCCGTGTATGTGGAGGAAATCCGCGGCGACTGGGCATATGTGCGCATCGGGCGCGCGACGACGGGTTACATGATGACCAAGTATCTGGCGTTCGGCGAGGATGCGGACAAAGTGGAATGCGCGTTTCCGCAGTTGGAGGTGCGCGAAGAATATCGGCTGAACGTGGCGGACGAGACGACGTATGAATTTGAGGTGCTGGATGAGCCGAAAAAATCCGCACCGTACACGCGCTGGCACAGCGGGGACAGCTGGGTCGTTATCGGCATCAAGGGCAATTACTACATCGTCATGAACGACAACGAGAACGTGTGCTACATCCCGCAAAGCCACCTTTGGGCAGGAAACGGCTGACGAAAGGGGAAAATCCGCATAAAAAGAATCCTTGCACTGCTTTTGCTTCTGCTGATGAGTGCCGCGTGTGCTGAATCCGCCCCGCTCCCGTACGCCATCGAATCCGGCTTCCTGATTTTCCCCGCCGAGGACGGCAAGCAGCCCGTGCCCATTGCCGTGAAGGACGGATTCGCCGCGAAAGCGCAGGAATTAGCGGCTGAAAACGCCTATCTTGGAACGCCGATGAATCTTCCGGAGACGCTGCTGCCGTATGTGTCAGATGAGCTGACCGGCGGCGAAGAACTGGTGGAAATCTACGCGACGGAAGCTGTCATCGTGATGCACACCCGCAGTGCGGCGGACGGCGACGTGCTGCGCTGGGCGGAGTTGGACGGCGGGCAGTATGCGGTGTACCGCAAAATCATCGGGACGGATTTCTGGCTGCAAACGTCAAACGCGGCGGGAAATCTGGCGGAAATTTTCATCGAGGGCGAACACTATGCTGAATACCGCGTTACGCTGAAAGATGGGAAGATGCTGCTGCATTCGGTCTGGGGTGAGCAAGTGTATTTTATCATTGAACCGCACGCGATTTGCAATGACGGCACGTTGACCACCTGCATGAGCGATGGCTATGTGTATGGCAATCATCCGTATTATGACGTGACCGACCTGCCCCTTGCGGAGTTTCCGACGACCTATGAAGAAACCGTGCAGCACCTTGAACGCACGAACTGGGCGGTCGTCAACAACCCGAATCCGACCGACCGTCTGCATCTGCGCACCGAGCCCGACCGCAAGTCGGTATCGCTGGGCAAGTTCTACAACCGAACGCCTGTCTATGTGGACGAAATCCGCGGCGACTGGGCATATGTGCGCATCGGGCGCGCGACGACGGGTTACATGATGACCAAGTATCTGGCGTTCGGCGAGGATGCGGACAAAGTGGAATGCGCGTTTCCGCAGTTGGAGGTGCGCGAAGAATATCGGCTGAACGTGGCGGACGAGACGACGTATGAATTTGAGGTGCTGGATGAGCCGAAAAAATCCGCACCGTACACGCGCTGGCACAGCGGGGACAGCTGGGTCGTTATCGGCATCAAGGGCAATTACTACATCGTCATGAACGACAACGAGAACGTGTGCTACATCCCGCAAAGCCACCTTTGGGCAGGAAACGGGTAAATCAAAAGCGTCGGACAGCCGTGAAAACTGTCCGACGCTATTTTACTGCATGTTTTTGAGGTACGCGAAGATATCGCGGGCAATCGGCGCAGCGGTTGAGCCGCCGCCTTGACCATCGTCGATATCCTCGACGACGACGCACAGCGCGTAGGGGACGTCCTGTGCGAAGCCGATGAACAGACCGTTCGTGATGGCACGTCCGTTCAGTGATGTTTCCGCGCTGCCGGTTTTGCCGCAGATAATCATCCCGCTGACGGCAGCGCGTGTGCCTGTGCCGCTGGTGACGACCGCGCGCATGTACTCCGCCAGAATCGCGGCTTGCCTCTCCGTCATGGCGGTGCGGTAGACGCGGCTGGAGCGGGTATAGCGCGTCACGCCGGACGGGCTGGCGACGCGGTCAATCAGCACGGGTTCCATCATCACGCCCTTGTTCGCGACGGCGGCGGCGAGCAGGCACAGGTGCATCGGCGTGGCGGTGATGGCGGACTGTCCGAAGCCGCTCATGGCGATGTTGAAATTGTTGCGGCTCGTGGTCGGATAGACGCTGTTCTCTACGACGAGATCGCGGAAAAGGAAGTTGTCGTTAAAGCCAAAGGATTCCGCCGCTTCGCGCAGCGCCTTGTCGCCCATGGACAGCGCGTACTGTGCAAAGGCGTTGTTGCAGGAGCGCATGAAGGCGGTTTTCAGGTCAATCGCGCCGTGGCTGGCAGAGCCGTAGTCGTGGATGACCTGCCCGTCCACGGTCAAATTGCCGGTGCAGTGGACTTGCATCGTCTGTGCGGAGGGGTTCACGCGGAGCTGCGCGGCGGCGGTCACAAGTTTGAATGTGCTGCCGGGCGTATAGGGGTTCTGCGTGACGCGGTTCCAGTAGGCGTTGGAGGAGGCGGACACGGCGCTGCTGCTCATGGGGTCGAACGTCGGTAGGCTGACCATCCCCAGCACTTCGCCTGTCTTGTAGTTCATCACGACCGCCGCGCCGGCTTTGCCGGGCACGCGCCGCTGGAAGGATTGCAGAATTGCCGTGCAGAGGGAACTGTCCACGGTCAAGGTTACGTTGTCGCCGTGGCGCTTCTGTCCGGTCACAAGCGCCTGAATCCGCTCCCAAATCCCGGTCTGGAAGCCGTAGAGGTACGCCGTTTGAAAACTTTCAACTCCGTTGGCAACCTGCCCGTCGGAATCGCCCAGCAGGTGCACAACGGCGCGGCGGGCAGCTTCATCCGACTGATAAACGCGGGTGACGGTGCCGTCCTCGCTGACGGAAGAGGTCGCCAGCACCACGCCGCTGCGGTCGAGAATATCTCCCGGCACGACGTTCTGCTTCTGCGCCCGTACACGCGGATTCTTCGCGTAGGTGAACCAGCGGTTGCCGTAGAGGGCGATAGAGTGCATCCCGTATGTGCCGAGCAGGGCGAAGAGCGCGAAGAGGAAGAAAGCAAGGAGCTTGAATTTGAACCGCTGCCGCTTCATGCCGCACCTCCACCGTAATCCGCCAAGTCCGCGTCGTGCGCCAAATCATCCTCATTGACGCTGGAAACGCCCTGAATCAGCCCAATCAGGCACAGACACGCCACCAGCGACGTGCCGCCGTAGCTGACGAACGGCATCGTCACGCCCGTCAGCGGAATCAGCTTAATCACCCCGCCGATGATGATGAACGTCTGCAAGCCAAGCATGGCAGTGCAGCCCATTGCCAGCAGCCCGTGGAAGCGGGTGCGCGCCGCCATTGCGATGGATGTGCCGCGCCAGATGATGGCAACATACATCAGCAGCACGCACGAGCCGAACAGCATCCCGAACTGCTCGCAGATGACGGAGAAGATGAAGTCCGTGTGGTAAACGGGAATCGTCGTCGGGCTGCCCAGTCCCAAGCCGACGCCTAACACGCCGCCGCTGGCGATTGCCATCAGGCTTTGAATGAGCTGATAGCCCGCGTTGTCGTAGTCGCTCCACGGGTCGAGCCAAATCGCGACGCGCTTTTTGACGTGCGCAAACTTCTGGTAGCCCAGCAGCGCCGCGCCGACGCCGCCGCCGATGCCGCACAGCATCAGCACCGGATTCCCGGACGAAGCGAAATAGAGCATCAGCGCCACGCCGTAGTATAGCAGCGCCGTGCCGAGGTCGGCTTGCAGCATCAGCACGCCAAGACATGCCACAGAGAATCCAAGCCACGGAATCAGCCGCCGATCCGCCATGAACCGGCTGATGACGATGATGAGCGTCAGCTTGACGATTTCGCTGGGCTGAACGGAGATGCCGCCGACATAGAACCAGTTTTTCGCGCCGTACGTCTCCTTGCCGATGAACAGCGGGAGGACGAGCAGCACGAGCGAGAGCAGCATCATCGGCCACACGAGCAGCCGGAAGCTGCGCCCGACGCGGATGAGGTAGATGCACACGACCATCGCCGCCAGCCCGACGAAATAGTAGATGGACTGGTGGTAGGCATACGTCGGGTTGGTGTCGTAGAGGACGAGCAGCCCCAGCGCGCACAGGAAGTTGGTCAGCGACAGCAGCAGCTTATCCACCGGGAAGAGCCGCGGCAGGAAGCCAGTCGTGAACGCGCTCGCCAGCGGTACGGCGACGGCGAGTGCGAGCGCCTGCCATTGGAAATCGCGCAGGAAGAGAAGGCAGAATGCGCTGATGTAGAAAATCGAGACCGCCCGCGACAAAGAGCGTCCGGGGTCTTTCTGCTTTTCACGCCCGCGCTGGCGGTCACGCGCCAAGGGAATCACCTCGCAAAAAAGCTGATTTTGTAGGGGCAGAATTGCCTTTCCTAATTTAATGATTATAATGGTAAAAAGAGCAGCCTCCAGAGGGAAAACGAAAAGGGACGAAGTCCCCCCCTTTGCCCCCTTGACCCTTTTTTTGCCGCCCGGCTTGAGCGCTTTTCCCATCAATCGGGGTATTGAGGATTTTCCTGCTCATCATCCTCATCCTCGCGCCGTTCGGCGTAGGCGCGCACATCCTCCACATCCAGTCCCGCAAACACGCGCAGCCGCAATCTCGCCTGTCCAACCTCTAAAATGCTGTTATGCTGCAGCGGATGCGCCATTCCATCCCGCCGGTTCGCCACCGTCTCTCCATCGACAATGCAGCTGCACCCGCGCCACGGGATGATATACAGCCCATATCCGTTGCGGAACATCACATCCAGATGCCGGGGGGATACGCCGCGCGCAGGGACAACAATATCGCAGCTCCGCACGCTGCCCAGCGTCCCGTCCGCCGGGACAGGCAGCAGCGTGTCCTGCGGGAGTGCGGCGCAGTCGCTCTCGACCACAAATTCCCCGATGCTGCCCGCGTCCGGCAGGGAACGCCGCTTCTTCTCGCGGCTTCGGTGATCCTTCCATAGCCACCAGAACGCGCGCAGGACAATCAGCACCCCCAGCGCGGCGAACCAGTAGCGCATCATCAGGGAGAGAATCTCGTAAATTTGAGAGGGCATGGTGCCTCCTTACAAGGTTTCGCGCAGCTTTTGCAGCATCGGGCGCAAATCGCCGACTGTCTCCGAGTCGTACTGCACGGCGATAGAGAGATTTTCCGGGCGGAAAACGGTCTGCGCCGCGTCAAGCAGCTCTTCGGCGGTCAACTCGTTGTACTGCGCGGCGGCGGCGTCCAAATCCGCCTGTGCTGTGTCGCCGCTCATCCACGCCCAGCCGAGACGGTCGTTCAGCGCGGCGGTGTCATCGGTCAGCATGGCGTTGTTGGTGGTGAACTGCGTCCGCAGCTGATTCAATCGCGCGGGGCGGACGTACATCGTCAAGCGGTGCAGGTACGCGAAAACCTTGTTCAGCGTGTCTTTCAGCCATTCCGATCGCACGTCATAGCGGATGACAAGGCGGCTGAATTGCCCGACGCGGCTGATTTGCGACTCGATCTCCGCAACGAGCGCCTGCTCCTCGCGCAAAGCCTGAAAGAGCATACTGTCGTCGTTCCCGGCGGTGATGGTGCTGAGAACCTCCGCCGCGACGGGGTAGACCTGTTCGCTGTCCACGTCAAACGCCAGCTGAACGCTCGCAAAATCGCTTTCGACCTCTTCCAGCAAGTCGCTCTGCTCGTCGCGCATACAGAAGCCGATGGGCAGCGACTGCGTGAACGGCGGCTGGGCGGTCGTGTTGCGCAGCTCGCTCAGTGCTTCGATGGCGGCGAGTTCCATGCCGTCGGAGAAATTGCCCGTCATGACCAGACAGGCGTTCTGCGGCTGGAAAATCATCTCCTGCCAAAGCTGAATGTCCGCTTCGGTCAGCGCCATCAGGCTCTCCGGCGTGCCCAGCGGGGGGAACGCGCCGTTCTCGGTCTTGCGGAAATCGCACGCCGCGCGGTCGAACAGATCGCCATCGCCGTCCGCCTCCAATTGGCGCAGGACGACTTGCTTCTCGGCGGCAATCTGCTCCGGCGTCCACGGTACATTCGCGAAAAAGCGCAGGAAGTATTCCAGTGCCGCGTCAAAGAAGCGCGGCAGGCACTTCAGGCGGAACACCAGCCCTTCGGCATACGTCGCTGCATCGAGGTTCGTGCCGAAGCGGTTCAGCTCGCGCAGCAATCCTTCGCGGTTCAGTCCGCCCAGCCCGCGGAAGCACAGGTGTTCCAGCAGATTGCTGATGCCCTGTGTCTCTTCCGTTTCGTACAGCGGTCCGCCCTTCAAATACAGCCCAAATTCCAGACCGTGCAGGTGGCGCTGCGGCCAGCACAAAAGCGTCATGCCGTTTTGCAGGACATGCTCATGAATCGCGGACATGGGTTCGTCAGCTCCTTTGGCATAAAAGTTGTTTCATCTATTATACCGTATTGCGCGCGGGTTTGCAAGGGGAACGGGGGCGTCTCACGCGCAAGGGGGAGGGTTTCGCGGGCGAAAAAAGTGAACAATCTGAAAATTGTTAGCACTCTTTTGCGTTGAGTGCTAATTTTCGCTTGCATTTCGATGGAAATCGTGCTACAATACATCCAGCGGTCAGAAAGACTGCAACAATTATTACCGTTTATTTTCCGAGGAGGAATGATGTATGGCGATTGAAATGGAAAAGGGCTCTGTGTCGATTGACGCCCAAAATATTATGCCGGTCATTAAGCGCTGGCTGTATTCCGATAAGGACATTTTCCTGCGCGAGGTGGTCAGCAACGGCTGCGACGCCATCACGAAGTATCGCATGACGAATCCGGATGACGAGAGCGAAATGTCCGTCATGGTCACGGTGGACAAGGAGAACAAGACCCTGACCATCAGCGACACCGGCATCGGCATGACCGAGGACGAGGTGAAGCGCTATATCAATCAGGTCGCATTCTCCGGCGCGTCCGAGTTTATGAAGAAGTTCGAGGGCGACGAGAAGAAGGGCGACATTATCGGTCACTTCGGGCTGGGCTTCTACAGCGTGTTCATGGTGTCTGAGAACGTCGAAATCGAAACGCTGTCCTGCCAGGAGGGCGCGGAGCCGGTGCATTGGGAATCCAAGGACGGCATGGACTTCGCCATCAGCGAAGGTCACCGCACAACGCACGGCACGTCGATTATCCTCCACATCTCCGATGAAGAGAAGGAGTTCCTCGAACTCTACCGCGTCCGCGAAGTGCTGACCCGCTACTGCGGCTACATGGCGTATCCGATTTACCTGATGGATGCAAACGCCAAGCCGGTGGAGCGCGAGGAAGAAATCCCCGGCGAAACCAACGAGGACGGCACGCCCAAGAAGCGCAAGGTCGTCGATGAACCCAAGCCGAGCCTGATTAACGACACAAAGCCCCTGTGGCTGAAAAAGCCGAGCGAGTGCGAGGACAAGGAGTATATCGACTTCTATCACAAGATGTTCGGCTGGGAAGATCCGCTGTTCTGGGTGCATCTGAACGTCGATTACCCCTTCAACCTCAAGGGCATCCTGTATTTCCCGAAGCTCCGCAACGATTTCGGCAAGTACGAAGGTCAGGTGAAGCTGTTCGCGGGTCAGGTGTTCGTGGCGGACAACGTGAAGGAAGTCATTCCGGAATTCCTGACGCTTTTGAAGGGCGTTATCGACTGCCCCGACCTGCCGCTGAACGTCAGCCGTTCCTTCCTGCAGAACGACGGCACAGTCAAGAAGCTGTCCGCGCACATCACCAAGAAGGTCGCCGACAAGCTCTGCGGGCTGTTCAACACCGAGCGCGAGACGTATCAGAAATACTGGGACGACATTGCGCCCTTCGTCAAGTTCGGCGCGATGCGTGACCAGAAGTTCTACGAGCAGGTCAAGAAGGCGATTCTCTACAAGACCACGGATGACCGCTATCTGACGCTGGAGGAGTACAAGACCGCGAACGCCGACAAGGCGGACAAGAAGGTCTACTACACCAACGACCCGAAGCGTCAGGCGGCGAGCGTTGCGCTGTACACCAACCGCGGCATTGATGTTGTGGTGATGGATCACATCATCGACGGCAACTTCCAGTCCTTTATGGAGTATTCTGGCGGCGAGGAGGGCTTGACCTTCGCGCGTGTGGACGCGGACGTGTCCGGCCTGCTGGAAGATTCCGAAGAGGGCAAGGAGCTGAATCAGGAGACGATTCAGGCGATGTTCCGCAAGGCGCTGGGCAAGGATGACCTGCCCGTGAACCTGCAGAGCCTGTCCGACGCGGAGCTGCCTGCGATGGTCACCGAGGACGAGCAGATTCGCCGCATGAAGGAAATGAGCCGCCTGTATGGTCAGTCGTTCGACATGCCCGACCGCTTCACGCTCGTGCTGAACCGCCGCAACAAGGCGATTCAGGAACTGGCGGCACGCGACCCGGAGAATGAGACGACGCAGCTGCTTTGCCAGCAGATTTACGATTTGGCGCGCATGAGCGCCCAGCCGCTGGAAGCGGACGAGATTACGGCATTCCTGAAGCGGAGCCAGAAGCTCGTCGCCATGGCGGTGGAGAAGGAATAAGCGAAACCAATCCACAATTCAATAGAAAGCGCCCGACGCGGGGGAGAACCTGCGCCGGGCGCTTTTTGATGCACTTTGATGCGATTTGTATATTCCGCCCGAAACTGGAGCAAAAGTCTGTGCTGAAATTTACAAAAATCAGGACTGGATTTTCCATTGTTTCTTTTTGACTGTGACGGTATAATGAAATCAATAAGGCGATTGCCTTACGTCGGTTGGCAATGCGATGCGCATTGCGGGAACTAAGGAAAGGGGAAAACAAAATGAGAAAGTTCTCAAGGGCACTGTCTTTCGTGATGACGCTGGCAATGCTGCTCAGCGGGATCGCGGCTGCGGAACAGCAGTACTTTAACAACGGTGGAGGCGGGGAATTCGTTGATCCGCATACCTTCACCAAGCCCTATACCGTGAACGAAGTCATCGTTCCGGCGGATGAGGCGACAGGGCAGGTTGCGCTGGAAGCGCATGTGAAGAACATCATCGAGGTCGATGGACTGAAGTTCAAGGATTTGAACGGGAACGGCACGCTGGACGTGTACGAAGACTGGCGGCAGCCTGTGGACGCGCGCGTGGACGATCTGCTCAGCCAGATGACGCTGGATGAGGAAATCGGTCTGCTGTGGCACGCCTCTACCGGCGGTACGTTCACCAGCATGTATCCCTACACGGAGGAATGGCTCTATTCCAACGAACCTACGTATACCGCCGCTGATGGCAGCTGCTACGTTCCGATGTATCACTCCATCATCAGCGATAACGTGACGACGTACCTGCACAACGTCAACGGTACGCCGGAAACGCTGATTTATGAAAACAATGCCTTCCAGGAAATCGCGGAAACGGCGCGTCTGGGCATTCCTGTTGTGCTGTCCTGCGACCGCAGCTACAACACCTGGGCTGGCATGGTCAACATGCCGAACTACGCGGTTGGCATCGCACATGACCCGGAACTGCTGTACAACCTTGTTGCACAGTACGCGAAGGAAGAGCGCGCCATCGGCTTCCATGTACCGTTCCATTCCTATGGCGTGGAAATCGGCTCGTGGTACGGCGACGATGTGAACTACATCGCCAAGATGGTCGGCATCGAAACCAAGGCGTATGAAGAAAACGGCGTGAATGCCTGCACGAAGCACTTTGTGGCGCGCGGCGGCCGCTCCAACTACTTCAATGCGAAGTCTCCCGCGAATCTGGTGGATTCGTGGCTGGTTGGCTGGAAGAGCGCTGTCATCGACAACGGCTCCGGCTGGATCATGCTGAACAACGGCAAGTTCCTCAACGACTGCAATGTCTGCTACGACTCCGAATCCATGGCGGTGCTGCGCCAGCAGCTGGGCTATGACGGCTGTGTCGTGACCGACTGGCCGATGTGGATGCAGGTTCCTTCTGCTTCCGGCACGACGCCTGAAGGCCTTGACCTGAGCACTGCTTCTGTCGGCGAACTGTATGCGACCATCTTCAACGCGGACGTTGATCAGGTTGGCTGCTTCTTCATGGTGGAAGACGATGTGCCTGTGGATTACGACGCGGTAATCGCCCGTTATCCCGGCATGATGCAGCCCATGTGGCCCAACGCTGTGAAGGAACAGCTGGAACTGGGCAACCTGACGCAGGAAACGATTGATAAGCACGCCAAGCGTGTGCTGCGCAACAAGTTTGAACTGGGTCTGTTTGAAGATCCCTACGGCAACCTTGAAGACGCGCTGGAACTGTGCGCCTCTGACGAATACAAGGCGCAGGCGTTCGACATGACGAAGATTGAAGACGTTTATCGTGCGCGCACTGCCGAAATGAACGCCATGGAAATCCAGCTCCAGACCGAATCCACCGTCCTGCTGAAGAATGATAACATTCTGCCGCTCAAGGCAGAGCAGAAGGTGTATGTTGCGGGGACGAGCAAGGACACGGTTGCCATGGATAAGGAAGCCATTGCCGCGTATGCGACAGTGGTGGACAACATGGAAGACGCAGACGTGATTATTGCCCATGTGACCGCGATGGATGACGCGACGGAACTGCTGTTTGAGGATGCTGCGGATGCTGAAAAGCCCGTTGTCCTCTGCTACGACGGCGGCGTTTCCAACGAGCCTGATGCCTATGCGGTGGGCAACAGCGCGGCGGTGCTGTTCCTGACCTATGACTGCACACCCGACCACGGTTCTTCAATGGGCAATTTCTATCACAAGACGCTGCCGTCCGTGCTGGCGGATATGCTCTACGGTGCGAAGGCCCCCAGCGGCAAGACCGTGTTCGAGATGGCATGGACGAGCGAAGATGCTGAACTGGATTGGGGCGAGCTGCAGTTTGACACTGGCGTGGATACCAAGACTCGCCTGTACATGGCAGCAGTGGTTCGCAATAACCCGACTGCTGACCTGCCCACGAATCTCGGCGACGTGATGTATCCTGCGCACTTTGGTATGCGCTACGACCAGCCTGCTGACATTACCTGCAACACGCTGATTATGCCGCAGGGCGTCCGCGAAGTCAGCGAAGAGACTTCTTCCGGCACCAGCATGTCTACAAAGGTTCTCAACACGGCCAAGGCGGGCGAGACCTTTGAAATCAACTTCATCGCAGAAAACAACGGCGCTGACGGCTATATCAATGTCGAAGTGCTGGTGGATGGCGAACTGGCCGCGACGAAGATGATCGCTGTGTCTGCTGGCAGCTTCCGCGTTGTGACCATCCCGCTGACCCTCGATACCGGCGAGCATGTGATCACCGTGGGCGGCATGACGGCGAACCTGACGGTTGAGTAATACGATTCACTGCGGGAGGGGAGATTCCGGAAGGAGTTTCTCCTCCCTTCCTTTGTGCGAGCGCAGAGAAAAAAACGGTGCTTCCCATCACACGCGGGAAGCACCGTTTTGCATTATTCGCCTGTTTTCCGAACTGTACCTTTCCCCGGAAAATGCTCCTTCGTGAGCTTCACGACCATCCCAGACAGCAGCAGCAGCGCAATCAGGTTCGGGATGCTCATCAGGCCGTTGAATGTGTCCGCAATGTCCCAGAGCAGCCCCAAATCGAGCGTTGCACCGAGAATCGACACGAACGAGTAAATCACGAGGAACGGGCGGACCACCTTGTTGCTCCTAAACAGAAACTGCACGAAGCGCGAGCCGTACAGTCCCCAGCCGATAATCGTTGAGAACGCGAAGCAGCACAGCGCCACCGCCGTGAAAATCGACGACCAGCTGCCGTATGTCGTCGTGAAGCCGGAAATCGTCAGCTCCGCGCCCGCCGCCACGCCGTAGGTCACTGGCGTGCCGCTGCACAGGATGACCAGCGCCGTCAGCGTGCAGATGATAATCGTGTCCGCAAACACCTCGAAGATGCCGAACATGCCCTGCGTGACGGGCTTCTGCGTATCGGCGCAGGCGTGGGCAATCGAACCCGTGCCCAGACCCGCCTCGTTGGAAAAGATGCCGCGCGACACGCCCTTCTGCATACTCACGAACAGGCTGCCGATGATGCCGCCCGTGAACGCCGCCGGGTTGAATGCGCCCTCGAAGATGGACTGAAGCACGCCCGGCAGCCGCTGGACATTCAGCAGCACCACGCCGATGCCCAGCACGACGTAGAACAGCGCCATGAACGGCACCAGCTTTTCGCTCACGCTGCCGATGCGTTTGATGCCGCCGAGCAGCACCATGGCCACCAGCATCGCGCAGAAAATGCCGATGATGAGGTTGAGCGTCGGCACGAAAGCGTCGCTGACGAGGTGGAACTGCATAAACGCCGTGTTAATCGCCGTCGTGATGGTGTTGACCTGCGTCGCGTTGCCCGTGCCGAAGACGGTCAGCGTGCCGAACAGTGCGTAGAGGATGGCGAGCCACTGCCAGCGCTTGCCCAGCCCGTTCTTGATGTAGTACATCGGCCCGCCGATCCACTCGCCGGTGACGCTGCGTTCGCGGTAGTGGACGGCGAGGGTGACTTCGGCGTATTTCGTGCACATGCCCAGCAGCGCTGAGCACCACATCCAGAACACCGCGCCCGGCCCGCCGATGGCAATTGCGCCCGCGACGCCCGCGATATTGCCCGTGCCGACCGTGCCCGCCAGCGCGGTGCAGACGGCTTGGAACGGGGTCATCGCGCCGTCCGCGGCTTCCTTCTTGTGGAACATGCGCCCGATGGTGGTTTTGAGCGCGAAGGGAAATTTGCGGATTTGCAAAAAGCCCGTGCGGACGCTGAGCAGCAGCCCAACGCCGATAATGCAGACCATCGCCGGCACACCCCAGACGAAATCGTTGACGACCTTGTTGATGGCGGCAATCGTATCAAAGAACATGGGTGAATCAATCCTTTCGGGAGCAGAGAATACTTTATTCTATCAGATTGCCGGACGAGGCGCAAGGGCGAGGGAGGGCGGAATGTGCGGAAAAACGGCAAAAGTGCAGGGAAAAATGGCGAAAACCGTTCGTTCATCTACATGCCTGCCGAAAACGCCTTTTTCCACAAAGAAAAGAACCCTCCGCCGAAACGGAGGGTTCTTAGTAAATCCGAAATTACGCGTTCTTCTGCGCTTCTTCGACAGCGACAGCCACCGCGACGGTCGCGCCGACCATCGGGTTGTTGCCCATGCCGATCAGACCCATCATCTCAACGTGCGCGGGCACGGAGGAGGAGCCAGCAAACTGCGCGTCAGAGTGCATACGACCCATGGTGTCGGTCATGCCGTAGGAGGCAGGGCCAGCCGCCATGTTGTCGGGGTGCAGGGTACGACCCGTGCCGCCGCCGGACGCAACGGAGAAGTACTTCTTGCCGGCTTCGATCATTTCCTTCTTGTAGGTGCCGGCAACGGGGTGCTGGAAGCGGGTGGGGTTGGTGGAGTTGCCCGTGATGGACACGCCAACGCCCTCGTGCCACATGATGGCGACGCCTTCGCGGACGTCATCAGCGCCGTAGCACTTGACCTTGGAGCGTTCGCCGTTGGAATAGGCGACTTCCTTGACGACCGTCAGCGCATGGTCTTCCTTCACGTCAGCAGACAGGTAGTCATACTTGGTCTGCACATAGGTGAAGCCGTTGATGCGGCTGATGATCATGGCAGCGTCCTTGCCCAGACCGTTCAGGATGACGCGCAGGGGGTTCTTGCGAACCTTGTTGGCATTGCGGGCAATGCCGATAGCGCCTTCCGCGGCAGCAAAGGATTCGTGGCCAGCGAGGAACGCGAAGCACTCGGTCTTCTCGTCCAGCAGCATCGCGCCCAGATTGCCGTGACCCAGACCAACCTGACGCTGGTCAGCGACGGAACCGGGGATGCAGAACGCCTGCAGACCTTCGCCGATGCAGGTGGCTGCTTCCGCAGCGGTCTTAACGCCCTTCTTCAGCGCGATGGCAGCGCCCAGCTCGTAAGCCCACTTCGCGTTCTCGAAGCAGATGGGCTGAATGCCTTCGACGATCTTATAAGCGTCAACGCCCTTGCTGTTGTTGTAAGCCTTCAGCTCATCAAAATCCTTGAAGCCGTACTTTTCCAGAACAGGCTGGAGCTGAGGCATGCGTCCTTCGTAGTTTTCAAACAGAGCCATTTCAGCATACCTCCTATATTACTGCTTGCGCGGGTCGATCCAAGCGACGGCGCCGTCTTCCGCCTTGAAGCGGCCATAGGTGCCCACGTTCTTCTCGTAGGCTTCGTTCGGGCTCATGCCCTTCTTGATGGCGTCCATCATCTTGCCGAGCGACAGGAACTGGTAGCCGCAGACCTGATTGTCCTTGTCCAGCGCCAGCTTCAGCACATAGCCCTCAGCCATTTCCAGATAGCGCACCCCCTTGAGCTTGGTGCCGTACATGGTGCCGACCTGAGAGCGCAGACCCTTGCCCAAGTCCTCCAGACCAGCGCCGACGCGCAGGCCGTCATCAGAGAAAGCGGACTGGGTGCGGCCATAAACGATCTGCAGGAACAGCTCGCGCATGGCGGTGTTGATCGCGTCGCACACGAGGTCCGTGTTCAGCGCTTCGAGGATGGTCTTGCCGGGAAGAATTTCAGCCGCCATAGCAGCGGAGTGGGTCATGCCGGAGCAGCCGATGGTTTCCACCAGCGCTTCTTCGATGACACCGCCCTTGACGTTCAGCGTCAGCTTGCAGCCGCCCTGCTGCGGCGCGCACCAGCCAATGCCGTGGGTCAGACCGGAGATGTCCTTGATCTCCTTGGCCTGAATCCATTTGCCCTCTTCCGGGATGGGCGCCGGGCCGTGGTTCGGGCCCTTGGCGACACAGACCATTTCTTCAACTTCCTTGGTGTACTGCATCGAATAGGTTCCTCCTATCTAATGATAGTCCTGCAAATAGGCATGTAAAAAGCACACGCCTGTCCTTGCGCTTCTTGATTATAACATATTTTCTGCGGATTGTGTAGGGGATTTTATAAATTCGATAAAAATTCCGCAAAAAGGCGCATCAAATCCTGCTGATGGTGCATAGGATGATTAGGGATAGTTGCGGAAAAGCAATCAAATGCTTGAATGCCAGCCAACTTTGGGAGTGTCGGCGCCGAAGGGGTCAAGGGGGCGATCAGAAAGCCCCCTTGTCGCCTCCGCAGAGGCGAAACCCTCTGCAACAACAATCCGAAAGCATGAAAGTGAAATCAAGAAAGAGGGAGGAATCCGCCCATGAGCCTTAGCGAGCTTCGCCAGAAGGACGTCATCAACACGCGCGACGGGCAGTGCTTAGGCAAGCCGATGGACATCGAGTTCTGTGCCTTGGATGGGCGCGTAACGGCAATTGTCGTGCCGGGTGAGTTCAGCTTTGTGCATCTGCTGCGCGGCGAACGGGCGGGGGTGGTGATTCCGTGGGAGAACATCTGCAAAATTGGCGATGATGTGATATTGGTAGACGTAGAGCTGTAAGCCTATCGAGACTTACAGCTCTACATATATTTCGTTCCCCCAATAAACACGCGGGCACAGTCTGAAAGTGTCACCAACCCAATCGCGCGAAAGGGTCAAGGGAGGAACTCCCTTGTGGGGTCAAGGGGCAAAGCCCCTTGCGGAGTCCAGAGGCAGAGCCTCTGGCGTCACCCCTTCACGAACCGAATCACGTTCCAGCTGGCAGCAGGCAGAACGAGGGGTTCACCGGGCTTCGGGCAGGGGAGGATGACCGGCTTCACCACGTCCGGGGCGGATTCTGTGTTCTCCGCCTTCATGTCGTCGTGGTGCAGGACGGAGTGCATCGCGGGGCGCAAATCGCCGAAGGAACGCAGGTCGAGGTCAAGCACCATCGGCTCGGTCAGGTCGCGGTTGACGGCGAAAATCGTCACGTTGCCCGCGTCGTCCATCACGGCGGCGGCGTCCATGTCCGGTACATCATTGTAATGCTTGGTGTCGTGCTTGCCCGCCACAATCTTCGGCAGCAGCGATGTGCCGCGGCCGTACATCGACGCATCCATCATCGGGTAGAAAATCGTCTGCGCCCATGCGCCGCCGTTTTCGCGCGTCATAATCGGCGCAATCACGTTCACAAGCTGCGCCAGGCAGCCAATCTTCACGCGGTCGGCGTTGCGCAGCATCGTGATGAGCATCAGACCCACCAGCAGCGCATCCTCAAAGTTGTACACGTCCTCCAGCAGGTGCAGCGCTGTGCCCCACGGCTTGTTCTTGTACAAATCATGATCCTGATTCTTGGAGTGATACCACACGTTCCACTCGTCCAGCGACAGGTTGACGGTCTTCTTGGAGTGCTTCGTGCCCTTCACGCCGTCGCAGATGGCGGCGACGGTCTTAATGAACTCGTCCAAATCCATCGTCGAGGCGAGGAAGTCCTGCGTGTCGTTGTGCGGATTGCCGTAGTAGCGGTGCAGGGAGACGTAGTCCACGTTGTCGTACGCCTGCATCAGCACTTCATGCTCCCAAGTGCCGAAGGTGGGCATGCCTGTGCCGGACGAACCGCACGCAACCGTCTCGATGGTGGGGTCAACCCACTTCATGACCTTCGCGGCTTCGTTTGCCTTGCGGCCGTACTCGTAGGCGGTTTTCGCGCCGGTCTGCCACGGGCCGTCCATTTCGTTGCCCAAGCACCACAGCTTGATGTCAAACGGGTCTTTCGCGCCGTTCTTGATGCGCAGGTCGCTCCACGCCGTGCCGGACGGATGGTTGCAGTATTCGACGACGTACTGCGCGTCGAGAATATCACGCGTGCCGAGGTTGATGGCGTACATGACCTCCGTGTTCGCCTTCTTCGCCCAGTCGACGAACTCATGCAGACCAAACGTGTTCGGCTCGGTCGTCTTCCATGCAAGGTCGAGGCGGCGCGGACGCTGCTCCTTCGGGCCGATGGAATCCTCCCAGCGGAAGCCGGAGACGAAGTTGCCGCCCGGATAGCGCACGACAGGCACATTCAGCTTGCGCACCAAATCCAGCACGTCGCGGCGGAACCCCTGTTCATCCGCCAGCGGATGGGCAGGCTCGTAAATGCCAGTATAGACGGCGCGGCCCAGGTGCTCAATGAACGAACCGTACAGGCGGCGGTCGATGGGGGAGATGATGTAGTCCTTGTCCAGAATCAGCTTGGACTGTTTCATGTTGATCGCGTCCTCCTTGATATATAGGAAGAAAAATTCTGGGCGGCCAAATGCTTCGGAGGAATGTCCGAAAATCGCCCATTCAATCCATTTCATTCGACATGGGATTGGAAATTCCTCTTTCAAAATGGGCGCGGCGAAAATTTTCAGAAAATATTTTCGGGAGAATCATGCAGGGATTTCCGGACTTATGGCGAAATGTTTGTGCAGAAACCAAATCTCCTGCTTGGCAGGACAAAACGGAGGAAATTTATGCCGCTTGCACAGTTGCCCCCGATGGGCTGGAACTCTTGGAACACGTTCGGCTGGCAAATCAACGAAAAGCTGATTTTTGAAATGGCTGACCTGATGGCTTCGCAGGGCTACCGCGAGGCGGGGTATGAATATCTGGTCATCGACGACTGCTGGAGCCTGCGCGAGCGCGGCAAAGACGGCCGCATCGTGCCTGACCCGGAGAAATTCCCGCACGGCATGAAGGCGGTTGCCGACTACGTTCACAGCAAGGGACTGAAGTTCGGCATGTACTCCTGCGCGGGCGTGCGGACGTGCGCGGGCTATCCCGGCAGCTATGACCATGAATTCGTCGATGCGCAGACGTTTGCGGACTGGGGCGTGGATTTCCTCAAGTACGACTTCTGCAACTTCCCGCAGTCCGGCAACTGCAAGGCGCGCTACCTCACCATGTCGATGGCGCTGAAAGCAACCGGGCGCGAAATCCTCTTCTCCGCCTGCAACTGGGGCATGGAAGAACCCGGTGAGTGGATGCGCGCAATCGGTGCGCATATGTACCGCTCCACCGGCGATATTATGGATAACTTCGTCTCCTTCACCGACATCGTCAAGAGCCAGCTGAATAAGCTCTGCATGAGCGGCAACCACTGCTTCAACGACATGGATATGCTCACCGTCGGCATGGAGGGCAAGGGAAATGTCGGGCTGGGCAAGGTGTGCAGCTATGAGGAATACCGCTTGCAGTTTGTGCTTTGGTGCCTGTGCGGCGTGCCGCTGATGATGGGCGCGGATCTGCGCACCCTTGCGCCGGAATACCGTGCGCTGATGCTCAATCCCGCGCTGCTGCGCATCAATCAGGACGCGGAATGCCGTCCGCCGTATATCGTTCGCCGCGACAGCGTGTGTATCCCGAACCCTGATGACGCGCAGGCTCCTTGGGCGCATCCGGCGGATACCGCGTTCGTGCTGCTGCGCCACCTGACGGACAGCGAGTTTGCCCTGTTCTATGCCAACCTCTCCGACGCGGATGCCGAGGTACACTGCGAGATGGCGGACATGGGGCTGCCCGTGACCGGCGGCGTTGCGCTGGACATGACGGACGTTTTCTCCGGCGAGCATCTGGGGCCGCAGAAGGATTCGTTCAATCCGCACATCAAGGCCCATGACTGCCGCCTGTTCCTCTGCCATCTGGTGAAGGAAAATGCCTGAGTGTATGCAGTGCCATCGGGCGCTGCAAAGCGTGGAAATTGCGCTGACGAAGAAGCTGATTAACCGCGGGGCGACGCGCTTTCTGTGCCTCAACTGCTTGGGGAAGAAATTCGGCGTCAGTGAAGAAACGCTGCTGCAAAAGGCGAAGGAATTCCGGGAGATGGGGTGTACTCTGTTCGGGTGATGGAGAAATTTTTTGCATGGAACGATTTGCTTGGATGGGAAAAATCAAGCCGGGGATGCAGGCGGAATATAAGCGCCGCCACGATGCCATCTGGCCGGAAATGAAGGCGCTGCTGAAATCAGCGGGCATTCGCAATTACAGTATCTGGTCGGATGGCGAGCTGGTTTTCGGCTACTACGAGTGCGAGCGCGGCATTGCGGAGGCGGAACGGACGCAGGCGGAATCGCCCATTGTCGACCGCTGGAATGCGTATATGGCGGATGTGCTGGAGCTGGTGATGGATCCGGCGACTGGCGCGCAGCCGAAATTGCAGCAGATGTTCCTGCTGGAGTAAAGACGGAATACGGACTATCAGAAGGGCTGTTCCTGCAAGCAGGGGCGGCTCTTTTGCTCACCGGATAAACACGCGCGCATAGCATGAGAGCGTCAGCAACTGAATCGCGCGAACGGGAGTCCAGAGGGTCGAAGACCCTTTGGCGGGGTCAAGGGGCAGCGCCCCTTGGCGTCTTCCCCAAAAAACAAAACAGGGCGGAGGATTGCTCCTTCCGCCTGTCCGCGTTTAGTGCGGGAAGTCAAGATGGAAAATGTGAATTACGCCTCAAAAAACGGCAGCACTGCCGCCGATGCCGCTTCTTCATCCGCGCCATCGCAGACGAGGAACATCTCATTCTGCTCGTCCGCATCCAGCGACAGCAGCCCCAGCATCGACTTGGCATTGACAACCTTCTGATGGCGGCGGATCATCACGCGCGCGTCAAAGCGGCTGGCGGTTTGCACCACCTGCGCGGCAAGGGTACGGTTCAGCGGCTGATGATTCGGAAAGGTAATCGGCTTGACAATCATGAATATAGCCTCCTTGATTCGGCTTTTGCTTCGCCTTTAGTGTATCACAACATGGCGAATAATGCAAGAATCGCACATAAAAAGTACATTCCTGTTATTTGTCCGGCTTCTGTTCAGCGGCTTCCTTGCGGTCGGCTTCCTCCGCCTGCTGAATCAGCAGCATCAGGCGGCGCATCCGGTGGTTGACGGCGGATTTGGACAGCGGCGGATCAAGCTGCGCGCCAAGTTCGGTCAGCGACAAATCGACATTCTCCAGCCGAAGCCGCGCGATTTCCTGCAAGGCGGGTGGAAGCTCCCGCAAGCCGTGCGCAATCGTGTACCAGCGAATCGCGCTGACCTGCTGCTGCGCGGCGTTAAGCATCTTCTCCGAATTATGCTCGTCGCAATTGATGGCACGGTTTGCCGCCCCGCGCGCCTGCTTGCGGATGCGCACATCCTCCAGCGCAAACACGCTGCCCGACGCGCCCATCAGCGCCAGACAGTCCGAAATCTGCTGCGCACCCTTCAAGTACAGCACGGTCTGCCCCTTGCGCTGGAACGTGTGCACAGGCAGCTCCGCCTTCTCCAGCACACGCGTCAGCTCACGCACAAGCCCCGGTTCACTCGCGGTAATCTCAAAGTGATAGTCCTTGTCGGGCGATGTCATTGTCCCCGCGCCAAGGAATGCCGCCCGCAGGTACGCCCTGCGGCAGCACTGGCGCGTCAGGTGATGGCGCACAATCGTCCGCCGATACGACACCACGCCGTTTTCGTCCTTATCAATCAGGTGGAGTGCCAGCATCAGCCGCTGTGAGTCTTCATCGCCGATGGTCAGCACGCAGGTGCGCCGTCCGCCCAATCGCGCGTGCTGGACGTAGTGCAGGCGCGGCGTAATCGCCATGCGCGCGGTCAGCAGGCGGAAAATCCGCCGCGCCAGCGCCGTGTTCTCCACGCGATACTGCACCTGCACGCGTCCGCCGCCGTGGAACGTCAGTGACCCGCTGGTGCGGTAGAGCGCCGCCAGTTCGCTGAGCATACAGCAACTCTTCCCCAGTTCCAGTCGGCAGAGTTCATCCTTGACCGTGGCAGAAAACGACATTTACTGCACCTCCGGCCTTTCCTTCCAGTGCGCCTGCTCCAGCTCCAAGTCGCGATGGGTAACGCTGATGGCATAGCCCTGCTCACGCAAAAACGCCGCAAGCGCCTCGCAGATGGCAACGCTGCGGTGTGCGCCGCCCGTACAGCCAATGGCAATCGACAAGCGGTGCTTGCCCTCCTCCTGATAGTGTGGAATCAGGAACGTCAGCAGGCTTTGCATTTTCGTCATGAACTCCTGCGTCACGGGGTGACCCAAGACGAAGTCGCGCACATCCGCATCCAGCCCGGTATGCCGCCCCAGCCCCGGAATGTAGAACGGGTTCGGCAGAAAGCGCACATCAAACACAAGATCCGCCTGCATGGGCAGCCCGCGCTTATAGCCGAAGGAATTCATCTCAATGTGCATGGCGTCAGGCTGACTGTCACCGCTGAGAATCATTTCGAGCTTCTGGCGCAATTGCCGCGGCTTCAAGACAGAGGTGTCAATGATGTAATTCGCTGTTTCACGCAGGGGCTGCATGATAGCGCGCTCCTTGCCAATCGCCTGAATCAGCGACACGTTCTCCCCCGCCAGCGGATGGTCACGGCGCGTCTCCTTATAGCGGCTGACGAGCACGTCATCCGACGCTTCAAGGTAGAGCGTTTCGATTTGATAGCCGAGCTGCCGGCTCTCGGCAATCAGGTCGCTGACCGATTTTGCATCGAAGAATTCGCCGCTGCGCACGTCCACCGCCATCGCAACGAGGGGGCGGTGGAGCGCCGATTTCTCGATGGCTTCCATCATGCGGAACATCATATTCGGCGGCAGATTATCCACGCAGAACGCGCCCATATCTTCCAAATAGCGGTTGACGGACGTTTTGCCCGCGCCGCTCAAGCCTGTCACCACAAGAAAACGCATGATAAAACTCCTCCTTTGTTGCGATCGGCGCGGAATGCACGCATAGCTGCTGTGCTTTCAGCAGGATAATGATAATTTTCCTGATTTTTCCGTTGCAGGAAACATCCTTGTTCCCCTTACACCTGCTCCACAGGTGCATCTTCGCCAAGAATCTTGATTTCAGGCTCCAGTTTGATGCCCTTCTGCCGGTAGACGACACGCTGGACGTGCGCCATCAAGGCAAGGAAATCTTCGGCAGTGCCGCCGCGGTTGATAAGGAAACCGGCGTGCTTTTCGCTCACCTGTGCGCCGCCGATGCGCGCGCCCTTCAGGCCGCACTCATCAATCAGCTGCGCGGCAAATGCGCCTTCCGGGCGCTTGAACGTACTGCCCGCGCTGAAAAAGGTCAGCGGCTGCTTTTCGGCGCGGCGGCGGTTGAAGTCCACCATTTCCGCAAGCAGGTTTTCGCGCTGACCCGGCGGCAGCTGGACGGTGACGTGCGTAATAATCTTGTTTTCCTTCATCAGGCGCGAAAAACGGTAGCCGAAATGCAGGTCAGGGCGGCTGTAACGGAACGGTTCACCCGCCATGTTGTAGCCCTCAACCAGCGTCACCACTTGACTCATTTCGCCGCCGTACGCGCCCGCGTTCATGTACACACCGCCGCCAATCGTCCCCGGAATGCCGCTGGCGAAGGTCAATCCGCCAAGGTCGCAGTCCGCCGCCGCCATCGACAGGCTCGACATCATCGTGCCTGCCTGTGCGCGAATGCGGTCGCCGTTCACTTCCACACCGCGCAAATTGCGGCAAATGCGAATCACCAGTCCGCGGATACCGCCGCTGCGCACGAGCAGATTGCTGCCATTGCCGATGACCGTAACAGGCACGTCCAGTGCCCTCGCGGCATCAATCAGCAGCGGAATTTGCGCTGGGTCGTCCGGATTTGCCATCAAATCCGCCGGGCCGCCCAAATGCAGCGTCGTATAGCGCGCCATATCCGCGTTTTCTTCCAACTGGAGGGTGGGCGCGGCGTTTTTCAGCCGGAGCGTCAATTCACGCAGAGTGCTTTCACGCATGTGCATTCCTCCCCTTTCCTATTTTACACGATATTTTCTCTCTTCACAAGATGGAACGTCACTTTCTCCTGTGATTTCTATGCGATTTCGCCGGTGAATATGCTCATCCGCAAAAAAAGCTGCGTCCACGTTCCTGTGGAACACAGCCGGAAAATCTTAGACTTCCATCGCCTCAAAGCGCCGACACCATGTGTATTTGCTGATAGCGCTCGACAGCGCGTTCGGGCAGTAGTAATTCAGCAAATCGCGGATGTAGGGCGGCATCACCTGATTATACTTGACCTCCAGAATGATGTCGTTGTTATCAAACGGCGGCACGGTCGCCACGGCTGGGTTGAACAGGTCGATGCTGTTCATGCCGGAGCGAAGCTGCTTATCAAACGTGATGCGCACCTCTTCCGCCGGATGCAGATACGCCTCGCGCACATAGTCAACAATGACGACCGGGTGCAGGAGATTGCACGTCATTTCACGGTAGAGGTCGGACAGCAGGCCGTAGCGTGTCTGTTCCAGCCCAGTCGGATCGCAGGCAATAATTTGCTCCGCCAAATCGCGCGGAATGCCCAGACTGCGCTTGGAAATCAGGCTGCCGACTTTCGTCTTGCACTCCAGCTTGATGTTCGTATCGCGCATATTATAGATGCGGATGCGATACTTGTCGCGGTTCTGGTCGCCGTCCATCTTGTCGAAGTAGGCGTCATTGAAGATGGTATCGAAGTACAGCGAACGAATATGGTATTCGTTGTTGACATCACCGTTCGGGTCGCGCCACAGCACACGGTCAAGCTGGCGCGACAGTACCTGATACTGCATCTCGTTGATGAAAAATTTCAGCTCATGCCGAAGAGGGATATTGCGAGCCATAGCTTTCGCCCCCTTCTGATGGTTAAGTCCCTGCTTCCGTCTGGCACGCCACGAGCGTCGCGTCATGCACGCCCTCGATGCCCAGCATCAGCGCCACCAAATCCTGCTTGTTGTCCAGCCGAACCTCCCACGTCATTTCCGCACCGGAGCGGGTCATCGTCTTGGAGCGCAGGCGGCGGTTCTTCACGCTGCGGCGCATCATCTGGTCAACGTCGTATTCCGCCTCTTCATCATAGTGAACAACGAGCAGGTAGGAGTTCGGCGTCGTGAAATGCACGAAAGTGAGCAGGAAGATAATCGCGGCAATCGCCGCCGCGACGACGAGCGCGATTGCATAGAGCTTTGCGCCGAGGAGGATGCCCATCGTCAGCGCCCAGAACATGTAGGCGGTGTCCATCGGGTCTTTGACCGCCGTGCGGAAGCGGACAATCGACAGCGCGCCCACCATGCCCATCGACAGCGCGACGTTGGACGAAATACACATAACGACCGGGGTCGTAATGAGCGTCAGCATCGCCAGCGTCATGGCGAACGACGGGCTGTACAGCACACCGCGGAAGCACCGCTTGTACACAAACGCAATCAGCAGACCGACGAGCAGCCCCAGCACCAGACCCAGCACAATTTCAAACGGCGCAATCGCGCTGAACTGATCCGACAATGCACTCCTAAGCTGCTCCATAATGCCATTGGACGTAGATGTCACGTTGAGGGTTCCCATCCGTTTTTTCCTCCTATTGATACCGTCTTCTTATTATATCATGTTTCGTCAGGAGACGCAAGGGGGGGACTTCGTCTCGTCTCATCGCCCCTTAGACCCCCACCAGAGGCGCTGCCTCTGGACTCCGCAAGGGACTTCGTCC
>OHOZ01000282.1_pt1 | contig 33463 bp, 28 predicted proteins | sample 1569931 | NCBI WGS metagenome assembly OHOZ01 (sample SAMEA3879572, study PRJEB24766) | human gut metagenome | biome: human-associated habitat; feature: feces | place: USA | collected 1985/1987
CTGTCTGGCGCTTCTTGAAATCTATGATACGCTCTTTGTATGTATCTTCTGTGAAGAGCTCTTCATTATCCTTAAGCTCATTTACTTCCTGTATTGCTTCTTCTATCTCCGTCTGTGGATACCTGTCCACAAGCTTTTCAATAATCTCCTTAGCTGAGTTGTCCTCAAACAGCTCAATAACGTCATATGTGACATCATCCACCACATGGATTGCGCCACTGTTGACATCTAAGACAATATTATAGCCGTTGTTCTTGTACTGATGAACCACTACAATATTCCTCTCTTTCTATACACATTTTAAAATTACACTGCGAAAAGAGTGTGCACCTATCAGCGCACACTCTTTAAATCCGCTTCACCTATGACTATTTGTACTGCTCACAAGTCTGGTTTCCAACTGTACAAGATGTCTTGCAAGCTGACTGGCATGATGTCTGGCACTCGCCACATCCGCCCTTTTTAACTGTGTTCTGTAATTTTCTTGTATTTAATGTCTTTACGTGTTTCATTTTTATCTCCTTTTCATTTAACGATGTCTGATTGACACATCATATTTGCTCTCAACATTATATCACAGCATTATCAATATGAAAAGTCCTTTTTTTAGCGAAAAACAAGCGCTGAAAACATTACCAGAAGGAGTATTATCAAAAGCTCGAATATATTTTTTGATTCACCTATATCTATGACCACTGTTGCTATCACATACGTTATCCAGTATGCAACGACCGTCACCCTGATAAAACGTCTGCGGTGAAAGCAGCATTTGAGCAAAAATCCGCACACAAGCCCCACCACTATATTGACCGCCATTGAGAGTGCAAAGCTTATCCACTCCGCCATGCCGACAAAGCACTGTACTATGGAAAGTATGATAAGGCACAAAAGCGCCGTAAGATGCATGATACATATTGTTATCACAGGACCTTTGATTTTTCTCCACATAAAAACGCCCTCCACACATCATATATATGTGCAGAGGGCGGTAATTATTCATGTATGAAATTCATTCGTGATTACAGTTCACAGTTATTAACTGTTCTAGGGAATGGGATAACGTCACGGATATTGCCCATGCCGGTAAGATACATTACGCATCTCTCAAAGCCCAATCCAAAGCCTGCGTGTCTTGCAGAGCCGTATTTTCTTAAGTCAAGGTAGAACTTGTAGTCATCCTCTGAAAGTCCAAGCTCATTTATTCTGGCAAGAAGCTTGTCGTAATCATCCTCTCTCTGGCTTCCACCGATGATTTCTCCGATTCCCGGCACGAGACAGTCAACTGCTGCAACGGTCTTTCCGTCGTCATTCAGCTTCATGTAGAAGGCCTTTATCTCCTTCGGATAATCTGTGACAAATACAGGGCGCTTATAAATCTGCTCTGTGAGGTATCTCTCATGCTCTGTCTGTAAATCACAGCCCCATGATACCTTGTAATCAAACTTGTCATTGTGTTTTGAAAGGATATCTATAGCCTCTGTGTATGTCACACGGGCAAAATCATTTTCAACAACATTTCTTAATCTGTCAAGGAGTCCCTTGTCCACGAAATTGTTGAAAAATGCCATCTCCTCAGGTGCATTTTCAAGCACATAGTTGATAACATACTTGAGCATGCTCTCTGCAAGCATCATATCATCCTCAAGGTCTGCAAAAGCAATCTCAGGCTCAATCATCCAGAACTCTGCCGCATGACGTGTGGTGTTTGAATTCTCCGCACGGAAGGTAGGTCCGAAGGTGTAGATATTCTTGAATGCCATAGCATATGTCTCGCCGTTTAACTGTCCTGAAACAGTAAGGTTGGTAGGCTTATTAAAGAAATCCTTTGAGAAATCCACCTTTCCATCCTCTGTCATAGGGAGATTGTTCAAATCAAGTGTGGTCACCTGAAACATCTCTCCTGCACCCTCACAGTCACTTCCTGTGATAAGCGGTGTGTGCACGTACACAAAATCCCTCTCCTGGAAGAATTTGTGAATAGCATATGCGCAGAGTGAGCGCACCCTGAAAACTGCCTCAAAAGTATTGGTACGAGGTCTTAAGTGTGAGATTGTACGAAGATACTCAAATGTATGTCTCTTCTTCTGCAAAGGATAATCCGGTGTGGATGCACCCTCAACAGTCACCTCTGCTGCCTGAATCTCAAATGGCTGCTTTGCATCCGGAGTAAGCACAAGTGTACCTCTTACGATAATTGCAGCTCCGACATTGATCTTGCCAACCTCATCATAGTTGTCTAAGCCATTTCCGTATACAACCTGGATTGGCTCAAAAAATGTACCGTCGTTTACCACGATAAATCCAAAATTCTTTGAATTACGATTGCTTCTGACCCATCCTCCGATAGTCACCTCTTTGTCAGCGAATTTGTCCTTGTTGCGGAAAATCTCGCGTATGTTTGTAAGTTCCATTATCTAATCCTCCATTTAAGCTGCCTGCGCATCACCACAGACAGCATATTTATCGTTATTATTCGGCATCCGCGCTGCCACTTGAAGTATCCGGCGCTGCACTGCCATCCTCAAATGTCACATTTGCTTTCTCTGTGACTGTATCAATAGCCTTGTTTACAAGGTACTGGTTCTTAAGGTATGTCTTTCCCTCATCCTTGTGTCCGCTTCCAAAATACTTGTATACCTCAGAAGCCTTGCTGAACTGACCATTGCTGGCTGATACGATGTAATCCACATAGCTGTTGAAGGCATCATCATCCATCTTGATATTTTCCTTCTCAGCGATAAGTCCAAAGATGAACTCTGTCTTTATCTGGTCTGTCAGATTTTCCTTCCACTTCTCTGTGGCCTGATCCACTGTCATGTTGTAGTTGGACTTTAAATATTTCTTAAGTGTCTGTCCATCCTTGACATTTTCCTTGGTAAATGAAGCAATATACTCATTGAGTCTGGCCTGTAGATACTCATCAGGAATCTCGACTGTGCTGTTTTCAATCATGTAGCTCTTTATCTTGTCCACCTCAGCGCTGTAGAGCTGCTGCTTCAAATCTTTCTCAATCTGTGTGGTAAGCTGGGCATTAGTTGTCACTCCGGCCTTTCCAAACACTGTGTTGACCTGCTCGTCTGTCATATCAGCAAGTGCAACAGGATCTGCTGAGTAAATGCCCTTTACTGTATACTCAAATGTAACTGTCTGTCCGTTTAAGTCGTCATTGCCATAATCCTCAGGGAATGTCACGTCACCCTTAACCTTGTCACCCACCTTGGCTCCGATTAAAGGCTTTGTAAATCCATCGATAAATGATGAACCGCCGACCTGGCTGTTATTTGTCACATCAAGCATCACATCTGTAGCAGAACCACCATCAAATGCTTTGCCATCCTTATATCCTGTGTAATCAACCTTGACATAATCGCCATCTGCAACTGTATCACGATCTGTAACCTGCTTGTACGCATCTGCACCATATGACTGAAGCACATTGGTCAGATATGTCTGCTTTGCTGTATCGTTTATCTCATAATCGTTTGAGACTGTAATTGCAACACCTGAATAGTCTGCAAGCTTTGTAACCTGCTTTGCGTAGTCTATGTCAAACTGTCCGCTTCGCATCGTCTCGCTGCCGGCCTCGGTGCCTGCCTCTGTTGCGCTCTTTGAGCCACCCTTTTTGCTCTTGCCGCTTATCACAGCAACAAGCGCAATAATTACCACGATAAGTGCAATCACAATCACCGCTATGACTGCCTTCTTACCTGTATTCTTCTTCTCACTCATTGGAATCCTCCTGAAATCTGTAAGTCATGTTATTTATATGTACAATGCCCTGCCACGGCAAAAACGCATTCGCAAAACACTATACCTGTCTACAATATCACATATCAGGTTAAATTACAACGAGTGAAATTTTCTTTATCTTTGCAAACACCGGAGGAGTATGCATCCTAAGCCCTACTGTCACCCTGGCATTCTTTTGCAGCCTTACCGGCTTAAGCAGATATGTCACAAATCTGACATCAGCCGGGAAAATGTCGCTTGTATATGTATGAACGCCGCTTTCATCCTCCACATCCATAAACAGCTCGACCTCGACACCTGTTGTATTGGTTCCTCTATAGTCAACCGCTGCTATATACTCACCGGTATATTCAATATCCACCGTCTGGCTTATCGAATAGTCAAAATTGGCATCTGAAGAGATAAACACTCCATCCTTCCCCAGTGTATACTGTCTTTCTTCGAGACTTGTCTCAATCTGCCAATTATTAAATCCATCCTTAAATTCAGGATTTGAGATTAGATTTCCATGAATCATAAGAAGCTTCATGAAATCCTCCACCTCCGGTGTTTCTTCATACTCATAAAGTGATTCAATATACTTATCAAGCTCTTTAATCGGAGGATTTTTCGGATCAAAGTCCCTGATTGCATCCCAGCCCGGCAAAGCCCTGCCATGCTCGTCAAACATACCCATATTCTCAAACCAGGTTCCCATGCCTTTACCAGGCACACCGACAGGCTCCCAGTAGTATACACCTGTCTTTCCGGTATCCTTTGACACCTCTGCTGCTATCTGCATGATTATTTCAAGAGACTTCTTCTGCTCTGCGCTGCCTGCATCAAGGCCTGCAGTCTCCATGAGTTCCTTCGAGATATGATCTCCCTTGCAATGCCTCCACGGATGAGCTGTCTCCACAATATAAACCGGCAGATTATATAATTTTATGAGCCTGCTCATAGTATCCTTCAAATCCATGAAGGTACCATGCCAGAACGAATAAAAGGAAAGGCCAATCGCGTCAATCGGCAGCATGCCCGCATTAAACATAGAATCAAACCAAGGCATAATACAGTTATATCTGCCTCCCTGATCCAGATGAATCATGACCTTTATCTCCGGGAGCAGCTCCCTGACAGCTCTGATTCCCTCATTTACAAGCGCAGCCAGCTGCCTGTACTGTGGCACTGCACCATCCGGAAACAGCATACCACTCCTTATTTCATTGCCAATCTGAACCATATCCGGCGCACAATCCATGATTTTTAATCTGTATAGCACATCATATGTGTACTTGTGCACTGCCTCCTTCAGCTCATCAAAGCTTAAATTCTTCCACGCATCAGGCTTATTCTGCTGTCCCGGATCTGCCCAGTAATCCGAATAATGAAAATCAAGCAGAAAATGCATTTTGTATTTTTTAATGACATGAGCCATCTCGAGAACATATGTAAGACTGCAATACCCCTTAGACTCCGGCACCTTATCAGGCTCATTCCATATGCGCAGACGGACTGAATTTACATTATTCAGCTTTAAAAAATCAAATACCCTGCACACATGACCTTCCCTATCCATTATTTGTATATTATTGTCAACCATCATAGGAACGGATGAAATATCCACTCCCTTTAAGAAATTGCTATCCTTTTTCTGCTTGTGCTGCTGCTTAAGCTGATACATCTTTGTGTCAGCACTTACGAGATAATCGTCAAAGCTCTTACCACTGCCCGGCTTCGTATATATGATGCCGTGACTGATAAACAGGCTGTGCTGCTCCATGATATCATACACTCGCTTTATATACTTCTCAGCAGTGTCATGTCTGTCCCCTGGGATAAACACGATAAATTCATCTCCACCGAATCTATATACCATACTTCCTTCAGGCTTTTGCTCATCAAGCACCCTCGCCACAGTCTTTAAAAGCTCGTCACCGTACTGGTGTCCGTATGTATCATTTATGTCCTTAAAATCATCCACATCGAGAAATACTATGGTGCAGCCGACATTTTGGTCTTCAAGCTCAGCAAACATAGGAATGACCATCTCATTGCATGCCACACGATTGTATAGGCCTGTGAGCGCATCATGGTTGTAGAGATTCTTAAGCTCATTATTTGTATTCTCAAGTACCTTTTGCTTAAAAAGATTCTCAAGCTTCTTGAGCAAGGCCGACTGTATATCAAACTGCTCAGGATGGTCGTACAAAAATTCAGGATTCCTGAGTATTACATAGCCCACTATCTCGTCCCTGAAATGTAGCGAGTAATACATATAACAGGTGTTTTTATCTACACTCTGCATGTACTGCATAAGGTCATTTACACTCTTAAACTCAAGCTTTCCATTGTCCTTGTCATCCGCATAGAGTACAACCTCGTCGTCAATATCATAGCCATGCTTCCTAAAGTGTGCATTGTTCCTTGCAGCTGCCAGATCAGAAACACTGACCACATACACTCCGTCACACTTCATGCTCTGTATATAGTCAGAGTATCTCTCAAACAAATCATAGTATTCATTGCACTCCTCGAGCTCTTTCTGGAGGATCATTACTGCATCCTCCTCCTGCTCTTTTGCAACGGAGCCTTTGATAATATTCTTTATGTAATTACGATAATCCACTCTGCCGGTATTAGGGCATCCGCAGCTCTCAGCCGGGATAAACTCAGAATCAAGGTATTTATCAGAAGCATCGCCCGTGCCATTCCAAAGCGCCTTAAATATCTCAAGAACTTTTCTGCCTATATTGCCCCTGTTGTGCTCCACTGTTGTAATCTGTGGGTTAAAGTACGCAGCCTTATCCAGATTGTCAAAGCCTGTGACCTTAAAATCCTGTGGTACCTTGTATCCGAGAACCTCTGCTGTCGCACACAGCCCTGCTGCTATATTGTCATTTGCACATAAAAACACATCCGGTAACGGTTTTTTGCTCTCGTGCCAATCACTCATATACCTGACACCTGTCTGATAATCAAAATCACCAAACATGTACATATCAGCTGTAAGTGGTATGCCATAATCACTTAAAGCCTTCTTGAAGGCCTCAAAACGAATTCTGTTCTCATAATGATACGGCGGACCACCTGCAAACACAAAGCTTTTGCAGCCATGCTCATAGTACATATGATCCATCATCTTGCGAAACAGCCTCTTATTGTCGTTGCCTACATAGTAAAACCCATCAACCTTATACCCGATACTCACTACCGGCACATTTACCGACTGAAGCTTTCTGACCATATAATGTATCTCATCCTGGTTGATCGTATTGGTGCAGTCAAATACCACTCCGTCGAAGCTGTTTAAATCAGGCAAATCGTTCAGCGCATACTCGCCTTTGTTAAACTTTGGATCTTGACTCCAGGTTCCGTTGGTGTTGTAAAAATACAGGCACACATCCAGTCCCAGCTCTTTAGAGCCTTCCATGATGCCCTCAACCCACGAATATGTTACATATCTTCTCCAGCCATCAGCTAGAAGAGCAATTTTCTTCATTAATAAATACCCCTTTGCATCTTCTAAAGACTTTTCCCAAAATATAGTTCTATTATACTACGGTTTTACCTATTCTTGCAATAAAGATTGATTTTTTTTAGCATATTTGATAGAATTAATTTAAATAAGCAAATTTTTAGGAGGGATACGTTTTGAATCCAGCATTAATCGTACTTATTGTTATCGCAGTAGTGCTTGTGGTAGCATTTATAGTATTAACAATCCTCGGTAAAAAAGCACAAAAAAGAAAGGAAGAGCAGGACGAGCAGATAGCTGCAGCATCACAGACTGTCAATATGCTAATCATTGACAAAAAGCGTATGAAGCTAAAGGATGCCGGTCTCCCACAGCAGATTATTGAGCAGACACCAAAGCTTATGCGCCGCTCAAAGCTGCCTGTAGTCAAGGCCAAGGTCGGACCAAGAGTCATGACTCTTATCGCAGACGAGCAGATTTTTGATGAGATTCCTTTAAAGAAAGAGGTTAAGGCTTCTGTCAGCGGTATCTACATCACAGCTGTCCGCGGTATCAGAGGACCTCTTGAGAAGCCTAAGAAGAAAAAAGGCTTCCGTGCAAGAATGGCAGAAAACTACAGCAAGGCCAACGAACAGCTCAAGGCTGAGGAGGCTGCAAAGGCTGAAAGAAAAGCGGCTAAAGCGGCTGCCAAAAAGGCTAAGCAGAAATAATATCATGATTTAATTTTCATGTACATAAACAGAGCATGTGGGATGGCTTTCATCCTCACATGCTCTGTTTTTTTGCTTTATATATTTTTTACCCCATAGGCTTGGCAGGCTTTTATGCAATTTTGACTGCTGCGCCTTTTTTCTTCACAGCTATATTGATGTGACAGTCGCCTACAAATTCATAGTTGACATCAAGTGCATACTTTACCTCTGCCCTTATCTCGTCCTCAGTCTCCTTTACCTCTATGCTTGTGGCATCAATACCTATCTGGATACTTCCAAACGGTGTATAATAATATGTCAGGTTTTTCTTTCCCTTCTCAAATATCATATGTACACTCATAGGTCCCTTGCGGGTGAACTCAAGATAATTGTCATTGAATTTAAGCATATTTTTGAGTGTCTGGGTCTCACCCTCCATTATCTCCTCAAAAAGCACATAGTGCTTGTTATTTCTTATATAATACTCTCCCGGGGCAATCACCTCTACCGCATCCGACTGCTGGTCCGGTGCGAGCTGTAAGCCCTTTAATGATACTACTACATCCTTTGTCATTTCTTTCTCCTTATCCTCTTGCATATCTAAATTAATTCACGCTTAAATAATTTGTCATCACATATTTTCTTTTAATATATTTTTTCAGCATGAATATACTAACTGTTTTATCTGAAAATATCAAGGATTTTTAGTTTTATTTCATATTTTCCACTGTCAAATATGCTCTCATACTCGTCCGGAGTGAGTACCTCCTTAAGATTTTCCTTTGCTTCGTCCTCCACCACCTCGTACACACTGCCCCTAAAGCACATGTTTGGATACAGCACGCACCACCAGTTATGACCGGCTCCATCGCCCAGTGTTATTTCAAGCGCCTCGTAATTTCCCTCAGGAAATGTATAGTCCCCATACGTCTTTTCCGGGAAATCGGTGTGTGTAAGCTCTGCCGATGCGCCATATGTAAAACCGTTTGCTGCAAGCGTCTCCTTTGATACCGCTATTATTTCGTCCATATGGTCATTTACGGTGGCTCTGGTTTCTTCGATATTTTCGCACTCCAGCAGATATGGCTCTATGTAAGCCCCTACTGCATCGCGCACCTGCTTTTTCACATTCTGGTCTGCTTCGCTGTCGCTGTTTGCCAGCACGTGGAAACGCAGGATTTTGTCGGCGATGGATTTTTGCATGTCGGCTGTACACGCTATACTATTGGTGTTTGCGGCAGGTGTATGATTTTTTGCAGCTATCACTGCCGTAAGGGATATTATTGCTATGGTTGTTATTATTATTTTCTTTCTCATGTAAACAAGTATTGCCTTATTTGACGAGCTTATTCATCCTTTTTGAAAATTTTACCGGGTTTCATGAATTTTATTCGTATAGTCATCCAGCAAGGTGCCAAGTGTAATTATCGGTTCACCATCCTCATGATTCTCCTTATTTATTTTCTGCTCATAATAATCACCCATGTTATCAAAGATATCATTTATATCATCTGCTATGCACACATATGTGTTTCTCGGAAATTTTTTTGATGTCTTGCAATATTCCATGAAATCTGAATAAGCTGCTTTATCTTTTCTAAGTGTTTTTCCTATTAAAATCACCTTCAAATGATTGGTATCGGCTTTTTGTGACAGCCGATCCTCGAAGCTGTCCACTGCTGTTTTGATATCATCTGCATATTCCGGTTCGTAGGATTTGTCCATGTTATAATAAAACTCTATATATCCGCTATTTTCATTTGCCGAAACATCTCTGTGGCTAACTACATCTACAATATCGACCGCCGCAAGTGTCGGAAAACAGCGCTCCTCAAGTTCCACTGCACTGCAGCCGGTGAGCATGAGACCTATCGTCAGCACTACTATGACCGGTATCGCTATGCACAATAAAAATCCAAGATATTTTTTCACGATTTCATCTCCACTTTCAAGAATATATGCTAAGGTCACTGTGACTGCTATGACAAAAATGATGCACCAGCTTCTCATAGTGCTCTTTTCCTTGTCATGGCTTTTCTGTCTGTCAGAGCCAGATTGCTTATTGCTGCATGAATGCCGGTTTTTATTAAATGTAAATATAATTTTTCCCGTATTTTCAGCAAAATTCTCACATCTTAAAACCGCATAATAAAGGCTCATATTGAGTACTGAAAACAGCGTGAAAAACCACACTGACAGCATCAGTGCATCTGCCCTCTTAAAAAAGCTGCCTTTTATCTGCACATCACTCATCAGTACGACAGCCGGAAACTCTATTTCCGACAGTGAATATTTTCCAAAGTTTCCAAGCAATACTGCATACAATAAAAAAAGAATGCCTGCATATGTGAATATTGCTTTACTCACACTCCCTCGTATCTGTGAGGCAGTGCGTTCCCTTACAAACAGTACATTGAACACGGAAATGGATGCTGCAAACACATAGTATGCACCCGCAAATATATCCGCTATGCCAAAGTCCACACCGACTCTGTCCTTAATCATCAGATAGTCAAATCTCACATCCGATATTGCAAACAAAAGCATAGCAGCAAGCGGTATCAACACAAAGAAAAATACTACCTCGTATACCCTGGCCCGGCACTCCACTCCTCCACTTAGCGCATAAGCGCATACCGCCATTATCACAAGGAGTACAACTGTAAATGACTCATCCGGTATAAGGCTGTCACGTATCAGCTTTACAAATATCCATGCAAGAAATGAGGCCTGTGACAGCTCGTATATCGCAATAATTAAATCATAAATTAACATTTTCGCATATTTTGTTTTATCAAAGCTTCTGTCATATATCGTTTTCCTGCGTTCACGCACCTCGCTTACTATCCACATAAATAGCCATGCCATGAAAACTCCGAGTACGATTGAGATAAAAGCATACTTTCCAAGCTTTGCCAGATTGTTTGGAAGCACCAGTGTGCCGACTCCAAGCAGATTAAAGACGTATAGCCTGTATAGCTGGCGGGGCGATATGCTTTCATTTTGTGCAAATGTGTAGCTTGTGCTCATATTTTTAGTCATCCTTATTTCCTTTCAGCTTTCTGCACTCATTTTCCCTTGCAAATACAGGCCGCCTCCATAGTCTGCGAAGCGGAAATCGTATGATACTGTCCTTTTCATCCTCGCCGCCTGTCAGCTCGCTGCCCACAAATGGCATCATGTATGGGTAACCACAGCTTTTGAGCTTTGCGAGATGCAAAAGTATCACCATCAGACTTATTAAAAATCCAAAATATCCAAGCCATGCCGACATCATTATTACAGCGAATTTGAGTATCCTAAATGAAAATGCAAACTCCTCACTCGGTATGGCAAACGAACAGAGTGCGGTGAATGCAACGAGGATGACCACTATAGGGCTTACTAAATTTGCATCCACTGCTGCCTGTCCGATTATGAGGCCTCCGACTATGCCTATCGTGTTTCCCATTGCTCCGGGAAGTCTTATGCCGGCTTCGCGAAGCAGCTCAAAGGACAGCTCCATCATGAGCACCTCTATGAGCTGCGGAAACGGGCAGCCGAGTCTGGCTTCATAAAACGCCAGTATGAGTGGTGTCGGCAGTATCTGTGTATGAAAATTTGTGACCGCCAGATAAAGCCCCGGCAATGTAAATGACATAAAGGCAGCCACGTACCTTATCAGCCTGGCAAAACTTGCCGCTATCGTTCTGTTATAGTAATCATCTGCGGTTTTTAAAAAATTGTTCATGGTGGTTGGCAGTATTATTGCTATCGGTGAATTATCGCACAGCACCACCACCCGCCCTTCTAGGAGCGCATTTACCGCCACATCCGGCCGCTTTGTGGTCTGAAGCTGTGGAAACGGTGAATACCATTTCACCTCAGCAAACTGTTCAATGACTCCCGAATCACCCACATGGTCTATTACATAGCTGTCCAGATTCCTTTCCACATCCTCTACAAGCCCCGGTTTTACGAGGTCTCTCACATATAGTATGTCCACATTGCTATGTCCTCGAAGTCCCTTTTTCACCTCTTTACACTTTAAGCGTGTGCTCCTTAACCTGCGCCTGATAAGTGCTGTATTTATCTTTATGGAATCAGCAAAGCCCTCATTGGAGCCTCTTATGACCTTTTCCGAATCAATCTCCTGAATTGACATGGCAGGATATCCCTTATCAGGAAGCTTGAAGGCATCCGGATAACCATCCACAAAAAAAATCACGTCTCCTGTCAGCATCATCTGGGCCGCCTCATTAACCGTGTGCAGATGTGCAAATTCAGATAGAGCTGCCTGATTTTTGTCAAGTACTTCCTTTACCTGCTGTCTGTCTATTCCCTCAAGGTATGAGGTAAATCGTCCAAATGCACTGTTATTGATACCGGAGCCTTCACATGTCACCTCAATATAAGCAACAAAACACTTTATTGAGGCATCACGCCCCAGATACATCTCCTGCATCTTGATATCTGAACAGTCAGAATATATCTGCCTGAAGCTTTTTATGTTCTCATCTATGTTTGTGGTCATCTTTAACTCTCCTATATACCCAATAAATCCCGTCAGATTTAAAATCCCTGATATAGTATGACCATACATTCCTACAAATATCCCTGATTACTTATTTTTTGCTATTATCTAAGCTACTAACTAAGCCACTAAAAAAGGCCACCGTTCACACATCAGTGCGACCGGCAGCCCTTGGTTTTGTTATATTATTTTGTATTTTATTATCTTTGTCTGCTATAATCTTGTTTTATTTGTGTTTTATTTCTTCTCTTCATCCTGCTTTTGTATCACAGCCTTCACAGCAACCGCCTGATTAGCCACATGCGTATGCATTTCTGTAGTCACAAGCTCCATATTTCTTGCCTCAAGCGCCCTGTAGATGGCGTCATGCTCCTTCACAAGCATCGGATAATTCTTTGGGTCCTTCAAATACTCCACTCTGTAGCGGTACATCTGCTCGCGGATATTGTTCATCATAGATACAAGCTTCGCATTGTTGGTCGCCTCATAGATAGCATCGTGAAACTTCACATCCTCCTCAGCTATCTTTTTCACATCTCCTGAGTCCATGCTCCTCTTAAACTCGTCCTTTATGGTTTTTAGATTCGCAAGCTGCTCATCACCGATTTTCTTACAGGCTATTTTGGCTGCAAGCTCATCGAGAGCCTCTCTCACCTCAAGCACATCCTCCATATCCTTGAGAGTCATCTTGGCAACCTCTGCGCCCTTTCTCGGCATTGTGACTGCAAGCCCCTCCTGCTCAAGCATTCTGATTGCTTCACGTATAGGTGTACGGCTGACTCCAAGCTTTGACGCAAGCTGCAACTCCATAAGTCTCTCTCCCGGCTTGAGCTCACCCTTTAAAATTGCCTCACGAAGTGTATTAAACACCACATCACGAAGTGGCAGATATGCATCCATATTTAAAGTTAAATTATCAGTCATCAAACTTCTCCTATCTCTTGTATTATCATTCTCACATATAAGAAAAAAGTAACTATAAAGCACCCGCTGTGCTATCCGGATATCACGTTATTTGCGATTATTGTATACAGATGTCAGATACACCTGTCTGGCAAGATGTGAGCTTCTCATGGCTTTGTACGCTTTCTTTGCAGTATCTTCATCGTCAAACAGACCAAAAACCGTCGGACCACTACCGCTCATCATGGCTCCTACTGCACCATTTGAAAGCATATGCTTCTTTATCTCATCTATCACCGGATAATTTGGTATGGTCACAGTCTCTAAGACATTTCCCATATGTGCTGCGATATCATGCAGATTCTTAGCCTTTATATCATCTATCAGGCGGTCTATATCCGGATGAATAGTCGTATCATCAAGCTTCAGATTCTGGTACACAAATTTTGTGGATACCGAGATGGACGGCTTTGCAATAAGCACCGGACACTTTACCATTGGAGGAAGAGGACTAAGCGCCTCTCCTATGCCCTCGGCCAGCGCCGTGCCTCTCATAATACAGTATGGTACATCCGCACCTATCTGCACACCTCTTTCCATAAGCTGTCTCTTTGTCAGTCCCAGTGAAAAAAGCCTGTTTACACCTATAAGCATAGCCGCCGCATCAGTACTGCCCCCCGCCATCCCTGCTGCAACAGGAATACGCTTGTCCAGCTTCACTGATACACCGTCAGTTATAGAAAACTCATCCATCAGAAGCTTTGCAGCCTTGTATATGAGATTGTTCTCGTTTACAGGGAGAAAAGACAGATTGGTCTGTATCTGTATGCCAGGCTCCTTTGTCCTTTTGATATCAAGCCTGTCATACAGATGAATGGTCTGCATAATCATACGGACCTCATGATATCCGTCCTCTCTGCGCCTCACTACATCCAGCCCCAGGTTAATCTTGGCTAATGCTTTTAATGAAATATCGTTATTACTACCCATATTGTATTACCTCTGTTTTTTGTATACAAGGATTATAACACACCCTGCCAAAAAGAGCAAATTTAAATATTCTCATTTAATTGTTAATTTTTACATCTCATCAGTCAAATTAACCTAAAAAGGGACTGCACGTTGCGCGCAGTCCCTCTAATATATCATATTCTGTTTCTTATAGCCCTTGCCGTTATTTTTTCAATTTTCTGCCAAATATAAATGTCGAAAAATATATTACCGATGCAATAATCACTATCATCGGACCTGTTGCCACATTGGTGTAGTATGACACAGCAAGACCGACTATTCCTGAAAAAACTGAAAATAGCACTGAAAAGAAATGATACTCTCGCATATTTTCCGAAATATTCCTTGATGAAGCCGCTGGTAATATAAGCAGGGCATTTATTATAAGTATACCTATCCACTTGATGGATAGCATAACTATGAGTGCTACAAGCACCGCAAACAGATTATCCAGAAGACGCACATGGATGCCCTTGCTTTTTGCCACGCTTCTGTGTATACATATGGCGTTGAGCTTATTGAAGCAAAGCACCCAGAACACTATAGTGACCACAAAAATCACAATTAGATAAACTATCTCAGTCTTTGTGATGCTTAGCACATCGCCCACCAGTATACTTGAGTATTTGCTGAAATTGCCACCCTTTGACAGTATCGCAAGACCTATCGCCACAGAGCACGATGAAAATACCGATATAATGGTATCTGTCGATGCAGTGTTCAGACTGCCTATCTTATTTAAAAGAAGTGCAAACACTATCGCAAATATCACCATGGCAAGCGAGGTGTCTGCCATGCCGCATACCACTCCGACAGCGATTCCGGTAAGTGCTGAATGTCCGAGTGCATCTGAAAAGTATGCCATCTTTTTGTTTACAATCATGGTTCCCATTATGCCAAAAAGCGGTGTGATGATGAGCACAGCGATAAGGGCATTTCTCATGAAATCATATTGAAGCCAGGAGGTTATATTCATTTGTGTTCCTCCTCTCTCACCCAGGATTCCTCTCCTGTGTAGAAAATTCTCTCAAATTCCTTGCTCTCGAAGACTTCCTTCACAGTTCCCTGCTTTGCAACGGTCTTATCAAGCAGTACAACATGGTCTGCGTACCTTGCCACATAGTCCAAATCGTGCGATATCAATATGATTGCAAGGTCATAGTGAGTCTTTAAATAATCCATGGTCTTATAGAAAAGCTCCATGCCGTTTTGGTCTATTCCGGACACCGGCTCATCCAACAGTAGCAGGTTCGACTCGTCCATGATTGCCATGGAAAGAAGCACTCTCTGCAGCTGTCCTCCAGAGAGGTTGCACACCTGCTTGTCGATGAGCTCCTCAGCCTCAAATACCTCGAGTGTCTCCCTTATCTTTGCCTCTATCTTTTTGCTCTTTGGCAGAAAAACAGGATAATTGTACTGATAGCTTGCTATGAGGTCATACACGCTGACCGGTGTATTTTTCTCGATATTGACAGACTGCGGCACATAGCCGATTTTAAGCTTAGCCATATGTCCGTCCTTAGTATCCTTGAACTCAATCGTACCGGTGTGAGGTATCTCGCCGAGTATCGCCTTTATGAGTGTGGATTTTCCGGCACCGTTCTGGCCTATTATGACATTGAAAGAGCCGCAATGTATGTGCATATTTACATCCTCAAGCACTGTCTGCTCTCCAAAGCTCACTCCAAGGTTATTTATTTTTATGCAATGAAAGCCACATGGCTGTATTATTTTCCGCATATTTTCTCCAATTTTATTTAGTAAATGCCTCTTTGATAAGCTCTATATTGTGCTCCATACCATAAAGATAGCTGTCCTTGTCGTACTCTCCCCTGTTGAGAGGGTCGATATAAATCACATGCACATCTGTCTCACGCGATACGGTATCTCCCATGCTCTTTCCGTAGAGCTCCTCAGCGAGTATTACCGACACTCCGTCATCCTTTATGGCACCTATTACCTGCTTTATCTCACCTGCGCTGACTGAGCGCTCCTCGTCAAGGTCTAACAGATAGCATGCATTCATGGAAAAATCATCAGCTACATACGCATAGGCCTCATGGAATATGATGATATTCTGTCCATTGGTAAAACTCTTTAGGCTATTTATCTTTTCTTCAAGCACTGCAAGCTTTGCATCATATGCTTTTGCATTTGCATAATATTCATCAGCATGCTTTGCATCCTTTTCGGCAAGCCGGGATGCGATTGTCTGAACCATGGTGCGGTAACGCGGCACGCTCATCCATGCATGGGCATTCTCATCACCGTGGTCATGATCGTGCGCGCTATCTGATTCTGCGTCTGCTTCGTGGTCATGGTCTTGGTCACTGTCCGATTTTGTGTCTGCTTCGTGATCATGGTCGTGGTCACTGTCTGCATCATCCTCAGAAAGAAGTGCCACATCCTCACAGGCCTCAACCACATCAAGCTTCGGATACGCTTTTGCCACATCAGACATAAACGACTCTATACCGCCTCCGTTTATTACAAAAACATCGGCAGTGGATAAAAGCTTCATATCCTCCGGTGTGAGCTGGAAATCGTGCAGACAACCGGTCTGTGGCTCGCTTAAGTTTTCGAGTCTCACTCCGTTCACACCATCCACTATGTTTAAAGTGGCAATGTACATAGGATAGAAGGATGTCACGACTGTAAGTATATCGTCAGCTTCGTCTGTATTTTTTGTATTGCCCGAAGAATTTGATACTCCACCGGCAGCGCCTTTCATACCTGCTGTGTGCTCATATGCCATTACCGCAAGCGTACACACTATCAATATACACAAAAACATAATGCCTACAAATTTGCATTTATTCTTCATATATTAAATATTCGCCTTTCTTTCTATAGCTTTCTTTCTATAGCTTTATTTCTATGACTCTATTTCGACTTTATTTCTTTTTATGATTATTAACGCTTTTTTTGCTCTTGGCCTTATCTCTGCGTTCTTTAGTCTTTTTGGCAACCGGCTTTCCTGTCTTCTTCCAGCGCTCCTTTTTGTGCGGCTGTGATGCAGCGGCTCTTTTTGCAGCTGATTTTGCCTCGCGCTTTGCTTCTTCCTCCTGTTTCATGGCAAGAAGCGTCTCCTCGTCAAACACGAGTGAATCTATGAGATTCCAGATTTCGTTCCTGCCTTCCTTTGACATGGACGAAAACGGTATAACTACCGTGCCCGGCTTCACATGAAGCACATCCTTGATAGTCTTTATGTGTGCGGCAATCTGGCTTTTTTTCAATTTATCAGATTTGGTTGCAATGATGATCGGTGCAAAGCCCTGGTTTACCATCCAGTCATACATCATGATATCATTGTCCGATGGCTCATGCCTTATATCTATTAAAAGAAACACTGCCTGAAGCTTTTTTGAGGTGTGAAGATAGTTTTCTATCATCTGTCCCCATTTAGCTTTTATCTCGATATTGGCGTTGGCATAGCCATAGCCCGGCAGATCGACCAGATACATGGCGTCATTGACGTTATAAAAATTGATGGTCTGTGTCTTGCCGGGCTGTGAAGAGATCCTGGCAAGTGACTTTCTGTTCATGAGCGCGTTGATCAGTGACGACTTGCCTACATTTGACTTGCCGGCAAATGCCACTTCATTATACTCATTGTCAGGGATTGTGCTTGTAATTCCGCAAACTGTCTCTAAATTAACACTTTTAATTACCATAATCTCTTCCTCATTCTTATTTTACAAATGCTATCTTCTCCACCTGTGAAAATCTCTCCACCGGCACGATTTCCATGCCGTCTGTTATTTCCTTTGAAATCTCCTCCAGGTCCTTTTCATTATCCTTTGGAATACACACTGTTTTTATTCCGATTACTTTGGCTGCAAGCAGCTTTTCCTTGAGTCCTCCTATCGGAAGCACCCTGCCGCGCAGTGTTATCTCGCCTGTCATGGCTACATCTGCCCTGACAGGTCTGTCTGTAATGGCTGAGAGCATGGCTGTCGCCATAGTAATGCCTGCGGATGGACCGTCCTTCGGCACTGCTCCCTCGGGAATATGTATATGGATGTCATGCTTCGTGTAAAACTCTGCATCAATGCCATATCCTTCGCTTATTGAGCGCACATAGCTAAGTGCCGCCTGTGCCGACTCCTTCATCACGTCGCCAAGCTTACCGGTGAGCACGAGCTCACCCTTGCCCGGCAGCACATTCACCTCGACCTCGAGTGTGACTCCGCCCACGCTGGTCCATGCCAGGCCTCTAACAATTCCAACCTCTGCGTGATCATTTTTCTTCTCCGGACTGTACTTCGGATTGCCCAGATACGTCTTAAGATTGGTCTTTGTAACCTTTACAGCAGCTTCGCTGTCCTTAAAGATTTCCCTGGCAGCCTTGCGGCACAGCTTGCCGATAGTCCTCTCAAGGCTTCTGACTCCGGCCTCTCTGGTGTACAGCCTGATAATATCCTTTAGGGCCGAGTCTGTTATCGTAAGCTGTTCCTTTTTAATTCCGTTTTTGCTCTTTTGCTTCTCAACCAGGTGCTCCTTTGCTATGTGAAATTTCTCATTTTCAGTGTAGCTTGACACCTCGATAAGCTCCATCCTGTCAAGAAGCGGCTTTGGAATGCCTGAAACCTCATTTGCCGTTGCAATAAAAAGCACCTCCGACAAATCTACAGGCATCTCGATGTAATGATCCCTGAATCTGCAGTTCTGCTCACTGTCAAGCACCTCAAGAAGAGCGGCTGATGTGTCACCCTTGTAGTCACTTGACACCTTATCTATCTCATCCAACAGCATGAGAGGATTTGAAACGCCTGCCTGTCTTAAGCCATTTACTATACGGCCCGGCATAGCGCCGATATATGTCTTTCTGTGTCCACGGATTTCTGCCTCATCGCGCACACCACCAAGAGAAATACGCACATATTTCTTCTCCAGTGCAGACGCAATTGAACGGGCTATGCTTGTCTTTCCTGTTCCCGGAGGACCTACAAGACAAATTATAGGACTCTCTCCCTTGCTCGTCAGATTTCTGACTGCCAGAAACTCAAGTATTCTCTCCTTAACATCCTTTAATCCGTAGTGATCATCATCGAGCACCTGTGCTGCATGGTCAAGATCCTTGTTGTCCACAGACATCTTGTTCCACGGAAGCTCAAGTACAGTCTCTATATAGCCTCTCTCAACTGTGCTCTCTGATGAGCTGCTGCTCATATTTCTAAAGCGCTTTATCTCTTTTTTCGTCTTTTCCTTTACGTAGTCAGGCGCATCTAACTCAGATAGCTTTTTCTCATATTCATCAGCCTCCGAGTCAGCATTCTCGCCCAGCTCCTCACGTATCACACCAAGCTGTTCACGAAGCACATACTCCTTCTGATGCTTGTCCACACGAACCTTTACTTTTTTCTGAAGCTCATTCTTTATGGAAATAACCTCCACCTGGGAGAGAAGTAATGATACTATAACCTGATATCTGTCATTGATATCCTCTGCCTCAAGCACCTGCTGCTTAAGCTCATATGACACCGGCAGATTGTTGGTTACATAATCAATGAGCTTTTCAAGATCCTCATACTGATCTATCTGTCTGATAAGCTCCTTGCTGATTTTGCCGACGACTGCCGCATATCTGTGAAAAGCCTCTCTGACTCCGAGAAGCATGGCTTCCCTGAGATCCTCCGGCAGGCTGTCTGCATTACTATCACAATAACAGATTTCTGCCTCAAGGTACTTCTCATTACCGGTAAAGCCAAGCAATGCTGCCCGGCTTATTCCATCTACAAGTATTCTCACAACATCATTCTGTAATCTGACAACCTGCTTTATGTCAGCAACAATACCCATCTGATAGAGGTCTTCCTGAGTCGGGTCCTCACTGTCCACATTCCTTTGTGTGACAAGATAAATCTTTTGATCCTGCTCCATAGCCTCCTCGACAGCACGAAGGGAGCGCTCTCTGCTGATGTCGAAATGGGCAATCATCCCCGGCAGAATAGTAAGCCCTCTCAGCGCTACTGCAGGCATATTCATAATCTGTTCTTCCACTTATATCTCCTGTATTATTGCACAGCCATGCATAACAAACCGCTGTGCAATTTATATTATCCGATGCTGTATCTTTTGTAAAATACCGCCATGTACTTACGATGCCGCTTTTTCCTCGATATATGCCTCAGGCACGCAATCACCATCAAGCTTTAAGTTTTCCTCAACGATATCCTTGTCTATTACACATCTGCTGATGCTCTTGTCTGATGGTATACGATACATAAGGTCAAGCATAACAGCCTCCATGATGGCACGAAGTCCTCTGGCTCCTGTCTTTCTCTCAAGTGCCTTGTCAGCGATGGCATTTACTGCATCGTCTGTGAACTCAAGACCTACTCCGTCAAGTTCAAAAAGCTTGGTGTACTGCTTGATAAGCGAGTTCTTAGGCTCCTTAAGTATACGGATAAGTGCATCCCTGTCGAGTGCCTCGAGAGAAACGGTAATAGGTACACGTCCGATAAACTCAGGAATCAATCCAAACTTTACAAAATCCTGTGGAAGTGCATGCTTAAACGCCTCTCCTACATTGAGCTCTGTCTTTGACTTTACATCTGAATTGAAGCCTATAGATGATGTATCCATACGACTGTCGATAATTTTTTCCAGACCATCAAATGCTCCACCGCAGATAAAAAGTATATTAGTAGTATCAATAGGTATAAGCTCCTGCTGTGGATGCTTTCTGCCGCCCTGTGGCGGTACAGATGCCTCTGTGCCCTCAAGAATCTTTAAAAGAGCTTGCTGTACACCCTCGCCTGACACATCTCTGGTGATTGAGACATTCTCTGATTTCTTTGTAATTTTATCTATCTCATCTATATAAATGATACCATGCTCTGCACGCTCGATATCATAATCTGCCGCCTGAATAAGCTTTAACAGGATATTCTCCACATCCTCACCTACGTATCCTGCCTCTGTAAGTGTTGTAGCATCAGCGATAGCAAATGGAACATTTATCACTCTGGCAAGTGTCTGCGCAAGAAGTGTCTTTCCTGAACCTGTAGGTCCAAGCATGAGAATATTACTCTTCTGAAGCTCTACATCTGATGTATCACCTGCCAGTACTCTCTTATAGTGATTGTATACAGCAACCGAAAGCACCTTCTTTGCCTGGTCCTGTCCTATTACATAATCGTCCAGAAACGCCTTAAGCTCCTCCGGAGTAACAAGATTTATATCATCCTTAGCGCTGCTTTTGTCCTCATGGCCCTCTACGCCTTCTTCCTCAAGAATCTCGGCACATATATCTATACACTCATCGCAGATAAAAGCTCCATTAGGTCCGGAAATCAAACGATTTACCTGGTCCTGTGTCTTACCGCAAAATGAGCAGCGAATCTTTCCGTCGTTTTTTCCTGCCATTATTAACTCCTTTTATTGCATGAGGGCATCCCATATGGGGTACCCTCTTAAATTCATCTAACTTCTGATTATCTGTTTGTTATTACACTGTCTATGAGACCATACTCTGCGGCTTCCTGTGCTGACATATAGTTGTCTCGCTCTGTATCAGCTGCAATTGTCTCGTATGGCTTGCCTGTATTGGCTGCTAAAATTTCGTTTAATCTCTTCTTTGTCTTTAAAATATTTTCTGCAGCAATCTGAATCTCAGTAGCCTGACCCTTTGCACCGCCAGATGGCTGATGAATCATAATCTCTGCATTTGGAAGAGCATATCTCTTGCCCTTTGCACCGCCTGCAAGAAGGAAAGCTCCCATGCTTGCTGCAAGACCGATACAGATTGTTGAAACATCACACTTGATGTACTGCATAGTATCGTAAATAGCAAGTCCTGCTGTAACCATTCCACCCGGTGAATTGATGTAAAGGTGGATATCCTTATTCGGATCCTCGGACTCAAGGAATAAAAGCTGGGCAACAACAAGGCTGGCTGTTGTCTCATTTACTTCCTCTCCAAGGAAAATGATACGATCTTTTAATAATCTGGAGTAAATGTCGTAGTTGCGCTCTCCTCTGCTGGTCTGTTCAATGACATATGGTACTAAACTCATATAAAATACCTCCTTTATAAATGCTCAAAAGACCGGCTCAGAAAATAGGCTTCTGAGCCAGTCCATCAAATCTTGATTCAAAAATCTTATTCTTCTGTAGACTCTTCTGCATCAGCCTTTTTCTTTGCCTTTGCACGCTCTTTAACGTTGTCCATGATAAGATCTACGGCCTTTGTGATAGCAAGGTCTTTCTTCATAGACTCCTTCTCAGCATCTCCCATGTACTCTTTAAGCTTATCAGCCTCCATGCCGTATGCCTTAGCCATCTTCTCTACCTCAGCATCGATATCTGCATCAGTAACCTCGATGTTCTCCTCCTTGGCAATCTGCTCAAGTACAAGGCTGCTCTGGATACGTGTTGTAGCCTCAGGACGAACCTGATCCTTAAGCTGGTCAACTGTCATGCCTGAGAACTGTAAGTACTGCTCCATTGAAAGACCACTCTGTGCGATTCTCTGAGCAAACTCCTCAACCATTGTCTCACACTGAGTCTCAATCATTGCCTCCGGAAGATCCATCTTTGACTTATCGATAATCTTCTGGATAGCCTCATCCTCTTTAGTCTTCTTAGCTTCTGTCTCTTTCTTCTCTGTGAGGTTCTTTTTGATTTCCTCTTTGTACTCAGCTAATGTATCAACACCTGCTGCATCCTGTGCAAACTCATCATCAAGGTCAGGAAGCTCCTTAGCCTTGATCTCGTTGATCTTAACCTTGAATGTAGCCGGCTTTCCTGCAAGGTCTGCTGCCTGATACTTCTCAGGGAATGTTACATTGACCTCAACCTCATCGCCTGTGTTCTTTCCTACTAACTGATCCTCGAATGTATCGATGAATGTGTGTGAACCGATCTCTAATGGATGATTCTCACCCTTTCCACCCTCGAAAGCTACTCCGTCAACAAATCCCTCAAAGTCGATAACTGCTGTATCTCCCTCTGCTACAGGACGATCTGTAACTGTAACTGTTCTTGCATTTTTGTTTCTCTGGTTCTCAAGCTCAGCGTCAACCTCTTCATCAGAAACTGATGTGTCGATCTTTGTAACTGTAACGCCCATGTACTTACCAAGAGTAACCTCAGGTCTTACAGCAACCTCTGCTGTGTAGATGAAAGGCTGTCCCTTCTCAATCTGAGTAACCTCAACTGTTGGGCGTGAAACAATGTCAACACCGCTCTCGTCAACTGCACCTGCGTATGTCTGCTGCATAAGAATGTTTGCTGCATCCTCGTAGAACACACCTGCTCCATACATTTTCTCAATCATAGCTCTTGGCACTTTTCCTTTACGGAATCCAGGTACACTAATCTGTTTCTTCTGCTTCTGATATGCAGAATCCAATGCTTTCTCTAATTCCTCAGCTGCTACCTCAATAGTAAGCTTCGCCATATTATGCTCTAAATTCTCAACCTGTACACTCATGTCAATCGTTATCCTCCTTAAAAATATATATGAATGGTATGTACATCAAATGTAATGTGGGCATGCTTTTTAAACTGCTAAGCCCAGTCATTGGATGATTATAACACAACAAATCCACTATTTCCAGTGTTTTTTACATTAAATTTGCTTTTGTGTATAATTCCATAAATTGTCAGCAATACCAAAACATATTTTTGTCATTTTACGGCATAATATTTCCATACACATACAGCTTGTGTATAACGTTTTAAAAGGAGGTATTGCATTATGGCAGCATCAAGTAGTAAAAAGGCTTCTGTACCGGAGGCAAAAGAGGCTATGAGCCGTTTCAAGGAAGAGGTTGCTTCAGAGCTTGGAGTTCCTTTAAAAGAGGGCTACAACGGTGACCTTACTTCTAAGCAGGCCGGTTCAATCGGTGGCGAGATGGTCAAGCAGATGATCATGAAGCAGGAGCAGCAGATGAAATAAGCTCTGCAATAGCAGGCTTCAAATGTACGCTTCAAATGCAAGCATAAAAAGAGGCCGCGCACCATGGGGTTGGTGTGTGACCTCTTTTGTTATAATACAGGGGCTTGCCGGTCTAGTATACCAGCCCCTGTCGAATATGCTCTACTGTGGCATCGTCTGTGAAGTATCTGACAAGCTCGAGTGCAAACGCAATAGCTGTTCCCATTCCACGACTTGTAATCACATTGCCATCCACAACTACAGGCTGCTCAAGCCACTGTGCACCGAGCAGCTTTTCCTCAAAGCCCGGATGACAGGTAGCTTTTTTGCCCTCAAGTATATGATTCTCACCGAGCACGCTAGGCGCTGCACATATCGCTGCAACAAGCTTTCCCTCAGCGGCAAATCTCTTAATTGTCTTTACTACGGTCTCATCCGCGCCAAGGTTTAATGTACCCGGCATGCCTCCCGGCAGTACGATTGCATCGTAGCTGTCAAAATCAGCCTGTGCCTTTGTGGTATCTGTCTTAAATGTCACCTGATGAGAGCTTGTCACCTCGGCTTTTTCCGTGATTGATATGGTTTCAATCTCAAGCTTTGCTCTTCTAACTATATCTACTACTGTAAGTCCTTCAATCTCCTCACAGCCGTCTGCCATAAAAATTCCTACTTTAATCATATTTTTCTCCTTTATTTTTCTTTGATAATACTATGATACCTTTTGACCCTTTAATCATACTATAAAAAGCTGCGGTTCGTCCTTGAATTTTTAAATACCGGTCATTATAATCATACATAAATGATATGAAGGTAAAACAAAACTATAAACCGTAACTATAAATCTACCAGTAACCTGAAAGGATATACCATGGAAATCGAAAGAAAATACTTACTTAAACAGCTTCCTTCCAATTTAGACAGCTACGCGAGCAAAAAAATCGCCCAGGGCTATCTGTGCACCTCGCCTGTTGTCAGAGTCAGACGCTCAAATGACAGCTATTATATGACCTACAAGGGAGCCGGTCTTATGGTGCGCGAGGAGTACAATCTTCCTCTCACAAAAGAAGCCTACGACCATCTTGTCAAAAAGATTGACGGTCGTCTCATCGAAAAGACACGCTATCTCATACCTCTCGACGGCGGTCTGACCGCAGAGCTTGATGTATTTGAGGGCGATTTGGCTCCTCTTACACTTGTGGAGGTTGAATTCGACTCTGTCGACGCAGCAAATGAATTCACAGCGCCTGACTGGTTTGGCGAGGATGTCACTGAATCCGGCAAATATCACAACAGCTATCTGAGCCGATTGGAAAATTCATAGTACTGCCTGGTCTTTATCGTATTCTTTAAATCATCATACCGCTTTTGCAATGGGCCCTCAGGAACTACAACATCCATAACCACCGCTATGTCATCTATAAGGCGGTCGGTTATGATATCCCTCATTGAAATAAGTATATTGTACTTCTCTTCAAAGGTATCCGCATCAAGGAACTCCAGCAAACGCGGATCCGGTGCCTGGCCTTCATCTGCATCCGGTGCCGGCTCATAACATGCCTGTGTCTGAACACTCACAGCTTCAGGTGCATTAGCTGCAATCGCATTAGTGCTCAAAGAGATACTCTTTCCCGACATATCCTCCGGCTTATCCTTAAGTGTGATCTTCTCAAATCTGTATTTCTGCTTCACATCAGGATATTTCTCATGGTCCACCTCGCTTACAAACATGTCGAGTGGTCTGGCGTATATCCCAAAATCATCATATAAAGCCTGATAAATCACAAGCTTTTCCCCTGTCTCTGAATGTGTCGCCACTGTAACTATCTGATACAGCTTATTCTTAAAGTGCCTGTAAAGCTCTCCGGGCTTTGGTGTTCTGTCCATCATTTCTGCCTCTTTCCTATTATTTAAAAGTTGTTAATCATATCTAAGCCTTCCCCAAGGAAATCTCTCTCAAACTCCAGATTACCGCTGTATCCCATGGCAATCAGATCCTCAACACTGCCAAACATGCTCTGTGTCTCAGCCTCTATAATCTTTGCACCGTCTGCCGCTTTGGTATGCAGTGTCTGGCAGTTTCTTGAGTGCTCCTGAGCCATCCTCTGCTGTGCCTCGCTATGTCCGTGCATAGCCTCAAGCTCTTTTTGTGTCGTATCATCCGCAAAGCGTGCGTTATTTTTCACGGCCCTCTGCACTATATCCGGATTGCTCTGCTGTGGTCTCTGCTGTGGCTGTACTCTCTGCTGCATCTGTGGTCTCTGAGGCTGCTGTGCTCTCTGCTGCATCTGTGGCTGTGGTTTCTGCTGATATGTCTGGTTCAATGCATTCATACCCGACTGAACTGTATTCTGCATGCTGTTCCATATCTGCTGTATCTGCTTCTGCTGCGGTCTCGGTTTGTTTGGCTGCGTGTTTTTGCTGCCTGCGCTCTTTGATTTTTTGTTAATGTAAAAAACAGCTCCTAAGATAATTGCCCAAATTATAACATCCATATTCTGCTCCTTTATCAATCTGCATTTTCTATGTCAATCCCTGAATATCCTGCACATATCGCGCAGTATGTATTCTGCTGTCTGTTCCGGCTCCCATTGCTTTGTAACACCCACAAGCAGCGGATTAAGCTCCGACAGTATCCTTGCCGTGCGCCGGTCTGTCGTGCCCTCATACTTATCGTTTATGGCCTCAGCCTGCTTCACACATGCCTCAAGCTGCTTTAATATATCCTTCCAGAACTCCTCGTAATATATCTCATGCACTCTCTTAGTCTTTTGTGTGAAATTTAGCTCTGCAAGCTCTTTGTTGCTGTGCCCCAGATAGAAATATGACAGAGCAAACAAATCAGGCTTTTTCCTTTCAAGCCCCTCATTTGTCAGGTGTATCAGATTCTCTATCTCACTCTGTAAAATGATACCGTTGTCAAAGGATGACAGATATCTCTCCCCCTGCTTTACAACAGAGTCCAGAGTCGTGTGAAAATCCGTGTCCACCTTGCTGATTAAAAATTCATCGTCAAACATGCCGCTTTTCGCTTTGCAAGCCTTTATCAGCTCTCCAAAGTGCTTCCGGTCTGTTCCTGTGAGCTCACAATACCCGATAACTTGTTGCTCAAGCTCCTTTAAATCTGAAAGCAGGCTGCTTAAGCCTGTCTTCACGCCATAATAGCGCTTTGCAACACCGGAGGAATTCTTTTTGGTTTTGACATACAGCTTAAGCCAGCTGTTGACCACTGTCATGTCGGCACCTGCCGTATCCATCGCTGTCTTAAATTTCTTTTCCGTATCACTTAGTCCTAAAATCATCACACACCCTCAAACATCATTCTAAAACTATATAATAACAATTCTACACCATTATCATATTTTTTTAAAGAGCCTTTTTTCGCTCTGAAAAGCCCACTTTAAACGCAAAAAAAGGAAGCCATACAATAGCTGTATGACTTCCTATATACTCTACATGTTATTCGCATCGTCGTGCGAATGGCACGAGCGGCTTTGTTATGATAGCAAAATCAGATTAACGACCGAACTGCATATCGTTGTTACCTGATTTTGTTGTGAACATCTCAAGCATGTTGATTGGATCGTTGTAATCCATAAGCCATCCCTCACGGGCGAAATCAAACTGTCCGTCCTTACGGCTGTTAAGGAATACGTTCCACTCCTGCTGCTCAACCTTTAAGTTGATACCTACCTTTGAAAGATCAGCCTGGATAGCCTCACCAATCTTTACATTGGCCTCTGAGTTGTTTACGAGGTATGAGAACTCGACAGTCTGGTTTACCTGGCCTGTGCTCTCATCTAATAATCCGATAGAAGCAAGAAGCTCTTTAGCCTCCTCAAAGTTCTTATCGTAATCTGTGCCGTAATAGTCCTTGTTCTTGAACTCGCCACCGTTACCATCTGTAACGCCCTCTGGGATAAATGTTGTGGCAATCTTCTGTCCGCCCTGGGCGATTGTATCGATAATGTACTGACGATCGATAAGAAGACAGATTGCTTTTCTGAATACCTTAGCCTGGTCAGCATCTAATCCAAGTTCTGAGTAGAGCTTAGAGTTAATGTTGAAGCCTACGTAGTATGTTCCAAGGTTGTCAACTGTGTAGAACTCGCTTGTCTTCTTAGCTGCCTCAATCTCTGCTGTAGGAATTGAATCAATAAAATCAAGGTCACCGTTCTGGTAAGCTGTGTAAGCTGAAACATCATCAGATGTAAGCATTACGTTCATCTCATCAACTGTTACATTGTCAGCATCCCAGTAGTTAGGATTCTTAACATATGTCATGCTTGAATCATGTTTCCACTCCTTGAGTGTGAATGCACCGTTTGTAACGAACTTGTCGCTTGCATCGTTTGCCCAGTCATCATTTCCCTCTACTGACTTCTGGTTTACAGGGAAGAAGAATGGGAATGCACATAAGTCAAGGAAGTATGGTGTAACTGCCTTAAGCTTGACTGTAAGAGTCTTTCCATCATCAGAAGCAACTACATCATCAGCAGCAAGCCCCTTTGTATCATCATATCCTGCGAATACTGCGCAAAGGTAGCTGTAATCTGCAGCTGTCTTAGGATCTGCAGCTCTCCTCCAAGACCACTCGAAATCCTTTGCAGTAAGCTCATCACCATTTGACCACTTAAGACCGTCACGCATTGTGAATGTGTATGTGAGGCCATCCTCAGAAACCTCATAGCTCTCTGCACATGCAGGCTCAAGCTTGCCCTCAGCGTTGTAACGCATAAGACCCTCAAAGCTGTTTACTGCAAGACATCCGCCGTCAACAGTACTGTTTAATGCAGGATCGATATGATCAGGCTCTGATGCCATGAAGATGTTTAACTTTCCAGCATTCTTTGTGTTCTTTGCATTGTAGAAGTATTTCATACCCTCTACTGTTGAGTATACGCCTGTGACATAATCCTTGAGCATATACTGGTCATTGTAGTAGTAAAGTGGAATAACACACCATGTATCCATAAGCATATCCTCTGCCTGGTGCATCATCTCTGCACGCTTTGCAAGATCTGCTTCTGTACGGATAGAATCTACTAACTCATCATAGCCTGTCCAGTCTACGCCTGCTGATACAGCAGTATGAGAAGTGCCGTTAGCAGATGTGTCGTTAGTAGATATTTTGCCCTCGCTCTTGCTTCCACAAGCAGTCATGCCAAGTGCCATAGCTGCAACAAGAGTAAGTGCTACTAATCTCTTTTTCATCTTTCTTCCTCCTAATTAATTAATATGAAAAATAAATTTATGTTAGAACCGGCACATGTGGCTTAAGCTATATGCCGGTAAAAACCTTATATTAGCGGTTGAAGCATGCAACCATATGTCCGTTTCCTCTGTCTGTAAGCTCTGGACGTGCTGCTGCACACTGTTCTGTCGCATATTTACAACGCGAACGGAATGGACAGCCGCTAGGCATGCGAAGAGGCGAAGGAACATCTCCCTCAAGCACGATTCGCTTGCTGTGTCTGGCAGTCTCAGGATCCGGGATCGGAACCGCTGAAAGCAGCGACTGTGTGTACGGATGGATTGGATTGTCCATCAGCTCATCTGCATCTGCAAGCTCCATCATATGGCCCAAGTACATAACAGCTATTCTATCAGAGATATGCTGCACTACAAGCAGATCATGCGCTATAAACAGGTATGATAACCCTCTCTCCTTCTGCAGATCCTCAAACATGTTGACTACCTGAGCCTGAATTGAAACATCAAGTGCCGATACCGGCTCATCACATACGATAAACTTCGGATCTACTGCAAGCGCTCTTGCTATTCCGATACGCTGTCTCTGTCCACCCGAAAACTCATGTGCATAACGTGTGGCATGGTCTGCGTTTAGTCCAACTGTCTCCATGAGATCCATAATCATCTCATGGCGCTCTTTCTTGCTATTATAGAGCTTGTGCACATCGAGAGGCTCTCCGATGATATCCTCAACCGTCATACGAGGGTTGAGTGATGAATACGGATCCTGGAATACCATCTGCATTTGCTTACGGTAAGGATGCATATTCACATCTATCTTCTTCTCACTGTCAAACAATACATTGCCGTCGAACTCAATGCGTCCAGCTGTCGGCTGGTACAGACGTAAAAGAGTACGTCCTACGGTTGTCTTTCCACAGCCTGACTCGCCAACAAGTCCAAGCGTCTCACCCGGCTTTATGGCAAATGACACATCATCGACTGCCTTTAATTCCATCTTTTTAAATCCGTCATGAACAGGGAAATACTGCTTCAAATGGTCTACCTTTAGCAGGTACTCGTTGTTATTTGTCTCATTACTCATTTGATTTTCCCTCCTCCATCATATTCTTAATATTCATCCAGCATGATGCGAGATGATCCTCTCCAACCCAGATTTCCTCCGGCTTTTCGGTGAGACATATCTTCATAGCGGCATCACAGCGAGGGCAGAATGCACAACCATCTGGCATGTTGAGCATATTGATTGGTGTGCCTCCGATAGGAACAAGCCTGGTTTTTGAATTGGTCTTTGTAGGGATTGAACGAAGCAGTCCCTTTGTGTACTCATGCGCCGGGCTGTAGAATATGGCATCTGCTGTTCCTCTCTCACACACACGGCCGCCGTACATAACTATGATCTCATCACACATTGAAGCAATGACACCCAGATCATGTGTAACCATGATGATGGCCATGCCGAGCTTTTCCTGCAATGACTGCATAAGCTCAAGAATCTGTGCCTGGATAGTCACATCAAGAGCTGTTGTCGGCTCATCTGCGATAAGGATATCCGGCTCACAGGCTAATGCCATAGCTATCATGACACGCTGTCTCATACCACCGGAAAGCTCATGAGGGTACTGATTTACACGCTTCTCAGGCTCATTAACGCCTACAAGTGTGAGCATCTCTATAGCACGCTCTTTTGCTTCCTTCTTTGTACGGTCTGTGTGAAGAAGCACTGCCTCCTCAAGCTGGTAGCCTACCGTAAATACCGGATTAAGCGATGTCATAGGATCCTGGAAAATGATTGAACAGCATTTTCCTCTGAAATCTGCCATTTTCTTTTTGTTCCATTTGGTGATATCCTCACCCTTATATTTTACTGAGCCGCCTGTGATGGCACCATTCTCAGCAAGAATCTGCATGATTGAATATGCTGTAACCGACTTTCCTGAGCCTGACTCTCCTACGATTCCAAGAGTCTTTCCCGGCTCAAGCTTAAAGCTGACACCGTTTACAGCTGATACATCTCCGTTATCGGTCTTGAAGGTAGTGTGCAGATCAGATACTTCAAGAACAAACTTATTATCTTCCATCTTACTCACTCCTTACTATTTCGATAATTTAGGGTCAAATGCATCTCTTAAGCCGTCACCGATAAGATTCAATGTAAGAACAATGATACAAATCGTAAGCGCCGGAAAAATAAGACGCAATGGGTAGCTCTGGAGTCCGCCACGCGCTGTATTTGCCAACGAACCAAGTGAAGGCATAGGAGCCGAAACACCAAGTCCGATAAATGACAGATAACTCTCAGTAAAGATGGCTGATGGTATCTGAAGCGCTGTAGTAATGATGATTACTGACAGACAGTTCGGTAAAATGTGTTTTCTGATGGTGCGGGCTGATGATGTTCCGATACACTTTGCTGCGAGAATGTACTCATTCTGCTTGATGGTAAGAATCTGACCTCTTATAAGTCTTGCCATTCCTACCCAGTAAAGCAATCCAAACACTATGAAAAGTGCAATCATGTTGACACCGAGCTTTGAAAGCACTGTACCCTTTATTACAGGTGTCAGCACCTCATTTAATACAACTGCGAGTAAAATGATGAGCAGCATATCCGGCAATGAATAAATGATATCTACTATTCTCATCATAACCATATCTACCTTGCCACCGCAGAAGCCTGATACGGAACCGTAAATGATACCGATTATAAGCACAAGCAGTGATGCAAACACACCGACTCCCAGCGATACACGAGCTCCGTAAACAACACGGATAAAATAGTCTCTTCCGAGCTCATCTGTGCCAAAAATGTGCGGGAACAGCTTCTCACCTGCATCAATCTGTGCCTGCTCAGCATCGCTGTACTGGAAAGGTCCTAAGTTCTGTGCACCCTTAACGATATCTGCATAGCCGTAAGGCACAATCTTTGGTGCCAGAAGAATAACCAAAATAAGTAAAACCAAAACTATAATAGAACCCATAGCCAGTGGATTTTTGCGGAGTCTCTTAAGACCATCCTTAAAGAAGGTAGTTGACTCACCCATAACCTCCTGCTGGCGTTTCTCTTCATCTGATGCCTTGGCAAAATCCTTCATATCGAACTTGCTAAGGTCAATCTGTGTGGAGAAAGGAGCTCTCTTCATATTATCTTTCATCTTTATCTCTCCTTAATCAAGCTTAATACGTGGATCAATCACTTTGTATACAATATCTGTAATGAGGTTCGCGCCTACCATGATGACAGCAAGGAAAAGCGTTGTAGCCATAATCATTGTGTAATCACGGTTTGTGATACAGCTTACGAACTTGGAACCGAGTCCTCCGATATTGAAAATACTCTCAATAACCATTGAACCTGTGAGGATACCACCAATCATAGGTCCCACATATGTGATGACCGGAATGAGCGCATTACGAAGCGCATGTACAAATATAATCTTGTACTGATGTACACCCTTGGCCTTTGCCGTACGGATGTAATCCTGTCCGAGTGCATCAAGCATTGAAGTCTTTGTAAGTCTTGTAATATATGCCATCGGTGAAAGTGACAGTGACAGCACCGGAAGTAATATCATGTTGCTTCCTGAGCTGAAGGCCTGCACCACGCCAAGCTTTATACAGAAGAAATAAAGTAATAACGTAGCGATGACAAATGACGGCATCGACGTAATCAGTGTGACGAAGAATACTATAACTCGATCCGGCCACCTGTTTCGCATCAGCGCTGCTATCGAACCGAGCACCACTCCGAATACTATCGCAGTGAGCGCCGCTAAGAGTCCAAGCTTCGCTGAAATCGGGAAGCTCTCCCCGATGATATCTGAGATCGGACGGTCTGTCTTAAGACTAACACCGAAATCTCCGTGCAGCACGCCTGCCATGTAGTTCTTGTACTGGACTATAAGTGGCTGATCCAGTCCGTAGCGTGCCTCAAGCTCTTTCATTACCGCCGGACTCTTTGCCTTCTCCGAATTGAATGGACCACCCGGAATTGCATTCATGGCAAAGAATGTAATAAGACTGATAATGAAGATTGT
>OHOZ01000296.1_pt1 | contig 32529 bp, 35 predicted proteins | sample 1569931 | NCBI WGS metagenome assembly OHOZ01 (sample SAMEA3879572, study PRJEB24766) | human gut metagenome | biome: human-associated habitat; feature: feces | place: USA | collected 1985/1987
CCAGAAATACATCGACCGCATCCCCAACCCCCGCAAGACGGAACTGCTCAAGTCCCGCGCTATCCGCGGTCGCCCTGAGCTGGCCTCCTCTATGCGCGACGAAGTAGGCGGCAACTACATCAGCACGCCCCTCAAGGGTCTGATTTCCGGCTCTGTCCCCATGAACTACGACGGCAACACCGACATCACCCCCTCCAGCACGGAGACCTTTATGCAGTCCCGTGTGGTCGTCGGTCGCGCCAATGCGTGGGCGGAGCTGGATTTCAGCTACGACATTACGGGTGGCGAGGACTTCATGGAGAACGTCGCTGAGCAAATCAACGACTACTGGAACGAAATCGATCAGGATACCCTCGTTGCTATCCTCAAGGGCGTGTTCAGCATGACCGACACGCAGGGCAAGAAGTTCGTGAAGACCCATACGCACGACGTGACCGCCCTGCTGAATGCGGACGGCAAGACCGGCGTCATGGATGCTACGACCATGAACACCGCCATCCAGCGGGCCTCCGGCGACCAGAAGGGCAAGTTTACGCTTGTGCTGATGCACAGCGTTGTGGCTACCAATCTGGAGAACCTGAAACTGCTGACCTACCTCAAGTACAACGATGCGGACGGTATGCAGCGCGACATCGGCCTTGCGACGCTGAACGGTCGTCTGGTGCTGGTGGATGACTCCATGCCCGTTGAGCACGGCTACGATGCCGCCACCGCCAGCACTACGGGTGCGGTCAAGGTGGTTGCTTCCGATGCGACCACTGGCCAGATCAACCTTGCGGACGTGAAGAAGGGCGATTTCTACCCTGCCAACGTTGCGGCGGACGCCTATGTGGTCGAGGCCACCCACTACATTTCCTATGTACTGGGTGACGGTGCTATCGAGTATACCGACTGCGGTGCTAAGACCCCCTATGAAATGGACCGCAACCCTGCTGTCAAGGGCGGTCAGGATCTGCTGTACAGCCGTCAGCGCAAGTGCTGGGCGCCCTACGGTATTTCCTTCACCAAGGCCTCTATGGCTTCTGCTTCCCCCACGGACGCGGAGCTGGCGAAGGGCGCGAACTGGGAGCTGGTATCCTCTGCGGGTACTACCAAGACGTACATCGACCCCAAGACCATTCCCATTGCCCGCATTATCTCCCTCGGCTAATCGCCGCAGGGATGAAAGGAGGGCGGTCTGAATGGCGCACGCGCAATACCTGACGTATGACGAGTACAAGGCATACGGTGGCGCACTTGCGCCCGCCGCCTATCCTCCGATGGAGCTGAAAAGCCGCAAACGCATAGACTACCTGACCGACTCCCGCGTACAGAACATGCAGACTGTACCGGATGCGGTCAAGCTCTGTGCGTTTGCGCTAATTGCTCTGGAGGAAGCTGTGGGCGTGGAAGCGCAAGCCACCAATCCCGCCGTCACCTCTTTTAACACGGACGGCTATTCAGAATCCTACGGCAATACTCTGAACGCTGATGAAGCGCGTCGGCAAATGAACAAGCTGGTAGGCGAGTATCTGTACGGCGAACGGGATGACGACGGCGTACCACTTTTGTATCGCGGGGTGAGAGGATGAAGCTGTGCAATGATACGATTACCGTTTTCAACGCAAAGCTCGATCAAACCCTCGATGCGACGGTGTACGTCCCGACCGTGATTCACGGCGTATCGTGGTACGGCGGCGAAAAGTCCACGGTAGACGCGAACGGTCTGAAAGCCGCAAGCCAATACACTATTCGCATACCACTGAAAGCTGATGCCGGGGGCAAAAGCTACGTTGACCCGGTGTACTGGCGCAATTCTGCGGACGTGGCGGGGCTATATACCCTGAATGAGGGCGACCTGATGGTAAAGGGAGCGTACACGGACATGCTGACGCTACCCGCACAAATCAAAGCACTGCACGGTGTAACGATTCTCGCGGTCACGGACAATCGACGGGCACCCAACGCCCCGCATTGGAAGGTGGTGGGGACTTGAGTGTGACCATTAAAGCGGCCTTTCAATGGAACGGCGACGGCGACCTTCTGCGCGCCAAAAACCTTGAAACGGGTGGGCGGGTGCAGACCGCTATCGACAATGCGGTCATTTCCTACTGTATGCCGTACTGCCCGTGGGAAACAGGCACACTGGCGCGAAGTCCGTTTGCGGCTTCTCCTCCGGGCGGAGGACAGGTCATATATGCAACGCCGTATGCCAGATACCTGTATTACGGGGAGGTCATGGGGCCGAACATCCCCGTGTTCGAGGACGATACGGGAACGCCTACACGGTTCTTTTCGCCGCCCGGACAGGAGAAGCACCTGACCGGCAGGGCGCTGACCTTCCGAACGGATTCTAATCCGCTGGCGGGTGCGTTCTGGTTTGAGCGCATGAAAGCCGACCACATGCAGGACATTTTGGAGGAGGCGAGAAACGTTGCCAACGGTAAATAACGTAGAACACCTCCGCAAGTGGTTTCGCCAATGTCCGGCACTGTCAAAGGCTAACCATTTCAGGGTTGACTATCTGGCCGAAGAAGCGACGGAGTACGCGCTATATGCGGTTCCGTCTACCGTGAATTACCATGAAAATGTGCTTGGCGAGCACGTTCCGAACGATATTCAGACCTTGAATTTCATCTTTGCGTCGAAAGAAGTGTTCGGAGCGGCAGAAGCACAGAACATTGCCAATTATGGCTTCTATCAGGACGTAATTGACTGGATTATCAACCAAAACTCTTCCCGCAATCTCCCTTGCGTGAATGAGGGGCGCGTACTGTCAGTTGTCCCCACGCTGACACAGTACGTCTCCGCGCCCGGTGCAAGCAGCGCAAAATACCAGATTCAAATCAAGCTGACTTATCGCAGACGCTAAGAACAAGGGAGCTGATTAAGTGTATGCGCGACTAATAAGCGGTTCCCTTTTCTTCTCCTCCGACGCCGGACGAATCAGAAAAGGGACTTTGTATCTCAATGACGGCGCGTTTTTCAGCGCGTCCGACCTAACCATCATTTCCGTGAAAGGGGATAAGAAAATGGCAAAACTTGAACGTAACCGCGGTATGTATTTTGGCTCTTGGACGGGGCAAGACATCGAGGAAAAGGCCAGCGTCTCCATCGGCGATAGTTCGGGCGTTACTGCCTGCACGGTTACTGCCGCCACCTTCGGCACAGCGGTCAGCGACGTATCCGGCGAGTACACCTTCCTCTACGATGGCTCGAACTGGACGCTGAACGGGAACGTTGTCAGCGACATCAGCACTGCCTATGGTCTGTCCATCACCGGCGACCCCGCGGACGGTGACATTCTCGTTGTCGAGTACACTGCCGCTACGGGTGGCTGGGAGGCGCTGGGCAAGGATAACGACGACCTCTCCAAGGAGCTGAACCCCGATACTGAGACCAGTCAGAATGTGCTGGGCGAGACCAATTTCAAGCACTCCGGCTATACGCCTGAAATTGGTCTCGACCCCTACTACATCGACCCTTCCCGCAAGATGTACGACCATCTGCGCGAGGTGGCGCTGGAGGAACTCTACGGTGAAGGCGACCTGATGGGCTACTTTGCCGAGGCATATTTCCAGACGGCAAACCGAAAGACCCAGAAGATGACCGGCTACTGCTACGTCCGTCAGGCGTGGTTTGTGCCTCAGTCTACTGGCGGCGACACGGCGGGTTATGCGATTCCCGTTACGATTACGCCCGTTGGCCCGGCTACGAAGAAGAAGATCGTGTACGATATGAAAACCAACGAGGCCACCATCACCAACTTCACCGCCGGTTCCTGATGAGCGGCGCGTGAAGGGATGAGAGCGGCGGGGCAAAGCTACACGCGGAGCCTCGCCGCATTTTGTAGGAGGTAAACACGATATGGCGAACAAAACGAAGCTCCCGCAGACAAACACGAACCAGAACGTTTTCACGCTGGACGACGGTACGAAAGAGATTACCCTCGTCAACCCTTATGGAAAAGTCATTTGCAAGCTGCACATCCGTCCCGGTGACGTGTCCATCTACGACCGCTATAAGGCGCTGATGGACGATTTTGATTCCATCATTAAGCCGCTGTCCGATATGGACATTAAAAATGACGGCACGTCGGAGTTCGACGATAACTGGGAAAAGCTGCAACAGGTTGAAACCGTTGTTAAGCAGCGCATTAACGCGCTGTTCGACACGGATGACGCAGACGCGCTGTTTGCAACTCGGCATCCGTTCTCGTCTGTCAACGGCGTTTTCTACGTTGAGAACGTGCTGACCGTTCTCGGTCAGGTTATCGCTCAGGCCATTGAGACGGAAACGAAGCTGTCGCAGGAGCGTGTCAAAAAGTATCTGGCTGACCTCGAAAAGGATGTGACGCCGGATGCTGGGGCAACTGCCGACAAGCCTTGACGTATGCGGCACAGCATACAGAATCCGCACGGACTATCGTAACATCCTGCAAATATTCTCCGCCTATAACGACTCAAATCTTTCTGACAGCGAAAAGGTGTACGTCTGTTTGAGACGCCTGTTTACGGATTTTGATAAGATCCCAAGCAAGCACTATGAACAGGCATACGCTGCCGCAACCGCGTTTATCGACTGCGGTACGCGAGAGGATACGCCCGCGCCTAAAACAATCAACTGGGACAAGGACGAGCAACTGATTTTTCCCGCCGTCAATAAAGCAGCAGGAATGGAAGTCCGTGCTCTACCCTACCTGCATTGGTGGACATTCCTCGGCTACTACCAGTCCGTAGACCACGACGGGCTGTTTGGCTTCGTTCTGACCATCCGACAGAAGAAAGCGCGGGGAAAGAAGCTGGAAAAATACGAGCAGGAGTTTTATCGCTCCAACATCAATCTTTGCCGTATCGAAGAAAAACCCGCCCCGCAAAAGACGGAGAACACCCTGCAATCCATGTTTGATTCTCTCCCGGAAGAAGGTGAAACTTAATGGCAAACGGCGCAGACGGCTCTATTATCATTGATACCGGGCTGGATAATACCGGCTTTGAACGCGGCTCCCAAAGGATGCAGCAGGCCATCCGGGGAGTAACGCAGGCGATCAACCAGTCCGGGCGTGCGGCTGCAAATGGTATGCAGCCGCTTTTTTCTGCTTGTCAGCAGGCAGGAAGCGCAATTAACGCCGCCGCGCAAAGTGCTGAAACAATGAACTCCCGACTGTCCAGCGCGGTATCTTCGTCCGATTTCGGAAAAAGCATGAGCGCGGCAGAACGCTCCTGTGCGTCGCTGGGCAATCAGCTCCAACGTCTTGCTGACAGCGAACGGATGGGCATCAAGACGGATGCTCAGATGCTGCGCTTCCAAGTCAACGTGGATAAGGCGAGGGACAGTGCTACACGGCTGGAGGCAGAATTGCAAAGGCTGGGTAGTCAGCAAGTCACAACGCCTGAGTATGAGCAGCTTGCGGCTTCCGCACAAAAAGCCGAACAGTCGCTTTTCAGGCTGTATGACCGCCGCGACGTAATGGAGCAGATGGGAACCAGTAAGACTTCTCGCGAGTGGCAGCGTCTTGAAATCCAGATTCAGAACGCAGAATACGCGCTGGAATCCTATGAACGCTCTATGCAGTCCATGCAGGCGAACGGCACAGCCTATGTAAACGGCGCGGATACAACACAGTATCAGGAAATGTCCAGTGCGCTGCGGGATATGCAGGCACAGCTCGCGAGCTATGAGCAAACTGCCGCAGGGTTTGACGTGATTTCTGCCCCTGCCGCAAGCTCCGAAGCCTCCCTCAGGCGCGTTGACTCCGAACTTCGGCAAAAGCCCGAAGATGCAAGCGCCGCAGGTAATGCTATGCGGAAGTTTGGAAGCGTTCTGAAAAGCGCGGCTTCTACCGCTCTGCGCATGAATGCGGCACTGGCGAAAATGGTCTTTAAGGGCGTATCTACCGGCACAAAAGCAGCGGCGAACGGGCTGAAAAAGTTTTTCAGCAAGACAAAAGATGGCGTGCTCAGCTCTCAGGGACTCGTGAAGTCCCTGACAAGTCTGAAAACCATCCTGCTTTCGAGCATCAAGAGCACGCTCATTTCAGGTACCATTCAGTCTATCAAGGCATGTATGAGTTCCCTCGCGCAGTATTCCTCGGCATTTAACGCTTCTATGTCGAGCATGAAGAACGCTGTGAAAGGGCTGTCCGCCAATTTGGCCGTTACCTTCGGCAATCTGGTAAACGCCGTCGCACCCGCGATTTCTACAATTATCAGCTGGATTGCAAAAGCGATTTCCTATCTGAACGCTTTCTTCGCTCTGCTGTCCGGCAAAGGAACCGTCACGGTTGCCAAAAAGCAGACCGATGATTATGCCAAAAGCCTCGGCGGTGCGGCAGGAGCGGCGAAGGAACTGAAAAATGAGGTCTACGGCTTTGATGAACTGAACAAGGCTTCCTCCACCGATTCAGGTGGAGGCGGCGGCGGGAGCAGCGCGGGCGACCTGTACGAGGACGTAGCTATTGACAGCTTACTTCCTGAGTCCGTGCAGAACTTTTTCACTTCCATCAAGACCGCCTTTGAAGCGGGTGACTGGGAGGGCATTGGCGAAATTGTCGCTGGCGGTTTGAACAGCATCGTGACCGCAGTTGACGACTGGATTATGACGGTACAGCCGCTTGCCGTGGAATGGGCAAACCGAATTGCCCTTGTTCTGAACGGTCTTGTGTCCGGCTTCGACTGGGCAAACCTCGGTAAGCTGATTTCTGATGGCTTGAACCTTGTGTTCAGTACGCTCAACACCTTCCTCAGCACGTTCGACTGGGCTACACTGGGCGCAGGACTGGCTACGGGACTGAACAGCATCTTTGAGAACACTGACTGGGCGACCATCGGCGCGACGTTCGCCAACAAATGGAACGCGCTGATTAACGCCATCGAGGGTTTTGTCACGACCGTCAACTGGCAGCAGATGGGCGCGTCGATTGGAACAGGTGTGCAAAGCTGGTTTAACACCATCAACTGGAGCGGCCTCGTTACCTCCGTCAACGCAAGCATCAAGGGCGTTTTCAACGCAATCACCAGCTTTATGCAGTCCATTCAGTGGGCAGACGTGGGCAAGAAAATCGGCGATATTGTCAACGGCCTCGACGTTGCGGGAATGATTGCAAGCATCACGACATCGCTGAACACGTTCGTATCGAGCGCGTTCACGCTTGCAAATACCATTCTGACCTCCGTAAAGTGGGAGGATCTCGGCAAGCAGTTTGCGGGCATTGTGAACGGTCTCGACATCGAGCAGTGGCTCACCGACTGGGGTACGTTCATTTCCAACTTCACCAAATCCGCAATGGATGCCGCTATCGGATTCATCGAGGGGATTGATTGGACAGAACTCGGCACTGCACTCTACAATGCCGTGACGGGCTATTACGAGTCGATTGACTGGGAAGGTCTCGTCTCCCGCATGTTTGAGCTGCTGGGCGCGGCTATCGGCGGCGCTACAGCGCTGATTGCCTCTCTTGCGTCCAACATCTGGGACGGCATCAAGCAGGCGTGGGAAGATGTAAAGACGTATTTCGGTGAGTATTTCGACGAGTACGGCGGAAACATCATTGCAGGTCTGCTGGCGGGTATCCTGAACGCGATTCTCGACATTGGCACATGGATTTACGATAACATCTTCAAGCCCTTTATTGACGGATTCAAGGCAGCGTTTGGCATCGCCTCCCCTTCCACCGTTATGCAGGAACAGGGCGGCTTCATCATTGAGGGCCTGCTGGACGGACTGACAGAGGGCTGGAAAGCCATTCTCGAATGGGTTGAGGGAATCGTCGCAGACTTTGCCGGATTTTTCAGCGGTCTGTGGGAGGACATCAAAGGCGCGGCTTCCACGGCATGGGAGGGCATCAAGGATACCGTCTCCGGCGTTTGGGACGGGCTTTCCAAAAGTGCGTCTGAAACATGGGAGGGCATCAAAACTACTGTTTCCGACACATGGAATAACTTGAAAGATGCCGCAAGTGAAAAGTGGAAGGACATTAAAACCACTGTTTCCGGCGTATGGGATGACCTGAAAGGAGCCGCGACGGACGTATGGAGCAGTGTTAAGACTACTATTTCTGACACATGGAACAATCTGAAAGATGCCGCAACTGAAAAATGGAACGATGTTAAAACCACTGTTTCTGACGTGTGGACTGGTTTGCAGGGGTCGGCATCGGAAATCTGGGAGGGCATCAAAGGAACAGTTTCCGGCGTATGGGATGACCTTTCCAAAAGTGCAACGGAAACATGGGATAACGTCAAGCAAACCATTTCCGATACATGGGACAACATAAAGTCCGGCGCAGAAACCGCATGGACTAACACGACGGAGTTTCTTTCCAACACATGGGACGGCGTGAAGTCTACTGCGGATACTGCATGGCAGAACGTCAAAAACACCGTTATCGGTTGGTTTACCGGCACACGCGACGAAGCGAAGCAGGTTGACTGGAGCGGCGTCGGTGAAGGTATCACTAACGGTACAGAGGGCGGTATCACTGGACTTTGGAGCGACTTCAAGAGCCGCGTCGTCAGCAAGTTCAAGAGTCTCGTGAACAGCGTCAAAAGCACACTTGGCATTGCGTCCCCGTCGAAGGTTTTCAAATCCATCGGCGGTTTCATGATGGAAGGTCTGAATGACGGCATCGTGAACGAAGAAGATGCAGTTTTCAAGACGATGGGCAACCTTGCGAGCTCTATCGCCGATTCCAGCATCAGCGCCCCGGACGTTGAGATGACAAGCAACGCAGTTGTATCCGGCATGGACAGGGTTGCAAACCGTCTTTCCGACATTGCCGCAACCTTCATGCAAATTGCCTCCATGCTGACCGCCGCTGGCGGCTTCTACGCGCCCGCTGTGGCGGCTGGAACGGTAATCCCGTACAAGACAAGGGTAACCGCTGAAAGCCCGTCTGTGGGCGATTCCGACCCCATTACGGCGTTCACGACAAACTTTGACGAAACCATGTCCGACCAGCGCGACCTTCTGCGCGAACTGATTGATGTTCTGCGCGGCAAGAACCTGACGATTGACGGCGAAAGCCTGATGAAAGCTCTGAATTATCTGCAAAGATCGCAGATTAGAAGTTATGGAGGTGCATAAGCATGTCTGCAAAAGGCGTTTTCAAAATCAACGGGCATGACTACGCCCCATATGTCAAAGCTAAAACCGGGCTGGGCTGGGCGCGTGAGAACACCAACGATGAGGATGCGGGACGTGACGCTGGAGACGTGATGCACCCCAACGTAAAGTCTCATCAGCGCAAGCTGACGCTAAAGCTGGGGCCTATGCCGTTTGAAACGGCGCAGCAGCTTGAAGCCGACTTGCAAGGCGGTGACGATGGCGTATCGGTGCAATACCCCGACCTTCTGGACGGGGTATGCACCCGCCTGTTTTACAACACCTCGATCACAGCGGCGATTGAGCGGTTTACTGATGAGGGTATCAAGTTGGACGATATATCCTTCACGCTTATCAGCGTTAAGGAGGCGACGGTATAATGCAAAGCCGCCCTGACAACTGGGCGGCGGTATTCGCCGTCCCGCACGTCACAGAGTACCGTTTTCTGATTGGCGGCAGCGAGTATCGAGAATCCGACATTCAGGGAACGCCCATCATCGAAAAACCCCTCATGCAGGAGCCGTGTATCGGGCGCTGCTGCACAGGTTCGCTGACCATCGCCGTGCGTCCGCACGCAAACGAAACCATCCCGAAAGCGGCTTGCGTACAGGCGTTTTGCAGGCTGAAAAGCCGGAATGGAAATACTGTCACAGACTGGGTAAAGCAGGGCAAATACTGGGTTTCCCGGCGTTCTACCTCCGGCAGTCTGGTAACGCTGACCTGCCGCGACGGCATGATGCTGGCCGGACGTACCTACCTCGATAAAACGCAGTATACCGTCTGGCCCGTGGCTATGGCAGACGTTTTCAACGAGATTGTCAGTCTTATGGGTGTAACCGTTGACTCGCGCACGGTCATCAAAACAGGCGGGGACTACAAAGTCGCATATCCTAACGAGGATGTGCTTATGTCGGAAATTCTTTCCATGATTGCCGCGGCGCACGGCGGCAGCTTCGTTATGACAGAGAAGGGCGAACTCAGGCTTGTACAGTACCCAGACACCGATTCACCTATACAGGCACTCGGCACAGCGTACATGCAGTACACCCCTCTTTCAACCGGCAAGAAAAGCATATCGCGTATTACGCTGACAGATTCAGCGGACAACCAGTTTACCTACGGCAATGACAGTGGTATCGAGCTGGCGGCGGGGTGCGAATATGCTACACAGGAAATGGTGGAGAGAATAGGCGCGAGCTATTCGCTCAAGAGCGGGGTACTGTTCGTATCAGACGGTGCTCTTTCAAACGGCGTACTTACACTTTCCGACGAAAGCGCTCTGCAAGGCAGCGTTATCGTTCTCGCTTCCAAAACAGGACTAATCGGGCGCAGTTTTATCCCCTACGAACTTTCGGGCACATATCTCGACCCGCTACTTGAAGTAGGAGACACCTTTTCCGTCACGCGAAAGGGTGAAACTATTCTTCTGATTGCCGCGTCAATCAGCATTCGATGCAATCCTTCTTTTGTCTGCGACCTGCAAAACGGCGTCGCTGATGACGATGAGGACGAAGTACCGTATGTCAGCGCCGCAGAGCTACAAGCAAAGCGCTATGTCAGCACGGGAAAAAGTTACTTCGGCAACCGCATCAATCGCAAGGAGGGCTTCGTCAGTGAGCTGCTGCACGATGGCGCGGCCGCTGCCCGTTTGATTGCCAATGCAACGACCTTCTCCATGCAGCGTTACCACGACGGCGCATGGCAAGACTGCATCTACTTCGACGCAGTTGAACAAAAGTATCGCCTAACTGGCGATGTAACGGTTGAGGGCGCAATCACATCGGTTGACCTCGCTACCAGCGGCAAAACGGTCATCAACGGTGATAACATTACGACTGGCACACTGAACGCGCAGCTCGTCAAAATCAGCGGGTCACGAGATTTCTACTGGAACAATGACAACATCTACCTCATTGACCCGACCAGTGACCAGCGGCAGATCCGCATCGGTGCATTCGACGGAACAAACCTTGGTATTGGCTTCACAAAGGACGGCGGCAAGTCATGGTCTACCGCCCTTGATTTCAACGGTCTGCACATTAACCAACAGGACGAATACTCCGGCGTGATGCTGACTGCCACAAGCATTGCTTTCCCTGCGGCGGCAGACGGAACGGTAACAGGTGAAAAGATGTTCACGAGCAACGTCGCGGCATACACGGGCAAAGCCTCCGTCGCGCCGACCGTTGCAAGCGTGACGGGTGCTCCAGAAGGTATGACCGTTACCATCGGCACGGCGCTGGAAAGCAAAGAAGTCCCCATCACAATCACCGTAGCCGATGGCGTAACGTTGGGCAACGCAGATTCCCTCAACGGAGTACTCAGCGTGAACGTTACCTCCCCTGTTGTCGTGACTCTTCGCATCAACTGGTGCAAGGTCAACACTGGCGCAAAGGGTGCAGACGGAAAACCGGGCAAAGACGGGACAAATGGCAAGGATGGCACAAACGGTAAGGACGGCACAAATGGCTATAATCAGGCAGTCATCACGCTCTATCAGCGCCTCGCCTCCACCCCTGAACCTCCCACCGCTGTAATAACATACACCTTTGCAACCGGCGAACTGGCGGGAGACATGGGCGGCTGGAGCCGAACCGTCCCAGATGGCGAAAACGCATGTTACACCACATGCGCCGCCGCCATTTCCAAAGAAGCGTCCATCGCCATTCCCGCCTCTGCATGGACTACCGCCACTAAGTTGGTGGAAAACGGCACAAACGGTGCGGACGGAAAACCGGGCAAAGACGGGACGGACGGTAAGAACGGTACAGACGGCACGAACGGCTACAATTCCGCCGTCGTTCATCTGTACAAAAGAGCAGAAAGTGCCCCGGACGTACCTGCCAGCGCACTTCTGTACACCTTCGCCACCGCATCCCTGACAGGTACATTGGACGGCTGGACACAATCTTTGCCCGACGCGGACGGCAACCCATGCTGGGTCATCCAATCCCAAGCTGTGGCGCGAACGGCAACCGTATCCGTCTCCGTCTGGGCAGCCCCGATAAAGCTGGTAGAGGACGGCGAGGCAGGTGCAAAAACCTACTATCAGGGCACCCCGCCCACCGACGCAAAGGAGCAGGATCTCTGGATTGATACAGACGACAACTGCAAACTGTACCGATATAACGGGACGGAATGGCAGTCTGTACAGGACATGAACATCCCACAAATCCTTGAACAGCTTATTTCCGTCAACACTACTTTTTCTGTTTTGCAGGATTCCATCGAGAGCAAGGCATCGTCAACCTACGTCACGAATCAGTACGACTCATTGCTTAAAACCTTCAACAGCACGTTAAAGCAAACAGCAGAATCCTTGCAAGCGGAATTTGAAGCGACTGCGCAGAACGCCGCGGGCAGCGTGGATACCAAGTACTCTACACTGATTCGCGCAAGCGGTGACGGCGTGGAAATCGGCAAGTCCAACAGCGCTTTCCGTACCCTGCTGACAAACGAGCGGCTCTCATTCATGCAGTATAGCGGCTCAGTTGCAACAGAGGTTGCGTACATCAGCAACAAAAAGCTGTATATCACCGACGCGCAAATCACAAACAGCCTCGCTATCGGCGCGCAGGGCAAGAACACTTTCGTGTGGGCAAAAACATCCAACGGTCTTTCCTTGCGCTATGTAAGCGCGGAAAGCTAAGGAGGACAAAGAACTATGCCGTCAGTGGTCTTTTCATCGAGCAGTATTTCTCCGACCAACTCCTACCGAAAACGTGGAAATACTGTAACCGCTTCTTTTTACCAGAGCAGCGGCAGTCTCCCCGGCGCGGGCAGTTCCATCCAGAGTGTGGTCGTGTCGTTCTCCGACGTCACGGTCTATTCACAGACAACAGCCGGATTCTCGACAAACTACTTTGAGGTCAGCCTCGACCTTGATAGCGCAGGTTCTCAGACGCAGGTCGCGTACAGCGTCAGCTCCGCACTTCTCAATTTCACGGGCGGCAGTATCACCTTTACGGTGTGGGGCGGCGTCAGCAGCACGAGCAACGTCCTAAACGTCCGCACTGGCTGTACAATCACCATCACCGTCAACTACTCCGCCGCTTCCAAGTCTACCGGCTACCTCAGCGCGTCCTCCATCGCGCAGGGCAGCGCAATCGGACTGACTCTGAACGCTTATGAGGACAGCTATTGCCACATCGTGCGCTGGAGTCGAGACAGCACTCACGCGCAAACGCAGTATCTGGATGCAGGAATAAGCTACACGTCGATGAGCATACCGACGAGCTGGCCGACCGGTACGGCGTATGCACAGCTCGAAACGTACACGGATGACAGCTACTCATCCTGCGTGGGCACAGAAGTCTATTCATTCACCATCACGGTTGACCCTGCGAGCATTGTGCCGACCGCGGGTACGCTGTCAGTTGCTCTGGTACAACCCGCAACTGTCCCGTCAAACTGGGACGTATATGTAAAAGGGTACAGCACTGCCAAGCTGACACTAAGCGGCAGTTCTCCGGGCAGCGGCTCGTCCTACAAGAACATCCTGCTTTCCTGCGGTTCTCAGCAGAAAAGTTCGCAAAGTGAAACAACCTTTACGACGAATGCGCTGATGGAAACCGGGATGCTGACGTGTAAGGCAAAAATTACGAACGCCTACGGCAATGCAGCATCAGCAACGGACAAAACGATCACCGTCTACGACTACTTTTCCCCGATTTTCGCGTCTCTTGCGGCGTACCGATGCACCAGCAACGGCACACCAAGCGACACAGGTGCATACATCAGCGTAACCGCAAGCGTGACAATCGCAAGCGTAAACGGCAAAAACAGTCTTGTAACGCTCCAAGCACAGTATGCTCCTGCCGGGTCCGATACATGGAGCACCGCGCAAGCCATCGCCAACGGTTCCGCAACCGTCATCGGCGGCAGTATTAGCGGCACGAATGGCTATCAGGTACGGGTTACGGCAATCGACGGTCTGCAAAATCAATCTGGTAGCTATTCTCAAACGACCGTTACCGCGCTAACTTCCGACCATGTTATTTTCTGCATGGACGGCGGGCTGAACGTTAGTGTCGGTATGCAAGGTACGAGACAACGCGCCCTACAAATTAACGGCGATTGGGACATCTATCACGGTACTACCAAGCTCAATGGGACAATCCCCATCAGCCGGGGCGGGACAAACGGAACAACGGCCGCCACCGCGCTGTACAATCTGATTAACGCGCTATCCGCCGTCACTCCCGTAGCCGCAGACAGAATCCCCTTCATGGATGCAGACGGAAAGACAGCAGGATATGTAACACTTACAAACCTGCTGACAGCGCTCGGCTTTTCCAGCGGTATCCTCCCGCTTGCAAAGGGCGGTACGGGGGCGAGTACCGCCGCAGGAGCCAGAAGCAATCTGGGCATCACACCTGCCAACATAGGCGCGGCGAAAACATCACACTCACACAGCGGCAATGACATCACATCAGGACAAATTGATTTGGCACGACTGCCTTTCAAGTGCGCGTGGGGCACGGCATACGTTACAGGCGTTTCATGGGCTACTGTTTCCTACTCAAGCGGCTCAGGCGCGTCGAGCTTTTCATCAACACCTGTTGTCATCGTGTCGTATGGTGACGCGGCCAACGGATCCAGCGCCTACGGTGTAAACGCGCTTAAAACACAGGCCATCACAAGCAGCAACTTTCAGGTATGTATGTCAGGCGGTTCGGGCTCAGGTAGCCGCGAGGTACACTGGATTGCAATCGGCACATAAAAGGAGGCGTGCATCATGGATAAAATCAAGTCTACTGCGCAGGCGGCGGCAGTTGTCCGCGCAATCAAAGACGCTCTGAACCAGCTCATTGTGCAGGGGCGCGATAACTGCTACATCGTCGTGGCGTGCGATAACGACCTTAACGCTCTTGCTGCGTATCTGCATGATGAGATTGACAAGGAGAATATTGTAAGCGGAAAGGAGAACGAAGCGTGAAAGCAGTAAGTGTTGAACCCGTCGCCAGACGAGACGGAAAAACGGTAGTCCGAGCGCTCATTGTGGCGAGCGAAACGCCCGAAACGCTCCCGACGACGGGGCAAGGCATCGAGGGGATGAGCATCGAGCAGGTGTTCGCCCCTTTTTCTATCCTGTACGTTACGGCTGACACGGACGAGAAAGTGTATATCACCAACGAATCCGGCGTGTTCGTACCGCAGTAAGGAGGCGCGCACAATGAGCAAAATTCTGCAGCTCGTACTGCCGTTTTGGGTCATGGCCCGGAAATACGCAAAGTCCTACACCGACTCGCGCATGACCGGGCTGGTGGGGCTTGCCTACGGACTGGCCCTTGAAAACGGGGTGATGAAAATGACAGTCGTGCCATCACGGCATCCCTCGCAAACGGCACATTCATCCTGAACAACCAGCAGTAAGAACGGAGGGAAAAGAACTATGGCAAATTACGTTGACCGAATCAGCCTGAACGGCAATACTGCGGACATCATCGGCATCTCGAACGATGGTTACTACCCCGGTGTTGACCTGACGGTGAAGCACGCGGAAGAAATCGCGAGCTATGACAACGTGTGGGCGTGGATTAAGGCGCGCATTACGGCGAGTAACTACTCGCAGATCCATGTGGCGGACTACATCCCCTTCACTACTTCCAACAATCGCGTTTTCAATGCGCAGGTCGCGGGTATCAACCCGTATACGGGCTACGGTGCGACGGAACTCGGCAACCACATCGACTTCGTGACTCGTGAGCTGTGGCCGGAGACGTTCCAGATGAATCTTATCACCATCAACAACGGTACGTCTGAAACGCTGAAAGATCCATGGTGCGCAAGCAACGGCTATCTGTTCGTCAACTCTCTGGCGGGGCAGGTTCCCAACAGCACGACCAAACCGTTTGAAATGGTGGACAAGGACTATACGGCGGACGGTATTTACTACTATCTGCCCGATGCGCTGAAAAGCGTTATCGCGGACAAGTTGATTTATACGCAGACACGCTATCACGAGAGCAACGTCCTTTCCACCGACAACGAAAAGCAGTGGACGAACGTAGGTAAGCTGTGGCTTCCCGCGGAGTTTGAAGTCATGGGCGCCAAAATCATGACTACGACGGGGTGGACGGCTGGCAACGAAATCCAGTATCCGCTCTTCGCTCACAACATGAACCGCGTCAAGCGCGTTCAGGGCGGTAACTTGCGGAGCTACTGGTGGTTGGCTTCTGCTTCTGGTAGCACTACCTCCGGCTTCGTGGCTGTCAGCCACAACGGCTGCGCGTACGCCAACAACGCGTCCGGCGCGTATCGCGCTCCCATCTGCTTCCGAATTTCCGGCTAATCCGAAACAATCCCGCCGCCCCTTGTGGGCGGCGGGAACGCAGGAGGATGCCGAAGAGAAGAAATGACGCTCAATGACATGGAGCGCACCTACATGTCGTGGCGCGGTGTCTTCAAGGAAAAAGACGCGCACACCGTCCTTAGATCAGTTGATCTGCTTTACTTTGACTTGTTCGCGGTTAAGCCGTGGATTAGTAAAAAACAACGTCGAAAGGAGAATCATCATGCCTAATACCACAAACAACACTCAGAACTCCACCAACGCACTGGGCGAAATCACCGCCCTCAAATTGCTGCTCGCTGATAGCGATTACAGCATCCTTAAAACCCTTGAAGGTCTGCTGGCCTGTACCAGCGCCACCGGCATCATTGCCTTTTTGAAGGATGTGACCGCCGACATCAAGGACATTGCGACCAAGCGCGCTGAGTGGCGGGCGCGTATCAACGAGCTCGAAGAGCAGTTTCCTGACCTCGCCAAGGGCGGCAGCTAATACGCCAGTCAGCCGCACAAACGGAGGTGATGAACCATGCGGCAACTGATTATCTATCGGCGCTTCTTCACGAACGCAGATTGCTATACCCGCGGTACAAAGCAGATCTCAGTCGGGGTACAGGTACACAGCACGGGGGCGAATAACCCGTATTTGAAGCGCTACGTTCAGCCAGATGATGGACGGCTGGGCAAGAACACCAACGGCAACTCGCACAACCGCAAAGGGCTGAACGTGTGCGCATCCGCATACATCGGCAAGCTGGCGGACGGTACGGTGGCGGTCTATCAAACTCTCCCGTGGAACTATCGCTGCTGGCTGTCCGGCAGCGGTACGAACGGAAATGCCAACAAGCTCGGCTACGTTGGTTTTGAAATCTGCGAGGACAACAAAAAGGATGAAGCGTACTTTCAAGCGGCAGTCATGGGTGCGGCAGTCAATCTGACTGCGCACCTGTGTATGCTGTTCGGTACGACCCCGCAAGCCGTCGTTCGCAACTTTTCGCAAGGCGCGGCGCTGGCGGTCATGGATCACCGAGAGCTGAACAGCCGCAAGCTGGCGAGCAATCACGGCGACATCCTGCACTGGTCCCGTCTGTACGGCGTGACGATGGACACGTTCCGCGCCGCCGTTGAGGAGGCTATGCGGGAGGGCGTGAGTGTGACGTACATCGACTGTGACAGCGGCAAAGCTGAAACCGTCGAAGGTCAACCCAACGATAACGATAACGATAACGAAAGCGAGGTGAGTCCCTTGTATCAAGCAAAAGTGACCTGTCCGGGCAGTTATCTCAACATCCGGGCGGCCAAAGGCAAAAACGCAACCGCACTGGGACGGGTAAACCGCGGTGAGACTGTGGACGTGCTGGACGATGCAGACACGGCATGGTGGCGGGTGTGCTACGGCGGCGTGACCGGCTATGCTATGACGGGCGATAACGGCGAAACCTATCTTACCCGCATCAACGCAGAGGAAGCGCCGGGAAAAACGGAAGAGGACGAAGCTACACGCGGGGACGGAGAAAAAATCGAAATCAGCCGGACGGAGCTTGAAACCCTCTATGCCCGCATCGGCGAAATTCTGGGGGTGTAACTGATGGACACGACCATCGTGAACCTGTCCAATTTTGAGACCACCATCCTCTTTGTTCTGGGGGCTTTGGGCGTTCTTGTGGCAGTAGATAAGGGTGTGGAGGCTTTCTGCCACCTTTTCCTGCGCCGCCGCTCCGGGCAGGAAGCAAGCCAAAACGACCGGCTGAACCATGTGGAGCGCGTGGAGGCGGCGCATCAAACCCGCCTCGATGCCGGGGACAGGAAGTTTGACAGACTGTCTGCGGATATGGCACAACTGCTCAAAGTGCAGAACGCACTTTTGATGCACGAGATCACGGGAAACGGCATTGAAAAGCTGAAAACCGTGAAATCGGAACTCGATACCTACCTGACGACCCGAGATTGAAAGGAGAATGATTCATGAAGATCATGAAGAAGCTGTTTACCCTGCTGATGCTGACCCTGTTTCTGGTGCTGGCCGCTGCCCCCGTCATGGCTCTGGCGGAGGGCGAAACCGCCGCCGCAACTCCGACCGAACCGCTGACGTGGGCATACCTCGCCACCATCGCGGGCGCGGCCACCTTCACGCTGCTTGTCGTGCAGCTTTTCAAGGTTCCGCTGGATAAGGTCTGGAAGATTCCTACCAGAATTTTTGTGTACGTCGTGTGCCTTGCTACCATGCTGCTTGCGACCGCTTTTACTACTGGTCTCACGATTGAAAATGCCGCGTTGGCAGCCCTGAACGCTGTGCTTGCCACCTTTACCGCTATGGGAGAGTATGAAATCACCTTTGCCAAACTGAACAAGTAATGCTCATGAGCGCCCCGTCGAAATCGGCGGGGCGCGTTTTTTTTTGTGCCGTGAAAATGGTAACATTCTCCCCCAAAAAGCGGGAACATTCTCGAAAAAGTGGTAACAATCTATGGGAACAATCTTTTTTATGTTACCACTCGCTGGTAACATTCAAATTTTTCCAATTCGAGAATGTTCCCATAGAATGTTACCAAGAATGTTACCAGAAAAAATCTCAAAACCCTTGAAAAATAAGGCTTTTTAAGTGAGTGGTAACATTGGAACATTCTTTCTTAATAGACTTTACAAATATGGGCGTTAGGGGCGCGCGCGAAACGCCTATCCGCCTGATCGTGCCCGTCTATACGCGCGCGGGCGCGCGAGAGTTACCAGTGGAGAAAAAGCGGGACGCCGACGCTCGAACGGCAGGATTGCCCGGTCTGGCGCACAGTTAAAAATATTTTTCTGAACCACTTGACAAGTTAAATTTATTGTGCTATTATCCAGTTGTCAGCCAAAGATATTGAGCTGAACATAAAAGGAGGTTGCCCATATGAAAAACATCGTCAAGGTTTGCCGCTTCAAGGATAACGCTACCCGTCTGTATCAGCTTCCGACCCATGTCGTTCTGGAGCGCGGAACGACCGTTGAGGTGGAACTGGCGAACGGTTTGGTCGTCCTCGGTGTAACGGCCAGTGAGAGCTACTGCGGCGATTACGAAGAGCGTTTGCTCCGTGACATGTTCAACATCCCGCCGACCGCAGAGTTTAAGCGGGTGGTGGCCATTTACGACCGTCAGGAGGTCAAGTGGGATGAAGCCGACAGCACTGACGAAACCCCCGGTGATGATGCTGACGAAGCTACCGATGAGGCCGCTGACACGACCGCTGGCGAAGCCGTTGACGACGAGCAGTAAGAACGTAGGGAGGAATCAGCATGGACACGAAACGCAAGCTCAGCGTGATGAAGGAAATCGAAGCCGCGAACAAGCGGCGCGTCGAGGAATGGAAGCGCGAACAGGCAGGGCACAAGATCACAGGTGTTCTGGTGGATGTGATGACCGGGACTGCGGCCAAAGTGACTGTTGAAAAGGATCTTGACAGCTATTACAAGATTCTCAACTGCCGCTGCATTGACATCGTGCGGCGCGGTATCGGCGGCAAGCGGTTCTACATCGTCTGTGACGATGAAGCCCTGCTGACATCCAGTCCTCGCGTGAGCGCGGTCGGCATCGACGGCGAAATGATGCTGGCGGGTAATCTGTTCGTGGTGCAGACAGACGGCGGGGATGACCTGCAAAGCCTGACGGAGGCAGAAATTCGGCATGTGCTTCTCAACGTAAAGCGGCTTGTCAGCCTCGTTCATCGCGACGTCCGCTGTGTCTTGGTCAACTGCACCTACTGATTGGGAGGATAGGCTATGGCGAAAGCCGCCCGGAACGTTGCCTCAGAGCAAAAGCCGTTTTGCAAGCGGCTTTTGTCTCTGGTAGGCAAGCATAGCATTTGGGAGGTCTGGTCAGACTTCATCAACGCCTTTGCTCTGGCCATTTCAAGCAGCGTGGACAAGGTGCGTTTCGATGAACGCGAGGCCCTGTACCGGCGCATTATGGCGAAGTATGACGCGAAGGAGCGGGAGGTTTTCCCGCTCCTTGCTGCTGATGTGGTGTCCGCGCTTGAACAGAACCCGGAACAGGACTTTCTCGGCAGCGCGTACATGGAGTTGGAATTGGGCAACGACCATGCCGGGCAGTTTTTCACTCCCTACGACGTTTGCCGCCTGATGGCTGAGGTAGGCATCCCCGGACTGGTTGAGCAGGTGCTACGGGATGGCTACGTTACGCTCAACGACTGCGCGTGTGGAGCAGGGGCTACACTGATAGCGTGGTGTCATGCGATAGGGAAACGGCTGCGGCTGGTCGGTCGCAACTGGCAGAACTGCGTGCTGGTCACGGCGCAGGACATAGATTCTTCTGTGGGCATGATGTGCTATATTCAGCTTTCGCTGCTCGGTGCGGCGGGGTATGTTAAGATAGGCAACAGTCTGACGGACCCCATGACCGCAGGTGACGACAGCAAGAACTACTGGTACACGCCCATGTATTTTTCAGACGTGTGGCGCTACCGCCGCATATTTCACAGCATCGACAAGCTGCTGGGGCGCGGAAAAGACGCGCCCGGAAAGGATAACGAAAATGGTTCACGAAATCGTGGGTGATTTGCTCTCCTGTGAGGCGGATTACATCTGCCATCAGACGAATTTCTACGGCGTGATGGGGGCTGGCGTTGCCGCGTCCATCCATAGCAAGCTGTTGTCTCCTGCCGCATACGGCGCGTATCAGCGGCTTTGCCGCAAGATGGGGCGCGGACTGCTGGGCGAGGTGCAATACCTTCCGGGCACTGCCAAAGAGCCGGGAGGACGGTCGTACATCGTGTTCAACCTGTTCTGTCAGGATGATCGGGCGCAGGCAGACAGAGGCTTGACCCGGTATGACTGTATGCGCTCCTGCTTGGAGCAGGTGGAGCACTGGGCGCGGGAAAACGGCTGTAAGCGCGTCGCCCTGCCGGGGAATATGGGCTGCGGCATTGCTGGCGGCGACTGGCGCACGGTGCGTCAGATCATCGAGGACGTATTCAGCAAATCGCCCGTGCCCTGCACTATCGTGTGGTGGAAGGGGTGACGGGGTGTGATTGAGATTAAGTGCTCGAAGCGGCAGAAAGAGATCATCATTCAGGCGCTTCTCAGTCCAAACGGCTGCCTGTGGCCTCAAAGCCAAATGACGTGCGCCCTCGACTGTAACGCGAGCTGCCGCAAGTGCCTTGAAACCCGCATCAAATGGACGCATCCGGTCAGGCAGAAGAAGGAGCGCGCCCAATGAAGATGAACCTCAACGGGTACAATACCTATACCGCCGTCCGCAATGGCGGTCTCTACAAAGCAACCATCTGGCGCACGGATGGAGAATACCCCTTTGAACTCCGGGTGTGCTACGTCGATGACGCGGGCGCAAGGCATGAGGAGTTCTGCAAGTCTTACAAGACTGCATCATCTGCCTTTGGAAAGCTCCAGCGGTATTTCAAGGGCGAGAGCGTGGTCTGGTCTGCGGAGTGAAAGTTACCAGCAACTTGTCGTCAAGTTAAAGTGAACAGGCGTGAGAGTCGTTTGACCCTCACGCCTGCTTTTTTTTATTCTTCGTCGTTCATCATCGGGGTAACGACCGCCTTGATGTATTCCGCCCGTCCCGCTTTGGGGAAGCGCTCACCCGTGCGGTACATCCTGATCTGCGCCCGGTCAAGCCCCGTCGCCCTGCCAATGGCCGCGTCGCTGATGCCGTACTCGCTGTACGCTTTCACCAACAGCCGCATGACCTCATACTTGTCACGGTCATTGTCCTTGCCCTTCAACTGGTCGGCATATGCCGCCGAAATGCCCGCCATTTTCAAGTAGGACAGCACATAGGGCAAGCGCTCATTCTTGCATGTCGCCACGATGGAGGCGGCGCGGAAGTAGTCGTCGCTGGTCAGCTCACGCGGTGGCACTTCGTCCTGTGTAGCCGCCACCCTGTACTCTCCCGTCTTGCGGATAGCCGGTAGCACTTCGTTCGTCACCCAGTGTTTGAAGCGCTTTGCGGCGGGGAGCTTGCTGGAGAAAATCAGGCTGTACAGCCCGGACTCGTTGATGACATACGCGCCAAAGTTGTTTACTTTCAGGGTCGGCATTTCACCGACCCTGACCAACCGCTTGTCCTCATCATCCACATGATCCGCGATTGCATCTGCCGGGCGATTGTATTTCAAGGCTTTTGCCGCATCAGCACCAACAAACCACGGAGTGTTGTCAATTACTACCGAACGCACTTGACCAAATTCTGGGCTGTTGAATACTTGAAGTTCATTCATGCGTCAACCGCCTCCTTGATGTTCTCCGTGCATTCGATTACTTCACGGAGAAGCGCATCAGAAATGCGGTCGTCAGCGTTCATGCGGTCGCACACGATGGCGAGCGCCTCATCAATGACGGCAATCTCGCGCAGAATAATTTCTTTCACAAAAAGTCCCTCCTGTCAGTTAAATATTCTTGACTTTCTGCCGACAGGGTGGTATGATGATGATGGATTTCACACCGTCCTGTACGGCTGTGGGGTTTTGGGAAGTAAGCGTTGTTCTGCCGCAAACATGGCAACGCTTACTTTTTTTCGTCCTCCTCTGTCAGTAGCTTTTCTATCCCTTGCCGGATGGCTTCTGTTTTCGCAATGCCGTGCTTAGTACAGTATGCGCCCAATCGGCGTACTGTCTCTGAATCAAGGCGAACATGAACAGCCTCAGACTTAGGGTTCTGAATTGGAGGGCGACCCATCTTTTTCGGGTTCATAGGGGATCACCTCACTTACTGAACCACAATAATATGGTACATCATGTGGTTCAATAAGTCAAGCCCTTTTCAGCAAATATTTCTCGTAAATCTTAATTTTATCACATTTTCGCCCGAAAGTCAAATATTTTTAACTCAAAAACGAGTGTAAGATAAATTTACTTAGCTGCATTTCGGCGGCGCGGACGATGAGAACAAGCGATTGGTCAGAGTGGGTGAAACGTCCACCCTGCCGTAGGGTAAAAGAAAACACGCAGGAGCATTTACGCTCTTGCGCGTTACAGATTATGCCACGGACTTGCGCTTGAGGCGCGTGTTGAGGGTGGGGTGGCAAAACACCACCGCCCTGAATCGGGGTGGTGGTTCTGATTATGGGGTAGCGAATTGCTACCCCATCCGCGCAGGTCGCCCCAAAATCAAAACAGCGGCAGAGCCGTCACTCTGCCGCTGTTTTGTGGGTCAGCACAAATACGTCGCCGAAAATCAGCATTTCGGGTTCGTACCTGTGCGCTATGGTGGAGATGAGGGGAGTCGAACCCCTGTCCGAAGGCTCGCTTGCAGGACCTTCTCCGAGCGCAGACTGTGATTTGAAATTCCCGCACGATGACGCCCGCAGTCAGGCTTCAGCGATTGGTAGCTTCATGTTACGGACGCATGGCAAAGCTTACATGCGCTCGTTCCCCGCTTGAATGGCGCTGGGAACCGGTCAAGCGGGCAGACCGGGCCAGCGTCGCGCCTAATTAGGCAGCGAAAGCGTACTGATTATTGTCAGTTACATTTAAGTTCCCCGTTTTATCGTGGTCAGGGGCCACGGCTCGCTTATCCCGCCCTCGACAACCCCCGTCGAAACCGGATCATCCCCATGAATGAGATGGCGCTTCTTTTGGGCAGCGCCGCCCTGCTGTCAGTAGTTCTTTGTTGCTTGATTTCTTTTGTGGCAGGAGGTTTCGCTCCTGCGGGAGCGACAGGGGGCTTTCCGATCGCCCCCTTGACCCCTTCGGCGCGGACTCTCCCATGCTGCTTTTGGGGGACAGTTACAGCAAGAAGTTTGTTTGCCCGGTTTTGTATCGTATGTGCAAAGGTTGTGCCGAGGTCACTTGTTGTGTTCCCTGAGTGCGCGGCGGATGTCGCGGTCAGCGTCGCGCTTGGCGATGGTGTCGCGCTTGTCGTGTTCCGCTTTGCCGCGGCAAAGACCCAATTGCAGCTTCATCCGCCCGTCCTTCAGGTAGATTTCCAGCGGCACAAGCGTGTAGCCCTGCCGGGAAACAAGCCCGTCCAGCTTGCGGATTTCACTCTTGTGCATCAGCAGCTTTTTCGGGCGCATGGGGTCACGGTTGAAGATGTTGCCCTGGTCGTAGGGGCTGATGTGCATCCCCTCGACCCAGATTTCGCCGCCGCGAATCTGCGCCCACGACTCCTTCAGGTTCACGCGTCCCTGCCGGATGCTTTTGACCTCCGTGCCGAACAGCGCCAGCCCGCACTCATATTTCTCCTCGACGAAATAATCGTGCCACGCCTTGCGATTCTGTGCCACGGACTTGATTCCCTTCTGATGCGGCACGTTCCTCGCCTCCCTTGCGCGTCTGCCTGTTTCAGCAGGAACTATTATAGCATATTCGTTTTTTTATTGCAAGTCCCAAACTTCCATGCTATAATAAAAAGGAAGATTTTCTGTGGTACAGGAGGAAGGACAGGATGAACGATCTTCACGAGATGGCGGCAAAAAGCCGGGAGGCGGCTTGGACGCTGGCGGCTTCTGCGCTGAAAACGCGAAACGCGGCGCTTCTGCGGATGGCGGAGGTGCTGGAAAATCATCAGGCGGATATTTTTGCGGCGAACGCGTCGGATATTCATCAGGCGGAGGCGGACGGGCTGGCAGCGCCCCTGCTTGGCCGGCTGAAATTCCGCGAAGAGAAGCTGCGCGCCGTGACGGACGGACTTCGCGCGCTGGCGGATTTGCCCGACCCCATCGGCGCAACAACGATGACGCACGAAATCACGCCGGGGCTGAAAATGTACCGCGTGACCTGCCCGATTGGGGTCATCGGCGTGATTTTCGAGAGCCGCCCGGATGCGCTGGTGCAGATTGCGTCGCTGGCGCTCAAGAGCGGCAATGCCGTGCTGCTCAAGGGGGGGCGCGAGGCGGAGCGGACGAACGCCGCCTTGTGTGATGCGCTCCGGGAAGCGGCGGCGGATGTCGGGCTTCCGGCGGATTTCGCGCAGCTGCTGCATTCCCGCGAGGATGTCGCCGCCATGCTGAAGGAGGACGCGCTCATCGACCTCATCATCCCCCGCGGCAGCAAGGAGTTCGTTCGCTCCATCATGGACAACAGCCGCATTCCCGTGCTGGGGCACTCCGACGGCATCTGCCACGTTTATGTGGATAAATCCGCCGATGTGGAGATGGCGGTTTCGATTGCCGTGGACAGCAAAGCGCAGAATGTGGCAGTCTGCAACGCCTGCGAGACGCTGCTCGTCCACCGCGATATCGCCGCTGATTTTCTGCCCAAGCTCCTGCCCGCGATGCAGAAAAAGCATGTCCGCCTGCTGGGCGACGAGGCGACCCGCGCGATTATCCCCGTCGAAGCCGCGACGGAAGAGGACTGGCGCACGGAGTATCTGGATTATGTGCTGTCCATCCGCGTCGTGGATTCGCTGGAAGCCGCGATTGCCCACATCAACCGCTACGGCAGCCACCACACGGACTGCATCGTCACCCGCGATGACGCGGCGGCGAAGGAGTTCCTGACCCGCGTGGATTCCGCCGGCGTGTACCGCAATGTGTCAACGCGCTTTGCGGACGGCTTTGTGTACGGCTTCGGCGCGGAAGTCGGCATTGCGACGGGCAAGCTGCACGCGCGCGGCCCGATGGGGCTGGACGGTCTGACGACCTACAAGTACAAATTGCTGGGCGACGGGCAGCTGATGGCGGAGATGAAATCCGGTCAGCGCGCGTACACCCACCTTGTGCTGCATGAGGACTGCCCGCTATGACACAAGGCATTGCGTTTTTTGATTTTGACGATACCCTTGCCCGCGGCGATTCCATCCTCCCCTTCCTGCTGTACTGCATCCGCAAGCGGATTGCGCCGCGCCGGCAGCTGGTCAAGGCGGCGGGGGCGTTCCTGTACTGGAAGCTGCGGCCGTCGCGGGCGTCGCGGGCGAAATCCGCCACGCTGTCGTTTTTGAAGGGGCGTTCGGCGGACGAAATGCTCGATGTCGCCCGCGCGTTCTTCCGCGATGAATACCTGCCGCGCTTTTATCAGGATGGGCTGACGGAGCTGTGGAGTCTGCGCTCGCAGGGGATGAAGCTGGTCGTCGTCAGCGCGTCGCCGGACGTGTACATGCGCGCCCTGCCAGAGTTCATGCCGATTGACGCGGTGCTGTCCACGCGCTGCGAGGTCGGCGGCGACGGGCGCTACACGGGGCAAGTCGGCGAAAACTGCAAGGGTGAAGAGAAAGTCCGCCGAATCAAGCAGTATTTGAAGGAAAACGGCTTCGTGCTGGACATGAAGTGTTCCTCCGCCTATGGCGACTCCCCGTCCGATGCGGACATGATGGCGCTGGTGAACCGCGCGGTGCTGGTGAATCCGAAAAAAGCGCTTTTGCGCCGGCGGCCGGACGGCATTGTCGTCCATTGGACGTGATTTTCCTTGAATGCGTCTTGGCTGCATGGGTTTCGCCTCTGCGGAGGCGAGTCGGGCGCTTTCCGATCGCCCCAGACACCCCTTCGGCGCGCCGTTTTGGGAACATTCTTTCATCAGAGCAGTACAAAACAAGATTTTGATAAACAGAAAGGTGAATTACACATTATGATGCGTCTCCAGAAGTTTCTTGCCCTCTCCGGCGTGGCGTCGCGCCGCAACTCCGAAAAGCTGATTGCCGACGGGCATGTGGCGGTAAACGGGAAGGTTATCACCGAAATGGGCGTGCAGGTGGATGAATCTGCCGACGTGGTGACGGTGGATGGCAAGGTTTGCAAAATTCAGGAAGAAAAGCACTATCTGGCGTACAACAAGCCGATGGGCGAGGTGACGACCGTCGCCGACCCCGAAGGCCGCCCGACGGTGATGGACAAGTTCCGCGATTACCCGGTGCGCCTGTACCCTGTCGGGCGGCTGGACTACGACAGCGAGGGTCTGCTGCTGCTGACCAACGACGGCGACCTGATGAACAACCTCCTCCACCCCAGCCGCGAGGTGAGCAAGGAGTACCTGGTGAAGGTATCCAACCGCGTGACGGACGAGGAAATCCGCCGTCTGCGCGCGGGTGTCCGGCTCGACGACGACCGCATGACCTCCCCGGCGGACGTGCACCTTGTGCGCTACGAGACATTCGCGTCCGTGCTGCTGGTGACGATTCACGAGGGGCGCAATCGGCAGGTTCGCCGCATGTTCAGCGCGATTGGGCACGAGGTCGTCGCCCTCAAGCGCGTCGGCTTTGCGACGATTAAGCTGCACGACCTTCCGCGCGGCCAGTGGCGCCGCCTGACGGACGTGGAAGTACGCAAATTGAAGGAGCTGTGAGCATGAGCTACGAGCTTCGCAGCGCCCGCTGGATTGCCGCCGATGTGCTGCGGCAAGTGGTTCAGCCGGGCGACACGGTGGTGGACGCGACGCTGGGCAACGGGCATGACACGCTGATGCTCTGCGAACTGGTAGGCGAAACGGGGCGCATCATCGGCTTCGACATTCAGCCCGACGCGGTGGAACGCACGCGCGAGCGTCTGGCGGATGCAGGGATGCTGTCCCGCTGCACGCTCTACGCCGAGGGGCATGAGCATCTGTCGGAGCGGGTGACCGTGCCGATTCGCACCGCGACATTCAATCTTGGCTGGCTGCCGGGCGGCGACAAGCGCATCACGACGCACTGGGAGACGACGCGCGCGGCGATTTCGGCGGCTTTGTCGCTGCTGATGAAGGGCGGCGTCTGCACCATTTGCGCCTATCCGGGTCACGCCGCGGGCGACGAGGAACGCGCCGCGCTGATGGCGTACCTGTCGGCGCTGCGCCCGCAGGAGTACAACGTGCTGCACCACCGGTTTTTGAACGCCGGGGCGGGCGCGCCGGAGTGCTTTGTGGTGCAGAGGCAGTAAAGGGGAAACCCAAGGGCGCCGCCCTTGAACCTGCCGGAGGCGTTGCCTCTGGACTCCACAAGGGACTTCGTCCCTTGACCCTTTCGCGCGATGCGGTTGAGCGCAACTGCATACTGGTTCCGCGTGATGATTCCACGACTGATATGGAGGTTTTCCCCATGCACACCCCCGCTCCCATTGAACTCATGAACGTCTGCCTCCTGCGCGACGATGCGAACCGTATGCTCGTGCAAGACCGCACCGACCCATCGTGGCCGGTGCTCTGCTTTCCCGGCGGGCACGTCGAAATCGGCGAAACGTGTGCGGATGCCGTCGTCCGCGAAATGCAGGAGGAAACCGGGCTGACTGTCGTTTCACCCCGGCTCGTCGGCATCAAGGAGTGGATGAAGCACGGCGGGCAGACCCGCGCGCTGGTGCTCTGCTATGAAGCATCGGCGTACACAGGCACGCTGACTTCCTCCGCCGAGGGCGAAAACCGCTGGATGACGCGGGAGGAAATCGCCGCCCATCCGCGTGGGAAATCGCTGCTGGACTTCCTGCCCGTGTACGAAAATCCCGACGTGACCAGCATGTTCTACGCGCCCGACGGCGACGGCTGGACGGCGGTTTACCGCTAATACTTCATATAGGCTTCACATCCGTGTGCTATCATCCCCCTAAATCCCCCGAAAGAAGGAAAACGACCCGTGAAAACACCCGTGACGCACGAGCGCCTGCAAAACCACCTGACGTATTCATGGTGGAAGTATGTCCTGATGATGGTACTGGTCATCTTTTTCTGGAGCATCCTGTTCACGACGACGCGCTACCGTCCGCCGGAAGAAAAGAAGGTCATTGTCGGCGTGTACGGCGCGGGCAATCAGACGGCGCTGGACACCTACATGGAGGACGTTCGCCAGCTGCTCCTGCCCGACATGGAGGAAATGAACACGCAGTTCATCATGAGTGACGAAACCTGGGGTTCATCGGTGCTGATGACCCGCATGACGGCGCGCGAGTGCGACATTTACCTGCTGCCGAAGGATCTCTTTCAGACGTATGCTCAGCAAGGGGTGTTTGTGGCGCTGGAGGAAACCATGCCGGACTTAGTGAGCGAGCTGGAATCGCGCGGCATCAGCCTGAGCCGCGGCTGGCGCACGGACAGCGACACGGGCGAAAAGCACCTGTTCGGCATCCCGTGTGCGGATTTGCCGTATCTGGACACGTTCCTGTATCCGACTGCGGATTCGTACTACGCGTGCATTTTCCGCGCCAATGGCAACGAAGAAAATGTTCAGGCGTTCTTTGATTACTTCATTCGCGATATGCTGAATGAGCCGCCGGCGGAGGCTGCGGAGGAAGCCGCTTCATAATCTGATTTTCTGCGGCGGATTGCAATTCGTCGCAAGGATTTCGCCTCTGCGGACGCGACAAGGGGGCTTTCCGTTCGCCCCCTTGATCCCTTCGGGTGCGCACTCCCCCTACTTTTGGGGCATTGGAGCAGAACCGACCTCATCAGTATCCGCCCATATAAATAGGAAGTTTTTTGCAAGGAGGAATCCCTCATGCAGCATTGCATTTTGGTCAAGTGGACGCCCGACGCGGGCGACAAGGACGCGCTGGCGAAAGAGGCGGAGGCGATTTTCGCGCAAGCGGTGGCGGACGGCGTGGCGACCGCGCTGACCATCCGCCGCAACGTCATCAACCGCCCGAACCGCTATGATTTGCTGATTGAGCTGACCATGACGCCCGACATGCTGCCCGCCTACGACGCAAGCGAACCGCATCACCGCTGGAAAGAGACGTTCGGCGCGCGCATCCAGCAGAAGGCGATTTTCGATTACGAGTGATTTCTGCTGATTCAGGCTGTTTCCGGATGTTTTTTCCGTGCATTTCCACGCATACGGCAAAAATTGACTTGCCAATCCTCTCCCGGAGTGGTATCATGAAAATGATACTGCTCCTGTTTTGGTGGGCAGAAAAAGGAGGGAAAAACACATGAGTAAGCGTCTCCTGCGCTCGCTGCTGTCGCTGATGGTCTGCATGGCGATGCTGCTGAGCCTTGCGCCCGCGGTTCTGGCGGAATCGGCGGATGCGCCGTCCACCGAGATGGCGGTCGGTGCTGTCATCCACGGCTTTGAAGTGGTGGAGAACGGCGAGTTCGCACTGCTGAACGCAAAGACGACCGTCCTGCGCCATCAAAAGACCGGCGCGACGGTGTTCTTCCTCATCAACGAGGACACGAACCGCGCGTTCGACATTTCGTTCGTCACCCCGCTTAGCGACGACAAGGGCATCCCGCACGTCTTTGAGCACTCCACGCTGGACGGCTCGAAGAAGTACCCGTCGGCAAGCCTGTTCTTCAACCTCATTTACCAGACCTACAACACCTACATGAACGCCGCGACGTATCAGGTCATGACGACTTACCCCGTTGCGTCCCTGTCGGAAGCGCAGCTGCTCAAGTATGCGGATTTTTACCTTGACAGCTGCTTCAACCCCATGATTTATGAGGACGAGTCCCTGTTCCGCTCCGAGGCGTGGCGCTATTCGCTGGAAAGCGCGGACAGCCCCCTGACCATCAGCGGTACGGTGTATTCCGAAATGCAGGGCGCTGCCTCGCTGGAGACTTCCGCGTCCTACAACGCGATGAAGGCAGCGTTCCCCGGCAGCCACATGGGCTACAATCAGGGCGGCGAGCCGACCGAGATTCCGTCCATGACGTGGCAGGAGGTCAAGGATTACCACACCGCCTACTATCATCCGTCCAACTCCCTGACGACCGTCTACGGCGCGATTGAAGATCCAGCCGCCTTCCTTGCGCTGCTGGACGAGGCGTTCTCCCCCTACGAGGCGAAGGCGTTTGATTTCTCCACGCCCGATTACACCCCTGTGACCTCCCCCGTGGAGAAGGTCTGCCAGTACCCTGTCTACGAGGGCACGGAGACGGAGAACGCCGCCGTCACCTACATCACCTTCATCTGCGAAAACGCGACTGAGGAAGAGCAGAACGTGTTGGATCTGCTGACGATGCTGCTGAGCGATTCCTCTTCCGCGCTGGTGAGCAATCTGGTGGATGTGCTGCCCAACGCTGACATCAGCGTCTATCTGGAGACGGACGGCCCTGAACCCGCAGTCGTGTTCGTCGCCAGCAGCATGAACGAGAGCGACGTGACGCTCCTGCGCGACTGCATCTACACCTCCGTACTGGAATTTGCCGAAAACGGCGTTTCACAGGACATACTGGACGCAATCGCTTCTTCTCTGACGATGGAAACCGCGCTGATGTCCGAAGAAAGCGACCTCGGCGTGAACATGGCGCAGAACATCGCCTACTGCTGGGCGACCACCGGCGATGTGCACGCCTACGAAAAGACAATCGCGAACATGGACAACTTCGAGAAGTACCAGACGGAAGGCAAGTACGCCGAAGTTGCCAAGAAGTACCTGACGGAGGACAATCAGCGCGTCATCACCGTGACGACCGTCCCCGCGCCGGGGCAGCAGGAAGCAATTGAAGCCGATTTGGCGGCGAAGCTGGCGGAAACCAAGGCCGCCATGTCCGCCGAGGAAATTGACCAGCTTGTGGCGGACACCGCTGCGCTGGCCAGCGGCAGCATGGAGGATGCGTCCGAACTCGTGGCGCAGCTTCAGGCGGTCACGGTGGATAACCTGCCCGAAGAAATCCGCACCTACGACTACACCGACGTGACCGACGCAAACGGCATCCGCCGCATTGACGTGACGGCGGACGTGGACGGCATCGGGCAGACGTACATTCTGCTGGACGCCGCCGCGATTCCGCAGGAGGACATCCACTGGCTGAACCTGTACCTCAACCTGATTGGCTCGCTGGACACCACGGAGCATTCCTCGGCGGATGTTTACGCGCTTCAGAGCCGCTACCTCTACGACGGCGTGGTGAAGCTGGCGGTGCTGAACACGGACGACGCGCAGGGCTTCCGCCCCTACATCCGCGCCAGCTGGAAGGCGACGGACGCCGATATGGCTGCCAGCTACGCGCTGCTCAACGAGCTGCTTTTCGAGAGCGAGTTCACCGACACGGCGCTGATTGCCTCCAACATCGCGCTGTTCCGCCAGACGATGAAGCAGTCCTATGAGCAGGAAATCTACATGACGCAGCTGTACCGCGCCGTGTCCCAGTCGGACGCTGGTTTCAACTTCTACACCTACGCCACGGGCGTTGATTACTACCACTTCCTATCTGACGCGCAGGCGCTGCTGGAGAGCGACCCGGAGGCGTTCGCCGCCAAGATGAAGCGCATTCAGGCGCTGCTGCACAATGGCGCGAACGCGGTGATCGGCTTTGCGGGCAACGCCGCCTCCATCGAGAACAACCGCGCGGCGGCAGACAGCT
>OHOZ01000298.1_pt1 | contig 32277 bp, 22 predicted proteins | sample 1569931 | NCBI WGS metagenome assembly OHOZ01 (sample SAMEA3879572, study PRJEB24766) | human gut metagenome | biome: human-associated habitat; feature: feces | place: USA | collected 1985/1987
AGTCTCACAGAGTTTAATCAATTTGAAATCAAAAGAATAGAACTCCGTGAGACTCTGTGTTACTCTGTGGTGAAAACTCATTACTTTCCCATTATGAATTAATTCCTCCAACAGGTTATATAGAGAATATATTCAAGACGCCTTCTTAAGCCACTCCTTCTTCAGCAACTTCTCGTCGAGCAACCGGAGTGCTTCCGCCTTGTCCGTTGCCTTGACCACCAGCGACACATCATTCTCATCACTTCCGTAAGAAATCATCTTCAGCGGAATATTCTTCAACGCATCCATAATCCGCGCTTCGGTTTCGATGCACGATGACTTCATGTTTCCTACCACAGAAATGATACTCATCTTATCTTCCACCCATATCCGGGCATACTTATTCAGTTCCCGCAGGATGAGCGAAAGGAAGTTTCCGTCATCCGTGGCTACGGATATGTTATCGTTGGATGAAGTCAACAGACAGGGCATCGTCTTGTATTTGGCGAAGATATCGAAAATCTTGCTGATGAACATATAAGGCCGGAGCGTGTGGTTCGATTCGAACCGGATGTATGTGATAGAATCTTTGGTGGCGACTGCCTTCACCATGTTCCCGTTCAATCTGTTGGCGGATATATAAGTCCCTTCTGATGCCGGGTTCACCGGGTTGAGCAAACGGATGGGAATATTCTCTTTCCATGCCGTAGCCAGACAAAGCGGGTGCACTATCTGGGGATTGAAGTAGATGAGCCGTTCGGCTTCACTGAAACTCAGGTTCTTTATCGTGTCGGCATCTTTCACTACCAGTGTGTCGTTGCTGTGTATATCGACATCTGTCCATATCCGTATTTCCTCCGCCTGTATGGCTGTCCCTATCAGGGCGGCGGTGTAGTCGCTTCCGCCTTGTTTCAGACAATCGGTCTCACCAAAGGCATTCCTGCAAATGCTTCCCTGTGTGAGAAACAGATGCGTATCGGGGTATGCGTTACATATCTCTTTCACCTTCCGGCTGATATATTCCTCATCCGCTTCCCCGTTCATGCCGGTGCGTATGAAGTCGAAGGCACAAATCACGCTGTTGTCCACTCCCTGTTCCTGCAAGTAGAATCCCAGTAAGGTGGATGTCAGTAACTCGCCTTGTGCCAGGATTTCCTTTTCGTCGGTAGCGTAGAAAGGCTCCATGCTGTATTTCCATATTGCCTGGAAACAGTCGAGAATGCCCCGGATGGCTTCGTGCTTGATAGTGTCGTCCGTAAGTAGTTCATTGGCAAAGTCAATGAACTGAAATTCCAGCCGGGTTATTTTGTCGTGTGCTTCCTCTATGTTCCGGTTGAAGAAGTTGGCGGCTACCTCGCCCAAATGTTTGGTGACATCTTTGGGAGCGGATAGTACGACTATTTTAGACGTATTGCCTTGAATCAGTTTTGCCACATGTTGCATACCTTTTACGGATGCGGTTGCGTTTCCATCGAATTTGTAGATTTCCATATTCTTCTTTTTTAAGTTATTAATCCAATCTTCTTGTGAAGCCTCCTTGCCATTTCAGAATGGTTTTATCAAAATGGAAAGGAAACTCCCCCGCTGCCTGTTCTCTCTTTTCTGCCCTTATCTCCTTGTACTAATGGAGTTAAGATATGAAATCAGTTACGGGGCTTTCAGGCTCTCTACTATAAAAGTTCAAAAGATGTGCCGCTCGTATTCGGGAAAAGCTTTATATTTGCACACCCTGTTTTTAGCATTATCAGTTTAAACACTTATCCGAATAAGATATGAGTAAGATTTTAATCGTTGATGACGAGATGCAAATCCGTACCCTTTTGGCGCGTATGATGGAATTGGAGGGATATGAAGTCTGTCAGGCTGGTGATTGCAGGGCTGCCCTGAAACAGTTGGAATTGCAAAGCCCCGATGTAGCTTTGTGTGATGTTTTCCTGCCCGACGGGAACGGGGTGGATCTGGTGTTGGCTATCAAGAAAGCTGCGCCCAATGTGGAGGTCATTCTCCTGACGGCCCACGGCAATATTCCCGATGGCGTACAAGCCATCAAGAACGGGGCTTTCGACTATATCACCAAAGGAGATGACAATAACAAGATTATTCCCCTCGTCAGCCGTGCGGTAGAGAAAGCCGCAATGAATGCCCGACTTGAAAAGCTTGAGAAGAAGGTGGGGCAGGCGTACTCTTTCGATTCTATCCTGGGAGAGTCCAAATCTTTGAAAGATGCTGTGTCGCTGGCGCAGAAAGTGGCGGTGACTGATGTACCTGTGTTGCTGACCGGAGAGACGGGAACAGGCAAGGAGGTGTTTGCGCAGGCCATCCATTACAGTAGCAAGCGTGTCCGGCAGAATTTCGTTGCGGTGAACTGTTCCTCGTTCAGCAAGGAATTGCTGGAGAGCGAGATGTTCGGGCACAAGGCAGGTTCGTTTACGGGGGCGTTGAAAGATAAGAAAGGGTTGTTTGAAGAGGCGAATAACGGGACTATCTTCCTGGATGAAATAGGTGAGATGGCCTTTGAACTGCAAGCGAAGTTGCTGCGCATCCTCGAAACGGGCGAATATATCAAGATAGGCGATACCAAGCCGACACGCGTCAACGTGCGTATCATTGCGGCAACCAACCGTAATCTGCCCGAAGAGATAGCCAAAGGGCGTTTCCGTGAAGATTTGTTCTATCGCCTTTCGGTGTTCCAGGTGCACTTGCCGCCGTTGCGTGAGCGTGCGGGAGACATCCGCCTGTTGGCAAAGGCTTTCGTGAAGAACTTCTCCGCGCAACTGGCCCGTTCGATAACCGAGATTACTCCCGAATTTCTCACTACGCTTGAACTGCAACCGTGGAAGGGGAACATCCGTGAACTCCGCAATGTGATAGAGCGCAGCCTCATCGTCTGCGAAGGGGAGCGGCTGACTATTACCGATCTTCCGCTCGACATTCAGAATGCCCATTACGAACAGTCGGACGAGGAGACTCCCGGCAGCTTCGAACTTTCGGCCATGGAGAGGCGGCACATCGCCCGGGTGCTGGAATACACGAAAGGCAACAAGACGGAAGCGGCTCGGCTACTGAAAATCGGGTTGACGACGCTGTACAGGAAGATAGAGGAATATAAGATTTGAGGTGCATTTCGGGGCGTGTAGCGACGGGCTTTTCGGAAAACATTGCTATCTTTGTGTTGTTCAAAGAGAAAGGAGAACTTGATTATGATGACATTAACTCAAAAGAAACAAGAATTTGCCGTATTCTGCATTGAGAGCGTAGCTGCCCGTATGGGAGTTACAGGAGCCGAAATCTATGCCGAACTTTACCGTTTGGGCGCTGTCGAGCCTTTGCTTTTCGATTCTTATGAGGTTTTGCATACTCAGAGTAAAGAACGGATTGTAGACGAAGTGATGCAAGTGATGAGGGAGTGGAAGGAGCGTGAACAGCATGGAAGGAGCTAATGAGATTATTCTTGAGTTGCAGAGGAAACAGTAGAAGTTTATCATTCTTTGTTTGCTATCTTTGTGTTGTTTAACTGAAAGAGATAAGAGACTATAATATAAACGAATAGGAGGATGGTTGAAGAATTTCTATGCTGCGTTCCGGCGGATTACAAATTCGCTTGAACGCATTATATACATATCATTCAATATGACTTGATCTTAGTCTGATTTGAGTATCTATGAAGTATAGTTTATTATCTATCCCATAGAGAACATTATTAGGAACAGCATCAAAAACTTCATATTCTTCATTATGGTATTCATCTTCATAGTCCATTTCAAAGCCTAATGCTTCCATATAATCTGCTATTTCTTCTTCCGTAGCTTCTCGTTTTGCCCTGACATAAGGTTGAACTAATACAGCACAAAACTCATGTATGCTATTATAGGCAAAACCTACTAAAGTATAAGCTACATTATAGAAGAAATGGTTATGTGCTTTTATTCGGATGAAAAAGTTAGTAAGGTCATCACCTGCATACTCAAAGTTATTCAGCTTGAATACAATATCTTCATTACCGGTGAATACTTCATTTTCCCCACCTTTATTGAGGTAAGATAAAGAAAGAGTGTTAAAGTCGATCCATAAGTCATTAAGGGTGGCAAACTCTTTTAGCTTTTCAATTTGCCCTCTCTTATAGCCCTCTGCCGGTTCAGCATTTCCTGTTGCTTCTTTTTCTCTTCTAACGAGATAGGCTGCTTCTGCCAAGAGGTAATCGACTCCAAGGTGCTCTCTATCCATTGCTTATGAAATTCATTAATATAGGTTCTTTCCATGCTTTAACACGTTTTTATGTGGCTGATGCAAATGTAGTAAATCTATCGGAGAAACCATAGGAAAGCATCGACTAAAAACAAATAATCTGTATGGTGGCATCAGTGGTTTCCGGGAGATTAAAAAAGAAGAATTGAGATGTTACACACGGAAACTGTCGCGGGAACAACTCTTGAACTCCTGAAAAAACTGGAAGCTGAAAAGCGGATGTCAGTCTGCCCCGGCGGATTATTTAAGGGATTTGCATCATATCAAAATACATGGTGCGTGTATGCTCATTTTCTTCGTCTGCAATTAACATCTTGAAGTCATTTCTTTTATAAAACGGAATAGCTTCAAGATAGGCGTCTACTGTTAGAAAACGAAAGGCTGAATAGCCGTTCTGTCCCAAAAGGACATCTTTCAGATAGGACATTAGTTCGCTTCCTATGCCCTGCCCTTTGTAATATTGGGAAACGGCAAACCGGCCAAGCCACAACTCTACTCTCTTCTTCCAGAATAAACGTATTTGCAATTTTCTGTTTCAAATAGAATTTCGCATCATCTAAAAGAAAACCATTCAATTCGGTATCACCGCAATCGAATGGTTTCATCTTATAATCCGCCGTCAATCTTATCAGTTCCATAACAAAAATCAGATTTTTATAATCACCTTGCGGTGGAATGCTTCACTTTCTTTACGAATCTGCTCTTGACGTTCTTTGCTCAACGGTTTTACTTCACGCATCGCTTTTTCAAAACGGGCAGCATCTTCTCCCTTTAGTATCGGGGTTTCCTTGATAGGTCTTGCCATACAGCTTTCCTCCTTTCTATTAAATTACAATGCAAAGATAATTGCTTTTTCCTTCATCTCCAACTCAATCTTTCAGAGAGTTAGCTATGGTTGGGATATTTTAATCCCCTCCCCGCAGCCCTAACCCACTGCCCGGAGGGGATTTCCTTGTCCCGGTATATCCTTTGGTTCTATCCCAGCGGATTTTCTTCCAGTCCACCTTCACCGGAACCGCCGGAACCGCCGGAACCGCCGGAGCCGCCTCCGCCTTGTGCCTCTTTGAAGGCGCGGGTGGTGGCATAGATGAAGCCGTTGTCCACCACGCCGGCGTTTTCGAAGGAGAGGCCGTCTTTGATGGCGGACATCAGTTCTTTGGAGGGGGTGAAGATGACTTTTACGTTGCGTATCATGGTGGCGGCGTTGAAGGCATCGATGTTGTCGACGCCTGAGCTGCCGAAGCTGAGGCGCAGGATGCCCAGCTTGCCCAGTTGCACGCTGTTGCCCAACTGCAATTGCAGGGGGATGGCGTCGCACACCAGGTTGAAGCCCGATTCCAGTTCGGTGGGGGCGGTAGTGGTGTTTCGGGTCACTACGCGGCACACGGTGCCGGTGTTCAGGCGGTTTTCTACTATGGGCGAGGCGTACCACTTGCCTGGGTCGTCCTTCTTCTGAAGGTTCTTACGTTTTACAAATCTGATTTTTGGCATATATTCCAAATCGTTTTTTAGTGTGAAAGCCGGACGCGCTGATTCTCTTTGCCGCTTGCCCGCACGCCTCCGGGGATTGATGACGGGAGGCGGGGCGGGAGGCCCGAACGCGCGACTCCCGGGGGAGGCTACGCAGGGGGCGAGGCGGAGCGACTTGAGGCTGTTGCGATGCGGCGGAAAAACACTTGCACGGGTGCTCGAAAATGCTTGCGCTTCCATTTAGAAATGCTTGCGCTTCCATTTTCAACTCCTTGCGCTTCCATTTTTTGCTCCTTGCGCAAGCGTTTTTCCGGCGGCTTCACGGGTTAATAAGAAGCCCTGCCTCTCAGGGAAAAACATGGGGATTGGCAATGCGCTCGATATCCGATGGGCGGATTACAAATCCTGATACTTAGAGGCAAACGGATTACAAATCCGCTTGAACGGCTTATAAATCCGCTTGAACGGCGGGAGGCAGGGCGGGTTCGTATATCTTCTTTTTTGTTAGGGCGGAGTGATGGGCGGCAGACGCTTGATGCGGATTTTGCCGCTGGTGGGGTTGTAGTCCCATACGTCGGTTGAGCGGAACGTCTGATCCGTCACCTCGATGCCGTAGGCGGGGTAGTGCGTGGGGTCGTAGGTGGTGGTGGAGATGGTTTCGGGCACCGTATATCGGGTGACTAAATCGTAGATGTTCTTGTCGGTGGCATATTCATCATAGACGAGATTGTCCTGTATGGGGTACAAGTCGCTGTAACCTTGGCCTTTTGGGCAGGTGCCGATGCAGAAGTAGTCATTTGACGTTTGATTACTACCGTATCCTATGATGGCTCCTATTATGCTTAGCCCTTGCACTTCCATTGTTGTTACCCGGGCATAAGAGGAGATAACATTACCTGCGTTGGTTCCTACTAAGCCACCGGTATAATTAACAAGACCAGGCATATCGTTCGTGCCTTTAATCTCTTCCGTATTGGCTGCACAGTAGATGACACGGGAGATCAATTGGTAGTAACTGTCTAAATATCCGATTATTCCTCCGGCATCAACTTTTCCGCTCCCTTTGGCAGAAACCAGGCTGCCTGAAGCTTCACAGGCAAAGATGGTGGTTTGTTCATCGCTACGTCCGACTATTCCTCCGACACTGGAGGTAGTACCGGCATCACCGGTCACTTTTACATCTGTCCGGCAATGGCTGATAACAGCTTTCATTAGGTAGGGGGTACTCCACCCTGTTATTCCCCCGGCGTAGATCTGTCCGGCACTTGCTACACTTATCTCCCCTTGGGCGGTGCAGAAAGAGATGACTGATCCACTGGTCATTCCTGCAAGGGCACCGGAGAAACAGCTATTTTGTGTATTTATCGTTATCTTCACATTCCGCAGATGGATGCCTGTGAGCACGGCGGATACATAAAAGTAAGAATATGTATAGTTCTTCTTCCTGTTTTGATAGGGTACCTTTTCATTTTGGAAGGGTGGAATGGAGGGGGCTTAGTCGCAATGATACAATCATGCGGTTATAAACCAGCCTGTTAGAACTATTCCCAAGTCTTTGGCACGTATTTGGCAAATGATACGGCAAACGAAATAATAGTATCAATTTAATAAAAGGTAAAAGACATGGGAATAACGATTTCATTTATTTTCTGCCTGTTGAGCGGGTTGCTCGCTTTCGGGCTGTTCTGGAAATGTGTGGATTGGTTTGAAAAGATTTAAGAAGGAGAGAGAATTATGTACACAACATTATTTGTATTAGGTATTGCGGTTTTCGGGTATTTGATGTATGTGCTCGTAAAACCGGAGAAGTTTTAGTCAATTGACAATGGATAATTGACAGTTAAGGTATCATTCTATTAATGAATTAGAGAAATGAACACAGAAATTTTAGGCGTAGTCCTGCAAATAGTCCTGATGGTGGTACTGGCTTACCCGTTGGGAAAATATATTGCAAAGGTCTATAAAGGACAAAAGACATGGTCGGACTTCATGAAGCCGATTGAGAGACTTATTTTTAAAGTGTGTGGCATCAACCCCGCCGAGGAAATGAACTGGAAACAGTTCCTGAAAGCATTGTTGATACTAAACGCTTTCTGGTTTGTGTGGGGCATGGTGCTGCTGGTTACTCAACACTGGCTGCCTTTGAATCCCGACGGTAACGGGCCGCAGACACCGGATCAGGCATTCAACACCTGCATCAGTTTTATGGTGAACTGTAACTTGCAGCACTATTCCGGTGAAAGTGGATTGACTTATTTTACGCAGTTGTTTGTCATCATGCTGTTCCAGTTTATTACGGCGGCAACGGGCATGGCGGCTATGGCGGGTATCATGAAGTCCATCTCCGCAAAGACAACGAAGACAATAGGTAACTTCTGGAACTTCCTTGTATTGAGTAGTACACGTATCCTGTTACCGCTTTCGCTGATTGTGGGTTTCATCCTTATTATAGAAGGTACTCCGATGGGCTTTGACGGAAAGATGGAGGTGACCACGCTCGAAGGACAAGAACAACTGGTATCGCAGGGACCTACGGCAGCCATTGTGCCTATTAAACAACTGGGTACCAATGGTGGCGGTTATTTCGGTGTAAACTCTTCGCATCCGTTGGAGAATCCTACGTATCTGTCCAATATGGTAGAATGTTGGTCTATCCTTATCATCCCGATGGCAATGGTTTTCGCACTCGGTTTCTATTCCAATCGTAAGAAACTGGCTTATAGTATATTCGGTGTGATGCTCTTTGCCTATCTGGCGGGTGTCGGTATCAATGTCTATCAGGAGATGAACGGTAACCCGCGTATTGACGAACTGGGTATTGCGCAGGATGGCGGAGCGATGGAGGGAAAAGAGGTGCGGCTTGGTGCTGCTGCAACAGCCTTGTGGAGTATTACGACTACCGTCACTTCCAACGGTTCGGTGAATGGTATGCACGACTCTACGATGCCGCTCAGCGGACTGATGGAGATGCTGAATATGCAGATTAATACCTGGTTCGGTGGTGTCGGGGTAGGTTGGATGAACTACTATACATTTATAATTATAGCCGTGTTTATCAGCGGACTGATGGTGGGGCGTACACCGGAGTTCCTCGGTAAGAAGGTGGAAGCACGCGAAATGAAGATTGCGACTGTTGTGGCGTTGCTTCATCCGTTTGTGATTCTGGTAGGAACGGCTCTGTCCACGTATCTGTTTGCCCATCATCCCGACTTCGTGGCGAGTGAGGGCGGATGGCTGAATAATCCGGGTTTCCACGGGCTGAGCGAGCAATTGTATGAGTTTACTTCGTGTGCAGCTAATAATGGGTCCGGTTTCGAGGGACTGGGAGATAATACTTATTTCTGGAACTACGCTTGCGGTTGGGTGCTTATTCTGAGCCGTTTTATCCCGATTGTAGGGCAAGTGGCCATTGCGGGACTGCTGGCGCAGAAGAAGTTCATCCCGGAAAGTGCCGGTACACTGAAGACAGATACGGTTACATTTGCTGTGATGACTTTTGCGGTTATCTTCATTGTAGCTGCCCTGTCATTCTTCCCGGTGCATGCGTTGAGTACGATTGCTGAACATTTTAGTTTGTAAGTAGTAGAAAAAGAAAGATATGAAAGATAAGAAATCAGCTTCTTTGTTTCAAAAGGAGCAAGTTATGGAAAGCTTGAAGCAATCATTCGTGAAGTTGGATCCACGGGTGATGATTAAGAATCCGATTATGTTTACGGTGGAGCTTGTGACGCTGGTGATGCTGGTAGTCTGCATCCTCTCGCTGGGGACTACGGAATATGGAACATTCGGGTACAACTTCCTGGTGTTCGTCGTTCTCTTTGTTACTCTGCTGTTCGCCAACTTCGCTGAGGCCATTGCCGAGGCTCGTGGTAAGGCCCAGGCCGACAGCCTGCGCAAGACGCGTGAGGAGACTCCCGCTAAAATCCTGATTGATGGCAAAGTCTGCAATATCAGTAGCGCACGCCTGAAGAAAGGTGATTACTTTATTTGCGAAGCCGGTGATACGATTCCGGCTGACGGTGAGATTGTAGAAGGATTGGCTTCCATTGATGAAAGTGCCATCACAGGCGAATCTGCCCCGGTAATCCGTGAGGCGGGTGGAGATAAAAGTTCTGTAACCGGTGGTACGAAGGTGCTTTCTGATAAGATAAAGGTATTGGTAACCCAACAACAGGGTGAGAGCTTCCTCGACAAGATGATTGCCCTGGTGGAAGGCGCTACCCGGAAAAAAACACCGAATGAAATAGCGTTGACTATCCTGCTGGCAGGTTTCACACTGGTATTCGTGATTGTTTGCGTCACGCTGATTCCGATGGCGGACTATACGAATATAGATCATCCGGGAACGTACATCTCGATTGCAGCTATTCTCTCCCTGTTTGTCTGCCTGATACCGACCACAATCGGTGGTCTGCTTTCCGCTATCGGCATTGCAGGTATGGACCGTGCGCTTCGTGCCAATGTGATAACGAAATCGGGTAAGGCGGTGGAAACGGCCGGTGATATTGATACGTTGCTGCTGGATAAGACGGGAACTATTACAATCGGTAACCGTAAAGCTACGAAGTTCTATGCAGCTCCCGGTGTGGACGAACGTGATTTTATTGAGGCTTGCCTGCTGTCCTCCATCTCCGATGAAACACCGGAAGGTAAATCAATTATAGAACTGGGACGGGAAACAGGTCGCCGTATGCGTGACCTGAATACTACGGGTGCCCGGATGATTAAGTTCACTGCCGAAACGAAGTGTTCAGGTGTGGATTTACAAAATGGTACTCAGATACGTAAAGGTGCTTTCGATGCTATCCGTAAGATTGTGGAGAGTGCCGGAAACAGTTTCCCGAAAGAGGTGGAAGATGTGATTGCTGCAATTTCAAGTAACGGCGGTACACCGTTGGTAGTGTGTGTCAACCGGCAGGTGGCTGGCGTTATTGAGTTGCAGGATATCATCAAACCGGGTATTCAGGAACGTTTCGAACGCCTTCGCAAGATGGGAGTGAAGACGGTAATGGTGACCGGAGATAATCCGTTGACGGCAAAGTATATCGCAGAAAAGGCCGGTGTGGATGATTTTATAGCTGAAGCCCGGCCGGAAGACAAGATGGAATATATCAAGAAAGAGCAACAATCCGGTAAGCTGGTGGCAATGATGGGAGACGGTACCAATGATGCTCCGGCATTGGCACAGGCAAATGTGGGCGTTGCTATGAATAGCGGTACGCAGGCTGCAAAGGAAGCCGGCAATATGGTGGACTTGGACAATGATCCTACGAAGCTGATTGAAATTGTGGAAATCGGTAAACAGTTGTTGATGACGCGCGGTACATTGACCACGTTCTCTATAGCAAATGACGTGGCTAAATACTTTGCGATTATTCCCGCTTTGTTTATGGTAGCCATCCCTCAGTTAGCACCGCTGAACGTCATGGGGCTGCATAGTCCTGAGTCAGCCATCCTTTCAGCTATAATCTTTAACGCTATCATTATTCCTATATTGATTCCGTTGGCACTGAAAGGAGTACAGTATAAACCGATTGGTGCCAGTGCATTGCTTCGCCGCAACTTGCTGATTTATGGCTTAGGCGGTGTCATTGCACCCTTTATCGGAATTAAATTAATAGATATGGTGGTCAGTTTATTCTTTTAATAAATAACAAGATAATGAAAACTTTATTGAAATCCCTCAAAATAACACTTGCTTTTTGCGTGTTCTTCTCTGTATTCTATATTCTTATCCTGTGGATATTTGCTCAGGTGGCAGGTCCAAATAAGGGTAATGCGGAAGTAGCGACTCTGGATGGTAAGGTGGTCGGTGCCGCTAATGTAGGACAGATGTTTACAAAAGACATCTACTTCTGGGGACGTCCTTCCCATGCCGGTGACGGTTACGATGCTGCCAGTTCTTCCGGTAGCAACAAAGGCCCTACCAACGAAGAATATCTTTCGGAAGTAGAAGCCCGTATCGATACTTTCCTGGTGCACCATCCCTATCTGCAACGCAAGGACGTTCCGGCTGAAATGGTGACAGCCAGTGCTTCGGGGCTTGATCCGGATATCACTCCCGCCAGTGCTTATGTACAGGTGAAACGCGTAGCCCAGGCACGTGGCATGGATGAGGCACAAGTAAAGACTCTCGTAGACAATGCAGTACAGAAACCGCTTCTCGGCCTTTTCGGTACGGAGAAAGTGAATGTGCTGAAACTGAACATTGCACTCGAAGAGGCAAATAAGTAGTTAAGCTACAAGCTACAGGTTACAAGTTGCTGCGCTATACTTGTGGGCGAATAATTATTCGCCCGGCTATCATGCCGAAAGGTACTCGTCACTCGTAGCTTGTAGCTCGTATCTTGTATCTCACAGAGAGGCGGACAGGCTCCGTTCATATTTTGCCATGGTGATGTCTAAAAACAGGGTGAACGGAGACACGCCTCTCTCTTTTTAAGAGATTGTATTTTAAAGATTGAATGAATTATGAAACAAGTAAAAAGAAAGTTTTTAGTAGCGGCAGCCATTGTTGCTGCATGTTTTTTCGGGACAAACGATGTGAAGGCACAGGAATTTACCGTGCAGGGTGATTTAGTAAGCTCTTACGTCTGGCGCGGCGTATATCAGACGGGAGCCAGCTTCCAACCTACACTGGGTTTCGGCATCAGCGGCTTTTCTCTGACTGCGTGGGGTTCCACGGACTTCGACGGTTATAAATCTACCAAAGGCCAGGCAAACAAGGAGATAGACCTGACGGCAGCTTACGCATTCGGCGAGTCCGGTCTGTCACTGTCTGTGGCGAGCCTTTGGTGGGCGGGACAGGGTGCCCGTCAGTATTTCAACTTCAAAAGTCATGAGACGGCACATTTCTTTGAAGCTGGTCTGGCCTATACGTTGCCTTGCGAGAAGTTTCCCCTGTCCATAGCTTGGTACACCATGTTTGCCGGTGCCGATAAGAATGAGGAAGGCGCGCAAAACTATTCTTCCTATTGTGAACTGAACTATCCGTTCAGCGTGAAGTCGGTAGATTTGAATGCAACCGTAGGATTCGTTCCTTATGAAACTTATACGGTAGGATATGGAAACTCCGGTTTTGCCTTTACCAATGTAGCATTGAAAGCTACTACGGCTATCAGGATAACAGACTCATTTTCATTGCCTATATTTGCACAGGCTATCTGGAATCCTTGTTTGGAAGATACCCATTTAGTCTTTGGTATAACCTTAAAGCCTTAATGTAAGTGACAGAGGTATCTTGTCTCTATGACTTAGCATAGAATCATTGGCATTGATTGTGGGAATCATTGGCATTGATTCTACCCATCATCCGTATTGATGGTACTCATCATCCGTATTGATGATACCCATCATCCGTATTGATGATATGCCAACTCACTTACTAATCCTGGCTAACCCATAATGATAACTACTTAAAGGTATGGACAGAGAACAAAACGTGCAACACTTCCTCGACCTGATAAAGAAATCCCGTCGTGGCAAGTTCAAGATTTACATCGGCATGATAGCCGGTGTGGGCAAGTCTTACCGGATGCTCCAGGAAGCCCACGACTTGCTGGACAACGGCGTAGACGTGCAAATCGGCTACATCGAAACCCACGGACGTGCCGGGACGGAAGCTCTCCTTGCAGGCCTGCCCGTCATCCCCCGCCGCCGGATATTCTACAAAGGCAAGGAACTGGAAGAAATGGATTTGGAGGGTATCATCCGCATCCATCCCGAAATAGTCATCGTGGACGAACTGGCGCATACCAACGTAGAAGGCAGTCGTAACGAAAAGCGTTGGCAGGACGTGATGGACCTTTTGGACGAAGGCATCAACGTGATTTCCGCCGTCAACATCCAGCACATCGAGAGCGTGAACGAAGAAGTGCAAGGCATCTCCGGCATCGAAGTCAAAGAGCGCATCCCCGACAGTGTCCTTCAGGAAGCGGACGAGGTGGTGAACATCGACCTGACTGCAGAAGAACTGATAACCCGTCTGAAAGCCGGCAAGATTTATCGCCCGGAGAAGGTGCAGACGGCACTGACCAACTTCTTCCGGACCGAGAACATCCTCCAACTCCGTGAACTGGCCTTGAAGGAAGTAGCCCTGCGAGTGGAGAAGAAGGTGGAGAACGAAGTCGTCATTTCGAGCGTAGGCGTCCGGCACGAGAAGTTTCTGGCATGCATCAGCAGTCATGAGAAGACGCCACGGCGCATCATCCGTAAGGCGGCACGGCTGGCTACCCGCTACAATACTTCTTTCATTGCCCTGTATGTGCAGACGCCCCGCGAGAGTGCCGACCGCATCGACCTGGCAAGCCAGCGTTATCTGCTGAACCACTTCAAACTGGTCACTGAGTTGGATGGTGAAGTCCTCCAGGTACAGTCCCGGGACGTGCTGGATGCCGTGGTACGGGCCTGTAAAGAGCGGCAAATTACGACGGTTTGCATGGGAAGTCCTGCTTTCCGCTTTCCGCAATCCTTGTTCATGGTGTTGAAATACAGAAAATTTGTGAGCGAATTGGCGCAAGCAAACATAGATTTGATTATACTTGCATAAAATTTAATTCATCAGTGCATTATGAATATTCGTACTAAATTAATACTCAGTGTAGGCATTCTGGCCGGTATGATCATTCTGCTGGTTGCTCTCTCCGTAGTGAATCTTCAGATACTGACAGCCACCGAACCGGACAGTCCTGCCGCCATGCCCGGACTGGAACGTGCTTTGCTGTGGATTTCCGTTACAGGTGCTATTTGCATTCTTGCCAGTATCGTGTTGCTGGTCTGGCTTCCCCGTTCCATCAACAAGCCTATCCAGGAACTGACGCGTGGCATCCTTGAAATCGCCAATCATAACTATGAGAAACGTTTGGATATGAGCGGACACGAGGAATTCCGCCAGGTGGCCGATAGCTTCAACAGTATGGCCGAGCGCCTGACTGAATATCGTACCAGTACGCTGAACGATATTCTTTCTGCCAAGAAGTTTCTTGAAGCCGTTGTGAACAGTATCCATGAACCTATTATCGGTCTGAATTGTGAGCATGAAATACTCTTTATCAATAAAGAAGCACTTACCGTATTGAATCTGAAACGTGAAGATGTAATCCGCCACTCTGCCGAGGAACTGTCCTTAAAGAATGATCTCCTTCGTCGTCTGGTTCGGGAACTGATTACTCCGGGTGAGAAGAAAGAACCCTTGAAAATCTATGCGGATAATAAGGAAAGCTATTTTCAGGCTTCTTACATCACCATTATGAATACGGATGCCGATACGGATGAACCGCAGAATCTGGGTGATGTGATCCTGCTGAAGAATATCACCGAATTTAAAGAGTTGGATTCTGCCAAAACAACCTTTATCTCCACCATCTCCCATGAACTGAAAACGCCTATCTCAGCTATTCTTATGAGTTTGCAGTTGTTGGAAGACAAGCGGGTAGGAGCTTTGAACGATGAGCAGGAACAATTATCGAAAAGCATTAAAGAGAATGCCGACCGCCTGCTGGGTATCACCGGTGAACTCCTGAACATGACACAAGTAGAAGCCGGCAAGCTCCAGATGATGCCGAAGATAACCAAGCCTATCGAACTTATAGAATATGCCATTAAAGCCAATCAGGTTCAGGCGGATAAGTTCGGTATCCAGATAGAAGTGGAGTATCCGGAGGAAAAAATGCCGAAACTGTTTGTGGATAGTGAGAAGATAGCCTGGGTATTGACGAACCTTCTGAGCAATGCAGTCCGTTATTCAAAAGAAAACGGACGTGTCGTTATTGGTGCCAAGCGTGAGGGAGACTTTGTTGAACTGTATGTGCAGGATTTCGGTAAAGGTATCGATCCCCGTTATCATCAGAGTATCTTCGACCGTTATTTCCGTGTGCCCGGCACAAAGGTGCAAGGCAGTGGACTGGGACTTTCCATTTCAAAAGACTTTGTGGAGGCACATGGGGGAACATTGACGGTGGAAAGCGAATTGGGGAAAGGAAGTAAGTTCATTATGCGACTGAAAGCATAAACGAATAAGCCCCTACAACTATCATGAGAGCATTTCATGATTGTTTGTAGGGGCTATCTTATTTACTTTGTACCTATGTTATACAGCCAGATTCCATACGTGAAAGCGTTAGCGTATTTCTGTGGCTTTACTCCATCCGGGCGGAACCATTGGCCTATGTTTGCGAACGGAGTGAGAATCACATCTACCTCACTGCCTTTATATAAGGCTTTCGTTTGATAAACCGGCCCTAACATATTGTTATCAGGCTTATTGATCAGTGTAGGTTTCATCGTTGTATTCATCCGTATATCCTGATCCATATTCACATCATCGTTGCAAAGCTGCTTATTCCATATCATATCCAGCGAGTAAACAATCGGACCGCGTACAAAGGCATGAGGAATTCTATCAGTCGGTTCTTCCTTATACATGATTTCCCCACCTGCTAGTTTATAGGAAACATATTTGCTATGATGACTACGTGATACCCATTTCTCTTCCATAGGGAAAGTGATGCTTACTTTATCCCCTTTTGTCCACTTGCGCGGTAATTTCAGGTAAGTACCGGGCTTTACATCTGCGATGTTTTCGCCGTTCACCTTTATTTCCGGATGTTCACACCAGGAAGGGATACGTAGGTTTAATGTTTTGTTTCTTGCTTTCTCTGAAACAATGGTCAGCTGCATATTTTCGGATTCCGGATAGTTTCCGGTGATTTCAAATGCGAAATCCTTTCCGGTATATTGCGAGGGCATGTATTGATTGATATAAAACTCTTTTTCTCTTTCTGCGTAAATGAAGGTGGGCAACATCGAGATAATCCGGTGTCCGCTTGCTGTGCAGCAATCCGGTCCGTGGAAATAACCGTCAGGCTTACTTCCATTCGGAGCCGTATGATACCGGCAAACTCCGCTTTCACAATCCTGGGCGGCAAATACGTGGTTAATCATCAGGCGTTCCATGGCATCCGCATATTTGGATTCTCCGGTTAATTCCAACAACTGTTGTGTGAGTTGCATCCATGACATTGTGGCGCAGGTTTCCACGATATTACCTGAAAGTGGTTTCACATAGTCGTGTTCGTAATGTTCGGCAACACTCACACCACCGGTGATGTACATCTGGCGTTCATGAATGTCGTCCCATGCTCCGGATACTTTACGCAGCAACGTTTTATCGCCGGTGATACGGTAGAGTCGCAGGAAGCCCATAAAGTTCATGTGGAAAGTATGCGAATGTACATAAGGTTGAAGTTTATCCACCCCTAAAGTACCGTCCGCAACGGAATCTAAGCGGGAGAATGCATCCCATCCGCTCCATTTGTCGATGTTGCTGACTACCCATTGGCTCCATTCCAGATACTTCTTCTTTCCAGTCAGTTCATATAGTCTTGTTATGGGGTCACAAAGCAAGGTACCTTCCCAAGAATAGTGTACACTATGCCCTGCAAAGTCTGAGTGTCCGTCCAGATGTTTTTGTTTGTTTTCAGGTGCTCTCAGATCAGAGGGCCAGAATTCCAGTTTACCCGGTCCGAAATATTGCAAGAAATAGTCTGCCAATTTCTCTGCGGCAGTTAGTGCTTTTTTATCTCCTGTTTCTTCATATACTGTGATAAAGGCATGGAAAACAAAATATAATTCGTAAGCGTCCATTCCCCTGACTGGTCTTTCGGGAGACCGGAAACTCTTGGCTGTGGCTCCTACGTAACCGTTTGCTTCCTGTGAGTCAATGATGCGATTCAGTACGCTTTCGGCTTTAATTAGTAATTCCTTGTCATCACCCTGAACTGCCGACAGATAAGCTGATTCTATCCATTTCCCATGCTGTTCTGCCTGTGTCCAGTCCCAAGCCGAATGTTGCCTGTTTACAACAAAGTCCACATACTTATCTATTGGAAATTGTTTCAGGTAGGCATTCCGGTTAACTTCCATACGATGTCCGAAGAATCCGGTTATATTTCTTACAGAAGAAACAGGTACCGGCTTTTCCAGTAATCCTACTTTATCGTGATTCTGAGCATTAAGCTTCGTCATCAAACTGGCAAATACTAAAATTGCAATAATCTTTGTTTTCATACTTTGATATGTTAATAATGAATTGTTTTTAAGTCCCGGTACATCTCTTTATCATTGCTCTTGTCATATAATGAACTAGATCTTTTAATTTGCGTAGGCAGGATTCTGCGTTAATTTCGGATTAGCGTCCACGGCTCTTTGAGGAATTGGGAATACAATGCGATGGTCTCCTTGCGGTTTATGCGACAACCAGCTTTTCTTGCAGAATATGCCAAAGCGTATCATATCTCTCCGGGTATATCCTTCCCATACGAACTCCCAACATCTTTCATCAAATAGTCGCCCGAATTCTATCGGGTCTTGGTTACCGCGATCTGTAATCTGATAATTTTCAACTACTCCCCATTGGTAACTGGAATTCTCTTTCAATTCATCATCCGTAACGGTTGCCTTGGATGGATCTGCTTTAAAAGCTCGTTTTCTGACTTCAGTTACTAACTCACCTGCTCCGGACTGGTTGGTTCTTAATAAGCATTCGGCTTTCATTAATAATACTTCCGAATAACGTAAAAGTGGAATATCTGTGCTACAACTCCATTCTGAACCGGCAGGAACTTCTTGTTTATTATACCTGTATCCTTCCATTTCGTTTGTATAATTCCCGTCGGGAAGTTCTTTGGAGAATATTAATAGTTCTCCTTTCTTGTCGTAAGCACCATATAATGGATTTCCTTCTGCATCAAACTGTTGCCCCATTAACCAGGAGTCCTCAAGTCTGGAGTCGCCGTCTTGGTAGGTATCAATGAATTGGGTTGTACCTTTCGGCCCGCCGGCTGCATTGGGCACTGCATTCAACAGGAATTTCTTTTGTAGTTCACTATGCCATGAATTCATGAAAAGATAGTTTCCTACTACTCCCCGATTGTAGTCGTAGGGGATTGTAAACAACACTTCCTTTGAAGATTCCACCCCCTGAGCTCTGAAGGAGTCTTTAAATTCAGGTGACAGATTGCATTTTCCGCTATTAATGATATCGTTGCATTGTGACAGGCATTCATTCCAGTGGGCGGTACCAGTATAGACTTCGGCATTCAGGTATACATTGGCTAATATAGCTTTCCCTGCCCATTTGTTGATGCGTCCATACATGCTGCCTCCTTGTTCTTCGTTCAGGGCGGGTATCACTTCATTCAATTCCCTTACAACGAAATCGTAGACATCCGTTCTTGATGTTTTTTCCGGAAGATCCTGAGACATGGTCGTAACCAATGGGATATCACCGAAATTATCAAAGAGAATCCAATAATAATAAGCTCTCAATGCTCTTAATTCTGCCAGTCCGGACTGTCTTTCTGCATCTGACGGAGCAGGAATCAATCCCCGTTCAATTTTATCAATGGCACTATTACACAAGATTACACCTGTATAATAGTTGTTCCACAAATCTAAAATCTGTCCCAGTTCAGAATTCCAGTTATGGAATTGCAGACGTTTATAAATACCTCCGTCATCCCAACCGCTTGCATTGGCAGGTATTGATATACAACATCCCGTTAATTCCTGGGTCTGCCAATATGTGCCTACATAACCATAATTCAATGCGGCATAAGCTCCTGCTATATTAGGACCGAAATCATTGACAGTATAGTTGTATGTTTCTTCCGTAACAGATGAAAATACTTTTTCGTCCAGATTGGTACAGCTTGCAATACCTATTGTCAATAAGAATAAAGATATATATTCAGTGAAAGTTCTTTTTTTCATAATAGTTCATTTTAATAAATTTAGAAACTCAGGTTTACTCCTAAAGAGAATGTACGGGCAGAAGGGTATCTGTACCTGTCGTCTATACCGGGAGTCTGACCGGTAATGCCGACTTCCGGGTCAACTCCACTATAACCGGTTATGGTGGCAAGATTTGATATACTACCGTAAATCCTAAAGTTTTTTACCCATTTGTTTTTTCCAATCTTTGGAGTATATCCTATTGTGATATTGTCAATTTTCCAATAATCACCATCCTGAACGAAGTAGCTTACATATTGTAAGGACTGGTCGTAAGCCAATGGACGCTTACCATATACATTATCAAAGGCCTTTTCCATCACATTATCCCCTCCCAATAATGAAACCGGAGCTGCATAATGCATCTCTGCCATATTTAATATCTGAAAACCAAAGGCTCCCCGCATAGTGACAGACAGGTCAACTTGCTTGTATCTGATTGTATTATTCCAGTTCAGGTAAAACTTAGGAAGACCGTTACCTAGAACTTTCTTGTCGGATTCCTGTTGCTCTGAAATCGGTTTGGGTTTGCCATCTGCACCTTCTATGATCCAGTGACCGTCTTCGTCTATATCAATACTTTTGTAGCCGTAGAAATTACCAATCGGTTCTCCTTCCTCTATCCTATGGGTTGGTTGCTGAATAGGGGCAAGTGTGTTTCCTACATTCTGGTAAGAGTCAGAGAAATACTTGTCACTGGACAAGGATAGGAGCTTATTTTTATTCGTTGAGAAGTTGATACCTGAATCCCATGTGAAATTCTTATTCTGGACGGGAACCACATTCAATGATACTTCAAGACCGGTATTTCGTATCGAACCGGCATTTGCTGTAATCCATGCACTATAATAAGGCGGTACAGGAACCTGATAGCTTCCTATAAGGTCTTTCGTCTCCCGATTATAGAAATCAATGCTTCCGGATATTCTGTCATTAAGGAAGCCGAAGTCAAGACCGATATTCAATTCTTCTTTTTTCTCCCATCGTAAATCGGGGTTGGGGTTTCCGCCTGGCCGTAGAAGATTAGTCCATTGTCCGTTGTAGTAACCATAACCTCCCAAATTTAGTGAATTTAAAGAGATATAGGCTGAACCTGGTTCTGTTCCTGTTATGCCAAAACCGGCTCTTAACTTGAGTGTACTAATTGCTTGGATATTATTAAGGAATTGTTCTCCCTTTATGTTCCATGCTAAAGACATTGCCGGGAAATTACCCCATTTGTGGTCTTTACCGAATTTAGAAGAGCCTTCGTGCCTCATGCTGGCAGAAATGAAATATTTGCCTTTATAGTTGTAGTTTACCCTTGCGAAGAAGCCTATGAGTTTATTCTCACCTTGATAGGACGATTGGTTGGCTTTTCCTTCTTTCAGCGCATTGCCTAAACCTATATTGTTATACGAATAGTCGTCGGACGGAAAGTCATAGTTATCCATAGAAGCGGATTGATAATTCCATTTGTTCCAGCTATATCCAGCTAATGCATTCAGGTTGTGTGAATTGTTGAATTGCTTGTTATATTGGGCAGTCAACTCCATCATGGTATTTTCATTGCGGGCTGTTGAACGTGAAGCATACCCGTTCTTTTTACTGATTGTGGTTGATTTATGCTTTTTAGTCTCATAATACCCGGAAAAGTTGTTGTATGTCTCATTCGAGATGAGGAATTTAATATCCAGACCCTCAACGGGAATAAGGGTTATAGCTGAATAGGCTCTTAAGTTCGTTGATTTATTCTCTCCTTTTGTTTCGTTCAGAAGGGCAACCGGATTAAAAATCATATCACGTGCTATTTCGGTCCAATTACCATTTTCATCTTTTATAGGACTTGTCGGATTAAAAATCAATGCACTCTGATATACATCATTACTGTATCCGATGTCGTACTTCCTTTGATAGCCATTCAGATTTGCCTCTATTTTAAGTTTGTTGTCGAACATACGGTGGACAACGTTAATGCGAGGATAAATCATATCTACTTTTGAGCGTTTTACAATTCCCTCATTCGAGGTATAATCGAAACTGGCTATGTAGCTGGTATTTGCTGATCCGCCCTTAAGGTTGATACTGTATGTTTGATTGAATGGAGTTTGTAGTATTTCGTCCATCCAATCTACTCTGGCTCCGTTATCCATAGCTCCGGGGATTCCTTGCTGGACTTTATCCAGATATTGGGTAGCATTCATCATAGGGAGCTTCTTATTTATCTTCTGAAACGAAATATAGCTGTTTACTTCGATGGATGGCTTCATTTCCGTTTTTCCACTTTTGGTGGTTATCAGTATTACACCGTTGGTGCCTCTGGTTCCATAGATAGCGGCGGCCGAACCATCCTTCAGTACATCAATTTGTGCAATATCATTCGGAGAGACACTGTTGAGATCTCCTTGCACGCCATCGATAATTACCAAGGGGAAAGTCCCCAGATTAAGCGTAGCAACCCCACGTAACGAAACTTGTGAAGTGGACAATGGATTGGCGTCAGGCGAAATAACGGCCAGGCCTGCAACCTTACCTCTGATCAATCCTGCTACATCCGGTTTGGTTGCTTGTACAAATTCGCTGGATTTCACGCTCATCACAGAACTACTCAATTCCTCTTTGCGCTGTGTTCCATAACCGACTACTACTACTTCATCCAGTCGCTTGGTATCTTCTTTTAATACTACGTTGACAGAACCTTGACCATTAGTTTGTACTTCCTCTGTGATGTAACCTATATAAGAGATTACCAATGTGCCTTTAGTAGCATTTTCCAGTGTGAAGTTACCGTTGAGGTCAGTAATAGCTCCTTTGGATGTTCCTTTCATCATTACGGTAGCTCCGATAATGGCTTCTCCGTTTTCATCTACTACCTGCCCTTTTACGATGCCGGACTGCATGACTGCTTGTACTTCATTTGCCGTTGCAAAAACAGCTTGTGGGTAGCCCACATAGAGAGCGGATGCCATCATCACGGAGAGGAGAGTTTTCTTTGATGATCTTTTAAAATGATAGTTCTTCATGAATTTGAGTTTAAAATTAAAGGTTTCTTTTTCTTTCGATAGAGGTGAGCTCATCCATCTTTCGGCAGCAAAGGAAAACAAATAAAGGTAAAGCTGTTAATGCTTATAAATCAAATCATAGGGGGTAATTAGTCAATTTAGCATTGATTAATTACCCCCTATGATTTGAGCAAAATTACCTGAACCAATTGGGTATTTTGCTGCCTGATTAAGATGGATGAACAGTTTCTTCTTTCTTCTCTTTTATCTGTTTCTGATATTCGCCGGGCGACATACCGAACGCTTCTTTAAACGACTGGGTGAAATTCTTATAATCACTGTATCCCAATGCTGTGATAACATCTGCTACGGTTGCCGTTTTATTTTCCAGCATCCGGCAGGCATGTTGCATCTTTATCTCTTTTATAAAATCCAACGGAGTTTTCCCAGTGATTACTTTTATCTTCCGGGAAAGTGTGGAACGGGACATATTCATGGCTTCTGCCAGTGACACCACATTAAATTCCGGTTCATTCAGATGTTCTTCTACCGCTTTGGTCGCCCGATCCAGAAGTAACTTATCTATCTCGGCAAATTCAGAGGTGGAAATGCTGTCTTTGGTATCCAGGTATTGATGCATTTTCACCAACTCGGCACTGTCCGCCCATTTCTCGTCGTTCTTGCGTTTCATCCGTTTCAGATAGGCATAAATGCTATATCCTATGATGCCCATAACCAGCAGGGTATAAAAGAGATAAGCCCACCAGGTTTCGTACCAGGCAGGTAGGCGGTGGATTGTTATCTCCGTCACCTCATTACTCCATAACCCGTTTTTATCGGTAGCTTTCACCTGGAATGTATATTTTCCCTTGTCCAATCTGTTGTAGAAGGCGGAATTCTTCCGGTCGTTCAGGTAGATCCAGTCATTGTCTACACCTACCATCCGGTATGCATAACGTATCTGGTCTAAGTTATGAAAATCTAATGAAGAGAATTCGATTTCCAGATTCTGGTCATTGGGGGACAGGCGGATAGGTGTATTTATAGGATCTTGTTTCAACTGGTCGTCCCAAATGCTCTTTCCCATGATCTTGATGTCACTGATATGGGTGGTAACCTGTTCGGGGATGCTTTCCAGTTGCTGGGTTGGTGAGATGGACACAATGCCTGAGATTCCGCCGAAATAGATTTCCCCTTTCCGGTCGTAGTAGACGGCTTTGGATAGCAGACGGGTAAGGAGGAAATTCTTATCCCTGGTGCTGTAACTCCGGTAAGCGCCATTGCGCGGGTTGAACTCTTTAATCATCTGATTGGTAGTGATCCATACATGATTGTATACGTCTACAGTGATATTATTGATGATATCCCCCTTCATGCCGCAACTGAAACTATAGTCTTTCAGTTTCTCTTTTTGTCTCGGGTCGAACAGTAAGACTTCCCCTTCGGTGGTACCCATCCAGAGGTTTCCGTCACTCGTGGCATCTATGCATACAAAGTCTTTATCGAAAGGATAAGATTCGATACGTTTATCCTGCTCAATCCGGTAGATGCCTTTGTTTCGGATGACAGTCCATATCCGGCTGTCGGCTGTTTGGGTGATGCCGGCAACCGGACCCGATACTTCCGGAATGCTTTCAAGAGTTGCACTCATAATCCGGTATATGAACAACCCTGTCGTAGTACCTATCCATAGATTATTCTGAGGGTCTTCGAATAGTGAGGTAATCAGCCCCGGATTATTTGTGGCGTTGCCAAGTTCTATCCGTACCTCTTCTTTCATTTCCATATTCTGCTGGCTCAGGCCGAAGACGGTGGAGCCATACGAAGTAGCCCATATCCAGTTGTGGTTATATGATCTGGCTATGTTGGTGACATCTCCAAATGGTAAATTCCGGGTTTCTTGACATTGTGAATAGTGTTTGAGTTTCTCTTTCCGGCTGTCATAAATGCATAGGCCGTATCGGTCTTGCGAAAACCAGAAGATACCGTCTTCATCTTTGCACAGTGAGTTTATGGCGGGATTCGCCTTTAACTGGTTTCTTAAATCCGGCAGGGGATACTTCTGGACAATGTAATCGCGGATATCGATAATGAAACTTTCCACATCGAAGGCCGATACCCATAGCTTTCCGTCTTTATCCTTATATATTTCATAAAGTATTTTGTTGCCGGGGGTAAGGAAAGAGGAAGTGTCCACTTGCTCTAAGTGTCCCTCCTTTGTGATGCGGAAAGCAAACAAGTCTTTCCAGGAAGTGACCCATATATAGTGGAATACATCATCCTGCACCATGTGGTAGATAGCGCCCGTAGCATTTCCTGTAATATCTACAGGGAGAGGCTGGGGAATATATTGCGTTTCCGGAGATTTACTGTTCGGGTCGAAGCGTACGATTCCTTTTCCCCAGGTGCCGAGCCAGTAATATCCGTTTGTTTCGTCCCAGATGATCCGTTCAATGTCCATATAATCCTTGTGGTGGAAGTAGGCTTCAAAGTTGTCCGTATCTTTATTGAGTTTATACATTCCGCCTCGGGTGAGGGAGATTATTAAATCCCCGTTCTTGTCTTCGTAGACGATGTACACAAATTCAGGAGAGTGGTTGTATTCGGTTTTATACCGCTTTATCAGGGTGCCGTCAGCCTTGAACCGGAATAATACGCCATGCATACTTACCCATATACTCCCGTCCCGGGTTACGTTTATAGTGAATACGTTCTTATCGGAGCACTCTTGCAAATCTATGGGAGTGATCCGGCAGGTAGCCTTATCCAGTATATAGCCTCCCTTCATGGTTCCGAACCAGATTTTCTTGTCGTGGTCTTCGGAGATATAAGTAATATAATTATCTGATAAGAGTCCAGGGTGATACAGATCGGAGCGGAAAACGCGGATATTGTATCCGTCGTTTCGGCAGAGACCGTTGAAAGTGCCGTACCACATGTAGCCATCGCTGTCCTGAAATATGCGATGGATGGCATTCACCGGAAGTTTATCTAAGGAAGGTATTTCTCTGACTACGATATCCTGAGCATGGAGCAAGGGGCTGAATATTAAAAGACACAAGAGCTGCATCAGGTAGACTTTTTGTCTGATAATCATATTTGAGGTGGTTTTTATCATAGTATCTTTTATATATCAATACACAAAGGTATGAATAAAAACTCAGAAATCTTATTACCTGTAATGAATGAAAAATTATTTGATTGATAGTTAATACAATAAAAAAGTAGAGTCAGACCTAAATCCGGCTCTACTTTTGAGGTATATATTCTTTATATAAATCCTAGCGATATGTTATTGCATTCCATTTCGGTGGAATTCCTCCTTGTAAATGGCGTACAAAGAAATCATAGCGTTTATGTTCCCCGAAATCTTCTCCCATCGTGTGGTGTGCACCGGGAATCACTACCAATTCAAAATCTTTGTTGGCTTTTATCAGTGCGTTCACCACCTGCATGGTAGAGGCAGGATCTACATTATCATCCAGTTCGCCTACCACCAGCATCAGGGGGCGGCTCAGCAGATGGGCATTCTCTACATTCGATCCTTCCTTATATTGATCTCCTACGGGATATCCCAGCCAGAGTTCGTTCCACCAGATTTTATCCATGCGGTTGTCGTGGCAGCCACAGGCGGAATAAGCGGCTTTGTAGAATTCGGGATGCAGCAGCACGGCAGTGGTGGACTCCTGACCTCCGGCGGAACAGCCGTAGATGCCTACGCGGTCCATATCCATATACGGATACTTCTCTCCGGCAGCTTTAATCCAGGAGATGTGATCGGGAAGTCCTGCATCTTTCAGATTCTTGTAGCATACGTTTTCAAATTCACGTGAGCGGAATGAGGTTCCCATTCCATCTACCATGACGACGATAAAGCCGAGTTCGGCAAGGGAAGTCATGTACCAATTGTACGGAATGAAGGTTTTGGGCACATATTGGTCGCCGGGGCCTTGGTAGATATATTCGATCACCGGGTACTTCCGGTTCGGGTCGAAATTGGTAGGGCGTACAATCAATCCCCACATGTCCGTTTTCCCGTCGCGGCCCTTGGCTGTAAATACTTCGGGGGCTTTCCAACCTTCTGCTTCCAGACGACTGATATCGGCTGTCTCCAGCGGCATCACCACTTTGCCGTCTTCGGCACTGCGCAATACGGCAACGGGGGCTTTGTTTACCATAGAGTAAACGTCTACCAGATAATTCATGTCCGGTGAGAACCAGGCCCGGTGCATACCTTCTTCGGGAGTGAGGCAGGTGAATCCTTTGCCGTCGAAGCCGATGCGGTAGTAGCGGATGAGGTAAGGATCTTCGCCCGGCTGCACACCGTTGGCGGAGAAATAAATCTGCCGGTTGTCCTCGTCTACGCGGAGCACTTCGCGCACATACCATTCGCCGCGGGTTATCTGATGGACGGGCTGTGCGGTAGTGCGGTCGTACATGTACAGGTGGTTCCAGTTGTCCCGTTCGCTCATCCAGATGATGTGCTTGTTGTCCCTCAGGTCGTGGCGGAAGCGGCGGGTATAGTTCACGTACTTGTCACTGGTTTCTTCTATCAGAGGACGCACGGCGCCTGTCTCGGCAGAGAGTTCAAGTACACGATATGCCTGATGTCCGCGCTGGTTGTACTCGAAGGTAACAGAACGGCTGTCCGGGTTCCATTCGGGGCCGTATATTTCATACTGCCGGTCGAAGAGGTCGGTGCTGGGGATGATACCTCGTCCTGTTTCAACTTCATAAATGCAAGGTATCTTGAAAGGAAGTTCGTCTCCCGGTTTGGCATATTCCTGCTTGTGCAGTTTCGGTTGGAGCTGATCCGCCGGAGAAGACTCTACATAGTATACATATCGTTTCTCTACCGGGCGGATTTTGCAGGATGCCACTTTCTTGCTGTCCGGAGACCAGCGGATATAAGCTGAGTAGTAGTTGCTGAGCGTACCGTCAAGGCTCAACTGCTTCTCTTTTCCGGTGGTAAGTTCCTTCACATATACATTCTGATTTTTGATATAGGCGGTATACTTTCCATCGGGTGAAGTTACGGGAGCGGCTTCTTTTTCGTCATCCCGTTCCATCCAGTGTTTCTGTGGTGCATTGCGGCCGGGCAGGTTGCCTTCATTTACCAACTGATTTTTGCGGGTGGCGTACATCCAGCGCTGATTGCCAAATACAAAACGAAGCGTATCTAAGCTCGGGTTCACCCGTAACCGTTCCAGTTGGATTGTCTCGGGCTTTACTTCTTTGCCGGATGCGTTGCTCAGTGCGCTTGACAGACGCTTGTGGTCGAACAACTCCTTTCTGTTTTTCTTGTCTGCGTTCACCGATACGTAGATACGGCCTTCGGGCGTATTGCGTACATACCAGAACTGATGTGTGCCTTCTATCCATTGCGGCGTGACGTTGGAGTAGAAAACTTTGTTGGCACTGAATTTCTCTCTTAATGCGTAGGCACGGTTATAATCATCCACTGTGCCTTGTGCGAAAGCCATGCCCCCGCTAAGGAGCATGGCTATCGACAAACCTAACTTACAAACATTCATATCTAACTAACCTTTATTGTACTTCCCATTCATAAACACCTGCTGCATGTTTGTCCGGCAGGGTAATTTCCAGTTTTACTGATTTGGTTTTCACGGGATCAAAGTTTACGGTGTTTCCCGCACCTTTTACAACGCCATATTTGTCGGTACCTGTGACGGGGTGCCACTGGCCTTGTGCATCTTTATAATATACCTTCCAGCTTTTCGGTACACGGCAACCGCCCCAGGGAGCATCGTCGAACCAATATACGGTAGAACTTGATACGGTAGCTTCTGCCGGGAACTCATACGTGATCCATTCCGTAGTTCCCTGTTTGGGCCACCAATGATAGTAGGGCAGGGAGCGGTCATTTTCATCTTTCGGAACCAGGCGGTCGTTGATGGCTGAAATGGAGCTTGCGCGGTGGGATGCGTCTATTTTACTTTCCGAAGCCAGTGTGGCAGGCATGGTGGGGCGGGATGCGCTCAGCTCTTGCGGCAACCATACTTCCATAGCTCCCGAACCACGGTGGGCCCATGCGTAGTAAGGTATCAGTGTCAGGCTCACATCGGTAGTGGTCAGGCGACCCTGATCGTCATAGCCAAGTGTCTGTGCGCCGGTCTTCAATTGGTTGATGCCATACAGCAGATCGGGCTTTTCCACTACTTCAAACTTCGGGTTGCGGTTCATGAATACGCTGAAGATGTCGAAGTTATTATCCGGGAATTCTGCACAGTATACAATCGGTCCGCGTTCTACGGCAATGCGTCCGCGGTCGGCTTCCACCTTATTGCTGGCTTTCACGGTACGCGGTTCCATGTCTAAGTGTACTTCCACCTTATCACCCTTTTTCCAACGGCGGTCAATGCAGAAATAACCATCCTTCAGTTCATTCTGTACGGCTTCTCCGTTTACTTTTACTGTATACTTCAGACGCTTGCCGTCACTATAGGCATACAGGTCACTGGGAACTACCTGACCCCGAACCCATCCGGGAATACGGACTTTCAGGTTGAACTGTCCGGCGTTATTCTTGTTGATGCCGATGGTGATGTCACCGTTCCACGGGTATTTGGTGGTTTGCTCGATAGAAACAGCTTTGCCATCCACTTTCAGGTCGGAAGTATTGGACATGAAGAGGTTAACGTAAACGTCTTTATCTTTCACTGCGTAGATATATCCCGGCAGGGACGGGATGAAACGGCAGATGTTGGACGGGCAGCAGGCACAACCGAACCAGGGTTGGCGTTGATGTTGTCCCATACTTTCCAGCGGGTTGGGGTAGAAGAAACCGCCACCGTCCAGGGATACGCCTGAAATCAGACCATTGTATAAAGTGCGTTCCAGTGCATCGTAGTATTTGGATTCACCGTGCAGGAGGAAAAGACGATAATTGACATACACATTGCCGATGGCAGCACAAGTCTCGCAATAGGCTGACATGTTGGGCAATTCGTAGTTCTTGCCGAAAGCCTCTCCGGCTGCGGTAGCTCCGATACCGCCGGTGATGTAATATTTCTTGCCGACGATATTGTCCCAAATGCGGTCGATGGCATGAATATAGGCAGTGTCTCCCGTCAGGGCGGCTACGTCGGCCATACCTGCATACATATATGCGGCGCGAACGGCGTGTCCTACAGCTTCATCCTGCTGAACCACCGGTTTATGTGCTTGGCTGTATTCATCGGTACGGCTGGTATATCCACGCTGGTCGAGGAAGAACTTGGCCTGGTCGAGGTACTTTTGGTCCCCGGTGACCAGATAAAGTTTGGCAAGTGCCATTTCGGCAATCTGATGTCCGGGGACACGGATTTGCTGTCCTTCGCCTGTACCGATTTCACGGCATACGCAGTCGGCATATCGGATAGCAATATTGAGGAAGTTCTTCTTTCCGGTGGCCTGGTAGTGGGCGATGGCGCCTTCCACCATGTGTCCCAGGTTGTAGAACTCGTGGCTCAGGTCTTCTACCTTTTCCCAGCGCTTGCTTCCCGCCCATTCGTGTGGATGTTTCGGATTCATGGTTCGGCTGGTGTAGAGGTATCCGTCCGGTTCCTGTGCGGCGGCTACGATGACGAGCACGCTGTCAATGTATTTGGCCAGTTTCTTATCGGGATATGTCTGCAACAGGTAGCTGGCACCTTCGATGGTTTTGTATACGTCCGTATCGTCGAAAGCGAGTCCGCCTACTTTAATGGTATCACTGGGGTGGGCTGCGTTGACGAAGTTCTGATATCTTCCGGTTTCCTCGCATTTGCTGAATGCCAGGGGGATGGTTACCTCTCGGCTCGCGTTGAGGCGTTGTCCCCAGAAGGAGTCGGTTACTTTCACCGAGGTGAAAGGTACGGGATTGATGGGATACCCGTGCGATTGGTTTTTCACTTGTGCCTGGCTGCCTACGGTGGCGGCAACCAGCAGGGTGGTAACTAATACTTTTCTCATGGTTATTATTCGTTTTATGGTATTATTTCTTGATCGGAATATATTCGTCCCATAGTTTCAGTGAATGCAGGTAGCCCGTGAACGGCCAGTTGCGTTCTGCATTCCGCCCCAAAGTTACGTATTGTGATGGTTTTATCAGCAATTGAATATCTTTTTCGCTAATTAATTTACCATTGATATATACTTGTTCCATGCGGCCGTCGAAACAAATATAGATATGCTGCCATTTGCCGGTCAGCTCTTTCATGTCCTTGTATCCGGCATCTTCGTACCAGCCATAGTGGTTGATGACGCCGCATCGGGGTTCCGTACCGTTTACGAGCATAATCTTTTCCAATTCGTCATGCGAAGTCGTGAAGTCGGCTACACATTCATTTTCAGCAATGGAATCATTCAGTATCCAGGCTTCCAATGTATAGGGGGCATTGTTCAGCAATGTTGCAGGCAGGGAGAAGTTGGATTGGAATACCTGATGACCATCAAAGCTGAAACTTTTCTTGCCTTCCACTTCCTTGATGATGGAGGGGGCTTTGTGGGTTTCGAAGTATCCTTTTATTCCATGATTGGAAAGATAATGTACGGTGTCTCCTGCGGCGAAGTCATCGGCGGTAATGCTTACTATCAAGCCACGCTTTTGCTGATCGGCAGCCGGTAAGCGGACGATATCCGTAGTGGTATCATATTCCTGTTCGGCAGGTGCCTGTTTCCAGTTATAATAGCGCAGATTAGTGATGGTTAAGGGTTCGGCTCCGCTTTGAAGCGAAATCACACCGGATGAAAGGGCGGACTCCGCTTCGTAGCTTTGCCATTTACCTAACCTATGAACTAACCCACTAATTGTATGCTCTTTGGAGGGAGAAAGTAACGGATGACGGTATTCCAGCGTAGTGCCCGGTTCGAGAACCAGTGCGTCGCGTCCGTCAATGCGCTCGGTGCGGGCTGATCCTGCTTTCAGGATAAAAGCACCTCCTAACATTCCTTCATTGTTCTGCCATTCGCGGCCATTCCAGTCGGCGGCTGTCAGTCCGAGCCACTGTTGGGGAGCGGAGTCTTCGATACCGGAAAATACCTTGATGTTCCAGATAGCGCCACCGAAACCATTCTTCTGTCCGCCGGTATAGGTGAGGCGTACGAAGCGGGCTTTGGTTTTTCCGAAATCTACCATCGGACTGCCTGCCAGATGATTGTTCCGCTTGTCGGCAAAGATAGTCCAGCCTTTACCATCTGTTGAAGTTTCAATCAGGTATTGATAGAACTGAGTGCCATATTCAAATTGTGTCCAGATCGTTTGTATCTGTTGGGGGCGTCCCAGGTCTATTTCAAGCCATTCCTGTCCCATACCGCGCGGACGCCATAAAGTTCCGTTGTTATCATCTACGGCATATTCGGGACGGAAATTGTCATCATAAGAGGAAGAGGCACGCACGCTTTTACCAAAGGCAAGGTTGGTTGATTTAACAACGGAGGGGGCCAGTGCACCTACGCCGTCATGAGTAGGGATGATTTTCTGAATCGTCCCGTCTGCATTGAATGTCATGCGGTCGATGCAAAGCTGGCGGTGGAAGCCACGGTTGGAGTGTGGATTGTCGTGGCGGTGATAAACGATATAGTAATCATTGCCTTCCTGAAGGATGCTGTGGTGGCCGGGACCGTGAATGGTTCCGTCAGCATTGGTTTCGAGGATGCAGCCGCCATAGGTGTAAGGACCCAGAGGCTTGTCTGAGGTGGCGTATTGCACACGGTATGTGTGGTCGTGGCAGGAACCGGAGGAATACATAAAGTAGTAGGTTCCATTGCGTTTGATTACAAAAGGTGCTTCGAAGAAATCGGTGGCTTCGGTATTGGGGATGAGGCGGGT
>OHOZ01000320.1_pt1 | contig 30955 bp, 27 predicted proteins | sample 1569931 | NCBI WGS metagenome assembly OHOZ01 (sample SAMEA3879572, study PRJEB24766) | human gut metagenome | biome: human-associated habitat; feature: feces | place: USA | collected 1985/1987
GAGTCCAGAGGCAGAGCCTCTGGCGCCTCCTTCAGAAAGGAATTGTTATGAAGAAACAGAAGCAGTCGTTTGTGGTGCTGGGCTTGGGGCGCTTCGGGTCGAGCGTGGCGAGGAGCTTGTGCGAATTGGGACATGAGGTGCTCGCGGTGGATCGAGACGAGAAGCTCGTCGAGGCCATCGCGCCCGACGTGACGCAGGCGGTTCAGGCGAATGCCGTGGATGAGGATGCGCTTGTGGAACTCGGCGTGCAGAACTTCGATGCCGCCATCGTTGCCATTGGCACGGATATCCGCGCCAGCATTCTCGCAACGGTTTTGCTCAAGGAAGCTGGCGTCCCCAAAGTCCTCGCGAAGGCCGTCGATGACCTCCATGCCCGCGTCCTCTATAAGGTCGGCGCTGACCGCGTTATCTTCCCGGAGCGCGATATGGGGCAGCGCGTCGCCCGCTCGCTCGTCGCCCCCAATATCCTCGACCTGATGGCGCTTTCCGACGACGATCAGATTGCCGAACTCACCCTCCCGACGGACTGGGCGGACAAAACTATCGTCGAACTCAACATCCGCCGGAACTTTGGGGTAAGCGTGCTGGGCATCCACCGCGGCGGCAAATTTCTCACTTCACCCGGCGCAGAAACAATGCTGATGGCGGGCGATGTGCTGTTGGTGATGGGCAAAAAGGAAGCGATTTCCGCTGTGCAATAAGGAGGAAGCAGGATGAAAACGCGCCCGGAAGCGGACTTTTCCTCGCCCCTGTGTCAGCCGTACGAGGTGCGGCAAGGGGAACACGGCGTGCTGCTGATGCACGGGTTTGCGGGTTCGGCGGCGCATATGCGGCCCCTTGCGGAAGGAATTGTGCAGCAGGGCTTTGGTGTGCGCACCATCAACCTGCCCGGTCACGCGACAACGCTGGAGGACATGCGCCGCTGTTCGTGGCAGGATTGGCTGAACGCGGCGAAGGAAGCCTTCCGGGAAATGAAAGAGCAGTACCGCTTCGTCAGCGTGACCGGGCTGAGCATGGGCGGATGCCTGACGCTGATGATTGCCGAGCAGAGCGACCCGACTGCCATTGCGCCGATTTCCGCGCCGATGGGGGTGCTGAACCGCTGGTTTCCGCTGGCACGATTCGCCGCGCCGTTTTTGCCGGAAATCAGCTGGCAGGCACGCAAGGACGACGCGCTCGCTCCCGACTACGATTTGGGGTATACCGGATTTCCGACGAAAAGCGCGGTGGATTTGCGCCGCATTATCCACGAGGCCCGCAATAACCTCTGCGCGGTCACCTGCCCGGTGCTGTGCGTGCAGAGCAGCGGCGATCAGGTCATCACGCCTGACAGCGCAGATGTGATTCTGCAGGGGGTGCGAAGCAAAACGAAGGGCGTACTGCGCTTGGAGAACGTGCCGCATGTGTGTACCATCAGCCGGGAAGGGGCGCACATTGCACAGGCGCTGGGGGCATTCTTCCGAAAAGCGGAAGAATCCGAGCGCACATAAGTGATACTATTTCCAGATTCACCGCGCCATCTGCTTGCGCATTTTCATCTGGAAATAGTATGAAAAGCCGCTGGAAGTGCGAAAATGCACTTTACACAGCGGCTTTTTCTTTCGCCTCGATTTTACATAATCGCCGTTTGGAAGTTTACATTCCTCCGGTAGAATACATCTTGTTCAGAAGAACAAGACGAAGAACCAGGAGGAAAACAATCATGAAGAAGTTCCTTGCAATCCTCTGCGCGCTGGCGCTGTGCCTGATGTGCGCAACGGCCATGGCGGAGGGCGAAAGCCATCCGAAGTATGTGTTCATGTTCATCGGCGACGGCATGGGCAACCCGCAGGTGACTGCGACCCAGTACTATCTGGGCAGCATCGAAAACCCGGACAGCAAGTTCCCGGTTCCGGCGGATTTGTCCTTCACCAAGTTTCCGTACCTCGGTCTGGTGACCACCTACGACAGCTCTTCCTTCTGCCCGGATTCCGCTTCGACCGCTACGTCGATGGCTTCCGGCAAGAAGACGCTCTCCGGCGTCATCAATTATGATGAAACGCTGACTAATCCCTACAAGATCATCACCGAATACGCCAAGGAAGCGGGCAAGAAGGTCGGCGTAATTACCTCCGTGTCGGTCGATCATGCGACTCCGGCAGCGTACTACGCCAAGCAGCCCTCCCGCAACGACTACTATGACATTGCCCTTCAGGCGCTGACCGGCACGACCGTGGATTACCTCGCGGGCGGCGGCTTCAAGAAGATGAACGGCGCGGATGGTCAGCAGAAATCCCTGCTGGATGTCGCAAAGGAAAACGGCTGGGTGATTCCGACAACGAATGACGAAATCCGCAGCCTGATCGCGACGAACGACCGCGTGCTGGCGACCAATCCGGTGCTCCAGGACTCCAAGGCGATTCACTACGAAATCGACCGCATCCAGAAGGAGGCGGCGGGCGAGGATGTGCTCTCTCTGGCGGATTTTGTCCGCAGCGGCATCAATGTGCTGGATAACGACAACGGCTTCTTCATGATGTGCGAGGGCGGCAAGATCGACTGGGCGGGTCACGCCAACGACGCGGCGACTTCCATCTACGACACCATCGCCCTGTCTGACGCGGTGCAGGTTGCGCTGGACTTCGCGGCGGCGCATCCGGGCGAATGCCTCATCATCGTCACCGCTGACCATGAGACCGGCGGCATGACCATTGGCTTTGCGACCACCGCTTACGATACCCACTTCCAGTACCTCCAGAACCAGAAGACCTCCTTCACCGCGTTCGATGACGTGATTTCCGCGCTGAAGGAAAGCGGCGCAACCTTTGAGGATGCGATGGCGAAGGTGGAAGAGCTCTACGGTCTGACCACCAAGGAAGGCGAGGCGCTTTCCCTGACTGCGACCGACGTGGAAAACCTGCGCAAGGCATGGAACGTCGCGATGGGCACGCAGGAAATTGACAAGGCGGAAGCATCCCTGCTCTACGGCGGCTACAACCCCTTCTCCATGGCGGTGAGCCACATCATGAACAACAAGGCTGGCCTGTCCTATACCTCCTACGCGCATACCGGCCTGCAGATTCCGGTGTACGCCTATGGGGTGGGCGCGGAGAAGTTCTCTGGCCTGTATGACAACACGGGCATCTTCACCCGCACGATGGATGCGATGGGCTTGACCCCGGACGCGGAATAATCACAGCAAAATCAAAAAGGGCAGGGGATGACACAATGCCATCTCCTGCTCTGCCCATATGGGGGAAAATGAAAATGGAAAAGACGAAGCGACAATGGAAAAACAAGCAGAATTGGCTGATGTGCCTCGTCATGCTGATTTTCTGCGGCTTGCTCTGCCTGCTGCCAGATGAGCACCTGAACATCACCAGTCGCTTTCCGCGCGAGAAGGTACGCATCGAGCAGGTGGACAATTCCATGCTGGACTCTATCGGCATTGTGTATAACGGCGTGCAGCCGTGCCGGGTGAAAATCCTCACGGGCGATTATGCCGGGGAAGCGTATCAGTCCTATAACTACCTGAATTCCGCGCTCGACAAGGACAAGCTGTTCGAGGTGGGCGACATCGCGTGGGCAATGATTCAGCCCGGCAGTGGGCAGGGTGCGCCGGTCGTAACGCTGATTGACCATTACCGCATCACGGCGGAAGCGGGTATCGTGGCGATTCTGGCACTGCTGCTGATTGGGTTTGGGGGCGTGATTGGCTGCGGCGCGATGGTGTCGCTGGTCGCCAGTGCGGTTATCGTCTGGAAACTGCTGATTCCACTGCTGCTGGACGGCGTGAATCCCATGATGGCATCGTTCGTGACCGTCATCGTGCTGACGGTGCTGATTGATGTGCTGGTGGCGGGGTTCAGCCGCCGCTGCCTGACGGCGATTCTCGGCTCGGTTGCCGGGACGGTCGTCACCTGCCTGAGCGCGTGGGGGCTAACGATTTTGCTCAAGCTCGACGGCGGCGATGTGCCCTATGTTGTGCCGCTGCTGAGCCAATCCGCCATGCGGGTTGATACGCGCAGCCTGTATATCGGCATGATGTTCCTTGCTAATTCGGGCGCGCTGATGGATTTGTCGATGGACATCAGCGTGTCGATGGAGGAAGTGCACCGCCACAAACCGGATATCAGCCGCCGAGCGCTGATGAAGTCGGGGCTGCTGGTCGGGCGGAGCGTGTTAGGCACAATGACGACGACCCTGATGCTGGCATATTCCGGCAATTACCTGTCGATGCTGATGTATTTCGCCGGACAGGGAACGCCGCTGACGGACATCATCAACCTGAAATATGTCGCTTCGCAGCTGCTCAACACGCTTGTCGGGTCGTTCGGCTTGGCAGCGGCGGCACCGCTGACGGCGCTGATTGCCACGGGCATGTATCTGCAAAAGCCGAAACCGGCTGAATTACGCGCTGGGTAATACGCACGTATACCGCACGTCCCGCACGGGTTCACCGCCGATTTTGTAATCGACCGCGTCATCCGTGCGCAGAAAGCCATGCTTGCGGTAGAAGCCGTCGGCGATTTCGTTGCCGTCAATCGCCCAGAGGTAGAATTTCTCATAGCCGTCCAGCTGCATCAGCCGGATGACTTCTTCCAGCAGCTTGCCGCCGATGCCTTGACGCATCGTGTCCGGCAGCAGATAGAGCGACACAATCTCGCACCAGTCGCCGTAATCCTCGTCGCGCCCGCGGCCGTAGATGCAGCAGCCGACGGGCTTATCGTCGTCATAGACCATCAGCCCATACAGCTGCCCGCTGGACAGCCATGAGCGGATGGATGGCACCCAATATTCATCGGGCAGACGATCCAGATAATGCTGGGCGATATGCCCCCGATAGGTTTTACGCCAGCTGGTAGCATAAATGTGGCTGATAAGCCCCGCTTGATCAGCGGTTGCGTCCCGAAAAGTCAGCATCGCCATGCACCTCCTTCAAATAAAACGGATGAATTGACGAATTTCCTGCCTTATTATCCCGCAAGAATGCAAAAAAGTCAAGGGGAACAGAGACGAAGCGTGTCGATAGCATAAAAAAGAGGCTGGATGCAAGCATCCAACCTCTTTGCTTTTCTTGACGATTGCAAGAAGGCGAAACGTAATTCCGAAGAATTACTTGATTTCGCATTCGCCGCCGACTTCCTTGAACTGGGCAGCCATCTTGTCGGCGTCTTCCTTGGACAGGCCTTCCTTGACGGTCTTCGGGCCAGCCGCAACGGCTTCGACGAAGTCCTTGGCTTCCTTCAGGCCCAGACCGCACACTTCGCGGACGAGCTTCAGAACCTTCAGCTTCGCAGCGGCGTCGAAGGACTTCAGCACCACGTCGAACTCGGTCTTTTCTTCCGCAGCGGGAGCAGCGGCGCCAGCAGCGGGGCCAGCAACAACAGCGGTCGCAGCAGCGGACACGCCGAACTTTTCTTCCATAGCCTTGACCAGATCGGCCAGTTCCAGCACCGTCATGGATTCGACGGCGGCAATGATCTCCTCATGAGTCATGTTGATTCAGCCTCCTATATCGGTTGATATCGTAATGAAAACTTGTCGTTGTTCAGACCGCAGGGGCGTAAAGCCTCATGCGGCATCGGCGCGGATTATTCCTCGCCATTCTTCTGCTTGCGGATTGCATCCACCACGCGGACGAAGGACGCCACGGTGTTGGTCATGCAGCCAAGCAGCTTTGCCAGCAGCACTTCGCGGCTGGGCAGGGTCGCCAGATGCTTCACAGCAGCCACGTCGAGGGTTTCCGTACCCAGCACGCCGCCAGTGATCTTCAGGCTCTCCAGCTTGTTCTTTTCGATGTAGTCGTTGATGATCTTCGGGCCGGACACAGCGTCCTTCATGGAGAACACGAAAGCGTTCGGGCCGTTGAGCAGATCGTCAAGACCGGTAATGCCCACTTCATTCAGCGCGCGCAGAACCAGACGGTTCTTCAGGACGCAGTACGCGGCGTCATTCTCACGGCACTGCTTGCGGATTTCAGTCACCTGCTCCACAGTCAGTCCGCTGTAGCTGCAAATCACCACAGACTGGGCATTCTTCAGCTTTTCGACGATGTCAGCAACAGCTGCCACCTTCTCCGGCTTCACCTCATGCACCTTGCTCATTTCTTGCACCTCCTTAACGGTTTGGGAGTAAAAGAAAACCCTTGCAACAGGTGCAAGGGATGAGCAAATTTCATGCTATATCCTTCACACCTCGGCAGGCGGAGCAAACTCCTTTACATCCTTGCGGATACCGGCTGTCTACGGCACAGGTTTCTTCAAAACCTTGTTTATTATAGCAGGGCAATCCCGTTCTGTCAAGCCTTCTGCGAAAAAAATCTGCACAAGCGGCGAATTTCCGCATAGACTGCGATGGAGGGGAGGAATGCGCATGTGTGACAAGACGTATAACGTGCTGAAATGGATGGCGCAGCTGCTGCTGCCCGCGATGGGGACGCTGTATTTTGCGCTGGCGAGCATCTGGCGCCTGCCATACGGTGAGCAGGTCGTCGGCACCATCACTGCGGTGGATACGTTTCTCGGTGTGATTCTGGGAATTACCACCGCGCAGTATAAGCAAAAGCAGAAAACCGACGCGGCGTGAGTAAGCAATATGGCGTGAGTAAGCAATATAATGAAGAAACCCGCCTGTCCAGCACGACAAGCGGGTCAATTTTTGCGGAAAAAGTCAACTCTGAAGGTGCGCACACCGAAGGCTTCCAAAGGGCGATCGGAAAGCCCTTTGGTCGCGCCCGCAGGCGCGATTCCCCCTGCTCCATAAAAAACAAGCATGAAAAAGCGATTTGCCGGATGCACTAAAAACGCATTCCCATGCGATTTGCAACCGAAGCGCTTATTCGCACTCAATGCCATCCGAATACAGCACCAGCTGCGGCTGCTCTTCGTTCGCGGGCAGATACCGCCAGCATTCCTCTCCCCCGGAGGTGTCTACCAGAATGCTCCACACCGCGCCGTTGTCAAAGCACAGCGTCACATCCCCAATAGAATCCACCATCACCGTGCGGACGATGAAGCGGTTTTCGATGCCCGTCAGCACGTCGTTCAGCTCCACAATGCGGTCATCAAGCCGGTTCGCGCCCAACTCGTCACAGCGGTAGTCATCCGGAATGACATCCTCCTCCAACCCCTGCTTGCGCCACAAATCCCACATGGCTTCCGACGGCTGGAAATAGTCACTTCGCGCCAAGGAAACCCGCCCATCCTGCACCAGACGATAGTAGCATTGCAAGTGCAGGGATTGTTCCTCCTGCACCTCGGTCGTCAGCGCGCGCGGCGCAAACGACAGGCAAAGCAAATCCGCCGTGCGGGAGAGGTTGATGAGGGTGCAGCCGACCAAATCATTGAGCTTCTTCTGGACAAAAAGCATGTCCGTGTTGTTCATATTAGTCCCTTCCAATTTTCCACTGGGGATTTACTTTCCGCCGAAAGCGTCCAGCACCGCCTGCGCCATGCCGCCCTTCTCGCAGTGCGCCGTGTGGCGAATCGGCAGGGAACGCAGTGCCTTCACCTGCTGCGGCACGGGCAACCCCGAACGCGCTTCCAATTCATTCGAGCAGGCGAACGCATCCAGCCCGGCGACGGCGTTCTTTCCGGCGACGGCAGTCAGCACATCGGCGGCGAACTTGTAGGGGCTGGCGGTGGACACGATGACCGTCGGGGTCAAATCGCCCGACGTCTCGCGGTACTGGCGCAGAACGCGGCTCGCAACGGCGGTGTGCGTGTCCATCAGGTAGTGATGCTGCTCGAACACGCGGGCGATTTCCTCCGCGCAGTCGCGGTCATCAGCGTACCCGGCGGCAAAGACGCTCAGCAGCCACTCCTGCCGCTGCTGACCAACGGCGTAGGACTGGCTCGTGCGCAGCTGCTGCATCCAGCGGGCAATCAGCGCGCCGTCGCGGTCGGCGCATTCAAACAGCAGACGCTCCAAATTCGAGGAAATCAGGATATCCATCGAAGGGGAGGTCGTCTTGAAGAACTGCCGGCGCGTGTCGTAAACGCCGCCAAGGAAGAAATCCGTCAGCACGTTGTTGCGGTTGGAGGCGCAGATGAGCTTCTTGACCGGCAGCCCCATGCTCCGTGCGTAGTAGCCCGCGAGGATATTGCCGAAATTGCCCGTCGGCACGACGAAATTCACCTCGTCGCCCAGCGCAATCGCGCCCGCGCTCAGTAAATCGGCATAGGCGGAGAAATAATAGACAATCTGCGGCACGAGGCGGCCGAAGTTAATCGAGTTGGCGGAAGAAAGCACCTTGCCGCGCGCGTTCACCTGCTGGTGGAAATCCTCGGAGGAGAACAGCGCCTTCACGCCGGACTGCGCATCGTCGAAATTGCCGTTCAGGGCGATGACGTGCGTGTTTTCGCCGCCGGTGGTGGTCATTTGCAGCTTCTGCACGTCGCTGACGCCGTCAGTCGGGTAAAAGACGGTGCAGGATGTTCCCGGCACGTCCTTGAAGCCTTCGAGTGCCGCCTTGCCCGTGTCGCCGCTGGTCGCGACGAGAATCGCCACTTCGCGGTTTTCACCGTTCTTCTTGGCGGAGAGCGTCGTCAGGTGCGGCAGCAGCTGCAGCGCCATATCCTTAAACGCGAGCGTCGGTCCGTGGAAAAGTTCCAGCACATGGGTGTTGCTGTCGAGCTTTTTCGTGGGCGCAATCGCGGCGTCATCGAACTTGGCGGCTTCGTAGGCGCTGGCAATTGCGTCCGCCAGTTCCTGCGCATTGAAATCATCAAGATAGCCCCGGAGGATGGTCAGCGCGCGGGCGCGGTAGTCGAGCTTGGTCAGCGCGGCAATGTCCGCCAGCGTCATCTGCGGGAACACCGCCGGGACATACAGACCGCCATCGGGCGCAAGACCGCGCAGGATGGCTTGGGATGCCGTGACGCAGGCGCCGCCGCGGGTGGAAATGAATGACATGGAAATCACGCTCCTATCCGCAGGGCGATGCCTGCTGGGTTGAGGGCAAGAAGGGGCTCTTGCCGAGTTTCTGCTTGCGGTTGCTGGGTTCCCTACCTATTATAATAGGTGATTATATTGCAGGGGGTTCGCTCCTGCGGGAACGACAAGGGACAATGAAAACAGGCGAAGTCTGCGCTCGCCCCCTTGACCCCTTCGCGCGAAATATCAAAAGGGCGGCGGCTTACATGCTCCGCCGCCCTCGTGGGCTGTTCCAATTAGATGATGTAGCCCTTGCAGAAGTCGGGCAGCGCTTCGGGATCGGCGCTGACGGACAGCACGAACGTCACATCATGCTTCTGCGCGTACTTTTCGAGGCTGTCGAAGAACCACTTCGCGTCGGCGAGGTCAATCTTGATCAGCTTGAGGAACGCGTCGATGAAGACGGTCTTGACGTCGTAGTTGCTGGCGAGCATACCGCCGAGGAAGCCGAGGAACATTTCCGCACTGGAAACGCTGTACTCTTCGACGTTGACGAAACGAACCGCACGGTCCACTTCGTACATATAGCTGTCGTTCTTGTCGAGGAAAACGACGTTGCCGGAGCTGGTCTTGACCGCGTTGTTGGTCATGTCAATCAGCCGCTTGGTCTTGCCGGAGCCCTTCTTGCCTGCGATAATCTGAATCATGGGTAAACGCCTCCTTGTGAGTGAGAGTTTCGTATCTCTATTATAAACCATTTTGCGCCCGGATGCAATGCCTCTGATGAAATTCCTTTGTGTTCGGGAGAAAAATTCACCGCTTTTACGGTGACGTGTCCTTCTCGCTGCCGGGTGCATCTGTATCATTCGCCATGAGGGTTAATAAATCCTGCTTCTTCAGCGGCGGAAGTTCACGTTTTTCATGACCGGGGATGGACGTGTCGAGCTTGCAGACTCCGGCGCAGTCGCACCACTGGCAGGCGTTCCAGTCTCTGATGACGGCGGGGGACGGGGTGATTTCGCCGCTGCGGATGCGGTCGGCCAGCTCCGCAGCCATCTTCTTGGCGTGGGCAAGCAGTGCTGCCATTTCCTCCGACGTGTAGCCATCAGACGAGGAAGCGACGCTGCTATCCGCATTAAAGATTTTCGTGAACGAATATCCCGGATTGGAATCCAGCGCTTCCACCACGTCCACATCCGCTAGCACAATGCCTTTCAGGTGCAGCTTTTTCGCAATCGCCTTTTCCGCGGATTCCTTTACATCCGCCGTATCTACCATCGGGTCTTGAATCGTGAAGTAGAATGCGCCCGCCGGATTGCCGTCCAGCCCCTCGCACGCGGCTTGCAGATACAGCAGCAGCTGCAATTGAAGCCCGTACCATAGGCGCGTCGGGTCAATGTCGCGGTGGCTGCTCTTGTAGTCGGATACGAGCAGGTACACGCCCTCGTCGCCCTCCCAGCGGTCGATGCGGTCGATTTTGCCGCGCAGGGCGATTTTCCGTCCATCATGCAGCGTCAGCACCACCGGGGGCAGACCGTCCTCCTCGCCAAACACAACTTCCTCGCCGACGGTGCGGAAGCGGCTGTGCTGCGCGTGATGCGTGAACATCCACGCGGCGCGGTGCACCGTTCGGCGGTACTTCTCGCCCTGCAGGCGCAGGGAGGGCGTTTCATTCAGCGGACCATCTGCCCACGCGGTCGTCAGCGGCAGCAGCACCGTATCCATCAGCGCGTGGATTTTTTCGTCCGGCAAATCCGGAAAATCCGGCTCCTTCAGCGCAAGGGCGGCGTACCCCTCCATCGCGGCATGGTAGAAATCGCCCACATCCGCTGGGTCGAACTCGTACTCGCGGCGGATGACGGGCTTCAAGCCGTAGTTCACAAAGTGCCGATACGGGCACTGCGCGAAGCCCTCCAAGCGGCTGATGGACACCTTGTCCTGCGTGAAGAGCCGCCGCGTGTGGTCGCGGGAGAGGAAAATCGCCGTGCCGTGGCGGTTCAGCGCATCCAGCACGGCCTGACAGCGGCTGTGCCACTCCGGGTCGAAATACAGCCAGCGCAGGACGTTTGCCCATTGCGCCGGAAGCGGCGTGTCGGTGTCGACAGCTTGCCGCAGGTGGTGCGGCAGTGCATCCAGCGCCATGGCGGGGGAGAGCGGTGCGACGTCGTTTGCCAGCACGCCGCCGGATACCACCATATGCGGGAACAGCTGCGTCATGTCCTCCAGCAGCCCCGCCGGACGAAACGCCGTGCCGTCCTGCCCGCCCTGCGAACAGGTGACGGTCAGAAAGCGCCGGGGGAGGGATAGTGTACGGTAGAAGTCCGACTGCCGCAGGGCGCACGTCTCCTGCTGCGTCAGGCCAATCGCGCGCTGCGCCAAGTCGCACAGCGTGCGCCGCTCCGTCTCGGACAGGAGCGAATCCGCCGTACTGCCCAGCGCACCGTCCTGCATTCCCATGACGAGCAGCGCATCAATCCGCCCGGTCATCAAATGCCCCGCTTCGCCAATCATCACCGTGTCCGGCTGCGGCGGCAGGGACGAAATCGACGCGCCTGTCAAACCTGATTCCACGAACCGTGCCAAATCCCGCTGATTTGCCTTTTGCGTGCTCAGCAGCGCATACAGCTGATCAAGCAGCGTCATCAGGATTGTCCATACCTGCCGATTCTGCGTTGCTTCCGCCGCCATCCCGCGCGAAAGCAGCGCTTCCTCGCGCGCCATCAGGCGGTCATACGCATTGGTATCCTCCAAAAAGCGGAAAATTGCCTCGACGGAATCACCCGCTGTTTTTGCGCGGCGGAGCGCATCCCGAAGGGCCTGCACAGGCGAAATCAGCCGGACGCGCAGTTCGTCCATATCCGCCGCGTCGTCGCCATAAGGGAACGGACGCAGCCACTTGCCGCGGTTGATGCCGTGCATGATGGCGTAGTTCTCCAGCGAATCGGCTTCGTCGCGGGTCAGGGAAGAAAAGCCGCTTTTCGCCACTTGCAGCACATCCGCGCGGAGAAATCCGCCGGAGATGCAACGCAGTGCGCCGACGAGCATCCGACTCAAGCCGTGCCGCGCCGCACTGTCCTTCCGCGCCTGATAGCAGGGAATCCCCGCGCTTTGCAGCGTGACGGCGAGGATGCCGGCCATACTCTGCGCATCCGCCAGCGCGACCGCCATATACTGCCACGGAATGCCGCGCTCGTGCCAGCTTTGCAGCGTCTGCGCGGCGAAAGCGGCTTCGGCATACGGGTTCGCGGCGGCATGGATCGTCAGGGCGGACGCGTCGCCGGGGTACACCGCGCCGTCACGGGCGAACAGGTGCGCTTCGAGGTGGCGGAGGGCTTCGTCGCGCTCATCGGGTTCGCTTGGCAGCCACTTCCACTGCACGGGAATGCCGCGCTGACGCAGCCATCCGGTCAGCTCCGCCGCACTCCTGCGCTGGGAGGTGAAAACGTGCCCGTCGCTTGCAGTGTCCTTGTCCATCGTGAACGCAACGACCATGCGGGTGCATTCCGGCGCAGCGGTCGCCAACAGGACGCACAGCGGCGTTGGCAGCATGTCAAACTGGTAGACAAACACGGCGGCATCGCGCATCAGCCCGCTTTCCGGCAGCCGTTCCACCAGTTCAAACTGCTGCGTCGGCTCATCCTGAAAGCGCTCGGCAATCAGCGCGTCATACGTCTGCCAAAGCAGAAGCAAATCATGCGCCTTTGCCTTCAGCGCGCCGGATGGCAGCTCTCCCGCATAGGCGGCAAATTCTTCGCTTGACAGCCCCGTGCGCTGGAAGTCCATCAGCAGTGTGGACAGCTTCTCCGGCAGCCCGGGTGACAGCGCGACGCGACGATAATAGTGCAGCTCCTCCTGCTTCAGGGAAAGCGCCTGCGCCAGCGCCATCCGCCGCCCGCTTTCGTTCAGTGCGGCTTTGGGTGAATGTCCCGCGCTCTCGCGGATGCGCCGACCCAGCCTGCGCGGCGACAGTACATCCAAATCCAGCAGCCCCGGCAAATTCAGCTGTTCCAACAGTTCCCGCTCGGCTTGCAGCGTGTACTGCTCCGGCACGAGCAGCAGGACGCGCTGACCAGCTTCACGGCATTGGCGGATTTCTTCAAACAGGCGGGACTGCGTCTGCCCGGCGCGTGCACCCCAGATTTCGACGGTGGTCATAAAATCCCCCTCACAAAGCGGCAAATGCGGTCAAATAGCGAATCGCTTCCGCGTCATGGCGGCGGTTAAACCCATGCGCTCCGCCGTCAATCAAGTGCAGTTCTGCGTTCGCATACGCTTCCGCCGCCTTTTTCGCATAATCCGGCTTGACGATGCCGTCCGCCGTGCCGTGGACAATCAGCACCCGCCCGGTGTACGGCGTGATTTCGCGGAAAACGTCCATGTGCATGACGGCTTCGGGATAGCAGCGCCCCAGCGGCATCGGCCCGCAGTGAATCTTCTCCGGCAGATTTTGAGGGTCGAAGTGCGCCATCATCATGTGCCCCGCGCGCGCGTCGTCGGGGATGCAGAAGGCCGGGTAGAACAGCACGAGCCTGTCCACTGCATCCGGATGCTTCGCAGCGGTCAGCGCGGACACCATCCCGCCCTGCGAACAGCCCATCAGCAGCAGCGTATCGCCGGTATAGGGAAGCGACTGCGCATAGCGAATGACGGCTTCCAAATCCTGCACCTCGGTCAGCACCGACATGTCCGTCGTCGCGCCGTCACTCCGCCCCAAGGGCGGAACGCTGCCGCCGCAGAAGTCGAAACAGTACGCACAGTAACCAATTTTCGCCAGCACCCTCGTGTACTGCCGGACGGTCTGCTGATTTGCCATAAAGCCATGGCAGAAAATAGCAATCGGGAGCTTTTCACCATTCGGACGGTACTCTGTGCCGCGGATGGTCAAATCACCGCGCATACAGGAGAACGTCCGACGACGGATGGGGGAGGAAGAAAACAGCATCGAAATCGCCTCACGGAAAATTGTTTCTTCTATTGTAGCATAGTCGCGCGAAAATGAAAAGATGGAAAAACAAGACTTGAAGCGGCAGGGAGAGACGTGCTATAATGGAGCGAACCCACAGAGAATGAAGGAGTACATACACGATGAGCAATTTCCGCCGCCCGAAGCACCTGACCACCCGCCGAATGCAGGAAACGCGTCCGAATCCGCCGAAGGAACAGGCGAAAACGCAGCGTCCGGCGCGCGAAATCCGCTGGAACTGCCCCGCAGCGGCAAAATGCGGCGGATGCCAGCTGACTCGCCTGTCCTACGCAGAGCAGCTGCAATGGAAGCAGCAGCGCGTGGCGGAACTGCTGGACGGAATCTGCGAAGTCCGCCCGATTCTGGGCATGGACGACCCGTTCCACTACCGCAACAAGGTTCATGCCGTGCTGTCGGTGGACAAGGCGGGCAAGCCCATCAGCGGCGTCTACGCCATGGGGACGCACCGCGTCGTGCCCGTGCGGCACTGCCTGATTGAGGATCGCCGCGCTGACCGCATCATCCAGACCATCGTCGCGATGCTGCCTGCCTACAAGCTGCGCATCTACAACGAGTACACGCACCGCGGCTTCCTCCGCCACATCCTCATCCGCACGGGGCATGTGACGGGGCAGATTATGGTCGTGCTGGTGGCAACGAGCCTTGAATTTCCGGGCAAAAAGGCATTTGTGCAGGAGCTGATTCAGCGCCACCCGGAAATCACGACCGTCGTGCTGAACTGCAATCAGCGCGAAACCAGCATGGTGCTGGGCACGAAGGAAATTACCCTCTATGGCGAGGGGTACATGGAGGATGAACTGTGCGGAAAGCGCTTCCGCATCAGTCCGCAGAGCTTTTATCAGGTGAACGCGAAGCAATGCGAAGTCCTCTACCGCACGGCGATTGACGCGGCGCAGCTGACAGGCGCAGAAACCCTGCTGGACGCATACTGTGGTACGGGTACGATTGGCTTATGCGCGTCGGATGGCTGCAAGCAGCTCATCGGCGTGGAGCTGAATGCCGATGCCATCCGCGATGCGAAGGAGAACGCCCGCCGCAACGGCGTGGAGAACGCGCGCTTCCTCTGCGACGACGCGGGGCGCTTCATGCAGAAGCTCGCCAAGGAAGGAAACGCGCCCGACGTGGTGATGATGGATCCGCCCCGCGCCGGCAGCGACCAGAAATTCCTGCAAAGTCTGCTGATGCTGAAACCAAAGCGGGTTGTGTACGTTTCCTGCAACCCGGAGACCCTCGCGCGGGACTTGCGCGTGCTGGTGGACGGCGGATATCAGGCGGAATGGGCAACGCCGGTGGATATGTTTCCGGGAACGGAACATGTGGAGACTGTTATGTCATTGGTCCAACAAAATCCGGATGATATCGTCAAGGTCGGCATCGACGCGGACGAGTTGGCCGTCACCAAGGCCGAAAGCAAGGCGACCTACGGCGAGATACAGACGCGCGTCAAGGAACAGACCGGCTTGAACGTCACGCCGCTATACATCGCACAGGTAAAACGGAAGCATGGGATTATCGAGCGTGAATGCTACAACAAAGCGAAGTCCGAGAGCGCAAAGATGCTGATCTGCCCGCCGGATAAGGAAAAGGCGATTGAAGATGCACTGAGGTTCTTTGGGATGATTGCGTAACAGGTCATGACCTCAGCGCATATCAAAATGATCATATTTCAAACACCTATCACGGAAAGACGCGAGCAGTTCATGCTGTTTCGCGTTTTCCATTTCTGCCTTTACCCGCCATCTCTATGCATCGCTTTATTCACATAAAAGCAAGAGTAATTCTTCTTTTCGTATGTCTGTCGATTGCAAAGATGCAACATATATCGTATAATGATGGTGATACCGCTCGACAGCAGGAAGGTGAACCTTGATGGCAACAAGTTACAATAAGCTTTGGAAACTGCTCATCGACAAAGGGATGCGCAAGAAGGACCTGCAGCTCGCCGCAGGCATCAGCTCAGGCGTCATCATCAAGATGGGCAAAGGTGAAGCCGTCACCACGACAGTGCTTGCCAAGATTTGCAAAGCTCTCGACTGCAATATTGGGGATATCATGGAATTTGTCGATGACGAGGATTAACGCATAACAGAGATTCAGGAGGCCAAACCGATGGACGCTCGTATGCTCAACACGATTGCAAACTTTATCTGGGGTATCGCCGATGATTGCTTGCGCGATGTTTATGTGCGCGGTAAGTACCGCGATGTTATTCTTCCTATGACTGTTATCCGCCGTCTGGATGCTGTGCTCGAGGATACCAAACCGCAGGTGCTGGCGATGAAGAAGAGGCTCGATACGGCAGGCATCACCAACCAATGGGGTGCGCTATGCAATACAGCTGGGCAGGCTTTCTGCAACGCTTCGCCCTTCTGCCTGCGCGACCTGACCAGCCGCCCAACCCCGCAAAAGCTCAAGGCGGATTTTGAAGCATATCTCGACGGTTTTTCGCCTAACGTGCAGGAAATTTTGGACAAGTTCAAGTTCCGAAACCAGATCGACACCATGATCGAAGCCGACATTCTCGGCGCGGTCATCCAGAAGTTTATCAGCAAGGACATGAACCTCAGCCCGAAGCCGTGCGGCAATCTCCCCGGTCTGGACAACCATGCTATGGGCACCATCTTCGAGGAGCTTGTGCGCCGCTTCAACGAGGCCAACAATGAGGAAGCCGGTGAGCACTGGACGCCCCGCGACGTTGTGGAGCTGATGGCTGACCTTGTGTTTGCGCCCATCGCGGATCAGATCAAGGACGCCACCTATTCCTGTTATGACGGTGCATGCGGCACGGGCGGTATGCTGACGGTGGCGCAGGATCGGCTGAACAGGATCGCCGCGGAGAACGGCAAGAAGGTGTCCATCCACCTGTTCGGGCAGGAAATTCAGCCCGAAACCTACGCTATCGCCAAGGCGGATATGATGCTCAAGGGTGACGGCGAGGAGGCCATGCACATCGCCTACGGCTCCACGCTGTCCAGCGATCAGCATGCGGCGCGTTCGTTCGACTTCATGCTGGCAAATCCGCCCTACGGAAAGAGCTGGAAGACCGATGCGGAGCGCATGGCCAGCGGCAAGAAGAAGGAAATCCTCGACACCCGCTTCAACGCTGCCACCGCAGATAGCGAGCCGCTTTCGATGATTCCCCGTTCCTCCGATGGTCAGCTGCTGTTCCTGCTCAACAACATCAGCAAGATGAAGCAGGATACGCCGCTGGGCAGTCGCATTGTCGAGGTGCATAACGGTTCCAGCCTGTTTACGGGCGATGCAGGCAGCGGCGAGAGCAACGCCCGCCGCTATATGATCGAAAACGACCTGGTGGAGGCCATCATCGCGCTGCCGGAAAAGATGTTCTACAACACGGGCATTGGCACCTTCATTTGGGTTCTTTCCAACCGCAAAGAGGAGCGCCGCAAGGGCAAGATTCAGCTCATCGACGCGACCGCCATCAAGATGCCCCTGCGCAAGAACATGGGCGAAAAGAACTGCGAGCTTTCCCCGGAGCAGCGTGCTGAGATTGTGCGCATCTTCATGGCGTTTGAGGAGAGCGAAATCAGCAAGATCTTCCCCAACAGCGAATTTGGCTATTGGAAGGTATCCGTGCAGCAGCCCCTGCTGGACGAGCAGGGCAACCCTGTCCGCGACAAGAAGGGCCGCATTCAGCCCGACAAGAGCAAGAGCGACACGGAGATCATCCCGTTCCGCTACGAGGGCGGCATCGAGGCCTTTATGGACGCCGAGGTGCGCCCCTATGCCCCCGGCGCGTACATAGACCCCAAGGCGACGAAGATCGGCTATGAGCTGAGCTTCACCAAGTATTTCTATAAGCCCGTGCAGCTGCGCTCCATGGAGGAAATCGTGGCAGACCTGAAGGCTCTGGAGCAGGAAACGGACGGCATGCTAAAGGAAATTTTGGAGGGGTAAAAGATGGGATATAATGATATTATAAGGATAGAAGCCTCCGATGGCGCTCAGCGGGTTATCGATGAATTGACAGGACTTGCTCGGAGTGGAGGAAAAGTATTCAGAGGATATAATAAGCAGGATGAATTGCTACCGTCTCTGATTCGCGATAAAGTCAGTTATACTGATGTAGAGTCTGAGTTGCTGAAAGATTTTGAACGTTATGGTAGTCACTATTTTCACGCTACCACGCCTATTGATTTCATGTCTTATGCTCAACACTTTGGACTTCCAACGAGACTACTAGACTTTACATATAACCCATTTATTGCCTTGTCTTTTGCTCTGCACGGTAAAAAATCGAATGGTAGCTATAAAGAGCCCGAAGATAAAGACTATTACTATGTTCGTTATGCTTTAATTGATGAGAATCTCTGTGTACCGTCAATCCCTTTGCGTGATGATATATACAATAATAAATTGACGCGTACTGATTCACTAGCAGTAAGATCAATTCAGTGCATCGATAGTATGACAGATTTGTTCGGAAGCAATAGTCTTAATCGCAGTATATGGACTCTGGACGGATTCAAGGACAGCTTGGAGAATACTGTAAGTAAACAGGAAAAAATCCGAAATCATGCTATTCTTTTTGTTGATCCGAATCAGTCTAATCAGCGCATTATTATGCAGCAGGGCCTATTTATGTTTCCATATACCCTTGATGTTGACGAGCATATGGAAATTATTAAGCGGAATACTTCGGTTATTATGATTCATAAAGAATTGCGATCCGACTTATTGAAATACCTGGATACATTGGGCTTTTCTACTTTCCGCCTGATGCCTGATTTGGCAAGTGTATGTTACGCAGTTAAACACAAGGTTATTGATGAACGCGCTGAAAAAAGTCCTGCTTTCAAAAAGAAAGGATCAGGCAAATGAGATATGAGAAGTACAAGCAAACAGGAACAAAATGGATTACTTCTATTCCTGTTTCATGGGACATGCAGAAAATAGGCGCGTTGTTTGTGCAGCGCAAGGAAAAGGTTTCCGATAAGGACTTTGCGCCAATTTCCGTTACAAAGAATGGCATTTTGCCACAGTTGGCAACGGCAGCAAAAACAGATGATGGCGATAACCGCAAGAAAGTTTGCGTTGGCGATTTTGTGATCAATAGTCGTTCTGACAGAAAAGGTTCGTGTGGCGTATCTGACCTTGAAGGTTCGGTTTCGCTTATAAATATTGTTTTGCAGCCGCGTGAACAGCTGAGTGGAAAGTATGCCCATTATCTTCTTCGCAATCATTTGTTTTCAGAAGAATACTACCGCAATGGCCGCGGCATCGTTGCGGATTTGTGGACAACCAGATATAGCGAGATGAAAACCATTTTGCTGCCCGTCCCTCCCCGCGAGGAGCAAGACCAGATTGTGCGCTACCTCGACTGGCAGGTGTCGAAAATCAATCGGCTCATTGCGGCGAAGAGAAAGCAGATTGCTCTGCTAAAGGAGCATAGAACGGCAAAAATCAATCAGGCTGTTACGACTGGAATCCATTGTGACACACAACTTGCATACACTGGCTATAATTGGCTGCCTTATGCCCCTGCAAACTGGAAGCCCGTCCCTGCAAAAGCCCTTTTTAGAAACATAACTGAGCTTCGCCGACTGGATGATTCTATGCTTGCGGCAACGCAGAAATATGGATTGATTGAACAAACCGAATACATGCGCCTCGAAGAACGTCGTATTGTATTGGCGAATGATAATCTTGATAAGTGGCTACACACGGAACCGAATGACTTTATCATAAGCCTGCGTAGTTTTCAAGGCGGCTTAGAGATGTGTTCTAAACCCGGATGCGTGACATGGCATTATGTAGTTTTGAGGTCTCAACGGAATATATACCCTGACTTCTATAAATGGTTTTTCAAATCCGCTGCTTATATTGGTGCTTTGCAGAAAACATCTGACTTTATTCGTGATGGTCAGGACTTACGCTTCTCCAATTTTGTCAAAGTTGGCTTGTTCATCATTCCTATGGACGAGCAACGCGAGATTGCTGAATATCTGAATCGAGAAATACCTAAATACGATGTAGCGATTAGTAATCTTGAAAAGCAGATTGACCAGATAACGGAGTTGCGCACCCGCCTGATCTCCGATGTCGTTACCGGACAGATAGATGTGCGCGGCATCGAAGTGCCGGAGTTTGAAATGGTGCGGGATACTGTAGAAGAACAGGAAGAGGATGCGGAAGAAATAATGCAAGAAACCTGATGCTTAAAAAACTATGAAAGATAGGAGGTATCCCGATGTCGTTTTTGATTGCCGTTTACGTTTAATGAAGGAATTGTGTTGGCAAGTGACCGCAGAACCACCTATAATCGTACCGAAAACATAAATGGGGTTCTTGTACAGAAATTCGGATTGCACACTACCAATTCTACTGAGAAGACTTTCCTTTGCCCTAACGGTGCAGGAATATCCACCTGCGGAGATGCATCTCTTCTGGGTAAGCCGATAACAGGCTACATCAAGGAAGTCATTCGTGGAATCTCTCCTGAAACGCCTGTTTCGGATGTGCCTCAAATGCTTGTGGACTATTTCGGAAGTCAAAGCGTTGTACCGGATACACACTTTTTTGTTGCAGGATACGATAAAGACCATGACCAAGTGCATCAAAGACTGTATAAAGTAAATCTGAAAGATGCAACTCAGATTGTACCTGTTGATACATCGACACAGGGAGCATCATGGGATGGCGAAATCATGTCATTGACAAGATTGGTTCAGAATGTTGCGGTAAAGAAGCCAGACGGAACATATGTCGATCTGCCGAATGAAGAAATTCTTTGGGGATACTTTACTCTGCAAGATGCCATCGATTTTGCACGCTATGCTGTTGAAACAACGATAAACACTATGCGTTTCAAGAATGTTGTTGAAACAGTAGGAGGTAATGTTGATATTCTTGTTATCACACCCGACGAGACGAAGTGGTTGCAAAAAACGGAACTTAAGTAAGGTGGTAAGCATATGGCCTTTACAAACACAAAGGAATCCGGCCTTGAATCCTTGGTTGTGAAATGGCTGGTCGAACACAACGGTTATGAACAAGGACAAAATCATGATTATAACATGGAATATGCCCTTGATACCGTGCGCCTGTTCCGCTTCCTGAAGGACACCCAGCCGGACGCGGTGAAAAAGCTCCAGCTGGAAACCAGCCCGCAGAAGACGGCACAGTTCCTCGCCCGTGTCCGCGATGAAATCACCAAGCGCGGCATTGTTGACGTGCTGCGCAAAGGCATCAAGGCTTATCCCGCCAGCCTCATCATGTTCTATATGACGCCCAGCGTAAATAACCCCGCCGCTGCAGCGCTGCATGCGAAAAACATCTTCAGCGTCACGCGCCAGCTCCATTTTTCGCCCGACTCCACGAAGCTGTCGCTGGATCTGTGCATCTTCATCAACGGTCTGCCTGTCATCACCTTCGAGCTGAAAAACCAGCTGACCAAGCAGAATGTGGATGATGCCGTCTATCAGTATCAGCATGACCGCAATCCGAAGGAGCTGCTTTTCCAGTTCACGCGCTGTATGGTTCACTTCGCCGTGGATGATGCACAGGTCAAATTCTGCACCCGCCTGCAGGGCAAGGAGAGTTGGTTTCTGCCCTTCAACAAGGGCTACAAGGACGGCGCAGGCAATCCGCCCAACCCGGACGGCCTGATGACGGATTACCTGTGGAAGCAGATTCTGACCAAGGACATGCTCTCGCGCATCATCGAGAACTACGCCACGCTGGTCGAGGAAAAGGACGAGGAAACCGGCAAAACCCGGTACAAGCAAATCTTCCCGCGCTATCATCAGCTGACGGCGGTGGAAAGCCTGCTGGCTGATGTGAAGAAGAACGGCGTCGGCAATCGCTATCTCATCCAGCACAGCGCGGGCAGCGGCAAGTCCAATTCCATTGCATGGCTGGCACATCAGCTGACCGGGCTGGAGGACGCGCAGGGCAATCTTCTGGTGGACTCCGTCATCGTGGTCACAGACCGCGTGGTGCTGGATAAGCAAATCCGAGATACCATCCGACAGTTTGCGCAGACGCGCAATATCATCGCATGGGCGGAGCACTCCGGCGATCTGCGCAAGGCCATCGAGGACGGACGGCGCATCATCATCACGACCATTGAAAAATTCCCGTATGTCCTCCCCGAGATTGGCGAGGATCACAAGGATCGGCATTTCGCCATCATCATTGACGAAGCACATTCCAGCCAAAACGGAAAGACCGCGGGCACAATGAACATGACGCTGTCCGCTATCATGTCCGACCCGGATATGGATAACGAGGACAAGATCAACGCCATGTGCGAGGGCAAAAAGCTGCTGACCAATGCCAGCTACTTCGCCTTCACCGCCACGCCGAAAAACAAGACACTGGAGACTTTCGGCACGGCGTACGAGGATGCCGGTGTCATCAAGCATCGTCCTTTCCACGTGTATACCATGAAGCAGGCCATTCAGGAGGGCTTCATTCTGGATGTGCTGAAATACTACACGCCCATCGACAGCTACTACCGGCTGAAAAAAACGGTGGAGGATGACCCGATGTTCGACAAAAAGAAGGCACAGAAAAAGCTCCGTGCCTTCGTCGAGAATCAGACGTTCACCATCGCGCAAAAAGCCGACATGATGGTCAGCCACTTCCACGAGCAGGTCATCGCCAAGGGCAAGATCGGCGGTCAGGCGCGCGCCATGATCATCACCAGCAGCATTGAGCGCTGCATTGAATACTATCACGCTGTGAACAAGTGCCTGGCCAACCGGCACAGCCCATACAAGGCCATCATCGCCTTCTCCGGTGAAAAGCAGCTGGACAAGGATGCGCCTGCCGTGACCTCTGCTGGGCTCAACGGTTTCCCGGACGCCGCTATTCCCAAGACATTCAAAAAGGACCCGTACCGTTTTCTGATCGTGGCGGATATGTTCCAGACCGGGTATGACGAGCCGCTGCTGCACACGATGTATGTGGACAAGCAGCTCTACGACATCAAGGCGCTGCAGACCCTCAGCCGCCTGAACCGCGCCTGTCCGAAGAAGTACGACACCTTCGTGCTGGACTTCTTCAACGATCCGAATGACATCATTGAGTCCTTTTCCCGTTACTACAAGACCACGCTGCTGTCCGGCGAAACCGACCCCAACAAGCTGTATGATCTGATTGCCGACATGGAGAGCTATCAGGTGTTCAGCGATGAGCACGTCGAGCAGCTGGTCAACCGTTATCTGGACGGCGCAGACCGCGACCAACTTGACCCTGCTCTCGATGCCTGCGCATCCGTGTACAAGCAGCTCGACACAGATGGACAGATCAAGTTCAAGAGTGCGGCAAAGGGCTTTGTGCGCACCTACGGCTTCCTGAGTGCCATTCTGCCCTATGGAAAGCCGGAGTGGGAGAAGCTGTCGATCTTCCTGAACATGCTGATTCCCAAGCTGTCCTCTCCGCAGGAGGATGATCTGTCCCAGGGAATCCTGGAAGCCATCGATCTGGACAGCTACCGCATCGAGAAAAAGGAAACCATTTCGCTGATTCTCCCGGACGAAGACGCCGAGGTTGGGCCTGTGCCGATGAGCACCGCCAAAGGAAAGCAGGAGCCGGAGATGGACGTGCTCTCTGCCATTCTCTCGGATTTCAATGATATGTTCGGCAACATCGACTGGAACGACGCGGACAACGTGCGCAGACAGATTCTTGAAATCCCGGCGATGGTCAGTCGGGATGAACAGTATCAAAACGCTATGCGCAACAGCGATAAGCAGGAAGCCCGGACAGAAAGCGACCGCGTGCTGCAGAAGGTCATCTTCTCCATCATGGCGGACAATATGGAGCTGTTCAAGCAGTATACGGATAATCAGGATTTCAAGAAATGGCTGAGCGATCTGGTGTTCAACCTGACCTACAATAAGAACGGTAAGCCGTATCAACCGCAGAAATAATAAAGAGGAAAACAAATGGTGGATGATTTCAAGGGGCCGGATGGCGTTGATTATTCTCCTATTGATTTATACGCCAAATATAGCGTTACACCTGAACAGGTAAGAAGAGACTATCCCATACTTTGTGTAAACCTCGAAGGTAGTGTATAATAGAAGCACGAGAATGGAGGTTTTCGTATGGCAAGAAGGAAACGCAGCCCGGAAGAAAATGCCCGCAGGGAAAAGATTCGTGAGCTGCTGCAGCTGGCGAACATCGGCAGCATGGATGACATCCAGAGACTGTTCAAGGAGACGATTGCCGAATTCATGGAAAACGGCCTCGATGCGGAGCTGGACGACGAACTGGGCTACAGCAGGTACGACTACAAAAACAAGAACACAGACAACAGCCGGAACGGACACAGCAGCAAGACCCTGCGCACCAGCTTCGGCGATGTGGAGGTGTCTGTCCCGCGGGACAGATAGGGGGAGTTTGAGCCGCAGCTCCTGAAGAAGAATCAGACCAGCATCAGTCAGGACATCGAGGAGAAGATCCTGTCCATGTACGCCAAAGGAATGACCACGTCGGATATTGAGACCCATATTCGGGATATCCACGGCGTAGATGTGTCCGACACGACCGTAAGCCGTATCACGGACAAGATTCTCCCCATCGCAAAAGAATGGCAGCAGCGGCCGCTGGAAAGCATCTACACGGTAGTTTTCATGGATGCCATCCACTACCATGTCCGCAGCGAAGGTCAAATCGTGAAGAAGGCGGTGTATATCGCCATTGGCATTGATCTGGATGGTAGGAAAGACGTTCTGGGCATGTGGGTCGGTGAAAATGAAAGCGCCAAATATTGGGCAACGGTGCTAAACAGCCTGAAAAACCGGGGAATTGAGGACATTTTCATCGCCTGCACGGACAATTTAACCGGCTTTTCCGCTGCCATTGAAGCTGTTTTTCCCAAGACGGAAATTCAGAACTGCATCATCCATCAGCTCCGCAATTCCAGCAAATATGTGTCCTACAAGGACATCAAGGCGCTCATGGCAGACCTGAAGGCAGTCTACGCCGCAGTCGATGAGTCTGCTGCTTTGGACGCTCTGGATGCTTTTGCGGAGAAATGGGACAAGAAATATCCGAAGATTGCTCAGTCCTGGCGGGAGAATTGGCCGAACCTGAGCACCTACTTCAAGTACCCCCAGGAGGTGCGCCGCCTGATCTATACGACCAATGCGAGCGAGGGCTTTAACCGGCAGCTCCGGAAAGTGACCAAGGCCAAATCGGTGTTCCCTACGGATGACAGTCTGCTGAAAATGCTATATCTGGCCATGACGGATATTACGAAGAAATGGACTGGCCGGCGGCAGGACTGGAGCATGATCCATGCGCAACTAGCGGTGTTCTTCGCCGACCGTATGCCGAACTGACTGGCTACACGCCGGGATGTCAAGTGTCGAGATGAACGGAGGTTGACGTTTCCGCCCTTGACATCCCCTCGAAACGCTGTTATTTTATAAACAAGGCGGCAGCAGCTTGCGCCGCTCCCGTCTTGCATAAATTTTGCTCTATTTGCACTACGTTTTGCACTTTACACAGAATTCGGGATTGACCCTTCAGAGGGGACGATAACTTTGGCGCTGGGTTTCCAATAGGGGCGCGCAGCATCCCTGTTGGCACACGACCTTGCTTGCAAGGTATAGTGTGTTATACCTCTGCGGAGGGGATAGGCGACAGATGCCAGCCGGACGCGCTGCTGATAAGCTTCCTGCGGCATGGATGCAGATTGCTTTTCAGCAGCAAAGGGCACATGCCCGGACAATCCCCGCCGCAGAGGTATACCGTTGTTTCATCGGCTTCACACCATGCGAAAATCTGTGCTATAATGGTCATAACCACACATGAAAGCAGGTGATGACCTTGACGACAGAAAGTCAGGACTTTATTCCTATGGGCGGGTCACTCTTCAAAATCCCTTCTTCCAGCAATCTGCGCTGGCTGATTATGTTCTACGCGCTTCCCCGCGAGCTGGTGGAAAAGCGTCCAGTATTTCTTGCCATGTCTCGGAAAGTGCGGGAGGTTGTCCATAGCGAGAAATGGATGCAGCTGGTCAATTCCGATATGTTCCTTGAATTGGTCTGGGATTGCTATGCTTGGGTCAGCTGGCAGTTTTTCAAGGTGCCTGCACCGCACGGCGGCTATATGCCTGTTCCCGGTTCTTTCTACCTTTACTCCGGCAACTTCCCGCTTTGGCGGTATGCCTATATAACGGCTGCGCATATTCGGGAGAAACTCGACAAGATGCCGGAATTCTGCTTTCAGCGGCTGTTTTCCATGGGAAGGGATTACGAAGTGCCGTGGCTGCCCTATGAAAACTTCTATGATTTTTTCGGACAGATGACGATGAAAATCGTGGAAGAACAGCATTGGCAGGAAACATTCGACATGCTCTGGGAACATCGTGCGCATGAGGATTACAACGGCAACAGCACAAAACAGCGGGATTTTGAACGCTCATGGTATCACTCTCGCAGTCCCGAAAGCGAGCTGTCTTTGGAACAGATGAAGGGAGATGATACTGAACTGCCTGTCAATGCGATGTGCCACGCCGCGGTGCAATCATTCGAGGAACAGCTGCTTGATGAAGAGCAGATAAAGCAGTTTGTGCAGACTTTGCCGGATATGGACAGACAAATCATCATGCTTCGTATGCAGAACGATACACTTGCGGAAATTGCGCAGAAGCTCAACTTCGCTAATGCCGGTTCGGTCAGCAAGCGCCTTGCAAAAATCAGAAAACAGCTGGAGATTTACAGAAAAAAATAAAAGCTGATGGAAACATTCACCCTCTCTCATGCCCTGTTAGATAGAGGACACCAATACGTCATTTGCGTAAGGCAGCCGCAGTGATACGGCTGTCTTTTTGCGTCCTCATCATTGATATAGGGAGGTAATTCGTGTTTCTCACTGAAAACGCTAATAACGCTGAAAACAGAGTTGTGAAACTGAAAACCGCAGCAGGTGTCTTTCTGCCGTTCAAGCCATTGAAGCCCAGCGCAGATTCACTGCCGCCATTTCCGATTGGCTGCCTGCCGTCCAGACTGCGAAGCTATGTAGAAGCTGTCGCCATCCATACGCAGACACCGGTAGATATGGCGGCGGGGGCTGCTTTGGGCGTACTTGCTGCTTGCCTGCAAGGAAAAGTTAAGGTCGAAGGGAATATTGGGCACTACGAACAGACAAGTCTATACATATTTCTGATTGCACCGCCGGGATCGCGGAAATCAGCGGTTATCCACGCTATGACCGCCGCGATTGAGGACTACGAACAGAAATATAATGAAGAAAACAAGGCAGCAATGCGTCGGAACAGGCAGAAGCGTGAATCCTTGCAGCGGGACATCAACCGTTTGACCCGGCAGTTGGAAGCCAAGTATGACAAGCTGACAGAATTGGAATTGCAGCATACGCAGGACAAACTGGCAGAACTGCCGGAAATCAAGCCGCTGCAAATTTTCACTGATGACTGCACCAGCGAATCTATGGTCAGGCTGCTTCGGGATAACCAAGGGCGCATGGCACTCATCTCCGCCGAGGGTGGAGCGTTTGACAACATCATCGGGCGATATACCAAGAAGCCGAATCTCGATGTGTGGCTGAAAGGTATCTGCGGTGATACCATCCGTGTAGACCGCATCAACCGTGAGCCTGACTACATCCGAAATCCAGCATTGTCCATGATTATCAGCGCCCAGCCAAGCGTCTTGAGCGAGATTATGCAGAATGGTCTGCTGGATGGGCGCGGCTTTCTGGCACGGCTGCTCTACATCAATATTCCCAATGCTGCCATGCCAAAGTCCTTCCAATCCGCACCGATTCCGGCAGCTATACAGGAAGATTATGATAATTTGATTTTTCAGCTACTGAATCTTTCTGAAAATGAGCCTATAACACTGCACCTTGCTCCAGAAGCTATAAATCGAATGGACAAACTTTGTTGCAGTATCGAAGCCTATCTCCGCAATGAACACCGCGACATGCGGGAATGGGGAAGCAAGTATATCGGGCTGGTGCTTCGGATTGCCGGGCTGCTGCATATTGCTGCGGACGGGGATGGAGACATCCAAATGGAAACGGTTGAAAATGCCATCCATATTGGCAGCTATGCCTTTTACCATGCGCTGTATGCTTATTCCATATTGGGAGCAGATGAAACTGTTGAAAAAGCCCTGCATGTCGTTACGAAACTGCGAAAACTCAGCGTGACGCGCATCAGCAGTTCAGACCTGTATCAGAAATGCCGCGGAAGATTTTTTCGGGATGCCAAGGACATGGAGCCTGTACTGACTCTTTTGGAACAGCACGGGTATATTTGGATGGATATTCCGACCTATTCCGGCGTAGGACGGCCGTCAGCCGGGACAATTTATATCAATCCAGCAGCTTTGAAAGATGACTTTTCAGCGTAAATAGTGTTTTCAGAACGGAAATTGCAAAGGAGAAAAACTATGAGTTCACCCAGCTATGCCATTATGCGCTTCGCCAAATACAAAGGCCCGGAAATCGGCCGAATTGAAGCACATAATGAGCGCGCAAAAGAAAAATACGCCAGCAACCCGGATATTGACCGCAGCCGCAGCGACTTGAACTGCCACCTTATTCATCCGCCGCAGCATTACCGCGCTGAGGCTGAGAGGCAAATTGCAGATGCCGGATGCCGCGTAAGGTCAGACAGCATCCGGCTGGTGGAAGTGCTTTTCACGGTCAGCACCGGGTACTTCGATGATAAATCACCTGATGAAATCCGTACATATTATGAACGTTCGCTTGCGTTCTTGCAGGAACATCAACGTTCGGAAACAATTGTCTCTGCTATGATTCATATGGACGAGGGGACGCCGCATATGCATGTGGTCTTTGTACCGCTGACGGCGGACAAGCGTCTCAGTGCGAAAGACATTATCGGCAACCGCAAGAAGCTGATTCAGTGGCAGGATGAATATTACGAGTACATGTCAGTGCGGTATCCGGAGCTTTGCCGCGGCGAATCCGCTGCGCAGACAGGGCGTACACACATGACTGTGCAGGAGTTTAAGGAATTTACCAAAGATATTCGCAAAATGACGAAACTGGCTGACAAGGTGGAGGTGCTGATGAGCGGTGCAAACCTTCTGAACAGCAAAAGCCGGTTAGAACAGCTCGTGCCGATGGTAAAGGACTTGCTGCTGCGGTTCGGCAAAATGAAAGCCCAGCTTGGACAGTATCAGGAAGCATTCACGTCCGTTATGGCTGAAAACGAGCGGCTGAAAAAGGAAAACGAAAAACTGGATGCGACGTGCAGAGCATACCACAGCCGCGATTTCAGCAATATGTCAGCGATTCAGCAGCTGGAGCAGCGCTGTCTGCAGTATGAACAGCAGCTGTCTGCTATTCCGGCGGAAGTTGTGGCAAGGTATTCCCAGCAGCAGCGCAAGGCGCAGAAAGAAGCTAACGTATACGGACAGCAGGGCAAACGGGAAGGAAGGATGGATCAATATAACGCACGGGAATAAAGATGAATGGAGCGGTTTTGCCGAGTTGCTTGCAAACTTGATAGAAAAATACGCAATGGTTCTGAATTTGGACAACCTTCCGGAATCATCGTATGCTTCTGATGGCAAAGAAGCTGTAAATAATTCGAGACAGTCTAAAGATGGTATTGAAAACATGAAAACGGCATGATATAATTAACGTGCATTTGATGTCCAAACTCAATGCAGGGCGATCATGTGCCCCTGCATTGAGTTATATAAACTTGACGGAGTAGATGACATGAACGGGAGCAAAGATAGCAATCAGTCCAAGCTACTTATCTACACGACAGAGGATGGACTGGCAAAAATCGAAACGACCTTTGACGGCGATACGGTTTGGCTGTCCATTGACCAGATGGCAGAGCTGTTTCAGCGTGACCGAAGCGTAATCGGCAAGCATGTACGGAACATTTTCAAAGAAGGGGAGCTTCAAAAGGAATCAGTGTGGGCAAAATTTGCCCATACTGCCGCCGATGGAAAAGTCTACGATGTCGATTATTACAATCTCGATGTTATCATTTCTGTTGGCTACCGTGTGAAGTCGCGGCGCGGCATTCAGTTCCGCATTTGGGCAACAGGGATTTTGAAGGAGTATATGCGGAAAGGCTTTGCGCTGGATGATGAGCGCCTGAAAAATCTGGGTGGCGGCGGATACTTCAAGGAGCTGCTGGAGCGTATCCGCGATATCCGCGCTTCCGAAAAGGTATTTTACCGTCAGGTGCTTGAAATCTACGCCACCAGTATTGACTATGACCCCAAGGCGGAAATCTCCATTCAGTTTTTCAAGAAAGTCCAAAATAAAATTCATTATGCCATTCATGGGCAAACCGCGGCGGAGGTCATTTACACACGCGCCGATGCGGAGAAAGAATTTATGGGCTTGACCACCTTTGCGGGCAGTCAGCCCACGCTGAAAGAGGCGGTAGTTGCCAAGAACTATCTGAACGAGAAAGAGCTTCGTGCTATGGGACAGCTTGTGTCCGGCTATCTGGATTTTGCGGAACGACAGGCAGAGCGAGAGCAGGCAATGACCATGCAGGACTGGTCGGAGCATCTTGATCGGATTTTGACTATGAGTGGAGAGCAGCTGCTGATTGGCAACGGAAGCGTCAGCCATAAGCAGGCTATCGACAAGGCAACCGGCGAGTACAGAAAATACAAAGCCCGTACCCTCAGCGAAGTTGAGCGCGATTATCTGGATTCCATCAAGTTGTTGGAGCAGAAAACAGATAAAAAGTAAGCTGGGGTGGAGAAGATGCGATGAAAAAAGAAAAGATAAAAGTCTATATCTATACGCGCGTGTCTACCGCCATGCAGATTGACGGATACTCTCTGGATGCACAGAAATCCAGAATGAAAGCCTATGCCGAGTTCAATGACTATGAGATCATGGGCGAATACGAGGATGCCGGTAAATCCGGCAAGTCCATTGAAGGGCGTGTAGAGTTTAACCGCATGATGGAGGATATCAAGTCTGGTAAAGACGGCGTGTCCTATGTGCTGGTGTTCAAACTCTCCCGTTTCGGCAGAAATGCGGCAGACGTTCTTTCTACCTTACAGGTTATGCAGGACTTTGGCGTCAATCTGATTTGCGTGGAGGACGGGATCGATTCCTCCAAGGATGCGGGAAAGCTGATGATTTCCGTTCTTTCGGCTG
>OHOZ01000325.1_pt1 | contig 30660 bp, 28 predicted proteins | sample 1569931 | NCBI WGS metagenome assembly OHOZ01 (sample SAMEA3879572, study PRJEB24766) | human gut metagenome | biome: human-associated habitat; feature: feces | place: USA | collected 1985/1987
TCATTCCGGAAAGATTTTCCGATCTGCCCGATGCCGAAGGGAAGCTTCTTTCTCATGGAGCGCTGTACATTCACAAAGTTCACAAAAATGCCCTGTGCCGTCTCCGGGCGCAAATAGATCTCGTCCTTGCTGTCCTCGGTAACACCCTGGAAGGTCTTGAACATCAGGTTAAACTGGCGAATGTCCGTAAAATCGTGGGCGCCGCAGTTGGGGCAGGGAATGTTCTTTTCCTTAATATAGTCGCTCATCTGTTCGTTGGTCCAGCCGGCCACATTGGTGCCGTCAAAAGCCTCGATCAGATCATCCGCACGGTGGCGGGTCTTGCAAGCGCAGCAATCCATCAGCGGATCGGAGAACCCGCCCAAATGGCCGGAGGCCACCCAGGTCTGGGGGTTCATCAAAATGGCGCTGTCCAGACCAACATTATATTTATTCTCCTGAATAAACTTCTTGCGCCAAGCCTTTTTGATATTCTCTTTCAGCTCCACGCCCAAGGGGCCGTAGTCCCAGGTGTTGGCCAGGCCGCCGTAGATCTCGGAGCCTGCGTAGACGAAGCCGCGGTTCTTGCACAGCGCGACGAGCTTATCCATTGTTTTTTCAGTGTTTTTCAGCATAATCTGCCTCCAATTCAGGTTCTCTTCTGAATCATTATAGTATACGCTTCCGGCGAAGTCAACCGAAAAGCTGTGATTTCAGGGTGCAAGCGCGCCGAAAACGCCGTCCTCCCGTAGCCCCTCGATGCGCACGCGCAGGAGCCGGTTGTGTAAGTCCTCGCCCGCGGCATAGACCTTCACGCCGTTTGGCGCGTGGCCGGTAAAGAGGCCGTCCTCGATCTGCTCGAACAGAACCTCCTGCACCGTGCCGAGCATCGCCGTGTCGAAGGCCTCGCGCAGCTCCTTTGCCACTGCGGCCGCGCGGCGCGCACGCTCCTCCTTCACGGCCTTGGGCACCTGCTCCGGCATGGCCGCCGCAGGCGTTCCCTCCCGCCGGGAGTAGGGGAAAATGTGCATATGTGCAAAGCCACAGCGCCGGATGAATTCCAGCGACTGCAAAAATTCCTCCTCCGTTTCGCCGGGGAAGCCGACGATCATGTCCGTCGTGACGGCGCAGCCGGGGAAGGCACGCTTCAGATCCTCCACGCTTTGCAGATACCGTGCGGTGTCGTACTTCCGGCGCATCCGCTTGAGCACGGTGTCGCAGCCGCTCTGCATACTCAGGTGAAACTGCGGGCAGAGGTTCGGATAGGCCGCCAGCTTGCAGAATTCCGCGTCGATCACGCGCGGCTCCAGAGAGCCAAGGCGCACGCGCACCTCCGGCACGGCCTCGCACAGCGCAGCGATAAGCTGCGGCAGACGGCTGCCGTCCTTGAAGTCCCAGCCCCACGAGGCGACCTCGATGCCCGTGACGACGATCTCGCGGTAGCCCTCCCCGGCCAGCCGGCGTGCCTGCTCCACGGCAGTTTCCAGCGGCAGCGAGCGCACCGGCCCTCTGGCGTAGGGGATGATGCAGTAGGAGCAGAAATTGTTGCAGCCATCCTGCACCTTGAGCATCGCGCGGGTACGCGCGGCAAGGCCGCCTGCGGGCAGCGCCTCGAAGGTGCGGCGGCGCAGCGCCTCGTCGACCTGAATTTCCGGTCCCTCCGCGCCGCCGCCCAGCTTCTGCAAAAGCCGCTGGACGAATTCCTCGCGCCCGGCGCTGCCGGAGATCACGTCCACGCCCAGCGCGGCGATCTCGTCGGGGTTGATCTGCGCGTAGCAGCCGCACACGCCGATCACGGCCTGCGGATGCTCCCGCCGCAGGCGGCGGATGAGCGTGCGGTTTTTGCGGTCGGCAACGGCGGTGACGGTGCAGGTGTTGATGATGATCGCGTCGCAGCTTTCGTCGTTTTGGCAGAGGGTGTGACCCAGCGCGGCGAGCTGCTGCTCCATCGCCTGCGTTTCATATTGGTTGACCTTGCACCCCAGAGTGTAACACGTAAATTTCATAAATTCTCCCCAAAATTCCCGCGCGGGCGCGCCGAAATATTAAACAAAAAACGAATTGAAAATTTGTACATTTCGCCGGTATACTATGCATAGATTCATTATACAGGCTTTTTGCCGGAAAGTACAGGGTTTCTTTGAAGGAGGTGTGTTTATGACCGTGCAGTTCCATTCTCTGCGCGATATCCGGGAATTTGTCGGCCTAGCAACGCTTCAAAGTTACCCCATCCACGTGGCGGATGCCGCGGGCGCGACTGCGGATGCCAAATGCTTCATGGAGATGTTCACCGTGGAGTTCACGCAGCCTTTGACGCTGCTGATCGGCGCCGATGCCGATGCCGGCCCGTTTCTCCGCGGCGCAGCGCGCTTTCTGATCGATCCCCCCGCCGCGATGTGAGTGCCCGCAAGAAGGTTTGAAATTTCGCCCGCACCCTGCGGGACGTTACAAAATTTCGTCCGCCCCCGTAGGGAACGGCCTTGGCCGTTCCGCGTGCAGGCACCCGCAATGACGGAAATGCCATCAGCGGTGCGGTCAAGACCGCACCCTACAGAGCGGTTCGTAATTGCACCCGCATCCGTAGCGCTCCTTCGTCGCGAACGGCTGCGCGAAAGACCGCACCCTACGTGACGGTTGAAAAATTCGGTTGCACTTGCAATGACAAACCTGCCAACGATAAAAAGCTGCACGGCGGACTGCCGTGCAGCTTTCAGCTTGTCAAAAACGTCCAAAAAGGCTTTTTTGACAAGCTGACTACAAAATTGCAAAATAAAATTCTGTAGTTATATTTTGCAATTTTGGCCGCTGCGGCGGGTTATTGAACGCGAAAGGGAACCCTGACAGTTCCCTTTCACTCTTTCTTTCCCTCCGTAACCTTGGGTCAGATAAGTCTTTCGACAGTCTAAATGCTGCACGGCGACTGCCGTGCAGCTCAGCCTGTCAAAAAACTACAAAAACGCTCAGGTTTCTGGTATAATAAAGGAAACAGGGGTGTTTTCATGGAAGACTGGAGAAAAGACGCACAGTGAGATTTTCTAGCATATTCTCAACAAGGTGCTCAATCACCGGATGGTCGATCCGAACACAATTTTCATTGACGGCACCCATATCAAGGCCAGTGCCAACAAGAAGAAGTATCAGAAGGAACAGGTTGCGAAAGCGGCAAAGGTCTATTCCGGACGCTGCGCAAGGAGATTTATGCGCAGCGCAAAGAAACCGTTGAACGGGTCTTTGCAGACGCGAAAGAGAAACACGCGATGCGTTATACACACCACAGAGGCTTGGCCGCCGTCACACGATGGGTCAGGCTAAAATTTGCTGCCATGAACCTGAAAAAGCTGGCAAATTGGAGTTGGGAGCACTCCTTTTTCGCTTGCTTTTTCTCTCTGTTTCCCCGATTTTTGAGGAAAACCCATGCTCTCGCTTCTTGAAAGCATGGGTTCTTTGGCACACTGAAAATGGTGAGTTCTTTCAGAACTCACCATTTTCTTATTGATGCAGAAGCAAATCAAAAATTTCTCCCAAAGGGCGAGATGGATTGACAGAATATGATACAATAAAACTAAAAAGGGTCGGCGGGAAGAAAAGCGGCCGAAAAACAGGGAGGAATACCTATGGAATACAGAAAACTTCCCCACGGAACAGAGCGGGAAAAATTCAGCGTTCTGGGCCTTGGCATGGGCGGCATCGGCCTGACGCCGCCGGAGGAGATCGAGGCCATTGTCCGCAAGGCGATGGCGCATGGCATCAATTTCTTTGACCTCTGCACCGCCGGGGCCACCTATGCGCCCGTAGGCAGAGCGATCAGGGGCAAAAGAGAAGAGGTTTTCCTCCAGTGCCATTTCGGCGCCGTCTATGACGAAAACGGCGAGTACGGCTGGTGCCGGGACTTTGACACCATCCAAAAGGCCTTCCACTGGGAGCTGGAAACCCTGGGGACGGACTATGTAGACTTCGGCTTCCTGCACTGCGTGGATGAGCTGGAGGATTTTGATAAGCTCTGTGAAATCGGTGTGCTGGACCTTCTCAAGGAGCTCAAGGCGCAGGGTGTGGTCCACCACATTGGCTTTTCCTCCCACACGCCGGAGGTCGCCAACCGGATCATCGACACCGGCCTGATCGACATGATGATGTTCTCTATCAATCCGGCCTATGATTTCGAAAAGGGCGACAATCTGGGCATCGGCTCGGTGAAGGAACGCTTCGAGCTCTTCCGCCGATGCCAGCGCGAGGGCGTGGGCATCTCCGTGATGAAGCCCTTCTTCGCGGGTCGCCTGCTGTCGGCCGACCAGTCGCCCTTCGGAACGGCGCTGACACACAGCCAGTGCCTGCAATACGCCATCGACCGCCCCGGCGTGCTCGTGGCGGTGCCCGGTGTGCAGACCATGGCGCATCTGGATCAGCTGCTGAAATTCCTGACGGCGACCGACGAGGAAAAGGACTATTCGGTCATCGGCTCCTTCACGGCCGACACCATCTCCGGCACCTGCGTCTACTGCAACCACTGCCAGCCTTGCCCGGCGGGGATAGACATCGGCCTTGTGAACAAGTATTATGACCTCGCGCTGGCAGGAGACACCATCGCGGCCAACCATTATACCAAGCTTTCCGTCAATGCGGACGCCTGCTTGCACTGCGGTCATTGCGAGAGCCGCTGCCCCTTCGGGGTCAAGCAGGAGAGCCGGATGGAAGAAATCGCGCGCTATTTCGGATAAAATAGGGGAAAGACGGCGGCGCTCTTTTGAGCGCCGCCGCGTTTTGCGTAAGTGAAATAATTTTTGAAAAGTTTTCCGGTTGAGTGTTGCAAAAATGGGTCGAAAATTGTCTTAATATATAGAGAGGTTTTTCAGGACCCTTACGCGCGGAAAGACCCCCGCGACTTCCGGAGCATTTTTTGGAAGGATTCTATGCTTCCCCGCGCCTGTCCCGGCTGGGCAGCCACCCTCCCAGCCGGTACAGGCTTTTAGCCGCTTGCCAAGCGGCTTTTCTTTTCTTGACGAACTGACGCGTCAGGTGTTGACATTCGGCATTTCGGGGCGTATCATAGTTTTAACGAACACAGATAGAGGTGCACCCCTGTGCAGGCAACGCAAAAACTCCCGCAACTGACCGAAGAAGAACGCAGCCGCGTGGAAAAAATATATGAAGATTATAACAGCTTGATGTACCGCACCGCCTGCGGCCTGACAGGAAGCCGGGAGGATGCGGGGGATCTGGTGCAGGACTGCCTGATCTCCCTGATGCGGCACATTGAAACCGTTTCAACACTGAATCCCGCACAGACGGCGGGATATATCGTCATTACATTGAAGCATCTGTATGCCAATACGCTGAAAAACAAGCCGGAATTCCTCGCCCTGGAGGATGAACCGCCGGAACTGCGCGAGGCTTCCGTGCAGCGCCATGTTCCGCTGGATGCAGATGCGAAGCTGGATGTGCAGCTTGTGATGCAGGCGCTTTCCCCGAGGGATCGCCAACTGCTGGAGCGTTGGTATCTGGAGGGCTGCTCCTGTGAACGGCTGGCACAGGAGATGAACTGCAAGCCGAGCAGCATCCGCACGCTTCTAAGCCGTGTCCGAAGCCGTGCGGCAGAAATTCTGAAATCTGCGGAGAAAGGAGAGTGAAGAGCTTGATACCGAATAAGAATTCTGAGTGGATGCAGCGCATGATGCTGACTTATGCACAGACGGTCGGAGAAGCCGCATTGGATGATACGGACAATGCCGCTGAGGTTCCGACGGAGCTGGATCAGCTCTGCAAGGCGCTCATCCGCTATGCGCCGGAAAAGAAACCCCGGAAAAAGCGTATGCTGCGCCCTGCTGCATTGGCGGCAGCCGTGCTGGCAGTGCTGCTGGCTGGGATGATCGCCGTGCAGGCCGCCGGGGTGAATCTGTTCGGTGTGCGCGCCAGATGGAACGATGATATTCTGAATATCACGCCGGGTGGGCAGGAAAACGATACGCTTGCTGACCGCAAAGTGGCTCTGGGAAGTGTCCTGGACGTCGTACTGACCGAGCAGGATCTCCCTCTGACGCTCGGACCATCCAAGATCCCGGCGGGCTATTCCCTCAGTGAACTGAAAGTCTCCGATACAGATGATCTGAAGAATGTGTTCGCTTGCTACACGGGGGAAAACGGCAGCCTGAGCGTCAGCATCTTACAGATTCATGGGAAGGGTAATTATTTCGTTGAAAAGGACGCCGAGGCGCCGGAGATGTACACGACAAAGGGCGGCCGCACCTTCCTGCTCCTGCACAATGTGGAAAGCTGGACGGGCGCATGGAGCAACGGCAAATATGTGGTTATACTCGGGGGATTTGAAACGAGGAAACAGTTGATTCAGGCAATTGATTCAATGGAGGAGAATTAACATGAAAAAAAGATTGTTGGCCATGCTGCTGGCGGTCGTATTGGTGGTTGCCCTGCTGCCCTTGCAGTCGCAGGCGGCGGAAGCACGTGCGAGCCGCTATCTGACGTACTATGGTGGCTCAGCCGCCACCGGCGCTTCGTCCGGACAGGTCAAGGTGACCTTTAGCATTGTGGCGAACGGGAAAATGACACGCATCGGCGCGGAGAAGATCATGCTCTACCGCGCATCGGATGATTCCCTCTATAAGACGGTATGGGGCACGACCGGAAACGGCATGATGTTCACCAATACTGCTTCTGCAAGCGGCAGTGTCACGATCAGCGCCGAGCCGGGGGTGACCTATTACTGCAAGGTGACGGCTTACGCCAAGAATGCCACCGGCTACGACTCCAAAACGTTCATGACGAACACAGCGACGGCAAAGTCCTGACAGATCCGTGCACAAAACAGCTCCGGGAGTTTTTCTCCCGGAGCTGTTTCCTGTTTTGGGAGAATCTGGACTTGACAGGGCGGGGGATGCCGATTTATGATAACAATATCCACCGGAGAGCGGAACAGTGGAATCCCTTTTCGGGCTTCCGCGGTGTTTGACTGAACGAAAAACAGAGGGAACGAAATGATTTACGACGTAGCAATCATCGGTGCGGGCGTAGTTGGCTCGATGCTGGCGCGGGAGCTGTCGCGCTACACGCTGTCCGTGTGCCTGCTGGAAAAGGAAAATGACGTCGCCATAGGCGCCTCCCGCGCAAATTCCGGCATCATTCACGGCGGCTATGACCCCGAACCGGGCACATTAAAGGCCAGACTGAACGCCGAGGGCGTCCCGCTTTTGTACGAGGCCGCCCGCGCGTTGAACGTCCCGCACAGGAACAACGGCTCCTTCGTCTGCGCCTTTGGCACGCCGGAGGAAGAAGCGATTATCGATGCACTGTATGCGCGCAGCCACGTCAATGGCATCTCCTGCGTGCGCGTGGTTTCCGGCGAGGAAGCGCGGCGGATGGAGCCGGGCCTTTCCCGGCAGGTCAGCCGCGCGCTGTACGTGCCGAATTCCGGCATCATCTGCCCGTATGAGCTGACCATCGCGGCCGCGGGCAACGCCATGGACAACGGCGTGGAACTGAAGCGGAACTTCGCGGTCGCGGCCATTGAGCGCGGCGAGGACTTCACCCTTGTGTCCGCGGCGGGCGAGCGCGTGCGCTGCCGTTATCTTGTCAACTGCGCCGGCGGCTATTCCGGCAGGATCGCGGCCATGGCAGGCGACGGCTTCTTTGAGATCATCCCGCGTGCGGGCGAATATCTGCTGCTGGACAAGGCCGAGGGCAGCCGCGTGAGCCACACCATTTTTCAGGTTCCGGGCAAGGAGGGCAAGGGCATCCTTGTCACTCCAACGGTGGACGGCAATCTCCTGACCGGCCCGACGGCAGTTCCGGTCGCCGCCCCGGACTGCACGGAAACCACGGCTGCCGGGCTGGAAACCGTTGCAAGGCTGGCGGCAAAGAGCGTCCCCGGCGTGAATTTCCGTCAGGTGATCACGTCCTTCGCGGGCGTGCGCAGCTCGGAAAAGCACGGGGATTTCATCATCCGCGCCTCGGAAACGGTGCCGAATCTTGTCCACGTGGCGGCCATTGACTCTCCGGGTCTGACCTGCTGTGCTGCTATTGCAAAAATGACGGTGGATATCCTGCGCGATCTCGGCGCAAGGCTGGAAGAAAAGCCGGACTGGAAGGGCACGCGCGAGGACCCGCACGCCTTCCGAAAAATGTCGGACGAGGAAAAGGACGCCTATATCAAGGCGCATCCGGCCTATGGCAAGATCGTCTGCCGCTGCGAGATCGTCAGCGAGGGCGAGATTCTGGATGCCATTCGCCGCGCGCCGCGCGCGCTCGATCTCGACGGTGTCAAGCGCCGCACGCGCAGCGGCATGGGACGCTGTCAGGGCGGCTTCTGCTCGCCGTACATCATGAAGCTCCTTTCGCAGGAGCTGCACATTCCCATGGAGGAAGTTACCAAATCCGGCAGCGGCAGCGAGCCGCTGGTCGGGAGACTGTGAGGAGGGCCGCACAATGAACAGACATGATCTTGTGATCGTTGGCGGCGGCCCTGCGGGAATGGCCGCGGCGGCAGCCGCCTACGACGCGGGCTGCACCGACGTCGTGATTCTGGAGCGCGAGCCGGAGATCGGCGGCATCCTGCGCCAGTGCATCCATGCGGGCTTCGGTCTGCACAAGCTGGGCCGGGAGCTGACCGGCCCGGAATATGCGGATGTGTACCGCCGGCAGGTGCTGGAACGGAACATTCGGGTGTATTATGACACGACTGTCACGGCCGTCACGCCGGAGAAGCTCGTCACCGCGCAGAACCGCGAAGGAATCCTGAAAATTCAGGCCGGAGCGATCATTCTTGCCATGGGCTGCCGCGAGCGCAGCCGCGGCGCGCTGAACATCCCCGGCGACCGCCCGGCGGGCGTCTACAGTGCCGGCACCGCGCAGAAGCTGATGAACTGCGAGGGCTACCGCGTGGGCCGCGAGGCCGTGATTCTCGGCAGCGGCGACATCGGCCTGATCATGGCGCGCCGCCTGAGCTTAGAGGGCGCGAAGGTCAAGGCCGTGTGCGAGCTGCTGCCGTATTCCGGCGGCCTGACGCGCAATATCGTCCAGTGCCTTGAGGATTTTGATATTCCGCTTTACCTTTCCACCACTGTCTGCGAGATCCACGGCAAAAAGCGCGTGGAGGGCGTGACCATCGCGCAGGTGGACGAAAAACGCCGTCCCATCCCGGAAACCAGACGTTACATCCCCTGTGACACGCTGCTCCTTTCGGTCGGCCTGATCCCGGAAAACGAGCTGACGCGCGCGGCGGGCATCCCCATCGACCCCGTCACGAACGGCGCGCTCGTGGACGAGCACTGCCAGACGCAGGCGGAGGGCATTTTCGCCTGCGGCAACGTTTTGCAGGTGCATGATCTGGTGGACTACGTTTCCGACGAGGCCGAGCGCGCCGGCCGCGGCGCGGCGGCGTATCTTGTCGAGAAGGCGGACACGGGCAGGACCGTCGCCGTCCGGCCGGGAAACGGCGTGCGCTATGTGCTGCCGCAGAATGTGCATACGGATTGCGGTGAGGACGTTTCGCTCTTCCTGCGCGTGACGCAGCCCTTCGGCAAGGTCTGCTATACCGTCCGTTCCGGAGATACCGTCCTCGCGACGGCAAAGCGCTTTCGCGCTGCGCCGGGCGAGATGGAAAAGCTGACGGTCAAGGCGGAGCTCCTGAAAAATGTGACACAGGAGCTCACAGTATCGCTGGAGGTGGAAGCATGAAACGGACGATCACCTGTATTGTCTGTCCGCGCGGCTGCACGATGACCGTACAGGACGTGGGCGGCAAGCTCACCGTCACCGGCAACACCTGTCCCCGCGGCGAGAAGCACGCGATCGCGGAGGTCACCGCGCCCGTGCGGACGCTGACCTCGGTCGTTCGGGTCAGCAACCGGGAGGACACGATGGTTTCGGTCAAATCCGCCGCGCCCATTCCGAAAGGCAAAATGATGGACATCATGCAGCGCATCCGCGCTGCCGAGGTCGCCGCGCCGGTACACATCGGGGATGTGATCCTGCCGGAGGTTTACGGCACGGACATCGTTGCGACGAAGGATATTCTTTGATAAAAGTTTTGAGTTTTATGAAATAATACAGATTTCCAGAACTTTACGCTTGCGAAATAGTTTCAAAACGGTTACAATATTCATGTCCTCGCGAGACAACCATTTCAAAGGAGGTCTGACTATGTTTTGTTTCAATAACTTCGATTGCAGCGCCGTCTGGCAGGCAATCTGCAAGTACCTCGGCTTCGGCTGCTAAGGTTTTTTGAGGGAGCCTCTGAAGAAATCCCCTTGATTTCTTCAGAGGCCCCGGAGAAAAATGCCTGCTCTGCTTTTCAGTGGAGCAGGTTTTTCCTATGTAGACGCTGGAAAAATCCGCCGTTCTGTGCTATACTATAAAAAACAGCTTCGGGGGAGAATCCATGAACATTCTGATCATTGACGCGCAGGGCGGCGGCATCGGGCGCCAGCTGGTCGCAGCGATCCGGGAAAGCCTGCCGGAGGCGGAGATCACCGCCGTCGGAACCAATACGGCTGCGACGGCCGCCATGCTGAAAGCGGGCGCGCATCACGGCGCGACGGGCGAGAATGCAGTCGTCGTCGGCTGCCGCCGGGCGGACGTGATCATCGGGCCGGTGGGCATCGTGATCGCGGACGCGCTCTACGGCGAGGTCACGCCCGCCATGGCGCTGGCTGTCGGCCGGAGCGCGGCAAAGCGCATCCTCATCCCGGTCAACCACTGCGACAACGTGATCGTCGGCGCGGCGGCGCTTTCCATGGGCGCGATGATCGACGCCGTGGTGAAAGAATTGACGAAGAACGATTGACTTTTTCCGCGCTTCTCTGCTATAATGATTCCATGTTTTGCAGGAAGCAGAACGGCGGCGCAGAAGCGCCCGGATTTCCCGGCGATACAAAAAATATGCGTACAAAGAAGGTATGCGGCCCCTCAAGGGGGCGGTGTGCCTTCTTTTTGCAGATTCAGGGGGTAAATACATGGAGCTGAACGATTTTTTCGCGGCGCACCCGGAGGTCGCGGTCGCGTTTTCCGGCGGCGTGGACTCGGCCTATCTGTTGTATGCCGCAAAGCGCGCGGCAAAGCGGGTGAAGGCCTATTATGCCTGCTCGGCCTTCCAGCCGCAGTTTGAGCTGGAGGATGCAAAGCGCCTCGCGGCGGAGCTGGACGTGCAGATGCAGATCCTTCCGCTGAACATTCTTGCGGACGCGCAGGTCGCAGAAAATCCGAAAAATCGCTGCTATTACTGCAAAAAGCGCATTTTCGGTGCGATCACGGCGCAGGCGCGGCACGACGGCTTTACCGTTCTGCTCGACGGCACCAACGCCTCCGATGACGCGGACGACCGCCCCGGCATGAAGGCGCTAGAGGAGCTTTCCGTGCTCTCGCCGTTGCGCCTGTGCGGGCTGACCAAGGCGCAGATCCGAGCGCTTTCCAAGGAGGCGGGGCTGTTCACCTGGGACAAGCCGGCCTACGCCTGCCTTGCCACGCGCATCCCGGCAGGGCAGGTCATCACGGCGGAGGCTCTGCGCCGGACGGAAGCGGCGGAGAGCTATCTCTTCTCCCTCGGCTTCATGGATTTCCGCGTGCGCACCGTCGGGGATATGGCGAAGCTCCAGCTTCGCGCGGAGCAGCTTCCGCTGCTGCTGGCGCACCGGGAGAAGATCGTGAAGAAGCTCGGCAGCGACTATTCGTCGGTCTGCCTTGATCTGGAGGTGCGGAAATGAGCGAACTGAAGCAGGTGCTTGCGTCGGTAAAGAACGGCACGCTTTCCGTGGAGGATGCGCTGCTGAAAATCAGGACCCAGCCCTTTGAGGACATCGGCTTTGCCAAGGTCGACCTGCACCGGAAATTCCGACAGGGAGCCGCCGAGGTGATCTACGGCGCGGGTAAAACGCCCGCGCAGATGCTGGGCATTCTGCGAACCATGCAGGCGCACGGGCAGAAAACCGTCCTCATCACGCGCCTGCGCGAGGAAGCGGCGGAGGAGATCGGCCGGGAGATTCCGCTGCAATATGACAAAACGGCCGGCGTCGGGATCGTCGGAACGCTCCCGCAGCCGGACGGCATCGGGAGAATCGCCGTCGTGACCGGCGGTACCAGCGACATCCCGGTCGCGGAGGAGGCGGCGCTGACGGCGCAGACCCTCGGCAACGAGGTGCTGCGGCTGTACGACGTCGGCGTGGCGGGGCTGCACCGCCTGCTTTCCAATCTGGACGAGATCATGAGCGCTTCGGTCGTGATCGCCATCGCGGGGATGGAGGGAGCGCTTGCCAGCGTGGTCGGCGGCCTGGTGGACTGCCCGGTCATCGCCGTGCCGACCAGCGTGGGCTACGGCGCGTCCTTCGGGGGCGTGTCGGCGTTGCTTTCCATGCTCAATTCCTGCGCCAGCGGCGTGTCCGTGGTGAATATCGACAACGGCTTCGGCGCGGGCTATCTCGCTAGCCGCATCAACCATATGGAGGCGAAACGATGAAAACGTTGTATCTGGACTGCGGCATGGGCGCCGCGGGCGATATGCTCACGGCGGCGCTGTACGAGCTGCTGGACGAGAGAGAAAAGCAGGAATTTCTGGCGCAGATGAACGCGCTGGGGCTTCCGGGGGTCGAGGTCTGCGCGGAGGCCGCGGAGAAGTGTGGCATCACCGGCACGCATATGCGCGTGGCGGTCGGCGGCGCGGAGGAAGATGAGCATCCTCATGAGCATGACCACGAGCACGAGCATGACCACGACCATCATGATCACGAGCACAGCGCCCTGCACGCGATCGAGCACCGCATTGCGCACCTTCCGGTTTCCGAGCGGGTGCGGCGGGACATCGCCGCGGTATACGGCCTGATCGCGGAGGCGGAGAGTCACGTGCACGGTGTCCCGGTCACGCAGATCCACTTCCATGAGGTGGGCAGTCTGGACGCGCTTGCGGACGTGACGGCGGTGTGCTGGCTCATGGAAAAGCTGGCGCCGGAGCGCGTGACGGCCTCTCCGGTACACGTCGGAAGCGGCCATGTGCGCTGCGCGCACGGCGTGCTGCCGGTGCCTGCGCCGGCGACGGCATGGCTTCTGCGCGGTGTGCCGGTCTACGGCGGAGAAATTCGCGGAGAGCTTTGCACGCCGACGGGCGCGGCACTGCTGCGCCATTTCGTGACGGAGTTTGGCCCCATGCCCGTGATGCGCGTGGAGCGCATCGGCTACGGCATGGGCAAGAAGGATTTCCCCATGGCTAACTGTGTCCGCGCTCTGCTGGGCGAGGCCGGCGAGACGGGCGATGAGGTCTGCGAGCTTTCCTGCAATCTGGACGACATGACGGCCGAGCGCATCGGCTTCGCGCTGGAGCGCTTCTTTGAGGCGGGCGCGCTGGAGGCCTATACCGTTCCGGTCGGAATGAAAAAGTCCCGCCCCGGCGTGCTTCTGAGCGTCATGTGCCGCCAGGCGCAGCGGGAGGAGCTGCTGCGGCTCATTTTCCTGCACACGACGACGCTGGGCGTGCGCGAGAATCTCTCCCGCCGCTACACCCTCCGCCGCAGCGTGGAGCAGGTGAAAACGAGCTTCGGCAGCGTGCGCGTCAAACGCGCCGAGGGCTACGGTACGGTGCGCGAGAAGTACGAATACGACGATCTGGCCGGAATCGCCAGAGAAACCGGCCTTTCGCTGGACGAGATCGTAAAATGCATCGAAAACGAGAAAAAAGGATAAAAAAACAACCCCCCAGGGGGCTTCTCAGAACATACGGGATTTGCTATGATGGAGCCGATCAAACGCGCGCCGGAGCATACCGGCGCAGAAAGAAGGCTATCATGAAGAAATTCCTTGCACTGGCGCTGACGCTGGCCATGCTGCTTGTGCTGGCGGCGGGCTGCGCAAATCAGACCCCCACAGAAGGCTCCGAATCTACCGGTGAGCCGAGCGCTGCTCCCTCAGAATCCACCCCGCAGACCCGCGTTCTTCTCGACGCGGAGGGTCGCGAGGTCGAGGTTCCGGACACAGTCGAGCGCATTGTCTGCGTGGGCGTGGGCGCGCTGCGCTATAGCTGCTATGTCGGCGCGGCCGATTTGGTCGTCGGCGTGGAGGATTATGAAACCAAGCCCGGCATGAGCCGCCTGTACAATTATGTCAACTTCGACAAGCTCAGAGATCTGCCGGTCATCGGTACCAACGGCGAACCCTATGTCGAGCAGATCATTGCTGCCGACCCGCAGGTCATCGTGATGAGCGCCTATGCCAAGCAGAACGCCGACGAGCTGAGCGAAAAGACGGGGATCCCCGTCGTGGTCGTCCCCGGCAGTGATACGACGCTGGATGACAAGGCCTACGAAACCATCCGGATTCTGGGCGAGCTGTACGGAAAAACCGAGCGCGCCGACGAGCTGACGGCTTACCTGCGCGGCGTGCAGTCCGATCTGGACGGGCGTACTGCGAGCATTGAGAATGCCGACAAGCCCACGGTCTACGTCGGCGGCGTCTCCTTTAAGGGGGCGCATGGCTTTGAGGGCACGGAGGCGGGCTACGGCCCCTTCGAGCTCATTCACGCGCAGAACCTTGCCGATACGACCGGCCAGACCGGCGCGTTCAGCATCGACGTGGAGCAGGTGCTGGCGTGGGACCCTGACTATATCTTCCTTGATTTCAACGGCATGGACCTCATCCGCGAGGACTACGCAGCGCATCCGGACTTTTACAACAGCCTGACGGCGGTCAAGGAGGGGCGAGTTTATTCACAGATCTCCTTCCGCTCCTCCGCGTCCAATCTGGAAACGGCGCTGGCCGATGCCTACTACGCCGCCTGCGTGATGTTCCCGGAGCAGTTCAAGGACGTCGACCCCGTGGAAAAGGCGGGGGAGATCTTCACCGAGCTGCTCGGCACGAACCCCTATGCCGATCTGAAGGAGGCGGGCTATGAGTTCCGTCAGATTACCATTGGAGAATAATCCGCATGGGTCGGATTATCTGAAAAAACAGCGAAAAAGCATCTTATTTCTGATTTTTCTTGCGGTTCTGCTGCTGGCAGCGTTCCTGTTATCGCTTCGGGCAGGCTCCTATGATACCCCGATTGCGGAGCTGGTTCGCGGCATTTTCGGCAGAGCCTCCGATCAGAAGATCAATCTGGTCGTGCGCAGCAACCGCCTGCCGCGCATCTGCACGGCGATTGTCGCAGGCGCGGGGCTGGGTCTTGCGGGCTGCATTTTACAGGCGATCCTGCACAATCCGCTGGCCTCGGCCTCGACGCTCGGCGTGTCGCAGGGAGCGACCTTCGGCGCGGCGCTTGCCATCATCGGCCTTGGCATTGCCGGCTCCGCCGGCTGGGCAATCCCGCTTCTGTCCTTCGCCGGGTCGCTGGCAGTGGCGGCCATCATTCTGGCGCTGAGCCGCTTCCGGCAGATCTCCTCCGAGGGCATCGTGCTTGCGGGCGTGGCCATCAGCTCCATGCTCACCGGCGCGACGACCCTGATGCAGTATTTTGCCGACGAAGTCGCGCTTGCCTCGCTGGTCTACTGGACCTTCGGCGATCTTGGCAGCACGGGCTGGGGCGACCTGCGGTGGATGGCGCTTGTCGTCCTCCTGCTGATCGTCTACTGCTTTGCCCACCGCTGGGACTACAACGCTCTGCTCAGCGGCGAGGAAACGGCGCAGAGCCTCGGCATCAACGTGCAGCGGCTCACGCTGATCAATATGCTGCTGGCCTGCCTTGCCTGCTCGGTGATCGTGTCCAACGTTGGCCTGATCAACTTCATCGGGCTGGTCGCGCCGCACATTGTGCGGCTTGCGGTGGGCAACAATCACGTCTATCTGATTCCCGGCTCCATTCTGGCGGGCGCGACGCTGCTGCTGCTGGGTGATCTTCTGGCGCGGGTCGTGCTCATGCCGGTGATTTTGCCCATCGGCGCGCTGACGTCCTTCCTCGGCGGGCCGCTGTTCCTGTATCTCCTGTTCAGAGGGAGGAAAAAAGCATGATTTCCGCAAAGAATATCAGCTTCCACTACCGCGGCGGCAGAAATGTGCTGAATCAGGTCGGCTTTGATCTGGAGGACGGCCGCTTTCTGGCCATTCTCGGCAACAACGGCGCAGGCAAGAGCACGCTGCTCAAGTGCCTGAACCGCATCCTCCGGGCGGATTCCGGCTCGTTCCGGATGGACGGCGAGGAAATTCTGACGCTTTCCCACCGGGAGATCGCGCGGCGGATCGCCTTTGTCGCCCAGAGCGTACCGAACACGCAGATGACGGTGCACGATGCCGTCATGCTCGGCCGGCGGCCCTATATGGGCTTCGGCGTGACGGAGAACGACCATAAGATTGTCCACGAGGCCATGCACGCGCTGGGTCTGGAGGACATGCGCGGGCGCTATCTCAATGAGCTTTCCGGCGGCGAGCGCCAGAAGGTGATGCTGGCGCGGGCAATGGCGCAGCAGCCGAAGCTGCTGCTGCTCGACGAGCCGACCAGCAGCCTGGACATTATGAACCAGTATCAGGTGCTGCAAATCGCGCAGGATTTCTGCCGCAAGGAGGGAAAAAGCGCCATCGTGGTCATCCACGATCTGAATCTGGCGCTGCGCTTCTGCGACCGTTTTCTGCTGCTGCGCGGCGGAAGCGTCTACCGCTACGGCGACCGCTCCTGCATGGACGCGCAGGCGCTGCGCGAGGTCTACGGCGTGGACGGCAAGTTCGTCATGGTGGAAAACCAGATGATGATTTATGTGAATGAGAATCCGAAGGGAGAACTGGAGCTATGACAGATTTTGAAAAATGCGCTGCGTTCCACGGCCATGTCTGCGGCGGTCTGACGATCGGCTATAAGGCCGCGCAGTATGCCATCCGCCTGCTGAATCTGACCTTCTCGGACGACGAGGAAGTGGTCTGCATCGCGGAAAACGACGCCTGCGGTGTGGATGCTATTCAGGTCATGCTGGGGTGCAGTATCGGCAAGGGCAATCTGCTGTTTCATATGCGGGGAAAGCAGGCGTTTTCCGTCTACAACCGGAAAACGGGCAAGGCCGTCCGCCTTGTTCTGAAGCCGAAGCCGGAGGGCCTGCGCAAGGAGGACTCCCTGCAATACTACCAGAGCCGGGAGCCGGAGGAGCTGTTTGACGTGAAGCCTGTGGCGCTCGCGCTTCCGGAAAAAGCGCGGCTGTTCGGCTCCTACCGCTGCGACTGCTGCGGCGAGGTCACGGGCGCCAACTGGATCCGACTTGCCGGTGAAAAGAAGCTCTGCCTCGACTGCTACGAGAGCTACGACCGCTTTGATATCTGATGAAATTTGCAATCGCCTGCCGGAAGCGTTTTTTCCGACGGGCGATTTTCTTACATTTCTGCAAGGAGTTGCCTTCCGGCGGCTGCTTGCGGTATAATGGAAACGGATTCATAATGAGGGAGAACGTTTATGGGCAACACGGGGAAACGGCGGCATACCGTCTGGCTGATTCTGGTATTTTTCGCAATGACCACGCTGTTCTTTTCTATGATGATCGCCGCGACCATGCCGAAATACAAGGCGGTATCTTCGCCGGAGGAAATTGCTGCGACCGACCTTTCCGAGGACTATATCTGCCTCGGCGAACAGAACGCGGAGGTCTATCCCGGCAGGCTCTATGACAGCGCGGACTTTGCCGCAGGAAACGTATCGCAGGGCGACCCGGAGGCGAAGTATCAGACCTGCCGGGTCGTGCTCTCGCTGGAAGCGGGAAAGACCTACGGCATGACCGGCCAGACGGCCACCTATGCGCAGCGGGTCTATGTCAACGGCGAGCTGCGGAACGAAACGGGGTCCGTCGCCGATAACGCCGGGCAGTTCACCCCGCGGACCGATCTTTACACCGTATATTTTACTCCGCAGAGCGGGAAAACGGAGATCATTGTCCAGCACGCGTGGTTCAACCACCGCACGGGCGCGTTTCACAAGGTGTTTCTTGCAGAGCAGCCGGTCATTACCCGCATGGAGCGGGCAAAGACGCTCTGCGAGGGCGTGATCACCGGCGTGCTGCTCGGCATGACGATCTTCTTTCTCGGGATGTTCCTGTTCAATCTGTCCAATCGCGGGATGCTGTGGTTTTCCCTTTCCTGCCTGTGCGCGGCGGCGAACGACCTGATCTATGAAAGCAAGCAAATCATGACCATTTTCCCGCACCTCAACTGGTATGTGGGGCATAAGATCGAACTGCTGACCAACGTCTACTACTTCCTCTTTATCGCGCTGTTCGCCTTCTCCATGCTGCGCTGCCGGACGAAGCGCTGGTTCCGGGCGCTATCCTTCTCCCTGCTGGGCGCGGTGACGGCCTTCTACATTTTTGCACCCTCCACCTTCTACACGCACTATACCGTCCCGCTGGGCGCGGCCATGATGCTCTATGAGCTGTTTACCGTCATCGTGCTGCTGCGCATCGCCGCGGGGGAGGGCAAGCTCCGCCGGTCGGACAACCTGATCGTGTGCCTGTCGCCTCTGCTGGTGCTGCTTGTGTATGCCGTCGAGGGCGCGACCTATTTTTCGCACATCCTCTATCTGCGTGCCTATGCGATGATCCTGCTGGCCTTCTGCAATGCGCTGGTTCTGACCATCAGCTATTCGCGCACCGAGCGCCGCCTGCACGAGGCCAGAACCCGCGAGCTGGAGATCGCGGAAGAAAACGCCATGCTGGAAAAGATGAACAGCCTGAAAAGTGACTTCATGCGCAACATCGCCCACGAGATGAAAACGCCCCTGACCGTCATGAGCGGCTATGCGCAGCTGACGCAGCGGCAGATCCAGAAGGACGCGGTAAACGAAGAAACGACCGCCAATCTGCAAACCATCGCCAGAGAGGCGGGACGGCTTTCGGACATGGTCACGCGCCTGCTGGACGTGACCTATCAGGGCATGGGCGCAAGCGCTCCGGTCTGCTTTCCGCCGCAGGAGCTGCTGGACGATGCCGCGGCGGTCTGCCGCCCGGTGCTCCAGAAAAACGAAAACCGGCTGGAGCTGGTCTGCCGGAGCCGGAAAAAGCTCGTGGCCAACAAGGAATCCCTGCTTCAGGTGCTGATCAATCTGACGATCAACGCGGGCAAGCACACGAAGGGCGGAAAAATCGTCTTCCGCGCGGAGGACGGCGAAGCGCCGGGCGTGGTCGTATTCTCCGTGTCGGACAACGGCTCCGGCATCTCCGAGGCCGATCTGCCGCATATTTTTGAGCGCGGCTACGGGACGGACGGCGGCAACGGGCTGGGGCTTACGATCTGCCGGGATATCATCGAATCCATGGGCGGCACGATCGCCGTGGAAAAGACGGACAAAACCGGCACGACCATCCGCTTTACCGTGCCGTCCGGAGAGGAGGAAGCCATATGAACACCATCCTGTTGGTCGAGGACAATCCGCACATCATGAAGATCAACAGCACCTCCCTGATGATGGAGGGCTACCATATTTTACAGGCGACGACGGCGGCGGACTGCCTGCAAACGCTGCGGTCGAATGACGTCGACCTGATCATTCTGGACATCATGCTGCCGGACGGAAACGGGATCGCGCTCTGCTCGGAGATCAAGCACGGGTATGAAATCCCAATCCTTTTCCTCTCCGCGCTCGGTGAGAATGAGGACATCATTGCCGCCCTCCGCGCCGGCGGGGACGACTACCTGCCCAAGCCCTATGACATCAATGTGCTCATCGCGCGCGTGGAGGCGCGGCTGCGCTCGTCCTACCGGGAAAAGCGCTTTTTCCGGTTCGGAAATCTGAAATTCGACACGGCGGCGCGCATCGGCTACTGCCGCGAGCGGGAGCTGACGCTGACACAGAAGGAATTTTCCCTGCTTTTGCAGCTGGCGCGCGGCAACGGGCAGATCGTTTCCAAGGAGGCACTGTACGAGTGCGTGTGGGGGCGGCCGCTGGCGGGCGACAGCACCGCGCTGTACACGGCGGTTTCCAGACTCAATGCGAAGCTGGCGGAGGAGAACGCGCAGGTGACGATCTCCTATTTCCGTGGCAGGGGCTACGCGCTGGAGGCGGTGTGAGCATTTCTGGTATACAAAAAGGAAAACCGATGAATATTGCCAAGCGCCGGGGCGGGCAGCCTCGGCGCTTTTGCTTACAAATCTGCAAGGTTCCGTCAGAACGGCCTTTCTTCCTGTATACTGTTCTCACAGGAGATATTATGCAGAAAAGAGGTTATGTGAAATGCGTAAGAGCAGAAAGACGCTGATCGTCCGGACGGCGGTGGCGATTCTCAGCCTTTCCATTGTGATCGGCCTGCTTCCGTTTACCGTGCTTGCCGAGGACGAAGGCGGGACGGCCGGCAGCGACCGGCGCTTCGACAGCATCATTGACCCCGGAAAGCCCTCTGGCTATTCGGACACGATGGCAAACCCCTATGGCTACCCACAAGGGCAGAAGTTCCTGTTCTCCGAGCAGAACGAGCTGCTGCTCTACTACACCTTTGACACGCAGAGCAAGCCGGAGCATAAGTACACCGCGTGGTACGACGACTACGAAAAGGGCAAGGGCACGAGCCTGCGCGACAACAAGGATGGCTTCGGCAGCTACGGGATGTACAGCAATACCAAGGCCTATGCCTATGTCGATGCGGTCGGCTTCGACCCGAACGGCACCGGCCGCCGCGACCATGTGGCCTATGTCGGCTACGAAAACGGCAAGACCGGCGGCGAAAAGGGCTACTACCTCTGGGTCATGAACACCGTGAGCGGCGAGCAGTACGGCCCCGTGCGCGTGAGCAACGCTTCCTGCGAGTGGCTCCAGAACAACAATGCCGACCTCTACGCGGGCAGCAATTTCTTCAATATTGCCGCGGGCGACTTCAACGGCGACGGCAAGGACGATCTCATTGTCGGCATCGTGGACGACAATTTGAACTACGGCCTGAGCCAGATCCGCTTTTCCGGCGGGCGCTTTCAGCAGCTCGTGCGCAGCAGCAAGGGCCTGCTGCATCCGCTCTACGGTCAGCTCGGCTCACAGATCGACTTCGGGAAGAAGGGCGGCAAGGCGAAGGATAAGCTCTCCATGGATCTTGCCGTGGGCGATTTCAACGGTGACGGGCTGGACGATCTTGCTGTGCTGTCCTATCCGAACACCGGCAACGCCCTGAACAATACGAACATAAAAGACCAGCGCTTCGGGATGCCCTATCTCGCGGTGTCCTACGGCGCATCGGGCAGCGGAAACGTTGTTGCCGGCGCTGCGGCCGCCACCTACCTGAACGCGGGCAAGCGGACAGTAAAGGACTTCGGCATGGAGAATATGGAGATGGAGGTAGATGGGGTGACGCTCGCCTGCGGCTCGGTCGCGGCAGGTGACATCGACGGCGACGGCAGAGATGAAATCCTGACCGCCGGCTACGAGGGATGCTCCGTTACTGACCAAAAAACGGTACAATTCGCCGCTCTTTCCATGACGTATCTGCTTTATGGCTCCTTCTTTGCCAGCGGCGGAAGCCTGACCAACATCGAATATCAGGAACTGAAGATGAACGAGTGGACGAAGAACCGCAACGGCCGGATGGACGACGTCGGCCCGAAGTTCTCCGTTGAGGCGGTCGCCGTCGACGGCAAGGGCAGCCGCGAGCGCATCTTCCTCAGCGGCGATATGTACAAGTGTGAGCCGCAGAGCAACAAGCTCTATATCCAGCCGTCCAATACGCCCGACGATGCAAAGGAATCGCCCATTACGCTGGACTATTTCAAGCGTGACGACAAGTACTCGCACACTAAAAAGGTCGGCAAGAGCTACATCGCCGCCACGGCGGTGGGCAACTTTGAGGAAACGACGGAGGGCCGCGAGCAGATCGCCTACGTCGTCGGTCTGCAAACCTCCGATTCCAAGCACGAGTATTCCTTCTCGGTGCATATCGCAGGCGGCAAGGAGTATGAGGGGGACACGGCCAAGAATTATTACTGCGCGACGGGCAACTATATTTTCTGTAATCAGGGCTTCAATCTGGATAAACGGCCGAACTGCGTCATTGCCGCCATCGACCGCGACAATGACGGCATCGTCGCCAGCTACCGCGGCGCGGCCTATGCGTGGAGCGACCCGAGCGTGCGCGCAGTCTTGCAGGCCTCGCCCTATTTCTCCGAGCTGAACGACGCGGAAAACGGCTATGAATTCCTCAACGACACGCCGGAAACGCACTACGCGACCTCCGTGACCTATTCCTTTGAAACCGAAAGCTCCAATTCCGTGTCCTTTGGCGCGGGCTTTGCCGGGCAGGCGGCGGGCAGGGTTGGCCCGCAGGTCGATCTTCAGGCAGGCTACGCCATGGACTGGTCGGAGAGCTTTACCAAAACACTGGAAAAGAGCGTCACGAACACCTTCTCCGCCGGCTTCTATGACACGGTCGTTCTCTACCGCACACCGGTGTTTGTCTACAGCTACGACGTCTGGTACCTCGACGCAAACGGCAATCCGCAGACAGATATTCTGCAGTTCTCCATTCCCAAAGCACCGCGCTATGAGCAGCTTTCCATCAAGCGCTACAACGAGTTTGTGGACTACTACAACGCGCAGATTTTGCAGGCGGGCGAGAAGCAGGGGCTTTCTGCGGAGAAGTGCAGCGAAGCCTATCTGGAAAAGCTCGCGGACGATCTCTTCCTGAACACCGAGGGCGACCCCTATGGCTATTACATCGACGATGTTTCCGGCGGACTGAACCCCGCGCCGGAGCAGTACGGGCTGCTGATGAAGCTGGCCAGAAACGCCGGGCAGAACAGCATCGAGTATACTTACGAAGAAAGCGAGGGCGAAACCAGGGAGGTCTCCCACGGCTTTACCTTCGACCTGACGGTCACCTTCGGTTTTGACATCGGCGCGGTCACCGCGCGGGCGGGCGGCTATGTCAGCCTGCAATATATGCACGGAAACTCCGTTACCAAAACCAACGGCACGGGCACGGCCTTCGGCGGCACGGTGGCCGGCATCGACGGCAACGAGATGGAAAAGGCCGGCATCAACCCGGACGCATGGAGCTTCAACTGGCGGCTCGCGCGCTGGGATTCCAACCTCAAGGACAAATCGGAAAACAGCACCGGCAAGGTGCCAATCATCGGCTTTGTGCTCAGCAATGTGCAGTCGCCGCCGCTGCCGGTGGAAAATCTCACGCAGCAGTTTACGCGCGCTTCGGAAAATGCGGAGCTGTATTTCGACCTGCAATGGGACTGCGGCGATGTCGAAACCTCCAACCGGCCCAAAACGGCGGGCTATCGCATCTATCTCTATGACCCGGCGTCCGGCCGCTACAAGCTGATTCAGACGATCGAGGGCGCGGAGAATACGTCCTACCGCTATGAGGATTTCTTCGACGGCCGCGAGTATTACGGCTTCATGGTCACCGCCTACTCCGAGGCATCCTTCACGTCCCCCTCACTGGAAAGCGCACCGCGCTATGAAACCTACTATATGTCCACCGCCGACACCACAATCCTGAAGATCGTCAAGACCGGCACGGACGGCCTGACGGATACCTACACCATCTATTTTGCCAACGGCACCACGCAGACCTTCTCTGTGACCAACGGCAACGGCATCGTGTCCATTGCACTGCTGTCCAGCGACGCGGAAACCGGCGTGGACACCTATCAGATCACCTTTGCCGACGGCAGCACGACGACCTTCATCGTCACCAATGGCGCAGACGGAGAGAAGGGCGAGAAGGGTGAAACCGGCGCGCCCGGCGTCGGCATCGAGCGTATCGAAAAGCTGCGCAGTGAAGGAAATGTGGACATTTATGCCGTTTACCTCACCGACGGGACCTTCTATACCTTCCCGGTCCGCAATGGCGTGGACGGTAAGGATGGCGCCGATGGCCGCGACGGCGAAGACGGGAAAGACGGAGAGAATGGCAAAGACGGCGCCGACGGAAAGAGCGGCACGGACGGCAAAAACGGTACCGACGGCGCAAACGGCACGGACGGTCGCAACGGCACCGACGGCCGCAGCGGAATGGATGCCCGGGACGGAAAAGACGGGCAGAATGGGAAGGACGGTGCCGACGGCGTCGGCATTGCGGACATTCGGATCGGCGAAGACGGCAGCTTCCTCTTCACGCTCTCCGACGGCCGTGTGATCAATGCCGGAATTCCTGAGGAAAACAATGCGCAAGCAAAGCAGCTTGCCGAAATGCAGACGCAGTTGGAAACGCTTCGGCAGCAGGTGGAGCGGCAGAACGCCGTCCGCACCGTCGCTTACTGCGGTATGGGCCTTGCGGCTGCCAGCTTCCTCTGGCAGATCATCGCGCTGATCCTTGCGCTCACCCGCAGAAAGGAAAAGGATACGGAAAAGGTCGGATGATCTTAAAAATGATTCTGCAAGCAAGAAACGTTGGGGGTCAGGCGAGGAGCCTGCCCCCCAAGCGTATCGAAAGACCTTTACGACACGTGACCACCGGAACGGTGGTCAGACTGTCAAAAAACCTATCCAGCCAAAAGTTTCGGAGGGAAGAATAGTGTGAAAGGGAACCGTCAGGGTTCCCTTTCGCGTTCAATAACCCGCCGCAGCGATCAAAATTGCAAAATAATACTACAAATATTGATTTTGCAATTTTGTAGGCAGCATGTCAAAAAAGTCCAAAAGGACTTTTTTGACATGCTGACCACCGGAACGGTGGTTATCCTCACGCGTTCAGCCCGAAATGACGGACGATCTCCTCCGCGGAGCGGACACCGCTGAGCTGCGTTTCCACCCGGCCGCCGTTCAGAAGGACGAGCGTCGGGACGCTCATGATCCGGAAGCGCTGCGCGAGCAGCGGCTCGGCATCGACATCCGTCTTGCAGAATTTACACGTGCCGCCATATTGTGCGGCCAGCGCCTCTACCGTGGGCGCGAGCGCCTTGCAGGGGCCGCACCATGCCGCATAGAAGTCGATCAGCACCGGCCTGTCGGCGCGCTCGACCTCTGCGGCGTAGTTTTCTTCCGTAAGAACCGTAATATTCATTGGAAATCCCATCCTTTCTTCTGCACATAATATGCGCGATCTGTGTCGTTTTATCCGTCGGCCGATTGACAGTTTCCGGGGAATATGGTATACTTTGAGCAGTACTGAAAAGAAAGGAACGATACGTTCATGGATATCCAGAAACTGATCGAAGAAGTCACGCAGGAGGTCGCAGAGGCGCCCCGCGCGCCGGAGCCTATGGCCGACAGCTTTGCGCCGGCGGATATGCCCAAGTATATCGACCACACCTATCTGAAGCCGCAGGCCAGTCTGGAGGACATCCGCCGCATCTGCGACGAGGCGAAGAAGTTCAAGACCGCCAGCGTCTGCGTCAACCCGTCTTATATTGAATTTGTCGCCCAGCAGCTCGCCGGCACCGACGTTACGCCCTGCTGCGTCGTCGCGTTCCCGCTCGGCGCCTGTACGCCGGAGGTCAAGGCGTTTGAGGCCTTTGACGCCGTGCAGCACGGTGCGCGCGAGGTGGACATGGTCATCAACATTGGCGCGGTCAAGTCCGGCAACTGGAAGCTCGTCAAGCGCGACATCGAAGCCGTGGTCAATGCGGTCAAGGGCCGCGCAAAGGTCAAGGTCATCATTGAGACCTGCCTGCTGACCGACGAGGAGAAGGTCAAGGCCTGCGCAGTCGCCAAGCTGGCGGGCGCGGACTTCGTCAAGACCTCCACCGGCTTCTCCACCGGCGGCGCGAAGGTCGAGGACATCCGTCTGATGCGCGAAACGGTCGGCCCGGAACTGGGCGTCAAGGCCTCCGGCGGCATCCACAGCTATGAGGAAGCGGTCGCCATGCTCAAGGCCGGCGCAAGCCGTCTGGGCGCAAGCGCCACCCTCAAGATCATGGAAGGCTGAGCAGAATTTACAAAAAGAGGACGTGTTTTCACGTCCTCTTTTTTTACAGAAATCTGGAAAGAAACTCCCGCGTTTTGGCCTGCTGCGGATGGGAGAAGAGCGCCTCCGGTGCGCCGGATTCACAGATCAGGCCCTCGTCCATAAAGACGACATTGGTAGAAACGTCCCGCGCGAAGGCCATTTCATGCGTGACGACGAGCATGGTCAGCCCCTCCTGCGCAAGCTCCCGCATGACGTTCAGAACCTCGCCGACCATCTGCGGGTCAAGCGCGCTGGTTGGCTCGTCGAAGAGCAGGACCTCCGGTTCCATCGCCAGCGCGCGGGCGATGGCCACGCGCTGCTTCTGCCCGCCGGAGAGCTGTGCGGGCTTAGCGTGGATGTAGGGCGCCATGCCGACCTTGGTCAGGTACTTCATGGCGACCTCCTCGGCCTCGCGGCGGCTGCGCTTCAGAACGGACATCTGTCCGGTGACGCAGTTGTTCAGCGCCGTCATGTTGTTAAAAAGATTGAAGCTCTGAAAAACCATGCCGACCTTGGTGCGGTACTTGGCAAGATCAAGGCCGCGGCTCGTGATGTCCTTGCCGTGGTAGAGGATCTGCCCGGCGGTCGGGGCTTCCAGCAAATTGATGCAGCGCAGCATCGTGCTCTTGCCGGAGCCGGAGGCGCCGATGATGCTCAGCACCTCGCCCTTTTCCACGCTCAGGCTGATGTCACGCAGAACCTGATGCGTTCCAAACTGCTTTTGCAGATGGATCAGCTCGATTACCTTTTCAGCCATGTTGTTCGTCCTCCCTGCGGATGTGAATCTCGGCATTGCTGTCGCTCTGCGAGCCGAAGATGGTGTAGCTGCCCTTGCAATCCAGCTTCTTCTCCACGAGGCGCAGCAGGCGCGTGACGGCAAAGGTCAGGATGAAATACAGCACGCAGACGACCAGATAGGTCTGGAAGGTCTGAAAATTCTGCCGCTTGATGATGCCGGCGAAGTAATAAAGCTCCGTCACACCGATGACGTTCAGCACGGAGGTGTCCTTGATGTTGATGACAAACTCGTTGCTGACCGAGGGCAGAATGTTGCGCAGTACCTGCGGCAGGATGACCTTGCGCATGGTCTGGCCGTGGGTCATGCCGATGGACAGCGCGCCCTCAAACTGGCCGCGGTCGATGGAGATGATGCCGCCGCGGACGATTTCGGCCATGTATGCGCCTGTGTTGATCGACACGATCAGGATGCCGGAGGGGAGCAGCGGCAGTGTGCTGCCGCCGGTCGCAAAGGCGTAGCCCCAGTAGATGACCATGGCCTGCACCATCATGGGCGTGCCGCGGAAAATTTCCACATAGCAGGCGATCAGGCCGTTCAGCAGTCTGCGCAGAAAGCGCACAAAGCCGTGCACCGGCAGCGGCGCGGTGCGCACGACGCCGGTCAGCAGGCCGATGGCCAGACCGGCCAGTGTGCCGGTCAGGGCGATGAGCATGGTGTTGCCGATGCCCTGCAAAAGCTGGGGAGAATACTTCAGAAAAATCTGAAGAACATCATTCAGAAAGCTCATATTTTCCTCCGATTACTTGCGGATGATGACGACCAGATTGGATTCGTAATAGGTCTGCGTGAAGTCGATCTCCGCTTCGCGCTCCGCGGTGGGGCTCATGCCGGCGATGATCGCGTCGATCGAACCGGATTCCAGCGCGGGCAGGAGGGAGTCCCAATTGATGGAGTAGATCTCCAGCGCGAGGCCGAGCTTGTTTGCGACGTACTGCGCGACCTGCACGTCGTAGCCGTTGGCATACAGGCCGTTCTTGCCCTCGCCGCTGATCGGGACGCAGCCGGGCGTCGTGCCGTCCATATCCGTCCAGTTGTAGGGCTCGTAGGCGCACTCCATGCCGACTCTCAGGGTGCCGGTGGGATTTGCGGGCGCCTCGCTTTGCAGGGCGAAGGCGTCGATCTCCTGCCCGGCAGAGATCGCGACGATCTGCTCCATCAGCTCCTTGCGCTGGGCATCGGTGATGGTGTCGAGCACGGCGTTGATCTCGTCGCGCATGGGCGAGCCGTCCTTCAGGCCGATGGCGATGCCGACGTCCGCCGCAGTTGCGGTGAAGCCGGTGTCGTTGTTGACCAGGGGAATGTAGGTCAGGGTGTCGTCTGCGCCGCAGACGGAAAGGGCCGTCGGCTCTTCTGCGATGTAGCCGTCGATCGCGCCGCTCTTGAGCGCGGTGAGAAGGTCGGAGAACTCCGGATAGGTGGAAGCCTGCACGTCCTCGATCTGGCTGAGGGCCGTTTCGTGGAAGGTGCCGCTCTGCGCGGCGATCTTCGCGCCCTTCAGGTCTGCGAGGGACTTGGCGTTCTTCAGATCGACGGAGCTGCCGCCGCCGCAGCCGGTGAAGAGGGCGGCGCAGAGCGCGAGGGTAAGCAGTACGGTGATCATTCTTGTCATGGTTCTCATTTGGATTCGCTCCTTTTGCATAATAATAAGCCTGCGACCCGAAACGGTATCGCAGGCTTAAAGAGAAGAAACTCCGAATTTGCCTTTGATAGCGCTCCACATCCGAAAATGTGACAGTCCAGCGTCTGTTCGACGCAGTCCCAGCAGCCCCACGGCGGCAACCGTAACGCAACTTCGGCGGATTTGCCCTTCGCCCATGAACGCTTGCCGGCGTATTCCATGGGGTAATCATCGCATCCGCGACCTCTATCAGGTGCTGTCTTATTTTTTCTCTATTGTACACCGGGCAGGCGCGCTTGTCAATGCCTGCGCGAATATTTATTCAGAAAAAAGTCAGCTTTTTAACGTCCAACGGTGTCCGGACTGTCGGCCTGTGCCGGACCGCGGCGCCCACGCCGTGCGCTTAGAGCACACAAAAATGGATGAAACGGTGCAGCAATTCAGCGGCGGTGACAGACGCCAAGCTGATAGAAGGCCACGGCGCTGGCGGCGGCGACGTTCAGTGAGTCCACGCCGTGCATCATGGGGATGCGGACGGTATAATCGCAGGCTGCGATGGTCTGCGGGGCAAGTCCGTCGCCCTCCGTACCGAGCACGACGGCGAGCTTTTCCTCGGCTTCCAGCCGTGGATCCGCAATGTGCAGGGAATCGTCACGCAGTGCCATGGCAGCGGTGCGGAAACCGTGATCGTGCAGAAAATCCGTCCATCGCTCGGGCAGATAGGCCCACGGCACCTGAAAGACTGTGCCCATGCTCACACGCAGCGCGCGGCGGTAGAGGGGGTCGCTCCCTGCGCTGGTCAGCAGAACGGCTTCCATGCCGAGCGCGGCGGCGGAGCGGAAGATGGCGCCCAGATTGGTGGGGTTCATGACGTTTTCCAGCACGGCGATGCGGCGGGCGTTTTTGCAGACCGATTCCGGCGCGGGAAGCTGCGGCCGCCGCATGGCGCAGAGCATCCCACGCGTCAGATGGAAGCCCGTGATCTGCGTCAGCACATCCAGCTCCGACACGTAGACCGGGACGCCGGGGCAGCGCGCCAGAGTTTCTCTCGCCTTTCCGTCCACGTGCTTGCGCTCCATCAGAAAGGAGACCGGCACACAGCCGGCGTCCAGCGCACGCCCGATGACCAGCGGGCTTTCTGCGATGAACAGCGCATTGGCCGGGTCGGCGCGGTTGACGAGCTGATTCTCTGTCAGTCGTGCGTAGACATCCAGCTCCGGCGCCGCAAAATCTGTGATCTCAAAAATCTGGGACATTCCTTGATTCCTCCGATTCCGTTTCCTTTATTATAATAAAGCCGGACGGGAAAAGCAAATACAACATGGAATGAGAAAAAGAAAAGTTGCTGTTGACTTTTCGACAGAATCCTGCTATATATGTGTGTGGACTACAGACAGGGAGTGCGGATATGAAGAGAATTCTATGTCATGTAAAACAGTACACAGTTATTATCCTGTGCGCGATCTTACTTGGTGTCAGTTATCATCTTTTTATTTTTCCAAACCAGTTTGCGCCGGCGGGCATCCCCGGTATTGCGACAATTATTCAGTATCTGTTTGAGTTCAAGGTTGGATATATGAATATCATTGTGAATATCCCGCTGCTGCTTCTGACTTTTTTCATCATCGGTCGAAAATATACCGTCCGCTCGGCGGTGTTCTCGGCGGTGTTTTCGGTTGTTCTGCTGCTGATGTACCGGCTGCCGCTGGAGCCGTATATCTATGTGACCGCCAACGGAACGAGCAAAATCCTCGCACCTGTGGCGGCGGGCGTGATTAGCGGTTTCTGCTATGGCTGCGTGATGCGCTTGGGCGGCAGCACCGGCGGTACCGATCTGGTTGCCGCACTGATCCATCACAAATATCCGGAATACAACCTCGTGTGGGTCATTTTCGGCATCAACGCCGTTGTTGCGGGGATCTCCTATGTGGTCTACGACTTCAAGATTGAGCCGGTTATTCTGTGCCTTATCTACTGCTTCACCTCCAGCCGCGTTAGCGATGCGATGCTCAAGGGCTTCAAGGAAGCGGTCAAGTTTGAGATCATCACCGACCAGCCGGACGAGCTGGCCGACGCTCTCATGAAGCGCCTGAAGCACGGTGTGACGGAGATCCCGGCCATCGGCGGCTTCACGCATCAAAACAAGACCATGCTGATCTGCGTCATCAATAAACACCAGATCGTCGAATTCCAGCGCGTGATGCAGCGCTTCCCCAACTCCTTTGCGTATCTTTCCAGCGTCAAGGAAACGATGGGCAACTTCAAGAAAATCAAACACTGATACATAGAAAGGGCGTTCCGGTCGCGCCGGAGCGCCCCAGTTTGTCTAAAAACCACTCAGCCAAAGTATTCGGAGGGAAGAAAAGAGTGAAAGGGAACCGTCAGGGTTCCCTTTCGCGTTCAATAGCCCGCCGCAGCGAGCAAAATTGCAAAATAATACTACAACTTTTAATTTTGCAATTTTGCTGTCAGCTTGGCGAAAAAGTCCATTTGGA
>OHOZ01000326.1_pt1 | contig 30645 bp, 20 predicted proteins | sample 1569931 | NCBI WGS metagenome assembly OHOZ01 (sample SAMEA3879572, study PRJEB24766) | human gut metagenome | biome: human-associated habitat; feature: feces | place: USA | collected 1985/1987
ATGAAAAGAAAAGACAGGTATGGCGCTTCGTCATTCAGACCGCCATCTCGATCCTTACGGCCATCGCCACGGCCCTCGGCGTGACGAGTTGCATGGCAGTCGTGTAGCCACCATACGAACGGTTTTAAGCAATTATAGGTAAATAAATGTTTGCGCCCTCTCTAAGATGTGAATCTTGGAGAGGGATTCTTTCCCCGGTTGATAGCACCAAGGGCGGGAGGATAGAACGAAGAATGGGTGGACTGAACGATGAACAGGAAGGACAGGGAAAGAGAGAGGAAACGGCGGGGTAGGGTACAAAAAAAGGTGGCCGAAGCCACCTTGAAAAGTGTAGGAACTGTTACTTCTTGCTGGAGCGGACCGCCTTCACCGCCTTGGCACAGTCTTCGGGACTGACCGCGCGGCACTGCTTGATCCAGGCCGTAGCCACGCCGATGATGCTGCAAGAGTGGTCCGCGTTGATGCGCATGGCATCGCGCGTTTCGTCGCCTGGCACGAGCCATTTAGAGCCGTCCTCGTCCTCGAAATAGACCTTGACGGTAGGCAGGCCGTCGTAAATGGCCAGTACGAACTCTCCCGACTGTGCAGTGTCCTGTTTGCGCATTCTCAACTCGTCACCCTTGTGCATGCAGTAGTCGGCCAAACTGTCGTCCGCCAGGCGAACGATGAAGTTGCAGTCGGGTGCAATCGCCCTGGGGACTCGGTACATCTCTTGACTGATGCAACCATGATCATCGGTTATACCATCGTAAATGGGGATCAGGACCACGTCGTCGTTATCCACTGCCTCAGCGTTACAGCCTTGCTGGCGCATGAGGTTTACAAACTCGCTTTCTGTCATAGTTTTTTCTTCGCTTTTCATGATAGAATACTTAATTTGTTATACATACTTATTAGACGGTGCGAAGGTAGGAAGTTTTTTCGACATGACCTAATAATAACTGTGAAAAAATGCTTTCTTGCGCACGGGCTAAGAAGCTGTGGAGATCGGGAGAAAAAAATAAAGGGCCCGAACTGTCACAGCCCAGACCCTTCCGTTTACAATCTTAGTTACTAAAATAATTTACCTTAAAACCCTTTTTTTGTGTGATATTCCATTAGAAAAAGATGTAGCGGTTGTCAACCACTCCTGCGCCGAAGACGAGGTCTTGCATGAAGTTGCCCATGTACTGCATAGCACGCTGGCGGCACATTTGAATCTGCTGCTCCTCGTTGTACTTGGCCGGACGCATCTGCTTCTTCACAACCTGGAAGACATAGACGCCGGCGTTGCCCTTGACAGGGGCGGAGCAGAACTTGCCCTGAGCCGTGGCAGCCACGGCACCCGAGAGGGCGGGCTCAGCAGCTCCCGTGGCCTGGATGAAGGCAGGGGCTGCAAACGTGATCTGATTGACCGTGCTGACCTTGGCACCCTTGGCCTGGGCAGCAGCGATGCTGTTGACGCCCTTGAGCTTGGCCATGATCATCTCGGCCTTCTTGTCGCGGATCACCTCGCGCTTGAGAATCTCCTTCACCTGGGCGTCGTCCCAAGGACGGTAGCCCTGCGGATGGATCTTGGTCATGCAGAGCACCAGCAGGTGGTCGTTCTCCTTGCCAGCCTCGAAGAGCTGGGAAACCTGTCCCTCCTTGGCCTCGAAGATCCACTTGATGGCGTCGCGGATGCCGGAACCACCGACGTTGCCCACCGTATGGCTGGAGGTGGCGAAGTCGTTGAGATCCTGGACCGTGTAGCCAAACTTCGTGGCGTGCTTCTGCAGGTCGGCCAGGCTGGCCTGGCTTTGCGTGACAAACTGGCTGAAACGGTTGTAAGCCTTGGAGTAGGTATTGTCGGAGAAACGGATTTCCTTCTTGATGACGGCAGCGACGGCCTTGCTCTTCATCGCCTTGCGGTTGAGCACCTGGATGACGACGTTGCCCTGGGTGAGCTCGACGTTCTGGGTGGAACCGACGGCACCGTTGAGCAGCGCCTCGATGTAGGCACGGTTGTCCTGGCTCATCGTGGTGGCCTGCTCATACATCGCACCCGTGAACCACGTTGTGGTGCTGTCCTGGCCGTAGCGCTTGGCGATGGCCTGGAAGTCGCCACCAGCGGCGAGGGCCTTCTGGATGCTGTCGGCAGAAGCGCGAGCGGCCTCCAGCGTCTTGCCACCCACCTGGATCTGACGGAACTCCACGGAGTCGGGGAACTCGGTGCGAGAGAGGATGCGGACGATATTGTAGGTGTTGTCCTTCGTGTTCTCCACGACGCCAGTCGTACCGACGGCCATGGAGTCGATCTTGGAGGCGATGTCGGGGTACTGCTGGAAAGCCTTGCCGCTGACGGGGAGGCCGATGTACTGGATCATGCTACCGCTCTTGCTCACCACCTGGGTGGGATCGGCGGCTGCGGCGAGCTGCTTCTGATAGCCGGCCATGTCCTTCTGGAGCTGGGCACGGTCGGTGGCGCTGGCCTTCACCTGGACGTCAACCATCTTGACGTCGCGCGTCTCCTGCTGCTGGCGGAAGGCGGGCTTCAGCTCCTCATACTTGGCCTTGAGCTCCTCGTCCGTTACCTTGATGTCGGCGTCCTTGATCGTGTTGTAGGCGATGGAAGCCAACTGGATCTGGGCCTCCTCGTTCTCCTCGTTGAAGGCCATCTTGGCCTCTACATTGTTGGAGAGGACGCAGTTGGCCAGGAGCGACTGATACTTCTGGGCCAGGAGCTGCGTGCGGAGGTTCTTCTCGACGAAAAGCCAGTAGTTGTAGGCGGGGCGCATCTGGTCGAGCTGCTGGCTGTTGTTGCTGGCCTCGGCCTTGCGGTAGGCGTCGATAAACTGCTTGAGGATCGAAACGTCAAAGCGGCCGGTCTGCTGGTTGACGAACGGGGTCTGCGTGAGCAGCTGGTTCGTACCATCATTGAGGACGTTCTGGAGTTCGTCCTCGGTGACGGTCAGACCGAGCTTCTTGCAGTCTTCCTTCATCACGCGCTCGGAGACGAGCTGCTGCCATACCTGGTCCTTCAGCTGGTTGAGCTGGTCCTCGCTGAGGTTGTCGGTGCGCATGGTCAGTTTCATCGCATCCTGATACTCCTCAAGGAGTTTTTGGAAGTCCTGCACGTAGATTTTCTCGCCAAGGACCTCACCTATCTGCTGGCTGTTCTGACCTTTGATGCCATTGCAGGAACGGAAAGCCTCCTCGGCAATGAACGCAAATAGACCCAAGCCGATGATGATGATCAGCAAGATGCCTTTGCTTCTGATTTTTCCTAAAGCTGTCATTTTTTACTTTATTTTTTATTATTTCTTTTCTCTTTCTCTCTCCAGCCCGCCCGCTTTCGGCTCCTTGCCCGCCCGCTTTTCGGATCCTTGGAGGACCGTCCGGAGGGGCTACGCGGCGCATAGCAGGATGGAAAATGCGTACAAAATTAATAAAAAGTTGGCAAATGACGGAATAAATTGCCGACAATTTGCGTTTGCCGCCCCGTTTCTTTGCTTTTTGACCGCCAAGATCGGCCATAATGCGGGTTCTGACAGGGCGTTCTTTCTATTTTTCTTGTCACGATTTGCTTGCCACGACACTATTTTTCTTGCCACGGTTGATCCGCAGGCTGGACGCGGAGCCTACTCCTCGGCCACATGGAGGCGCACGACCTCGATCTTGGTCATGGTCTTCTTGACGATCTTGAAGTGGTACTTGCCCACCTTCACCACCTCGTTGAGTTTGGGGAAACTCTGGTAGGCGTGGAGGATCAGTCCGCTGATGGTCTTGTACTCGCCACTGTCGGGCAGTCCGAGATTGAAGAGCTCGTTGGCCTTGTCGATCTCCAGGCGTCCCGAGAGGATGTAGTCGCCGTCGGCGGTCTGCTTCGCGATATAGTTGGTGTTGTCGTGCTCGTCCTCGATGTCGCCGAAGATCTCCTCGACGATGTCCTCCAGCGAGACGATGCCCGAGGTGCCGCCAAACTCATCGACGACGACGCCGATCGACTTCTTCTGACCGAGGAAGATCTGCATGAGTTTCTGTGCCGCCATGGTCTCGGGGACGAAGGGCATCTGGCGGATATGGTCGTGCCATTTCTCGCGGGCGCGGAAGAGTTCGAGGGTGTGGATGTAGCCGACAATGTGGTCGATGTCCTCCTTGTAGATGAGGATCTTGGAGTTGCCGCTCTCGACAAACTTCTGCTGCAGCTCGTCGGCCGTGCAGTCGTAGGGGACGGCATTGATCTCCGTGCGCGGCACCATGCAGTCGCGGACCTTGAGGTCGGGGAAGTCGAGGGCATTCTGGAAGATCTTCATCTCGTCGTCGACCTCGCCTCCCTGCGGCGTGTTGTCGATGGAGGACTGGACGAGGTCGTCGAGGTCCACCTTGGTAAACGTGCCGTCGTTGTTGCCCTCCTCCATCTTGACGCCCAGGAGGCGCAGGAAGAGGCGCGAGAGCAAGGTGGAGAAGCGGCTGATGGGCCACAGGACGATGTAGAAGAGGTAGGCCACGGGAGCCAGGAGGCTCATGAGGCGGTTGGGGTTGCTCTTGAAGAGCGTCTTGGGGAGAAACTCGCCCGTGAAGAGGATGACGAGGGTGGAGCAGATGGAGTCGAGCATGACGAGCGTGGCGTCGTTGCTGATGCCGGCCAACTGCCATAGGCCGTCGAAGATGCGGGCGAAGAGGATGCCATAGACCACCAGCACGATGTTGTTGCCCACGAGCATGGTGGAGACAAAACTGTTGGGGTTGGCGTAGAAGACTTTCAGGCAGTGCTGCGAGAGTCCGCTCTGGTCCTTGCCGACCTTCATCAGAAGGCGGTTGCTGGCCACGAAGGCGATCTCCATGCCCGAGAAAAAGGCCGAGAGGACCATGGTGGCCAGGATGGCTATTATATTATAGGTATAGGTGTCCAATCTTGTTCAAATATGATTCACGATTCAGGGCTGCCGACGATCGGCAACCGTTGGTCTCCCGTCGGCGACGGGCTGGGCGGCGGCAGGTGGACCCGGCGGGATCGGCGTCCCCTCTCTGCGGCCTGCCGAGGGAGCCATGTCGGCCTTGTCGAAGAGGCCCCAGCCCTTGGCGTCGCCGATCTCATACTCCGTCATGGTCTCGTCGCTGCGGAAGTAGCTGCCCTGGAGTTCGCGGTCGGGCGTCTTGATATGGGAGAAGACGTGGGAGTAGAGCTGGTGCTCGGCCTCGTCCCAGTAGAGCTGCTGGCTCGCATACTCCACGCCCTGGGCCGTACGGATGCGCACGCGGCCGCGGAGCACCCAGCGGCGCAGTTTGTCGTAATAGACGGCGCTGTCGCAGGAGATGTAGCCCAGCACGCGCTTCTGCTCGTCAAACTGCGTCAGCAGGATGCCCTTGTCGAAGGTCCAGCGCGAGGGGTTGCGGTTCTCGTTGATCTCCCAGCGCTCGGCGACGATGCGATACTTGATGACGCCGGAGTCGGAGATGAGCGTGTTGACGCCGTAGGTCGTCATGATGGGCACGGAGTCGCGGTCGTGGATGGCGGGGGCGGTGTGCTCCTTGGGCTGGTTGCAGCCCGCGGCCAGGACCCCTGCCAGCACGAAAGAGAGCATGGAGGGCAACAAGCCCCTCATGCCCTGGTGGTCGCTTCTCGTGTGATGACTTAGAAAACTCATGCGGTCGTGGCAGCCTTTACGGTCAACATAGGTCCCTCGCAGGGCCTATTCGACCTTGAACTTGGCGAACATGCGCTCATTGAAGGTGAAACCGATGTTGATGCGGAACGTGTTCTCCGTGAGCATCGAGGAAGCCTCGCGGCGCACCCACTGGGCGGAGATGTTGAGCATCGAGCGGTTGTTGTAGCTGTTGACGATGGGGATGCCCAGGCCCAATGAGGCCGAGATCTCCTTGGGGCCGTCCTGGCCGTTGATGGTGAAGTAGGGCGTGGCGTAGCCGATACCCGCACGGTAGTGGAGGCGGCTGAGGAAACCACGGTGGCGCTCGCCGCGGCAGTAGTCGGCGCCGAGGACGACCTTGTGGCGGTCCTTGAGCAGTCCGCTCTGGAGCCCGTAGCCGCCCTGGTCGGAATACTGCGGGTAGTCGAGGCTGCCCCATTTCTGCAACTGGTAGTCGGCGCCGACCATCAGTTGGCCGTTGTGGCTATAGACCGCTCCCACGCCGAAGGTATGGGGCAGGTCGAGGGCGTTGGAGATACGGAAGTGGGTCGTGTCGGCCACGGCCAACTGGGAGTTGTTCTTGATGACGGAGAGCTCGGGGTCGGCGTTGAGACTGTGGCCCAGACTGTAGGTCAGACCCAGCGTGACCTGGTCCTTGGCGCTGAGGGGCTGCGTGTATTGCAGTCCGAAGTCGAGCTTGTAGCTGCGCACCTCGGCGGTGTAGGTGCGCTGCAGCGTATTGACGTAGGCGTCGCTATACGTATTGGTCACGTACTTCGTGTAGCCACCCCAGAGATAGGAGGCGTTGACGCCGACGGAGAGATTGCGCAGCGGCTCCGCACCCACGCCGAGATAGACCTGGTGGAGGCCCTGCGAACCGCTATACTTGTTGTTGTAGGTGGCCGTGGGCGACTCGGGGGAGAGGTTGCTGTTGATGTGGGCGGAGTTGGAGTAGTCGTAGCCCACGTTGGTGTAGGGCAGCAGACCGAAGCTCACGCCCACATGGCGAAACAGGCGAAGGCCCGCCACCACATACTCCAGGTCGGCATTGCGCGCGCTGATGGAGCGACCGCCCTCCTTGAACTGCGTCATCTGCAGGCTCACGCCCGCGTCGAAGATGAACGACAGCGAGTCGAGGGCCGAGTAGGAGGCCGGGTTGAGGGCGTTGACTTGGTTGTTGAGCCGGAGGCCATAGGCCAGTCCGTTCATGCCGCGGCTGAAACTGCCCGACTGTTCGGAGAGTTCGCCCAGACCATACTGGCTGTAGGGGGAGTTGGTGCCGCTCTGCGCATGGAGTCCGAGGGAGGAGAGGAGCAGGAGCGATGCTGTTATCGTTTTCTTCATTGATTATCTACTGGGTTGGGGTCTGGGCAGGGCCTTGCCGGCACCAGGACCGTGATTAGCGATAGCGAGACCGTCGCTGGCGGCCTCCGGGGCGGAGGAAAGTCCACCGAGGGGTCAGAGGCGGTTGTTCTCGGGGAAGACCACAGAGGGCTGGAAGGTCTTGGCCTCCTCGAAGTCCATCAGGGCGTAGCTCACGATGATGATGGTGTCGCCGACGACCACCCTGCGCGCTGCCGCACCATTGAGGCAGATGCAGCCGCTGCCACGCTCGCCTTTGATGACGTAGGTCTCGAAGCGCTCTCCATTGTCGTTATCCATGATCTGCACTTTCTCACCGGCGATGAGATTGGCCGCGTCCATCAAGTCCTCGTCGATGGTGATGCTGCCGATGTAGTTGAGGTTGGCCTGGGTCACCTTGACGCGGTGCAGTTTGCTTTTCAGTACTTCTATATACATATAAAAAAGAAAGTGTAGCGTGTGTTATTCCTTATACTTGATGTGATCAATCAGACGGATCGGGGTCTTGCCGCAATAGACGGTGATGCAGCCCACCACATAGTCGCTGTCCTGCCAGTCCTGGACGTCGAGGAGCGTGTTGCCATCTACTATCTGGAAGTACTCCACCTCCAGGCCGTCGATGGCGTTGATCGTGCTGACCACGTGGTCGTGGGTCTCGGCGACGGTGTGGGTCTTGGCGTAATCGATGCTCTCCATCAGCGCACGGGCGATGTGGGGGGCGATGGCGCGCTCCTCGGGGGTGAGGAGCTTGTTGCGGCTGCTCAAGGCCACGCCGTCGGCCTCGCGCACCACGGGGCAGGGGACAATCTCCACGTGGCTGCCGATGTAGGCGACCAGACGGCGGATGACGGCGATCTGCTGCCAGTCCTTCTCGCCAAAGTAGGCGCGGGTGGGCTGGACGATGTAGAACAGGCGGCTCACCACCTGGCAGACGCCATTGAAATGGCCGGGACGATGAGCGCCCTCCATGACCGTCGTCTGGGGCGGAAACTCAAAGTGGCGGGTATCGGGAGTGGGGTAGATGTCGCTCACGGTAGGCGCGAAGACGAAGTCGGCGCCACAAGCCTCGCAAAGGGCGCAGTCGGCCTTCAGCGTGCGGGGATAGCGTTCGAGGTCGGCGGGGTCGTTGAACTGTGTGGGGTTGAGGAATACGGAGACCACCGTCACGTCGTTTTCCTTGGCACTACGCTTGATGAGCGAGGCGTGGCCCTCGTGGAGGGCACCCATCGTGGGGACGAATCCCACCGACTGTCCTTGTTTGCGCGCAGCGAAGAGCGCGTTCTGCAAGTCTGCGTTTTTTTCAAATACTTTCATTATCTGCAAAATATTTCGGGTGCAAAGTAACAACATTTTTACGAAATAGGCAAAAAGTAATCTGAAAAATATAATAAAATGCCGATGCCATTAGACAAAATATCTGAAAAGCCGCTACGAATTCGGGAATAAAATCGTAACTTTGCACCTGGGAAATCGTGTTTATCGCGACTTTTGTCAAGAAATAATCACGATAAAACAAGTTAGAATGGCAAAGAAAGTATTGTTTATCAACCAGGAAACCACCCCTTACGTCACCCAATCGCAGATGGCAGAGATGGGAGGTTTGATGTCGGCCAAAATGCAAGAAGCCGGATTCGAGATAAGAACCTTCATGCCGAAGTGGAGCACGATCAACGAAAGGCGTGGCCAGTTGCATGAGGTGATCCGACTCTCGGGTATGAACCTGATCATCGACGACACGGATCACCCGCTCATCATCAAGGTGGCTTCCATACCGCAGTCGCGCATCCAGGTCTATTTTATTGATAATGAGGATTACTACCAGAATCGTCCGGCCATGACCAAGGACGAGCTGGGCAACGACTATCCCGACAATGGCGAGCGGGCCATCTTCTTCGCGCGCGGCGTGCTGGAGACGGTCAAAAAGCTCCGCTGGGCGCCGGATATCATCCACTGCCAAGGCTGGATGAGCTCGGTGATACCGTTCTATGTGAAGACGGCCTACCACGACGAACCGCAGTTTATCAACGCCAAGGTGGTGACGTCGCTCTTCGGCGAACAGCCCGCGGGCGACCTGGGGGAGAAGTTCAGGCGCTCCCTGCCGTTCAGGGAGGCCAAGGCCGAACTGATCGAGAAGTATGGCGACACGTTCGACGCCGTGGAACTGGGCAAACTGGCCATCGACTATAGCGATGGTGTCGTACAGGTGGACGACCAGGTCAACGCCGAACTCGTCCGTTATGCGCAGAGCGAGAACAAGCCGCTGATCGTCCATCCGCAGGCAGAGGCAGAGGTCAAGGGACTCTATGCTGACTTCTATGGCAAATTGTTGGGGGAATAGGCGGAGACAACGTCTCTGACGTACCCTCGGGCAGGGGGACCGTGCGCCTTGTCGATAAGGAAGGACGTGGCCTCCTGTTGTAATAGATTTTATGACCATTACACGCAAATGATAAAATTCCATCAGTTGGTCTGGGGCCTCGCCCTCGCTGCCACGGCGCTCTCGCTGGCCGCCTGCGACGACACGACCGACAACATCGGCGGTTCGCTGATAGACAATCCCGACAAGTTGACTGTCAAGGCTGACACCTTCCAGCTCAGCACGCGCACCATCATGGCCGACTCGGTCATCGCACGCAACATCACGGGCTATCTCGGCCGCGTGAAGGATCCGGAGACGGGCAACTACGTGACGGGCGACTTCATGGCGCAGCTGCATCCGCTGAGCAACTATCAGATCGCGGCTGCCGACAGTATCCTCAGCCGCAACGACCAGGGGGAGATCATCGCCGACTCGTGCGAGATCCTGCTGGTCTATAACGACTTCTATGGCGACTCGCTGGCACAGATGAAACTCTCGGCCTACGAGATGGGGCGGCCGCTGGAGGAGGGATCGGTGATCTACTCCAACTTCAATCCGGCGCTCCACGGCTACCTGCGCCAAGGGGGCATCAAGCAGGAGCGTACCTATACGCTGGCGGACCAGACGCGCGGCGCCAAGTCCACCAACAAGGCGATCGCCATCCGACTGGACGACGCCTATACGGACAAGGACGGCGTCAGCTATAACAACTATGGCACGTACCTGATGCGGAAGTACTATGCCTCGCCCGAGGCGTTCCGCAACAGCTACCGCTTCCTCCACGAGATCAGCCCGGGCTTCTTCTTCAAGGTGACCAACGGCATCGGTTCGATGGCGTATGTGACCAACGCCCAGCTCAATATCTACTTCCGGTCGCAGATCAACGGCAAGGACTCCGTCACCTCGACCTCACTGGCCAGTACGGAGGAGGTGCTGCAGACGACTACGTTTAGCAACGACAACAACCTGCTGGCAAGTCTCGCGGCACAGACGGGATGCAGTTATCTGAAAAGCCCGGCGGGCCTCTTCACCGAGGTCACGCTGCCGGTGGATGAGATCATGAGGGGACACGAGAACGACACGCTCAACACGGCGAAGGTGACCTTCCCGCGCATCAACAACACAATCAGTTCCGACTTCCTCCTCAGTGCGCCGACGACGGTGCTGATCCTTCCGCTCGACGAGCTCCATACGTTCTTCGCCGAGAACCGCATTCCCGACTATAAGACGAGTTTCACCGCAGCCTATAGCGCGACGGTGAACGGCTATACGTTCAACAACATCTCGGGCTTGGTCAACTATATGATCAAGAAGCGCCGGGCCGGACAGGTCGATGCCAACTGGAACAAGGCGGTGCTCGTGCCGATCAGTCTGGCGACAACGACCATCACGGGTAGCTCTGGCACGAAGATAACACGCGTGACAAAGTGCTCCCACGACATGTCGCTCTCCAGCACACGACTCGTGGGTGGCCCCAACAACGCCAACCAGCCCATCCTCCTCTCTGTCATACATAGTACTTTCAATGGCAGATAACTTCTTGGAGCGCCACCGTGCCGACTACGAGCAGCGTAAGGCACGGTGGCTGAAAAAGAAAAGCCGCTGCCAAATCAAGGTCAAAAGACCCGGAACTGACGCACATGCTGACAAAAACCTGAGTGAAGGTCAAACTTAGAAGGGTTTGGCATGTCTTTTGCTCTATACTTTTGCAATTGAACAAGTTGTATTGAACAAGTAAAGAAATTGTATTCTAAAAGAAAATCACGAAAGTCAAGATGATAAGTCAATTCTCTAAAGAACTCTCGGAGGTGCTCGCCTTCAGCCGCGAGGAAGCCGACAGACTGTCCTGTCCCTCGGTGGCTCCGGAGCATCTGTTGCTGGCTGTTTTCAGGCTCTCTGATCCGAAGATACAAAGGGTCATCTCGACGCTCAGCCTCGACGTGCCCACGGTCAAGAAGGAGCTGGAGCAGTATGCCTCTTCGAACAAGGAGGAGAGCAAGCGGATCTACGAGGAGATCAACGTCACGGACCGTGCTGCCAACGTGCTGCACCTCGCAGTACTGGAGGCGCGCATCCAGCATCGCAAGATCGTCGATGTGGAGGACTTGATCCTGGCCATTCTCCACGACCAGACAGACACGGGCGCGAAGATGACGCTGCAGGCTCACCACCTCGACTACATTGAGGCCAACGCGCTGCTGCGCCAGTTGGCCAACGACGTGCAGGGAGGGCTCGACTTGTCCGACGATGACGACGACGATATGCTCTTCAACGACGACGACGAGGAGGATCGCGAGGAGGCGCGCAGCCAGGGTGGTGGAGCGCAGCAGACGCGCACCAAGGATACCAAGAGTGCGACGCCGGCCCTCGACAACTTCGGTACGGACCTCACGGCGGCAGCCCTGGAGGGGAAACTTGACCCTGTGGTGGGCCGCGAGCGCGAGATCATCCGCGTCAGCGAGATCCTGGGACGCCGCAAGAAGAACAATCCTGTGCTCATCGGCGAACCCGGTGTGGGCAAGAGTGCCATCGTAGAAGGACTGGCGCAGATGATCGTCCAGCACCGCACGTCGCCCACGCTTTTCAACAAGCGGATCGTGTCGCTCGACATGACGAGTATCGTGGCGGGAACGAAATACAGAGGTCAGTTTGAGGAGCGTATCCGCACGATCCTCAAGGAGATAGAGCGTCACCCGGAGGTGATCGTCTTCATCGACGAGATCCACACCATCATCGGTGCGGGCTCGGCGGCTGGCACGATGGATGCTGCCAATATCCTCAAGCCAGCCTTGGCGCGGGGCATGATGCAATGTATCGGTGCCACGACGCTCGACGAATATCGCAAGTCGATCGAGAAGGATGGTGCCCTGGAGCGTAGATTCCAGAAGGTGATCGTCGAACCGACCACGACGGAGGAGACGCTGCAGATCCTGAAGAACATCAAGGACCGCTACGAGCACCATCATCAGGTGACGTATTCTGACGAGGTGCTCCAGTTGATCGTGAAACTCACGGACCGCTACGTCTCGGACCGCTTCTTCCCCGACAAGGCCATCGACGTGCTCGACGAGGTGGGATCGCATATCCACCTGCAGCATGCGGAGGTGCCGAAGGAGATCGTGGATCTGCAAAATGAGATCGAGGAGATCAAGCAGAAGAAGCAGAATGCGGTCAAGAACCAAAACTTTGAGATGGCGGCGGGCTTCCGCGACCAGCAGGTGGAGCGCGAGAAGCAGCTCGAAGAGGCCCAGCACCGCTGGGAGGAAGGTGAGGTCGGCGAGCAGGTGGCCATCACGGAGGACCAGGTGGCCGATGTGGTGTCGATGATGACGGGTGTGCCCGTGCAGCGCATGCAGCAGTCGGAGGGTCTTCGTCTGCGCAATATGGCGACGGAACTGAAGCAGGTGGTGGTGGCCCAGGACACGGCCATCGAGAAAATGGTGAAGGCCATCCAGCGCAACCGCGTGGGACTGAAGGAGCAGAACCATCCCATCGGCGCATTCATGTTCCTGGGTCCGACGGGTGTGGGCAAGACCTACCTGGCCAAGAAACTGGCGGAGTATATGTTTGGTTCGGCCGATGCGCTGATCCGCGTCGATATGAGTGAATATACGGAGAGCTTCAACACGTCGCGCCTGGTGGGTGCGCCTCCGGGCTATGTCGGCTACGACGAGGGAGGCCAACTCACGGAGCGGGTGCGCCGCCATCCTTACTCCATCGTCTTGCTCGACGAGATCGAGAAGGCGCATGGCAATGTCTTCAACCTCCTCTTGCAAGTGCTCGACGAGGGACGACTCACGGACGGCAACGGACGACTGATCGACTTCCGCAATACGGTCATCATCATGACGTCGAACGCGGGTACGCGCCAGCTCAAGGAGTTTGGCCGTGGCATCGGATTCACGGCGGGTGGTGCCGAGGGCTTCGCGCGCAACGAGAAGGACAAGGAGTATGCTCGGTCCATCATACAGAAGAGTCTGAGCAAGCAGTTCTCGCCGGAGTTCCTCAACCGTCTGGACGAGATCATCACCTTCGACCAGCTGGACCTCAACGCCATCAAGCAGATTGTCGATATCGAACTCAAGGGCTTGTATAAGCGGGTCGGCGAACTGGGCTACGCGCTCCAGCTCTCTGACGCTGCCAAGGAGTTTGTGGCCAAAAAGGGCTACGACGTCCAGTTTGGTGCACGTCCGCTGAAGCGTGCCATCCAAAACTATGTCGAGGATGGACTCAGCGAGCGCATCCTGAGTGGCGAAATGAAGGAGGGCGACTCCATCCTGGTCAACCTGACGGAGGACGGTTCCAACCTCTCATTTGACACGCAGGTGCCCGACCACGAATTGTTCTGACGCGCGAGCACGCCAAGCAAGAAAGACTAAGTCTGCAAGGGCAGACAGAAATTATAAGGGGGAAGAAAGCCATCAAACTTTCTTCCCCCTTATCGTATTTGGGTCAAATCAAAATCGGAATCTTAGTACTTCAATCCCATGTTGTAGAGGATGAAACTATAGATGTCGGCCTGCTCCTCCAGCTGCTTGCTGACGGGCTTGCCGCCACCGTGGCCCGCCTTGCTGTCGATGCGGATGAGGGTGGGCTTGTCGCTGGCATTGTCGGCTTGGAGCGTGGCAGCAAACTTAAAGCTGTGGGCGGGAACAACGCGGTCGTCGTGGTCTGCCGTTGTGATGAGGGTGGCAGGATACTTCACGCCCTTCTTGATGTTGTGCAGGGGAGAGTAGCCGCGCAGATACTCAAACATCTCCTTGGAGTCGGCACTCGTACCATAGTCGGGAGCCCAGTTCCAGCCGATGGTGAACTTATGGTAGCGGAGCATGTCCATCACGCCCACAGAGGGAATGCAGACGCCAAAGAGGTCGGGACGCTGCGTCATGCAAGCGCCGACGAGCAGTCCGCCATTGCTGCCACCGACGATGGCGAGGTAGGGCGAACTGGTGTATTTCTCCTTGATCAGATACTCAGCAGCAGCGATGAAGTCGTCGAAGACGTTCTGCTTCTGCATCTTCGTACCCGCCTCGTGCCAAGCCTCGCCATACTCGCCGCCGCCACGGAGAGAAGCCTGGGCATAGATGCCGCCGCGCTCCAAGAACGGGATGCGGGAAGCGGAGAACGAGGGATTCATCGAGATATTGAAACCGCCGTAGGCATAGAGATAGACCGGGTTCTTGCCGTTGAGTTTCAGTCCCTTCTTGTAGGTGATGAAGAGCGGCACGCGCGTACCGTCCTTGCTGGTGTAGAACACCTGCTTGGTCTCGTAGTCGCTGAGTTTGAAGTTGACCTTGGGCACGGCATAGGGCTGCAGCGAGTTGGCGGCGCGGTCATACTGATATACCGTCCAGGGCTGCGTGAAGGAGGCAAAGCTGACGAAGCACTCCTTGCTGTCCTTGTTGCCGCTGACGCTGGCGCTGCCAATGCCCGGAAGGCTTACCTCCTGCTGCATCTTGCCGTTGAGGTCATAGACATAGATGTGGCTGCAGGCGTCCTGCTGGTAGCTCACATAGAGTTCGCCGCCGATGATGTTGGCGCCATCGATCACGTTTTTGCCCTCGGGGATGACGGTCTGCCAGTTTTCCATCGCGGGCTTGTGGATATCCATCACCATGATCTTATACATCGGCGCCCCGTCGTTGGTCAGCAGATAGACCTTGTCGCCGATGGTGGCGATGGGAGAGTAGGCGTAGTCCATGTTGGGGACCACCTTCGTAAACTGCGAGTTGCTGTTTTTCAAGTCGCGGATATAGAAGATGTTGCCCGTGCCGCCGCCCGACTCATAGAGGAACTGCACCGTCTCCTCGTGGTTGACCGACGTACTGAAGAAGTGCATGGGCTCGGTGGGATTCTGGAAGAAGAGCTGGTCCTGCTCCTGCTTCGTGCCGAGGCGGTGGAAGTAGATCTTGTGGGTGGAGTTCTTGCTCGTATAGGCGTTGCCCTCGGGTTTGTCATAGGCGCTATAGAAGAAGCCGTCGCCGAGCCAGGAGGCACCCGAGAACTTGGCCCACTCGATGTGGTCGGGCAATACTTCGAGCGTCTTCGTGTCCATCACATAAAACTCCGACCAGTCGCTGCCCGAACGCGAGATGGCGTAGGCCAAGTATTTGCCGTCGTGGGAGAAACTGATGTTGCCCAGGGCCACCGTGCCGTCCGTAGAGAGCTGGTTGGGGTCGAGGAAGACGCGAGCGTTCTTCTCCTGTCCCAGGCCGTCCATCTCGTAGAGCACACTTTGGTTCTGAAGACCGTTGTTCTTGTAGAAATACCACTTGCCCGTGGCCTTGACATAGAAGGGCGCTCCCACCTTGCCGTAATCGGAGACTTCGCGCAGGCGCTTCAGGAGTTTGCCGCGGAAGGGAATCTTGGCCAGGTAGTCCTGTGTCACTTGGTTCTCGGCCTCCACCCATTGCATGGTGGCCTCCGAGTGGTCGTCCTCCAAGGGGCGGTAGGGGTCGGCTACTTTCACACCGAAATACTCATCCACGGTGTTGTCCGTCGGAGGGGTGGGGTAGGTCAGGCCCTGTCCGGCAGCTTGGTTGGCAGCCATGGCAAGCATGGCCAACGCTAATGCTTTTTTCATAATTGGTAGTTTACTTTTATAATTTTCGTCTTTAGGTTTTTACCTTTACTTTGTCTCATTCCTTTGACAAGGGGAATGGGGTAATGTTTCTCCTAGCCACGAAAGAGGTTTTGCCTTCTCACGAAAGGTTTTTCCCTTCTCGCGAAAAGTGCTTCTCCTTGTCACGAAAGAGGCTTAGCCTTGTCACGAAAGAGGCGTTGCCTTGTCTTGATAAGGTTCTGCAAAGGTATGAAATAAAGTCGAACGGCCCAAACATTCCTCCCTTCTTTTCTGTATGACAGGATGGTTATAATCAGGAAAAGATTCTTCGGAGCAAAAAAATGTCGGAATAGCAGCCTTTTCGACTTACTATTCCGACACGATATCAAGCGGCAGGGCGGAGGATCGCTCCCTTCCTCAAGGGATGGTCCTGCGCCTCCGGATGCGGCTTAGCTTACCTTGTTGAGCTTCTTGATGATAGAGAAGATGAACAGGGCAGACACCAGGCAGATGCCAGCGAGGACACCCCAAATGGTGACGAGGTTGAAGTTGAGACCCCACATGATACCAGGCACCATCACCAGCTGGTTGCCGATGGCGGTAGCACCAAACCACAGACCCATCATCAGACCGGCATACTTGGGAGGAGCCACCTTCGACACGAAGGAGATACCGATCGGAGAGAGCAGCAGCTCAGCGAAGGTGAGGATGAGGTAGGTGGAGATCAAGAGGTTGGCGCTGACACGCGGACCCTCCGTAGCGGCATTGCCCTGGACGAGCGGCAACTCAAGACCCATAGAGCCAACGGCCATCCAAACGAAGCCGAGGGCAGCGACGAGCATACCGAGACCGATCTTCTCAGGAGAGGTAGGCTCCTTGCCGATCTTGTTGAGCCAAGAGAAGAGCGCCACGCTCACCGGAGTGAGGGCTACGACGTAGCACGGGTTGAACTGCTGGAAGATCGGAGCCTTCACGTCGATGGCACCATCCAGGCTGTTGTACTTGTAGAACAAGAAAGCGATGGCAGCAGCGATCACGGCCAGTGCGATCAACTTCCCCTTGGCCGTCTTGCTCTGGGCAAGAGAGAAGCAGGCATAGACCACGAAGATGCAGGCCACGAGGTTGGTCACGTCGAAGAGCATAGACTGAACGCCCTCGGCGCTGGTCTGTGTGAAGTCGCGTGCAAACAGCGTGAGCGTATTACCGTTCTGGTGGAAGGCCATCCAGAAGAAGATCACGACGGCGAACACCAGGCAGAGGCAGACGATGCGCTCCTTGGTCTCGGCCTTGGAAAGCTCGGGAGCGTTGGAGGCAGCAGCGTTGGCAGCCTTTTGGTTGCCCTCGCTGGCGAGGACGTGCTTGTAGGTGGAGCTGAAGGCGTAGTAGATAGCGATACTGACGATCAGCGATACGCAAGCCACGGCAAAGGCGAAGTGGTAGGAATCGGCCTCGCTGACGCCGAGAGAGGCCTGAGCCCACTCCATGATCTTGATGGCAGCGGTCGGGGCGAACATGGCACCGATGTTGATGGCCATATAGAACAACGAGAAACCTGAGTCGCGCTGAGAGGAATAGTCAGGACCGTCATAGAGACGACCCACCATCACCTGGAGGTTACCCTTGAAGAGACCCGTACCCAAGGCAATGAGGATGAGCGACAGACCCATTGCGGCAATGGCAACCGTGTCCTTACCCAGCGGCAGAGAGAGCACCAGGTAGCCGAGGAACATGATAAAGATACCCGTGGTGACCATACGGCCAAAGCCAAACTTGTCGGCAGCGATACCACCAATGATGGGCAGGAAATAGACCATCATGAGGAAGGTGGAGTAGATCGTACTTGCCGTACCAGTGGCGAAACCGAAGTTTGCCTGCAAATAGAGCAAGAACACAGCCAGCATCGTGTAGTAGCCGAAGCGCTCGCCTGTGTTTGCCAAAGCTAAGGCCCAGAGTCCTTTAGGTTGATTTGAAAACATAGATGATTTTGAAATTTTAGTTCCTTCCTTGCGGTCGGAAGAGTTAGTAATTGAGTTATTATTTCTTTCTGTTTTATTCTGTTATTTTGTGATGATGTTATTTCTTGATGATGTCAAACAAGTAGGAAGCCTTGACGACGATGTTGCCGAAGTTGGACTTGCCAAAGAAGTCGCTCTTCGAACTCCCGTAGATGTTGCCGAGACCGTAGTAGTAGCGCGCCTCCAACTGGAAGTGGCCCAGGCGCGGATGGCTCCATTCCGTACCCAGTCCTGCAGCGATGCCGTAGTCGAACTTCGTCTCTACGGGCATGTCCTCCTGCTTCACGATGGTGTTGGCGCGTCCTGTGCCGTCGGTGGCAAGGTTGGGCGCCGTATAGTTGCGTTGGGTCGATTCGCTCAAGTAGAGTCCGATCTGCGGACCCGCCTTGAAGAAGAAGCTCCAGCCCTTGGTCTCCTGTCCCCATGCCAGGTGGGCGAAGACCGGGATCTGCACGTAGTTGATCGTGCGCTCGTAAGCCTCTGCGTTGCCATTGGCGTTGACGACGGGCTGGTCGGCGGGGGTGAGGATGTCCTGCTTCCATCCGAGCGAGGCATAGTTGACCTCCGCGGCAATGGAGCAGATCGTGGAAAAATATTTCTCGCTGGTATAGCGGACTGAGAATCCTCCGGTGAATCCCGTGTGCATCTTCTGCGGCACACTCGGGTCGAACCCGACGTTGGACAATACACACCCCGCATTGACACCGACCGACAACACGTTGCGGTGCTCTCCCACCTGCGCCTGGAGCGCCTGCGAGCATACCACCGCCATCAGAAGGAGAATCGGTCTGAAAAACCGCTTCTGCCCGGCGTATCGCTTGGAAGACCAAGGTTGCGCGTACCGAAAGATTGACATTTCTGCTTTGACTATCATCTGTGGTAGCATATACTAATAGGTAAGGCTCTCCATGGTTTGGTCGGGCTTGAAGTGGATCAGCTGAAACTGCCTGTTCTGCTGTCCTCCGCCCTGTATGGGCAGGAAACGGAGCCGCGTCTGCAGCGCCTTATATTTCGTCGGCTGCTTCTCCAGTCCCTTGAATGCGGCGCCATACTGCCGGAGTCCCCGTACGAAATACTCGCCGTGGTCGTAGCCCGTCAAGGCCAGGCGCGGGATGTAGTTTTTGTCCATCGCTGCGCCATACGTCTCCTGGTAGAGTTTCTCCAGGGCAGAAGTCTTGTCCGACTGCTTGTTATAAAAGAACGTAGAGGGGATATACGTATTGTACTTGAAGAACCAGTTGAGGTCATAGTCCTGGTAGATGAACCAGTCGTTGTAGCCATACATCGAGATGGCGAGCCCCGGGCGCGTCGCCGTGAGTGAGTCCAACTTATGGAAGACATGCGTCAGCTGCGGACTCTTCTCGGTGTTGAGGACCACGGCGTTGGGTTGCTTGGAAGAAAAATGCTTGGCAAAGTCGGCCATCGACGAGTTGATGCTGGTCAGCTCGTAGGGAATCTTGGCCGCGTCGAGCTGCTGTCTCAGCATGCGGGTGAATTTTCCCACGCGCGACGTCGGGTCGTTGCAATCGATGAAGATCGGACGGTGGCTGTTCTGATAGCGCTCCAGGAAGCAGCTGACCGCCATCGCGTTGAGCAACGAGTCGGTCTGATAGACCTGGAAGACCTGGGGATTGCTCTCCACCTCCCGGCTCTCGATAGAGAAGGGAATGACGAGCGCTATCTGGTTGCGACGGCAGAAGTCGGCCAGCGGCTTCACCTGCGGGGTGTAGAGCGGGCCAAAGATGATGTCGAGGGAAGCGGCGTTGGCGTCCAGGAGCGTCGTGCGGATATCGGCGTCCTTGGCTACGTTCCAGGCGTGGACGTCGGTGTTGATGCCTTCGGCCTTCATCTGATTGAAGGCAAGGAGCAAACCACGGTAGTACTCCACCATCCTGCGGCCATCGCCATCGTCGTTGTGCAACGGCAGCATCACGCCCACGCGGATCGTGCCATCCTTCTTCTTCGTGGCGGGAGCCGCTGGACGCTGGGCCGATACCGGTCCCTGGGCGGCGACAGACCCCTTGGCAGCTTGCGGAGCAGTCTGCGAGGAGGGCGTGCCGCGGCGCTTGTCTCCTTTCTTACCGAATGGGACGGCTATCCACGCACCTTTCTGCAGCTCATAGCCCTCCTTTTTCATTTCCGGATTGGCGTCTATGATCTGCTGAATCGTCACATTATATTCTTTGGCGATGCCGAAAAGGGTTTCTCCCCGCTTCACCTTGTGCAGGTCCTGCCACTGTGGGGCCTGACCGCTCGCATGAAGGCAAAGCAGCGAGGCGAAGACCGCGATCCACATCCTCAAGCAATGTCTCATTTTTCCAATTTTATTTTAACCACTTGCAAAGATAGCAAAAAATAGTTGGTTTTGGCATGGGAGTGGAAAGAATTTCGTAAATTTGCACAAAATATCAACGATGAGGCATATTTTCAAGCATATCTTGGCCGCTTTTGTGCTCTTTTGGGGCACACAGGCGACATTTGGACAAGCGCTCTCGCCACTTGCCACGTACATGGACGACAACGGCGAGGAGCAGACGATGGAACCTGGCGGAAGCTACACGGGAAGCGCACCGATAGAGGTCAGTTTCGACGCGGGCGTCACCGAGGTGGGCGATTATACGCCCCATTTCGAATGGCGCTTTTACGAAGGTTCCGACGTGCAGAACCCCTACCTGATCCGCTACGACGAAACCACCAGCTACACCTTCACCAAGGCCGGCATGCAGCACGTCGCGCTCACGGTCTCGTTTGTCAACGGTTCGGACACGATCCGCTTCACCACCGACGATTTCCCACCCTTTGAGTTTTCCATCAGCGAGAGCAAACTCGAGTTTCCCAATGCCTTCTCGCCCAATGGCGATGGCGTCAACGATGTGTTCAAGGCCAAGAGCACCTACCAGAGTATCGTGGAGTTTCAGGCCACGATCTTCAACCGCTGGGGACAGAAGATTTTTTCTTGGGACAACCCTGCGGAGGGATGGGACGGCACGTTCCATGGCAAACCCGTCAAGGATGGCGTCTATTTCCTCAACGTGGATGCCAAGGGAGCGGACGGACGCCATTTCCGTATTCGCAAGGCAGTCAACCTGTTGCGCACCTACAACGAGGCTGCGGGATCAGGAACGGTGACGGAATAGACCTTCCGCCCCCACGCAAACCAATAGATTGTATTTCCACCGATGGACAAGGATAAAATAGAAGTGCTGGGCGCGCGCGTCCACAATCTGAAGAATATTGATGTCGTCATTCCCCGCAACTCGCTCACGGTCTTCACCGGCCTGAGCGGGTCGGGCAAGTCGTCGCTGGCTTTCGACACCATCTATGCCGAGGGCCAGCGCCGCTATATCGAGACTTTCTCGGCCTATGCCCGCAATTTCCTGGGCAATATGGAGCGCCCCGACGTGGACAAGATCACGGGGCTCTCGCCTGTCATCGCCATTGAGCAGAAGACGACCAACAAGAATCCGCGATCCACGGTGGGAACGACCACGGAGATCTACGACTACCTCCGCCTGCTCTTCGCCCGCGCCGCCACGGCCTACTCCTATCAGAGCGGGGAGAAAATGGTGAAATATACCGAGGAAAAGGTGGTCTCGATGATCCTCAATGACTATCTCGGCAAGAAGATTTTCATCCTTGCTCCGCTCGTCCGCAACCGCAAGGGCCACTACCGCGAACTCTTCGAGAGCATGCGGCGCAAGGGCTACCTTTATATAAGGATAGATGGGGAGATTCAGGAACTGACCCAGGGCATGAAAACCGACCGCTACAAGAACCACAATATCGAGGTGGTGGTCGATAAGATGAAACTCGCCGCGCGCCTGGGCGAGACGGAGGACAACCTCTCGCAGCGACTGCAAAAGACCGTGGCTACGGCTATGCGCCAGGGCGACGGACTGGTGATGATCATCGATGCCGACACGGACGAGGCGAAGTTTTTCTCCAAGCGCCTCATGGACCCCGTGACGGGACTGTCGTACAAGGATCCTGCGCCCAATATCTTTTCCTTCAACTCGCCCGAAGGGGCTTGTCCTCATTGCAAAGGACTTGGCATGGTCAGCGAGATTGACCTGAAGAAGGTGATTCCCGACGACAGAAAGTCCATACGCGAGGGGGCGATCGCGCCGCTGGGAAAAAACAAGAGTCAGATGATATTTTGGCAGATAGAAGCGATTCTGTCCAAATATGACCTGGACTTGAAGTCTCCGGTGAAGGACATTCCCCAGGAGGCTATGGACGAGATCCTCTATGGGGCGCTCGAGAAGGTGCGCATCGCCAAGGAACTGGTCCACACGACGACGGACTATTTTGTGGCTTTCGACGGCGTAGTGAAGTATCTGCGGGCCGTCATGGAGGGCGACGAGAGTGCCGCGGGAAAGAAATGGAGCGGACAGTTTATCGCCGACGTGATCTGCGGCGAGTGCCACGGCCAGCGACTGAACCGCGAGGCTTTGTCCTACAAGATTTGGGGCAAGAATATCTCCGAGCTCTCCGAGATGGACCTGGGCGAACTCTATGAGTGGATGGGGGAGGTGGAAAACCACCTCGGCGAGACCCAGCGGCAGATCGCCACGGAGATTATCAAGGAGATTCGCAAGCGCATCCGCTTTCTGCTGGATGTCGGACTCGACTATCTGTCGCTCAACCGCCAGTCGGCCTCGCTCTCGGGTGGCGAGAGCCAGCGCATCCGACTGGCCACGCAGATCGGTTCGCAACTGGTCAATGTGCTCTACATCCTTGACGAGCCGAGCATCGGACTCCACCAGCGCGACAACGTCCGACTGATCAACTCGCTCAAGGCGCTGCGCGACTTGGGCAATACGGTCATCGTGGTGGAGCACGACGAGGACATGATGCGGGCCGCCGACTGGATCGTCGATATCGGGCCGCGGGCGGGCCGAAAGGGTGGAGAAGTGGTCTTCCAGGGCACGCCGCAACAGATGCTCCACACCCATACGCTCACGGCGCAGTATCTGAACCATGAGCGGGCGATCGAGGTGCCGGCCCATCGGCGCAAGGGCAACGGCCAGCGTATCGCTTTGTGTGGGTGCACGGGCAACAATTTGAAGGACGTGGATGTAGCGTTTCCGCTGGGAGAACTGATCGTCGTCACGGGTGTGTCGGGATCGGGCAAATCCACGCTGATCAACGAGACGCTGCAGCCGATTCTCTCGCAACACTTCTATCGGTCGTTGAAGAAGCCGATGGCCTACGAGAAGATAGAGGGTATGGAACTGATAGACAAGGTGGTGACGGTGGATCAAAGTCCTATCGGACGCACGCCGCGATCCAATCCTGCCACCTATACGGGCGTCTTCTCGGACATTCGCGCGCTCTTCGTTGGACTGCCCGAGGCGAAGATCCGCGGGTATAAGCCTGGCCGCTTCTCCTTCAACGTGAAGGGTGGCCGCTGCGAGGCTTGTGGCGGCAACGGCTATAAGACGATCGAGATGAACTTCCTGCCCGACGTGATGGTGCCCTGCGATGTCTGTCATGGCAAGCGCTACAACCGCGAGACGCTGGAGGTGCGCTACAAGGGCAAGTCCATCGCCGACGTGCTGGACATGACGGTCAATATGGCGGTGGAGTTTTTCGAGAATGTGCCACAGATTCTGCCCAAGATCAAGTCGCTGCAGGATGTGGGGCTGGGCTACCTCAAACTGGGCCAGTCTTCCACGACGCTCTCGGGCGGAGAGTCGCAGCGCGTAAAACTCGCCACCGAACTCTCGAAGCGCGATACGGGCAAGACGCTTTATATCCTCGACGAACCGACCACGGGCCTTCATTTCGACGATATCCGCATTCTCATGGATGTGCTACAGAAACTGGTGGACCGGGGCAACACCGTGCTCATCATCGAGCACAACCTCGACGTGATCAAACTCGCCGATTACATCATCGACATGGGACCGGAGGGAGGCAAGCGCGGAGGACAAGTGCTCTCCACGGGCACGCCCGAAGCCGTGGCCAAGAGCAAAAAAGGTTTTACGCCCGCCTTCATCAAGAGTGTGCTGGAAAGTGCTGCGAAGGGGAAGGAATAGCTAAAATTGTAAGCAATATTCCCTGTTGAGGAAGGAAAACAACCAATACAACTTTTACAACTTGTAACAACCTACACGCTTCGCGTGTTATATCCTGCTGCAAGGTAAACAACAAAAAACATCGCTTCGCCTTGGACATTCCCTGCCGAATTTGTCCTGGCGAAGCGTTGTTCATAGTTGTTTCCATGCAGCAACCCTTGGTCTGCACGGGCCTCGAAGAGGCGATGTCCAGGCGAAGCTGTTCCATTACATGGCACTCTTTCTCGCCATGGCATAACTTGAGCAAGCTCAGTTCTGCTCATGGCTTACCGAAAGAGTTGTAACTTGTTGTAAAAGTTGTTCAAGTTGTTTTTCCTACTCAGTAGCGCGTATGGGAACAGCACAAACAATCTTTTCGGATGAACTTGATGATGGCAATTTGGAACCCCTATCGTCGAGGTCTCTATAGTCTGACCTTTAGTCCAAACACTGGTCGATCAACTTTTCTATTTCCTGCCGATCCATGTTTTGTCCGATGAAGACCAATTTCTGCATGCGGTCTCCATATTCCTCGTCCCAGTCTTTCAGGACCGACGGGTTCTGCTGCTTGAAAGCGTCGAGTTCGGCGGGCGGCATGGTCGCGTACCATTTTCCTGCGTTGCGGATGCTCACCTGCTTGCCTGCCTGCTCAAAGACGTAGCACGTGTCGGACTCGTCCTGGAAGTAGCACAAGCCTTTGCAGCGGATCACGCTCTTCGGCCAGGCCGAGGCCACCAGTTCGTCGAAACGCGTGAGGTCGAGCGGACGGCGGCGATAATAGACAAAGGTGCTGATGCCATACTCCAAAGCCTCGCCTGACTCCTCGTTCTCCAAACCGTGGGAATGATGATGATGGTGGTGATGGTGGCCGTGGCCCTCCTCGTGATCGTGGTGGTCCTCATGACCGTGGTCGTGGTCCTCCTCGTGATCATGCTCATGGTCATGTTCGTGGTCCTCCTCACTTTCGTCCCCGTCGATGGCTGCCATCCACGCCGCCGAAGTCATTACCTTCTGAAAGTCAAAGGCTTCGGTGTGGAGCAGCAGGTTGAGATCCACGTCGCAATAGTCGCAGGGGATAATGGCGGCCTGCGGCTGGATGTGGCGCAGGATCGACTGGATGCGGCCCAGTTCCTCTTTGGAGACTTCGCTGGCCTTGTTGAGCAGGATCGTATTGCAAAATTCCACCTGCTGGATTACGAGGCTTTCGAGGTCGTCCTCCTCGATGTGCTCCTTCTCCAGGTCGCTTCCCCCGGCAAACTCGTCGCGCAGGCGGAGCGCATCCACTACCGTCACCACACTATCGAGTTTGGCCACGCCCTCCTTCGCCAGGTTGGGGTAGATCTGCGGATAGGCGCAGATGGTCTGTGCAATAGGCGCCGGCTCGCAGATGCCGCTGGCCTCGATGACGATATAGTCGAAACTGTGCGTCTTGACCAGGTCGCTCAACTGCTGGACCAAGTCCATCTTGAGCGTGCAGCAGATGCAGCCGTTCTGCAGCGGCACCAGGCTATCGTCGCTCTGTCCGACGATGCCTTCGCGCGCGATAAGGCTCGCGTCGATGTTCACTTCTCCTATGTCGTTGACAATGACGGCAAAACGAATGCCACGCTGATTGCCCAAAATGCGGTTGAGCAGGGTGGTCTTGCCGCTGCCCAAATAGCCTGTGAGCAGCAATACGGGGGTTGTGTTCTGTTCCATTTTCCTTCGTTCTTTGATTTTTCCTTCGTACTTTGAATTTCCTTCGTGCTTTGAATTTTTATTCTCGCCTTGAATTTAATCCTTGTTAGAATTTCATCCTTGCTTGAATGTCCTTCGTGCTTTTTTCGGAAATACGATAATAATAGTGCAAAGGTACAAAAACTATGCCAATCGGCGCCAGTGACGAAGAAAAAAGTGAATGATCGTATTTTTGTCGCTCTCAGGCCCATTTCTTTCCCATTTTCACCCCTCCAACACCAAAAAAAATGGGTGTTTACGTTGTTTTTTATTCCTTTTTTCGCCATTTCTGTCTTGTTTTCCGTTTTTTTTAGTATCTTTGTAACCGAATAAGGAAGCCGCAACGGACGAAGCCAAAACCAATATCTTCAACGTACACGCAAACGCCCGACCATGGAGGGGGAATAAAACCCATCTTCAAACAAAAGGTTCCTTTTCAGGATAAGAAGAAAAAAAGTATAGCAAAATGAAAATTACACTGTTACAGACGGACATCATTTGGGGACAACCCGAAGCGAACCTCGCACACTTGGACCATTTGCTGGAGGGCGTTGGCGAATGCGACCTCATCGTGCTGCCCGAGATGTTTACCACGGGGTTTGACACCAACCCCGAGACCGTGGCCGACGACGAAGGATTGGCCCTCAAATGGATGCGCAACACCGTGCGCCAGCGCAACTGTGCCTTGGCGGGCAGCGTGGCCACGAAGGTGGGCGAGAACTACTACAACCGCATGTATTTCGTCAGTCCCGACCTCCTGTTGGCTTCTTATGACAAGCATCATCTCTTCACCTACGGCCATGAGCAGGAGGCCTTTACGCCGGGCCACCGTCGCGTCGTGATTCCTTACCGTGGCGCGCGCATCCTGCTGCAGGTCTGCTACGACCTCCGTTTCCCCGTCTTCAGCCGCAACCGTGGCGACTACGACCTGGCGATCTATGTCGCCAACTGGCCGCAGGGCAGACAGAAGGTGTGGGACACGCTGCTCAGCGCACGCGCCATCGAGAACCAAGCCTATGTCGTCGGCGTCAACCGCGTGGGCTCGGATGCCAATGGCCAGTATGCTGGCGGATCCAAGCTGGTGGACCTCTTCGGAGAGTCCATCGTCAAGGCCGAAGAGGGCGTGGAGAGTATCGTGACGGGCGAGATCGATCTCGATCGCCTGAAGGCTTTCCGCAAGGAGTTCCCCGTCCTCGACGATGCAGACCAGTTTAAGTTGCTCGTTCCTTAATATATACGGAGGATATAGTCAGGAGAATAGATTTAGGTGGAAGAACAAAGTTTGGGGATCGAATATTTTAACAAGAAGATCGAATATTTTAATAAGAAGATCGAATATATAATAAGGAGATTGAATATAAAATAGGAAGATCGTTCCCTAGACTCCTTCCGTAGCACGTTCACAAACAGACAACTCAATATAGCGAAACCCGCATGGTAGAAGAATATCAGCTCCGCCTGCTCCCTGAGGAGGCTTACTCGGAGGACACCATCAGACAATACCTGTCTCAGGAGAAAGGATTTGACGTAGCGGCCATTCGCGCCGTGCGGGTCGTGAAGCGATCCATCGACGCGCGCCACCGCCGCGTGCTGGTCAATCTCAAGGTTCGGGCCTACATCAACGAGCTCCCGACCGAGGAGCCGTTTGCGCCCACGGACTACCCTGACGTCAGCGACCAGCCCTCGGCGATCGTTGTCGGCGCAGGCCCCGGCGGTCTTTTCGCTGCGCTGCGCCTGATAGAGATGGGTGTGCGCCCGATCGTACTGGAGCGTGGCAAGAGCGTCGAGAAGCGCAAGCGCGACCTCGCAGCCATCCCCCATACGCAGACCATCGACCCCGAGTCCAACTACTGTTTTGGAGAGGGCGGGGCAGGCGCGTTCTCCGACGGCAAACTCTACACGCGGTCGAAGAAGCGCGGCAGCGTAGAGAAGATTCTCAACGTCTTCTGCCAGCATGGTGCTTCGGCTGCCATCCTGGCCGATGCCCATCCCCATATCGGCACAGACCGTCTGCCGCTCGTCATCTCCAACATGCGCAAGCGCATCATCGGTTGTGGCGGCGAGGTTCATTTTCAGACCCGCATGACGCGTCTCATCGTCCAAGACCAGTCGGTCGTGGGCGTGGAGGCTGTCAGCCGCGACGACGAAGGACAGCAGACGGAGCACGAGTTTCGCGGTCCTGTGGTGCTCGCCACGGGCCATTCCGCCCGCGACGTCTATCACTACCTATCCTCCGCCCGCATCGAGATGGAGGCCAAGGGCATTGCCGTGGGCGTCCGACTGGAGCATCCCTCCGCCCTCATCGACCAGATACAGTATCACAACCCAGCGGGCCGTGGCAAGTATCTTCCTGCCGCCGAGTATTCCTTCGTGACGCAGGTCGATGGCCGCGGCGTCTATAGTTTCTGTATGTGCCCCGGTGGTTTCGTCATCCCCGCCGCCTCCGGCCCCGAACAGTTGGTGACCAATGGTATGAGTCCGGCCAACCGCGGTTCGAAGTGGAGCAACTCGGGCATGGTAGTGCAGCTGGAGCCGGAAGATATCGACGCCTCCGTATTGGAAACGGAGAACGGCCCCTTGGACGACGCGCTCCGCGTGATGGCCTACCAGGAGCAACTGGAGCGCCTCTGCTGGCAGCAGGGCAACTACAAGCAGACGGCCCCGGCCCAGCGCATGGCCGACTTTGTCAAGCGCCGCTTGTCCTTCGACCTGCCCAAGAGTTCCTATACCCCGGGACTGATCTCCTCGCCCCTCCACTTCTGGATGCCCAGCCCGGTCAGCGATCGCCTGCGCAAAGCCTTCGAAGTGTTTGGCCGCCAGGCTCATGGCTTCCTCACCAACGAGGCCGTGATGATTGCCGTCGAGACCCGCACGTCGTCCCCCGTCCGCATCCTCCGCGACAACAAGACCTTACAGCACGTCTCCCTCCGCGGCTTGTACCCCTGTGGAGAAGGAGCAGGCTATGCGGGTGGCATCGTCTCGGCAGCCATCGACGGCGAGCGCTGCGCGGAATGCTTGGCCGCGGAATTGTTTCCAACACGACCTGCTGAGTAGGGAAAACAACTAGAACAACTTTTACAACTTGTAACAACCTACACGCTTCGCGTGTTAACATCCTGCTGCAAGGTAAACAACAAAATACAACGCTTTCGACAAGCCATGTGCAGAACCGAGCTTGCCCGAGTTTTGCCATGGCGAGAAAGGGTACCATGAAATGGAACGCTTCGCCTTGGGCTTATCCTGCTGATTGTCCTGGCGAAGCGTTGTTCATAGTTGTTTACATGCAGCAACCCTTGGTCTGCATTGGCCTCGAAGAGGCGATGTCCTGGCGAAGCGTTGTAACTTGTTGTAAAAGTTGTATTTGTTGTTTTTAAATTTTAGCAGGATTTGGGACTGTAAAGTTGTAGTTGTTCTTGAGAAACAACGCAAGATAGACCCAAGGCTACAATAAAACTTCTATAGCAGGCCCGTTGATTCTATAGCAGGGCCCGTTGATTCTATAGCAAGCCCGTTGACTGGAGGGCTTTCTGCGCCAGCGACTCATAGATTTCTCCTAAGTCGCAGAATCGCATCAAACTATTGTAGGCCGCATGGCGGACAGCCAAATCCTTGCCCGTCAGAGCCGTCTCCACTTGGTCGAGATATTCGTTGATGCCACGCTCGTCAGGAATCTGAACCGAGGCGAAGCGGCGCGAGAGAATATGGTAGCCACAGATCTGATAGAGCGGCTGGTCCTTGGCGATCCACGCAAAGGCCATGCGCGGCGCGTAATCGACATATTGGAAGACATGGAGCGCCAGCAGCTCCGCCATCTCCTGCGTTTCGGTCTGCTCCATCCATATCTCGGCCACTTCCGGCAGCAGCTTCTCCGTAGGCATGAGCAGCGTAGCCAGTATCTTGCACTCGCGGATCGGCTCCTTCCAAAGCGCAATGGCCAAATCGTAGTCTTTCTCATATTCTGCCGCCATCTCGCGCAGGTGGAGCAGCGAGGCGCCCCAGTTGAGCTTATACTGCACCCCCTTGTCGCGCATCGACTGCGCCGTCACACCATTCATCAGCAGGCGGAAGGACTGCTTGATTGTCCTCACCGTCGCTTCTACTTTTTCTTTTTCCATTGTTTTGTTTCTGTTTGGAGAGAGATCTTTCTGTCAGAGAGCATTCTATCAGAGTGTTGTCTGTCAGATAACTTCCTATCAAAATATTGCCTGTAAAAGAACTCAACTTTCGCATGTAAGCTCCACACGCCCTGAACCAACGGTCACCGGCCGAAGGGAAAGGTAAAGGGCAGTAGGATCTTTTGGGCCTTCAGCCCGTTCTTGAACCACTTGCGAAACTTCAGTAAGAGAACTTTCTGTCAGAGAACGCCATAGTCGCGTCCGTAGCGCAACATCTGTTCCGTATAGCTTTCCGTGTAGTCCAGGGCTACGTCGGTGGGTTGGCCCTCCTCATTTCTTACGACCGTCATGCGGGGGTTGATAAATCCCTTGTACGGAGCCAGGTGAAGGCCTGCGTAGCGATCGAGCACTTCCTGATGGAGCGACTCCTCCACCTTGACGCCATACTGCTCCACCAGGCGGCGTGCCGCCTCATAGTCGCCCTCACTCTTGATGCGCTGGATCTCTGCCAGTTCGTCAGCGAAGATGTGGCGCAACGCCTCATAGTCGTTGACTTTCACGACGGTCTTTCCTGCCTCCTTCGTCAGTTCCACGGCGGGCCTGGCGTCTGAGGTTTGCCGTTCCTGCGCCAACTGGAGGGCCCAGCGGGCGATCAGCGCCCGGTTTCTCATGTGCGCCTCCTCCAACTGCAGTCCGGGTTTGATGCGCACCAACTGCGTCAGCAGACCATTGAGCATATAGGAATAATACTGTGCGTGATGCGCCTCCTGGTTGGGCAGAAGTCCCAGCTCCACGAGCTTCGGATCGGCCAGGAAATAGAGTCCGAACAGGTCGGCGCGCGCCTCCTC
>OHOZ01000332.1_pt1 | contig 30305 bp, 33 predicted proteins | sample 1569931 | NCBI WGS metagenome assembly OHOZ01 (sample SAMEA3879572, study PRJEB24766) | human gut metagenome | biome: human-associated habitat; feature: feces | place: USA | collected 1985/1987
ACGGTGATGGTATCGCCGGGGTTGATCGTCACGACGATGTGCTTGCAGTAGCCCGCAAGCGCCTCGTCGATGGCGTTGTCCACGATCTCATAGACGAGGTGATGCAGACCGCTCGACGAGGTCGAGCCGATATACATACCGGGGCGCTTGCGCACCGCCTCCAAACCTTCAAGAACTTGAATTTGCGAGGCGTCATATTCCTGTTCTACCTTGGTATTGAGCAGTTCTTCAGACATTCAGATTCTCCTTATCATTCACATTTTCCGCCGGTCGCGAGGGCTTCCGGGGAAGATGGCAGTTTCGTGGTAAAAAAAGCGTGGGCAAGACTGGAAACCCTCCCGCGGGCGGCGGGATAGCCGTTTCTATCCCCGTTTCAGGCGCTTTTCCAGCGCGGCGGCATTGAACTGCGTCAGATAGACGCGCTCCATGCCGAACTCCTCCGTCAGGACGAAGCTCTTCGGCAGCTCGCCGGACACGTCCACCACGCCGCCCAGCTCCTCCGCGCGGCGCAGCAGCTCGCGCGTCCGCTTGGAATAGGTCGTGTTGTCCAGATCAAAAATGCCGATCACGGCACGGTCGCGCACGGCCATATCGCCGCCGATGGATAGATACATGGTTAACCTCCGATCGCGCCGTCTTTGACGGTCAGCACCTGCCCCAGCTTCGTCAGCCGGTCGGTTTCGCAGCAGGTGATGAACACCTGCCCGGTCTTGAGCTGGTTGAGCACGAAATCCTGCCGCCCGGCGTCCAGTTCGGACAGCACGTCGTCCAGCAGCAGCACCGGCTCCTCGCCGGCGTCGCGCCGCAGCAGCTCGCGCTCGGCCAGCTTGATGGAGATCGCCGCGGTGCGTGTCTGCCCCTGCGAGGCAAAGGCCGCGACGGACAGACCGTTGATTGCCGCTTCAAAATCGTCCTTGTGCGGTCCGGAGAGGCACTGTCCGCTCTCCAGCTCCGCCCGCGCGTGGCTCTCCTGATGAGCCCGGAGCTGCGCGCGCAGCGTTTCCGGCGGGGCAAAGGGATCGTCGATATTGGACACGGTGTGATAGTCCAGCGTGAGCGTTTCCGCACCGCCGGAAAATTCCGCGTGGTAGGCCGCGGCGGCCTCCTGCAGGGATTTCAGATACCGCGCACGGTAAGAGATCACCAGTGCGCCGACCTGCGCCATGCGCGCATTGTACTCCGGCAGGACATCCAGAAGTCCCGGCGTTTCATACTGCGCCCGCAGCAGCGCCGATTTCTGTTCCAGCAGCCGCTGATATTCCGTCAGCGCGGCCTCGTAATTCGGCCGGAGCTGGCAGATCATGGCATCGAGCAGCTTGCGCCGGGGCGCTGCTCCCTTTTTCAGAACCAGAAGGTCCTCCGGACAGAACAGCACGGCATGCAGGACGCCTGTGAATTCCGCAGCGGTTTTCTGCTTTACGCCGTTGAGCCAGAGCTGGCGCGGCCGCCGCCCGGAAAACAGCACTGCGCGCAGGGTCTGTTCCCGCTCCTGGGCGAACACCCCGGCAGAAAGCTCCGCAAACTCCGCACCGAAGCGGATGAGCTCCTGCTCCTTGCGCGTGCGGAAGGAACGCCCGGCCGAGAGGTAATAAATTGCTTCCAGAAGATTCGTCTTGCCGTTGGCGTTGCCGCCGACAAGCAGATTCACACCGGGGACGAATTCCGCCCGCAACTCGCGGTAATTGCGGAAGTCCCGCAGAGAAAGACTATTGAGCTGCATCCGCGACCAGATATTCCGCGCCGTTAAAGCGGACGCTGTCGCCGGGGCGCAGTTTCTTGCCGCGCATCGTGCAGGTCTCGCCGTTGACCTCGACCTCGCCGTTCTGGATGAAGTTTTTCGCCATACCGCCGGAGCCGGCAGCGTTGGCCAGCTTCAGAAAACTCTCCAGCTTGATAAATTCCGTCGTGATCGGGACGGAGATCCGTTCGGCGGAAACGCGCCGTACTCGAACTTTCATTTGGGTTCCTCTTTTCGTGGGATTTTCGGGAAATGTGGGGGAAATTTTATGTGCCGGCACGCGGAACGCTCAAGAGCGTTCCCTACGGGTGCGGGTGGGATTTTGAACCGGCGCGTTATTGCGGGTGAAACGTTTCCCCCGCTCAGGCGTTGCGCAGGCGGACGGGCAGGACCATATAGGCAAAGGTCGGCTTCGTGCGGTCGCAGGGGGTAAAGACGACGGGGCTCAGGCCGTTCTGCAGCTCCAGCGTGACCTCCTCGTCCGGCACGGCGCGCAGCGCGTCGAGCAGATACCGGCACTGGAAGCCGATCTCCAGCTCGCCGCCGTTTCCGGCGATGGGGCAGGTGTCATGCGCGGTGCCGATGGTGTTGGACGTGCGGAAATCTGCGATATTCTCGCCGAACACGCAGCGCACGGGGCTTTTCACCTTTTCCGAAACGATCAGGCCGACGCGCTCGATGGAGCTGGTCAGCTCCGCGACGTTCGCCGTCAGGATGGTTTGGCTGTTGGCCGGCACGACGCGCCGCCAGTCGATGAACTCGCCCTCGAGGATGCGGCAGACAAGGGTCGCGTCGCCGATCTCAAAAAGGATGTGCTTCGCACCCAGCGTGAAACGGACGGGCTCGTCGCTGTCCTCGAGAATTTTCTCGACTTCCTTCAGACCTGACGCAGGAACAACGAACTTCAGCTCCTGCCCGAAGGGCTCTTCGCTGAAATACGTCCGCCGGGCCAGACGGAAGCTGTCCACCGCGACCATATTGATACAGTCGTTTTTGACCTCCATCAGGCAGCCTGTATGCACTGGGCGCGCCTGATTTTCAGAAACGGAGAAAATCGTCCCGCCGATCATCTCGCGCAGCACGTGCTGCGGCAGGGAAACGGCCTTCTCGGAATCGACCTCCGGGAGGTCGGGATAATCGTCGGGATCCATGGCCGTGATCTGGAAGGAGGAAGCGCCGCCGCGGATGGAAACGTGCAGCTCGTCGTCCACGCTGACGCAGACCTCCTCGTCCGGCAGCTTGCGCACGATGTCAAAGAACAGCCGCGCGGGCATGACGCAGGAGCCGGCCTCCAGCACCTGCGCGCCGACGCGCACGGAGATGCCCGTTTCCAGATTGAAGCCCGTCAATTGAAGTGACACGCCGGCGCGGACGAAGATACCCTCCAGACAGGGGATGGTGCTTTTCTGTGCGACGGTCCTCGCGGCCAAAGAGATCGCGCTCGTAAGCAGCGCTTTTTCACAGGTAAACTTCATATCGTTCCTCGCTTTCTCTCTATCTAGAAGATAGGAAGGATTCTTTTCAGTATTAGTGTTAATAGTCGAAAGTTATGTGCAAAACCCGAAAATCGCTTAGAGCCGCAGGGCTTTGCAATTCACAGGCGGCTGTGCAGATTTAATAGAGTTATTGACAGCTTTTTTTTAAAAAATTCCAAAACAGGTTTTGCACAGAAAAGTACCGCACATCTGCACAGCCGGTTGTGCAGAAAATTACAGCCTCGAATTGATGTTTGCGGTGATGTCGCGGATGTTGTCCTGCAGGCCGTTTGCGGTGTTGCCGAGGTCCTGCTCGACGCGGCGGAGGCTATAGAGAACGGTGGTATGATTCTTGCCGAATTCCTTGGCGATGTCCGGCAGCGACAGATTTGTCAGCTTGCGGATGAGGTACATGGCGATCTGCCGCGCCTCAGCCGTGCCCTTGTTTTTCTGGGTGCTGCGCAGGGTGCTTTCCTCGATGGAATAGAAGCGGCAGACCTCGCTGATGATCAGCTCCGGCGTCGGGACGGTCTGGGCCTTGCCCTTGTACATATCCTTGATCGCGCGGGAAACGTTGGCGATGTCCATCTTCATGCCATCCAGATCGTGGTAGCACTTGATCTTATTGACCGTGCCTTCGATTTGGCGGACGTTATTGGTGATGTTCTCCGCGATGTAGCCGCAGACTTCGTCCGGCATTTCCAGTCCCAAAGACATGGCCTTGTTTTTCGTGATGGCCCAGCGCGTTTCGTAATCGGGCGGCTGGATGTCCACGATCAGGCCCCACTCAAAGCGGGTGCGCAGGCGGTCTTCCAAGAGCGCCATGTCGCCCGGCACGCGGTCGGAGGTCAGGACGATCTGACACTTGTTTTCGTAAAGCGCGTTGAAGGTATGGAAGAATTCCTCCTGCGTGGAGTTCTTGCCGGCGATGAACTGAATATCGTCGATCAGGAAAAGGTCGGCATTGCGATATTTGTCGCGGAATTCGAAGTTTTTGCCGATGCGCAGCGCTTCGAGAAATTCGTTGATGAACTGGTCGCCCTTGATGTAGACGATGTTGTAATCCGGGTGCTTCTGCTGGATGCGGTTGGCGATGGCGTACAGCAGGTGCGTCTTGCCGAGGCCGGACTGGCCATAGATGAACAGCGGGTTATACGCGGTGGTGCGCTCCTCCGCGACGGCCTCCGCCGCGGAAAAGGCGTGCTTGTTCGACGAGCCGACCACGAAGGTGTCGAAGGTGTACTGAGAGTTGAACTCCACGAAGGTGCGCTTGCGCTTGGTCATGGTGTACTGGGGAAGCTCGTCCTCGTCCAGCACGATCAGCTCCACGTCCGTCTGGAACAGCTCCTGCATGGCCTGACGGATCAGCTCGGTGTAACGGTTGAGAATGACGTCCTTGCGGAAGGGGGACGGGGAATAAATGACCAGCTTCGATTCGCTCAGCTCCACGACCTCCGCATCGTCAAAATAAGATGACACTGCGACGGCCGGGGAATGTTGCTCCAGATACGACAAAACGCGCGACCAGACATAGGCGTTGGAATACATGGCCGACTCCTTTCCATGATACTTTTTCATTCAAAATTTTATCACAAACCTGCCGAAAAAGCAAGGCTTATACATTATTATAAGAAGAAAAGCCCCGGATTGCCGTGAAACGTACAAGCAATCCGGGGAGACGAAAAATTTTTTTGATTTTTTGGTGTCGGGGAGAAAATTTATGCAGAGCAGCCCTACCTCAGCGCGTTGCTGTTGTTCAGAACCGAGGCGCTGTAGAGAAACAGCACGTCTTGATCCGTGAATTCCACGAAGCGGCCGAGCCGCTCCGGCGCAAGATAGCGGATATCAACCAGCGTGACCTTCGCATAGCCCTCGACGAGCAGCGGCGCGATGCTGCTTCCGTAGGAATCGCGGAAAATGACAAGCTCCTTCTGTGTGCGTGCGTTCGGATTTTCTATCGTCAGCAGGGACTTTGACCCGGAGAGAAAGAGCTCGTAGCCGTCGCGCCCCTGCGCGGCCGCCAGATCATAGACGCCGATCTCCGCGTCCGTTTCATAGTCATAGACGCGGCAGGCATCCAGCGTATCGCTCGTCAGGTAGTTCAGCTCGTCCGGGCTGCACGGCAGGGCGGACTGCCCGGCGTAGGAGCCGTAAAACGGCGTGTCCAGCCAGATGATGCGGTAATCGTCCTGTTGCGTTCCGCCCATCGCCTCCAGGATCGTCCGCGCGGCGGGCAGCAGCGCTTCCTGCTTCCAGTGCGGGTCGGTGCGGTAGTAGCTCTCCAGCCGCAGCGTGCCTGTCAGGTCGATGGGCTGCGCGTAGGGCATTTTTTCTGCCAGCAGCGCGTTTAATGCGGCGTAGTCCATCTTGGGATAATCGGCGGAGGTGTAATAATTCTTGTCCGGAACGACGGCGAGATAGACCCGGTTTCCGCCGAGATAGGCGTCGTAGACCGCCTGAAAGCGCGCTGCGGCGTTTTCCACGGAGCTTTTGTCCAGCGGGTAGTCCAGCTTGGAAAAAGAACCGCGCTCCTGGTACAGGCCATTGTTGTCGCTCTGGTGCAGCACGTTTGTTGCAAAGAGCGCCTTGAGCGTGCGAAATTCATTACGCAGCGGGAACTGATCGAGGCTGTAGCTCTCAAAATCCGTCATGAAACGCCCGGAGAGGACGTTCTGCGCGGTGAGCGCGGGCGCCTGCGTCAGCTTGCGCCGCTCGGCGAGAGATTCCGCGTCGTCCGGCTTGCAGATGCGCCAGACGGCGAAGCCCAGCACGAAGGCCGCCGTCAGGATCAGAATGAGAAGTTCTTTGACTTTTTCTTTCATACCGGCCTCCTTAAAAACGGAAATACAGGAAGGGGTTGAAGGAGCCGTCGATCAGATAGGCCGTGCAGAGTGCAAGCAGCGCAACCAGCACGATGGGCTCCAGCACGTCCAGAAGCACGCCACAGACGCGGTTCTGTCGCAGGCGGGCAAGCAGGCGCTTCGGCAGCGGCGTCGTGCCGAGGACGGCCAGCAGAAGCACGATGGCGTAGCTCCTGAGATAATAAAGACTCTCCACACCCGCGCCCGCACCGCCGAAGAGTCCCGCAATGCGCGAGGCCGCGGCGGACAGACTGGGCGCGTCAAACAGCACGAAGCCCAGCAGGACGAAAAGGAGCGTGTACACGCGGCCGATGGCCGGGTGCTTTTGCAGCTTCGGCAGGAGGGCAAATTTTTCCGCGATCAGCAGGACGGCGTAAAACAGTCCCCACAGGACAAAATTCCATGCCGCGCCGTGCCAGAGGCCGGTCGCCGCCCAGACGAGCAGGAGATTGCGCAGCAGCTTCCATTTTCCCACACGGCTGCCGCCCAGCGGAATATAGACATAGTCGCGGAACCACGAGCCGAGGGAGATGTGCCACCGCCGCCAGAATTCCGTGATGCTGGCCGAGCAGTAGGGATAATTGAAGTTTTCCGAAAAGCGGAAGCCGAAGATTGCTCCAAGGCCGATGGCCATGTCGCTGTAGGCCGAAAAATCAAAGTAGATTTGCAGCATGAAGCCCACGGCGTAGAGCCAGTGAAAAAGCGTGTCCGGATTCTGTGCCGTCTGGAACTGCTGCACGAGCTGCCCCAGCACATTGGCAATCAGAATCTTCTTGGCAAGACCCAGCACGAAGCGCCGCGTCCCCGCCGCCGTGCCAGCGCGCGTGTGGGTGCGGGTCCTGAGCTGCGCCGCCACGTCCGTGTAGCGGACGATGGGCCCGGCGATGAGCTGGGGAAACATGGCGATATAGGCCGCGAGATCAATGGGATTTTTCTGCGCGGACGCATCCCCGCGCCGCACGTCCACGACATAGCTCAGAATCTGGAAGGTATAGAAGCTGATGCCGATGGGCAGGGCGATTTGCAGCGCCGGGACGGGCAGCCCCGTGACGGCGCGGAAGGAGTCGAGGAAAAAGTCCGCGTATTTGAAATAGGCCAGCAAAAGAAGGCTCAGCGAAACGCTGAGCCAGAAAAAGACGGTAGACCGTGTCTTGCCGCGGTATTTTTCAATCAGCAAACCGAACAGATACCCCTGCGCGATGGAAAAGAGCATCAGAATCAGGTATTTCGGTTCGCCCCAGCCGTAAAAGACCAGACTGCAAAGCAGCAGGACGGCGTTTTTCATCCGCCGCGGCGCCGCAAAATAGAGAAGCAGCGTCGCGGGGAGAAAAACGTACAGAAAAGGAATACTCGAAAAGAGCATTATGCGATGGGTGCGTCGGCCAGAACGGTCGTGTCAGAATAGGCAGCGGCCAGCTTATCGCGGAAGGTATTGACCAGATCCTCCGCGCCGAAGAGCACGACGAGACAGCCGCCGGCGGAAGCGATGACCAGCTTATCCGGGAAGCCGCACATCCACTGGCGGCTCTGGATGTTCTGCTCGACCTTCTTGGCAAGCGCTGCGGCGTCCACGCCGTCCTTGAGCTGGAAGGCGCCGCAGGTGAAGGTATTGGCGTTCATCATGTGGACAAGGGAAGCAGCAGCCGTGATATTGGAAACCTCAGCCTCCGGGAAGCCAAGCTCACGGTCAAGCTCGGAAGCGTCGCTGATGGAAAAGACGCCAGGCTCATCCTCCTTCATGTGCTCCGGGGACAGGTCGCCGCCGGAAACGGCAAATTTCTCGTTTTCGCTGTGGCTGTTCCAGACGGTCTGCAAAAGGGTCAGGGGATCGACGCCGTTGGTGCTGCTGCCGGGCTCGTTGCCCTTGCTCGCGCAGGCGGCCAGAGAGAACAGAAGCGCTGCACACAGCAGCATGGCAAATACTTTTTTCATTTGTGTACCTCCAAAAATGTTGATTCCTGTGATTTGACGAACTCACGTGAGAAAAGTTCCCTAGAAAAACAATTGATGCAGCACGGCCAGCACATAGCCCGGCAGTCCGAGGAAGCCCACCAGACACCCGTGCAGGAAGGTGATGTCGATGTACAGCCCCGTCAGCGGCGCGAACAGGTTCGACAGCGCCAGCAGGACGCAGCCCGCCGCGGTGTTGATGCAGATCTTCCAGAACCAGCGGATGGGCGTGGTCAGCAGCTTGATCAGCAGCAAAATGGCGACAATGGAGATGATGGCGCCGAGAATATTTTCCATAAAATTCCACCTCATTTTCTGATTTTTCTCCGAAAAACGGTTAAACTAAGTCCGGACACAAAACAGGACGCGCAACATTGTGTACAGATGCGATCAGGACGGCCAAACCGATCGAGCGATGCTCCATAGCTTTTGTGTCAAGCGTGCCGCACGGGATGTGGACGGCGCGAAGCTCCGGAGAAGGGCGGGTTTTTCCCGCCCGTACTTAAGTTTGGAAATTCTGAATCAATCCTCTGCGGTGGATGACGGATCTTTTCCGCCAATCCATCGGTTCGGAAAACTTGAAATACACAAAGTATTCCTGCGTTTTCCAAACCTTGTCTTGACGAAAAATCTCTCGCCATCCTCTCTTGAGGATGAAATCAGAACTTCCATTATTGTTTAATCACGAAACTTCTTATCGTTAGTATAAGAAAAGGACGCAGTGCAAAGCACCGTGTCCTTTATTTTATCCGATTTTTAACGAAAATACAAGGGTTTTCAGACCTGCGGGGTGCGCAGCGCGGATATTTTCCTTGTTCACCGGTGTTAAAAACGGCAAGAGGCTTTTTGAGAAAAATGCGGTTTATCCTGCGAAAAAACAGGCGAAACTTTCTTTGTGCAGCGGGCGGTCTTTTGCGCCGCGCCGCGGCATAGGCTACAGTGGGAGTTGATACCATGCATACAAAGGAGAGATTTCATCTGACCGTGCGCTGGATGTGCTTTGCGCTGCTGCTGTTCGCGGCGGTGGTGCGGCTGGCGGCGGAACCGGCCGTGCGCAGCGGGCTGCGCGATTCGGCGGGCCGCCTGCTTTCGCGCGAGGAGCTGCAAAAAACGCTTTTGCTCTTCGGTTCGGGCGCGGCGGAGCCGGAAACGGCGGCTGCGCCGACGGAAAAGACCTATCCCCTCCTGCGCTACACGCCGCCGCGCCGGTTGGGGGCGATCAGCTTTACCGCGGAGGATGCAGCGCTTGTGGACATCCGCAACGCGCCGGAGGCGGAGTTCGACGCCGGGGAACTGATCACGCGGCCGCTGAAATTTGACGCGAACGCGGACGGGCCGCTCATCCTGATCGTCCATACCCACGCAACCGAGGCCTACACGCCCACGGCGGAGGACGATTATGAGCCGGCCGGGGAATACCACACGACGGACACGGCGCACAGCGTCGTGCAGGTGGGGCAGGTGCTGGCCGACCGGCTCAGTGCCCGCGGCATCGCAGCGATCAACGACGATACATTGAACGATCTGGAGAGCTACAACGATTCCTATCTGCGCTCGGCGGAGGTGATCGAGGAATATCTCGAAAAATATCCGTCCATCCAGATGGTGATCGACCTGCACCGCGATGCGATCGAGGACGCGGAGGGCGGACAGCTTGCCTTGACGGCGGAGCTGGACGGCGCGTCCTGCGCGCGGCTGCTGCTGGTCATGGGGACGAACGTGTCCGGGATGTACCATCCGAACTGGCAGGACAACCTCTCCTGCGCCCTGAAAATTCAGGCATTGGCGGAAAAGCGCGACCCAGGCTGGTTCCGGCAGCTCTCCCTGCGGTCGCAGCGGTACAACGAGCATCTGACGCCCTGCTCCATTCTTCTGGAGGTCGGCGCGGCGGGCAACACGCTGGACGAGGCCGTCCGCTCGGCGGAGCGCTTCGGCGATCTGCTGGCCGATCTGATCGAAGGGGAAACCACGGTGGAGGAGTAGGGAACAGCCTTCTGCGCAGCCCTTGGCAGCTCTGCTGCCTTCGGGATGCGGCGTGCCCCTTGCGGGTAGACTGTTCCGCAGGCAAGCAAAAAAACGCTCTCCGGAGATTCTCCGGAGAGCGTTCCTGTTATTTTTTGATCGCGGCGGCCTGCCGGCTGAATTCCACATACCAGCGGGAATTTGCCCGGTAGACCACGGTCGGGAGCGTCAGCTCGCCTTCCATGTCTCCGCCGAACCGCAGGTGCAGCTTTAAGAGCTTCGCCGTGTCAATATCCAAACTGCAAACATATTCCTCAAGAAGATATGCTTGCAGCGCGGCACATTCCTTCGGCGTAAAATCCGTTGTTTTGACTGCGTCGGCGCGGATGGTGATGCTGTCTGCGGTATGTGTGAGAAAGGGGGCGCGCAGCTCGTCCAGCTCTCCGGCGTCGAGGCCGTTGCTGCTCAGAACTGCGGCCGGCATGGCCTGCTGCAGCTGGGAAAAATCGTTGTTTTGCAGGGCAAGACAGTAGGCGCGTACCGGCGCCATATAATCCGCCTCCGGCGCGGCCGTGCAGCCGGCCAGCAGCAGAAGAAGCAGTACCAGCGCAAAAAGGCGTTTTTTCATGGAAATCAGTCCTTTTTCAGCAGGTCGCGGATTTCGGTGAGGAGCACTTCTTCATTGCTGGGCTTGGGCGGCTCGGGCTTCTTTTCCGCTTCCTTCTTCTTGCCTGCGTCGCGCAGGCGGTTCATGGTCTTGACAATCAGGAAGATGACAAAGGCCATGATGATGAAATTGATCAGCGCGGAAATGAAATCCCCAAAGCAGAGATAATTCGTCACGGCTTCGCCGTCGACAATTTTTTCCCCCAGTGCGAGCTTCCACTCCGAGAAGCTCAGACCGCCGATGAACACGGACACGATGGGCATGAGAATGTTATCGGTCAGGGATTTGACAAGGGACTGGAACGCACCGCCGATGATGACGCCGACGGCCATGTCGAACATATTGCCCTTGATGGCGAATTCCCGGAATTCCTTCCAAAAGGCGCCTTTTTTCTTATCCTTTGCCATTGTATTTCTCGCCTTTCTCAGAGTTTTTCGATGACTTCCAGACCGCCGAGATATTTGCGCAGGACCTCCGGCACGACGACGGAGCCGTCGGCGCGCTGGTTCTGCTCGACCATGGCCGGGAAGATGCGCGAGGTCGCGAGGCCGGAGCCGTTGAGCGTGTGGACGAATTCCGTCTTGCCCGTGGCTTCACGGCGGAAGCGGATGTTGCCGCGGCGCGCCTGATAATCGCGGGCGTTGGATACGGAGGAAACCTCCTTGTAGCCGTTCATGGACGGGATCTGAATTTCAATGTCGTAGGTACGTGCCATGGACGCCGAGCAGTCGCCCGCCGCCAGCTTGACCGTGCGGAAGTGGAAGCCCAGACCTTTGACGAGGTTCTCAGCTTTCGCGACCAACTCTTCAAAGGCTTCGTTGGACTTCTCCGGCAGGGTGTACTGGAACATCTCCACCTTGTTGAACTGATGGCCGCGGACCATGCCGCGCTCGTCGGCGCGGTGGGAGCCGGCCTCCCGGCGGAAGCAGGGAGTATAGGCAAACAGCTTGTGCGGCAGGTCGGATTCGTTCAGGATCTCGCCGCGGTGCAGGGAAGCCAGTGCGGTTTCCGCCGTCGGGAGCATGAAGTGCATCCGGTCGTCCGTCGGGTTTTCGATCTTATAGACCTCGTCGGCGAACTTCGGGAACTGGCCGGCCGTTTCGCCGCACTGGTACTCCAGCATATGCGGCAGGATGACCATCTCATAGCCGTCGGCAAGATGCGTGTCGATGAAGTAGTTCAGCAGCGCCCACTCCAGCCGCGCGCCGAGGCCGCGGTAGATCCAGAAGCCGGAGCCGGCCAGCCGCGTGCCGCGTTCATAGTCGATCAGCCCCAGATCGGTGCACAGATCGACATGGTGCTTCGGCTCAAAATCAAAATGATGCGGCTCGCCGTAGTAGCGCAGCGGCTCGTTGTTCTCCTTGCCGCCGGGCTTGAGGTCGGGGTCGGGGAGATTCGGCAGCGACAGCATCAGCGTGCGGTACTCCGCCTCGACGTCCGTCAGCTCCTTTGCGTCCTCGGCGATGCTCGCTTTCAGCTCCGCCATGCGCTGGAAGATGGGGGCGCAATCCTCGCCGGCCTTCTTGCGCACGGGGATCTCCTTGGAAACGCGGTTCTGCTCGGCCTTGTTCGTTTCCGTCTGGAGGATCAGCGCGCGGCGCTTTGCGTCCAGCTCCAGGATCCGATCGACCTGCGCGTCGCAGTCCACTTCCTTGGCCCGCAGACCGGCCTTGACCCCCTCGGGATCGTCTTTGATTCGTTTAATATCCAACATTTTCAGTCACCTCTGACTTTAGATTACGATAGATAGGCTTTCAGCGCTTCGTACTGCTCCGCCGAGCGTTCTGACAGCGCGTCTGCGCAGTCCTCGAGCGCCTGCATTTTTTCCGCAAATTCCGTCCAGCTTCCCTCGTAGAGTGCGGTATGCGCCTCCAATAGAAGCTCCGTCGCCTCCGCGCGGCGTTCGGCCTCCTGCGCGGTTTTGGCCTGCTCCTTCAGTTCGGCGTTTTCCTCCTTCAGAGAATCAAGGGAGGCGTTTGCCTCCTGTAAGGCGGCCTGCGCCAGCTCCGCGGCGGATTTTGCGGTGGACAGATCCTCGTTCAGCTCCCTGTTCTTTGCGGTTTCCTTGTCCAGATTATCCTGTAACGCGGCGATATTCTCGCGCGCGCCCCGGTTGGCCGCCTCCATGTCGTTCTGCACGGAGATCAGCTTGATGCCCAGTGACAGTGCGACGATCAGAAAGGCGCCCGCGCACAATATGGCCAGATATTCCAGCAGCGCGCGTTTTTTCTTTGCCGTCAGCGGGGCGGAATCAGGCTTCTGCCCGTCCTGCTGCGGCTTGTTTTCATTCTCCATGGGTTCCCTCCGAGGGGTCGAGTGCCAGCAGCGCCTCATACAGTCGCTGCAGGTCGTCCTGACCGTAAAATTCCAGCTCGAAACGGCCCTTGCGCTTTCCGTTGACAATGCGCACCTTGCGGTCGAGGCGGCGCGTCAGGGCCTTTTCACATTCTGCTACATAATTGACGGCCGGCTGCTTCGGAGGTTCCGGCTTTTTTTCCTCGGCGGCCATGCGCTTGCACATTGCCTCGGCCTGCCGGACGGACAGACGCAGCGCCAGGATCCGCTGGGCGGCGGCCTTCTGCTTGGCCTGCGTCGGCAGGCTCATCACCGCGCGGGCATGACCGGCGGACAGCTCGCCCTGCTCGACCAGATCGCGCACCTCCTGCGGCAGCACTAGCAGGCGCAGCGCGTTGGCAACGGCGGGACGGGACTTTCCGACACGTGCGGCGGCTTCCTCCTGCGTCAGGCCGTACTGCTCGGTCAGGACGCGGTAGCCCTCGGCCTCTTCCATGGGGTTCAGGTCCTGCCGCTGCAAGTTTTCAATCAGCGCCAGCTCCATGACGGTCTTGTCGTCGGCTTCGACGACGACGACCGGAACTTCCTTCAGGCCCGCCAGACGCGCGGCGCGCCAGCGGCGTTCTCCCGCGATGATCTGGTAGTAACCGCCGTCCATCGCGCGGACGGCAAGCGGCTGCAAAATGCCGTGCTCCGTGATGGAATCGGCCAGCGCCTGCAATTCCGTCTCGTCGAAGCGGTGCCGGGGCTGATCGGGGTTTGGCTCGACCTTCTGAAGCGGCAGGCGGGTGATCTCCTGCGAACCGGCGTCGGCGGAGAAATCGTCGATCAGCGCGCCGAGCCCGCGGCCCAGACCGCGTTGTTTCGTACTCATAATGCTCCCTCGTTTCTGCGGATTTCCTCTGCGACGGCGAGATAGGCCGCCGCGCCGCGGCTCGACCGGTCATAGACCGTGACGGGCAGACCGTGGCTGGGCGCCTCGGCCAGACGGACGTTGCGCGGAATGACCGACGCGAAGACCTTGCCGGGGAAGTGCCGCCGCACCTCCTCTGCCACCTGATTGGAGAAATTCGTGCGGCCGTCGTACATCGTCAGCAGCACGCCGAACACGCTGATGCTTGGGTTCAGCCGCCGCTTGATGGCGCGCAGCGTGGACATCAGGTCGCTCAGGCCCTCCAGCGCGAAATATTCGCACTGCACGGGGATCAGCACGCTGTCCGCCGCGCACAGGGCGTTGAGCGTCAGCAGCTCCAGAGAGGGCGGGCAGTCGATGAAGATATAGTCGTATTTGTCCTTGAGCTGCTCCAGCGCGTTTTTCAGACGGAATTCGCGCTGATCCAGCTCGATCAGCTCCACGCCCGCGCCCGCGAGGTCGGAGCCGGAGGGGATGACGTCGCCGAAGTCGGTGTGGACGACGGCTTTTTCCGGGGAAACCTCCCCGATGATCATCTCATAGGCGCTGTGCGGCGCGTGTTTTTTGTCCACGCCGAGGCCCGAGGTGGCGTTTGCCTGCGGGTCAAAATCGCAGAGCAGAACGTGGGAACCGGCGGCGGTCAGCGCCGCGGTGAGGTTGACGGCGGTGGTGGTTTTCCCGACGCCGCCCTTCTGATTGACGACTGCAACGATCCTTGCCATAACGCCGCCTCCTTTTCGGGTTTTATGATAACACAGATTTTTCCCTTTTTCAACCGTTTCTGAAAAAACTGTGTTTCACGTGAAACAAAAGCGGTGAGCACCCAAGCTCGCCGCTTTATACATTATATAATTAATATTCGCGCACAACGGCCTTCACCCGGCCGAGGATCTGTGCCTCGCGCCCGTCGATGGGGGAATAGGCCGGATTCTCCGGCATCAGCCAGACCTCGCCGCGGTTGCGGCGCAGACGCTTGACTGTCGCTTCGTCGCCCAGAAGCGCCACGACGATCTGCCCGTTGTCCGCGGTCTGCTGGGGATGCACGACGATCTTGTCGCCGTCGAGGATGCCCGCTTCGATCATGGAATCGCCGCGCACGCGCAGGACGAAGCAGCCCTCGTCGCCCTCCCAAGGGAGGTAGCCCTCGACATTTTCCTGCGCCAGAATGGGCTGACCGGCGGTGACCACGCCGATGATGGGCAGACCCTTCTGCTCCTCCGGCAGGCTGATGGCGCGGTTTTTTGTGCCGTCCACGGTGATCAGCCCGGCCTTGTGCAGCTCGGAGAGATGGTAGTGCACGGAGGCGGTGGACTTGAGCCCGACGGCCTGCATGATCTCGCGCACGGAGGGAGCATAGCCCTTGCGCGCGGAAAAGTCCTTGAGAAATTCCAGAATCTCGCCGCGCTTTGTACTCGTTCTGCCCATACGCATCCTCCTTTTATAATCGTATGTTCAGTATAGCACATCCTGCCGCAAAAAGCAAACGTTTGTTTCAAGAATTTTTCGGGCTGTCAAAATCGGGCAGCAGCTCGGTCGTCGCGGCGGCGGGGTCCTGCGTGTAGCCGAAGTCAAGCCCGCACAGCTGCATCCATGAAACCGCGCCGTCGTATTCCTCCTGTGTCAGCCGACGGTCGAGGGGTGGCATGGTTTTCGCGCGTCCCATGGGGACGTATTGGCTCATGAGGGAGAGCATCACGGCATTTTTGGGGAAACTGGCTGCGATCCAGTCCAGCACGCGCAGGGTGTTGTCCAGATGCCCTGGCAGGACAAGGTGGCGGATCAGCACACCGCGCTGCATCTGGTCGTCCTCCATCACGACGGGACCGGTCTGGCGGTACATTTCTTCAATTGCCGCGGCTGCGACCTCAAAATAGTCCGGCGCGGCGGAGAGCTGCGCGGCGAGCTTGTTGTCTGCGTACTTCATGTCCGGCAGGTAGATGTCCACCAGCCCCTCCAGCGCGCGCAGCGTCTCCACACGCTCGTAGCCGCCGCAGTTGTAGACGACGGGAACGGGCGGCTTCGGCGTGAGCGCGGGGAGGATGGAGGGGAGAAAGTGCGTCGGCGTGACAAGGTCGATGCTCTGCGCGCCCTCGTCGATCAGCCGTTCCAATGCTGACCGCAGTGCCTGCGGGGTCATGGGCGCTCCTCTGCCATCCCAGCTGATCGCCTGATTCTGGCAGAACACGCAGTGCAGCGTGCAGCCGCTGAAAAAGACCGCGCCCGTGCCGAAGCTCCCGGCAATGGCCGGCTCCTCGCCGTAATGCAGCATCGTGCGCGCGACGCGCAGCTCCGCCGGCATCCGGCAGAAGCCGAGCTGTCCAGCCGTACGGTCGGCGCCGCAGCGCCGCGGGCAGAGCGTGCAGTTGCGATAATCCATAATTCCTCCAAAACGCCCTTTGCAGGGCGGATTTTCTATGATATAATACAGAACGAAAAAACACTGTTTCACGTGAAACAAAGTGAGGCTGACTATGCTGAAAAAGAACGAGATCTACCGCGCTGCCGTCACGGGCTTCACCAGTGAGGGGCTGGGCGTTTGCCGCGTGGAGGGCTGCGCCGTGTTTGTGCCGAACGCCGCGCCGGACGAGGAATACGAGCTTCGCATCGTCCACGTCGGGAAAAACGCCGCACACGGCAGGATCGAGAAGATTATAACGCGCTCGCCGCACCGTGTCAATCGCCTGTGCCCCTATGCCAAGCAGTGCGGCGGCTGCGATTTCTGGCATCTGGACTATGCCGCGGAGTGCGAACTCAAGGCGCAGCGCGTGGCGGATGCGCTGAACCGGCTGGGCGGGCAGCAGCTCGAGCGCGTGCAGATCACCGGGGCGAAAACCTGCGAGGGATACCGGAATAAGGCGCAGTACCCGGTCGCACCGGGAAAAAACGGGCCGGTCGCCGGATTTTTCAAGAAGGGGACGCACGAGGTCGTCGAGATCGAACGCTGCCGCATCCAGCCCGCGTGCGCCGACGCGGCGCGGGCGGCGGTCGTGGAGTATCTGCGCAAATACAAGGTCAGCGCCTACGACGAAAGAACGCACACGGGGCTTCTGCGCCACATCTACGTCCGCCACGCCGAGGCGACGGGGCAGGTGATGGTCTGTCTGGTCGTCAACGGCGAGAAGCTCCCGCGCGAGGACGCGCTGGTTTCCCTGCTGCGGGCGCGCGTGCCGGGGCTGCAAAGCGTCGTTCTGAATGTAAATACCCGGCCGGGCAACGCGATCCTCGGGGAAAAACAGCGCACGCTCTGGGGCGGGGATGCAATCGAGGATGTCCTGTGCGGGCTGACCTTCCGCATTTCGCCCAAGTCTTTCTATCAGGTCAACCGCGCGCAGGCGGAGGTGCTCTACGGCAAGGCGCTGGACGCGGCCGGGCTGACCGGGCAGGAGCGTGTGCTCGACCTCTACTGCGGCACGGGAACGATCACGCTCTGTCTGGCGGGACGCGCGAAAGAGACCATCGGCGTGGAGCTGGTCGAGGCGGCCATCCGCGATGCGGAGGAAAACGCACGGAGAAACGGCATCCAAAACGCCCGGTTTTTCTGCGCCGACGCCGGACAGGCCGCGCAGAAGCTGTGCGGCGAGGGCGCGCGGCCGGACGTGATCGTTGTGGATCCGCCGCGCAAGGGGCTGTCGGCGGATGTGATCGACGCGATCGCAAAAATGGCGCCGCTGCGGGTGGTTTACGTGTCCTGCGACCCGGCGACGCTGGCACGTGACGTGAAACTGCTGACTGCGGAGGGCTATGCCCTCACACACGCCGAGGCGGTTGATCTCTTCCCGCGCTGCGCTCATGTGGAGACGGTAGTTCGGCTGACCCGCAAGGAGAAAGCATAAAGACCATGTTTACGACAGAACATTTTATCTGGATCGGGCTGTGCGCCGCGTTTATCGTTGGAATGTGCATTTTCAGCCGAAAATGGAGCCTCAAGCGGGCGGGTCTTGTGATGAGCGCAATCTGTCTTGTCAGCGAGATCAGCAAGATGATGAGCGATATGCTGGAGAGTCCCGGCGGCGGGAGGCATCTGGACCCGCGGAGCCTGCCGTTTCACCTGTGCAGCCTGATGATCTTCGTCGTGCTGTACCTGACCTTCGGAAAAGAGGGGAAAGCGCGGCGGACGCTGGCGAATTTCCTTGCGGTGGTGGGAACACTGGGGAGCTTCTGCGCCATCCTGATCCCCACAAACGGTACGGATTTTACCAGGATCCCCGCCTATCAGTGCTTCGTGTACCACGCGGGGCTGATGTGGTTTTCCATCTACCTGATCCTGTCCGGGCAGGCAGAGCTGGGACGCGTCAAAACGCTGGCGATCAATCTGGGCGTGCTGCTGGCGCTGGCCTTTGTCATGCTGTATGTCAACGGCGCGCTGGCGGCCTATGACACGAACTTTTTCTACCTGACGCGGCCACCGATGGAGCATCTGCCCTATCTGAACCTTGACCGGGGCTGGTATGTCTATTTTCTGCGCCTTCTGCTGCTGGGGACGGTGCTGATCACGCTGTTTCATCTGCCGTTCCTGCTGTACGAACGCAGAAAGAGAGAAGAAAAAAACTGATGGCGGGCCTTTTATTGGCGCTGATCTACCTTTCGTTCATCAGCCTCGGACTGCCGGACGCGCTGCTCGGCGCGGCGTGGCCGGAAATTTACCCCGAATTTCAGGTGCCGGTGTCCTACGCCGGCATCATTTCCATGATCATTGCGCTGGGGACGATCGTCTCCAGCCTGCAAAGCGACCGCCTGACCCGAAAATTCGGCACCGGCGTGGTCACGGCGGTCAGCGTGGGTATCACGGCGGCGGCGCTGTTCGGTTTCTCCGTCAGCCACAGCTTCTGGGCGCTGTGCCTGTGGGCGATCCCCTACGGGCTGGGCGCGGGCAGTGTGGACGCATCGCTCAATAACTATGTCGCCCTGCATTACGCAAGCAAGCACATGAGCTGGCTGCACTGTATGTGGGGCGTCGGCGCGACGCTCGGGCCGTATATCATGGGGCTGGCGCTCACGCATGGCGCGGCGTGGAACAGCGGCTACCGCATCATCTTCGGTATTCAGGTCGTCCTGACGGCGATTTTGGTGTTCAGCCTGCCGAAATGGAAGAAATCTCCGGCCGCAGCGCAGACGGGCGGCCGGGCGCTTTCCCTGCGGGAGATCGTCAGAATTCCCGGTGCGAAGGCGGTCATGCTCTGCTTTCTCTGCTACTGCGCGATCGAGCAGACGGCCATGCTCTGGGCGAGCAGCTATCTGACGCTGGCCAAGGGCGTCCCGGCGCAGACGGCGGCGCAGTTTGCCAGCCTGTTCTGCATCGGCATCACCGTCGGGCGCGGGCTGAACGGCTTTGCAGCGATGAAGCTCAAGGACCGGCAGATGGTGCGCATGGGCGAGGGGATCGTTCTTCTGGGCGTGGCCGTGATGCTCCTGCCCTTCGGGAAAGCGCTGTCGCTGGCGGGCTTTCTGCTCATCGGCTTCGGCTGCGCGCCGGTCTATCCCTGCCTCATCCACGGCACGCCGGAGCACTTCGGCGCGGAGCGCTCGCAGGCGGTCATCGGTGTGCAGATGGCCAGCGCCTATGTCGGCACCTGCCTGATGCCGCCGCTGTTCGGTTGGCTTGCGAACCATGTTTCCATCCGCCTGCTGCCGTGGTATCTGCTGGCGCTTCTGGCGCTGATGACGCTCATGCACGAAGTTCTGAACCGAAAGACAGAAAAACCCAGCCGGGCTGCATAAGCAGCCCGGCAGTCAGCTTGTCAAAAAAGTCCTTTTGGACTTTTTTGACAAGCTGACTACAAAATTGCAAAATCAATATTTGTAGTATTATTTTGCAATTTTGATCGCTGCGGCGGGTTATTGAACGCGAAAGGGAACCCATCTCCGCGCTAAGTGCCGCCGCTTTGCGGCGGTTGCGCTCCGAAACGCCTCGCTGCGGCTCGGTGTGACGGTTCCCTTTCACACTATTCTTCCCTCCGAAACTTTCGGCTGGATAGGTTTTTGACAGTCTGCCAGCCGGGCTGCATAAGCAGCCCGGCAGTTTCGTTATTGTAAATGCCTGCACGCGGAACGCTCAAGAGCGTTCCCTACAGGTGCGGGCGAAATTTAGAACCGGTGCGTAAAACGCGGGCGGATGATCAGACTGGCGGGAGCTTTTTTGTTAGAATCACCAAAAGCGGCGGGTGAAGTTTGTCTATAATTCCGAATTGCGGGCGCGGGCGTAGAAATGGTATGATATAGTGTACCAAGGCAGGCGCGTCTACTCCACAAAATAGACGATGACCGGCCAGAAAAGGAGGATAAACACATCCGCAGGGCTTGCGGTGCGGCAGTGTGGAGACCTGTCGTAATGCGTCGCGCGTCAGCGGACGCGAGGTACGGGCAAGCGGAGGCTTCCGTGCCAGAGCCGGTTGCATGGCAAGTGTAACACTGAAAGACATCAAAAAGATCTACCCCAACACCGAAACGAAGAAGAAAAAGCACAAGAAGGGCGAACCGGAAGAGAAGAAGCACAATCTTCAGATCACCGACGAAGGCGTCGTTGCCGTCCAGAAGTTCTCTCTGGACATCAAGGACCGCGAATTCATCGTTCTGGTCGGCCCCTCCGGCTGCGGCAAGTCCACGACGCTGCGCATGATCGCCGGTTTGGAGGAGATCACCGAGGGCGAACTGTACATCGGTGACCGTCTGGTCAATGACGTCGCCCCCAAGGATCGCGACATCGCGATGGTGTTCCAGAACTACGCGCTGTATCCCCATATGACCGTGTTTGAAAATATGGCCTTCTCCCTGAAGCTGAAGAAGGTCCCCAAGAAGGAGATCGAGCAGAAGGTTCGCGAGGCTGCGGAGATCCTCGGCATCACGGAATATCTCGACCGCAAGCCCAAGGCGCTGTCCGGCGGCCAGCGTCAGCGTGTCGCCATCGGACGCGCCATTGTGCGCAACCCGCAGGTTCTGCTGATGGATGAGCCGCTGTCCAACCTGGATGCGAAGCTGCGCAACCAGATGCGTGCGGAGCTCATCAAGCTGCGCTCCCGCATCGATACCACCTTTATTTATGTTACTCACGACCAGACGGAGGCCATGACGCTGGGCGACCGCATCGTCATCATGCGCGACGGCTTCATCCAGCAGATCGGCACGCCGCAGGAGGTCTTTAACCATCCGACGAATTTGTTCGTTGCGGGCTTCATCGGCACGCCGCAGATGAACTTCTTCCACAACGCGAAGCTCGTCAAGAAGGACGGGGAGTACGCCGTCGATCTGCTCGGCCGCCACATCGTCCTCGACGCAGAGCGCCAGAAGGTGCTCAAGGGCCGCAATGAGCCGGAACATGAGCTTATCGTCGGCATCCGCCCGGTGCATCTGACCATCGCCGAGCAGGGCCTGCCCGCGACCATCGACGTTTCCGAGATGATGGGCAGCGAGATGCACCTGCACCTGAATGTTGAAGGACAGGATGTCATCGCGATCATCCCGACCGCGGGTCTGAGCCTGGACGCCGTCCGCAGCGGCAGCCAGACGCATTTCGATTTTGACCCTAGCCTGATGCACCTGTTCGATCCGGAAACGGAGAAGAACCTGTTCTGATAACAAAAGCGGCCGGTCTTCTGCTCCGCCCGTAAAAGAAGAGCATAGCCCCTTCACCGAGTCTTTTTCACCGGAACGGCGCCCTTTTCCCTTGCGCTGCACAAAGCGGCGCTGCGGGGAAACGCCTTGTTCCGACAAAAAGCTCGAATAGCTGCATGCAGTGAAGCCCCGCAGACAACGTCTGCGGGGCTTCATCTATGCTTTCTTATTTGAACTCTGCTTTACCGGGCGCTTTTCAAATTCCGCAGGGATTTTGCATCACCCCGCAGGATGCGGCAGACCCCTTGCGGGCAAGGCCGGTCCCTACGGGTGCGAACGGGTTCCCGATCCGTTAATCGAAGCTCTGAAACCAATGCGCAGGATTTTCCTTACTTTCCCGTCAGCTCCGCAAGGATCTTGCGCTCCTCGGTCAGACCCTTGGAGACGGGCTTGCCAAGATAGAACGCCACATACAGCCCCGGTCCGATGGAAGCGCCGCAGGCCTGACATACCGTCGTGACGATAACCTCACGCGGGTGGAACTCCTCCTCAATGCGGCGCTTGAGCTCCAGCGCCTGCTCCTCACGCACGGAATGGGTCACGAAAATGATCTGCTCCTCCGGATTTTCGATCGTCCGGCGGATGTACTCAATAGAGGTATCAATCGCCGTTTTACGGCCGCGTACCTTACCGATGGGCGTGCTCAGACCGGTTTCTCCCAGATCCGCCAGCGGACGGATGCCGACGAGCGTACCCATCACTGCGGCGGCGCCGGAAACGCGTCCCATGCGCTTGCAGAAGAACAAATCCTCCAGAACGCCCATCTGATGCACGCGCAGACGGTTGGCCTCCAGCCAGTCGGCGGTTTCGTCGAGGGTCTTTCCCGCAGCGCGCAGCTCACTGGCCTTCGTCAGAAGCAGCGCTTCGGCGCCGCAGTAGCGCAGAGAATCGACGCAGCGGATTTTCCGCTCCGGATACTTCTCGCGCAGCTCCCCGGCGACGGTGCAGGAGACGGAATAGGTTCCGCTCAGGCCGCTGGCGATGCTGACAAACAGCACGTCGCGCCCCTGCTTCAGATATCTTTCAAACAGCTCGCCAAATTCCTGCGGCGAGGGCAAAGACGTGGAATACAGCGCCTTCTTGTCCTTCATGCTGCCGTAGTACTCCTCAGGCGTTATATTGCCCCAGTCCAGATCGGATAATTCGGAGTGGCCATCCGGAAAGACGAGCACGCCATGGACATAATCCTCCACGCCGAAGCGCTCGCGCAGATCCCTGGTCATGTCGCTGGCCGTATCGGTGATGATGACAAAATTGTGCATAGTTCTTCCTCCCTCTTTCTTATGAATTCATTATAGTACGATATTTCTGCTTTTTCAAGGGACAAATTTCAATAATTTTATGATTTCTATTTCCGGCATTTACTTTTCATCGGACATCCGGTATAATGAACAGCAGAAATTGAGAGAGAGGTGTTTCCCATGCAGACTTGGGTATGGATTCTGATCGGCATCGCAGCGTTTTTGCTGCTGTCGTTTGGCGGTATGATCGCCGCCACCCTGCCGATTGCCAGAAAGGTCTACCATTCCATCCTTGTCCGCACGGACCAGGATAAGTGGAAGCGCGCCAACAGCTACCCCCCGAACAAGGAGCACACCCGTATGTTCGATCTCGGAATGCAGTGGGCTGCCGACCACATCGACCGGATGCATCCGGTGCAGATCGAGAACGACGGCTTGAAGCTCGCCGGTGAATACTTCGACTTCGGCGCCGACCGCTGCGCGATTATCTTCCCCGGCCGGACGGAGTCGCTGTATTACAGCTACTATTTCGCCCCGCCCTATGTGCAGGCCGGCTGCAATGTGCTGGTCGTCGATTCCCGCGCGCACGGTCTGAGCGAGGGCAAGTACAACTACTGCGGCACGCGCGAATATTCCGATGTCATCGCTTGGTCGCGCTTTGCAAACGAACAGCTGCACAACCGCGACGTTGTCCTGCACGGCATCTGCGTCGGCGGCGCGGCGGTCGTGCTGGCGGCGGCGAAGCCGGAATTCCCTGCCTGCGTTTCCCACATCGTGGTGGAGGGGCTGTTTGCCACCTTCCGCGAGTCCTTCAAGCTGCACATGAAAGCGGAGAAGAAGCCCGTCTTCCCGGTTCTGAACGAGATCTTCTGGGTCGCGCGCAGGGAATCCGGCCTGAAGGTTCGCGAGAGTGCGCCCATCCGCTGCATCGATAAGGTGCGCGTCCCCATCCTGTTTCTGCACGGAACGAAGGACACCTTTTCCCTGCCGAAGCGCGCCCGGCAGCTCTACGCCAAATGCACCGCACCAAAGCAGCTCGTCTGGATGGACAAGGGCTCCCATTCGCATCTGCGCATCAACAATACCGAGGTCTACGACGGCGCGATCCTGGCATTTCTGGAGCCGTCAGCGGTTGCATAACACGATTTTCCTGCAATCCGATTGACAGCCGCGCAAACTTTGTTTATAATGGAAGTAATCATCGGCGGTTCCCGCCGAATCAAGAGGGAGGAAACTCATATGGCAGGTTTCTGCACAAAATGCGGCCGCCCCTTGCCTGAAAACGGCATCTGCCCCTGCACGCAGCAGGCGCAGCCTCAGGCACAGCCGGCCCAGCAATATCAGCCTCAGCAGCCGCAGTATCAGCCTCAGCAGCCGCAATATCAGCCTCAGTACCAGCAGGCGCCTGTTCAGACGCCGCCCAAGGCCGAGCCCCAGCCGCCCAAGGAGCCCAGCGCCTTTGGTTTGGCGATTGCCGATCTGCCCAAAAAGTTTATCCGCTTCGTCAAGGATCCCGTTGCAGAGCTGAAAAGCTCCGTCGAGAAGAAGGACATGATGGGCGGCATCGTCGGCCTGGCCGTCGCGGTCATCGCCTGCTTCATGACAATGCTGTTCTATGCGCTGCGCTGGGGCTACGGCTTCGCGGCGGTGGCATGGATCGTGGACGGTCTGTTTCTGCCGGTGGTGGCAGGCGGCTTCACGCTGCTCGGCTTTTTCGTCCTGAGCAAGCTCGGCAAGGTACAGGCGGACTTCAAGGGAATGCTTGCCGCCGTCGGCACAGGCGCGCTCGTCCCCGCCGCGCTGACGCTGACCTCCGGTCTGTTCCAGTTCCTCGGCACATGGTTCTTCAGCCTGTTTGCCATCCTGATCGTCACAGTCTGGGTTATCACCGCCTTCCTGACGGTGTTCCATGTCTACGGTGTGCAGACCAAGGCGCTGAACCTGCTGGTATTCGTCGGCTTCTGCCTCGTTGCATATTACAACGTCGACTGGATGCGTGACTGGTTTGTCAGTTCCGTGTGGTCCTACTCCTCGCTGAGCGACGTTTTCTCCTATTTCAACTAAACGGTACATCAAAAGGACGCTGTCTTCTGACAGCGTCCTTTTTGTATTGCAGAATTTGTTCAGGCGTGTAAAAAATGTTCGCACCCATGAACGGTTAGAAATTCGCCCGCACCCGTAGGGAACGGGCTTGCCCGTTCCGCTGTGCAGGCACCGGCATTATCCTTTCTCCGGCTTTTTCCACGTTTTGACCACGGGATTCTCCCGCAGATGCCGGAAAAAATCCGTTAAAAGGCCGCGGCACTCCTCCTCCAGCACGCCCGGCTGCACCGTCGGACGGTGGTTGTAGGGCAGGGCAAACAGATCCGTCAGGCTGCCGCAGGAACCGGCCTTCGGGTCGGATGCGCCGAACACCACGCGCGGGATGCGCGCATTGATGATGGCCCCGGCGCACATCGGGCAGGGCTCCAGTGTGACATAGAGCGTGCAGCGCCACAGCCGCCAGCCGCCGAGCGTGCGGCAGGCTTCGTTGATCGCTTCCAGCTCCGCGTGGCTGAGGGCATTTTTTGCGCGTTCGCGGCGGTTCCGGCCGCGACCGACGATGGTTTCGCCGTCGACCACGACGCAGCCGACCGGCACCTCGCCCTCGGCAGCCGCCTCGCGCGCCAGCGCGATCGCTTCGCGCATGAATTCTTCGTCAGTCATGTTGATCACCATGGTTATCATATCCGAACTTCCGCGCCGCGTCAAGGGGGGAGGGTTCAATGGGATGGCCGCAGATTTCAGCCGCACTCGTAGGGAACACTCTTGCGCGTTCCGCGGGCTGGCACCGGCGATAACGGAAATGCCAGCGGAAGTTCTCTTAAAGCGCGGTTTTTCGCTTCTCTTGTCGAACGGAAATCCTTGACTTTCCCACGCGGAGATAGTAGACTCGTGTTGTAAGGAATTGGAAATTACTGGAAAATAATCTTTTCTAATTTGTTTCCAATTTCATGTTATTCTCCTTCAAAACGGTTGTTTTGAACTGCCTCGCATGGATAAGCTGAATTCCAACGGGAGGTGATTCCAGATGACCGAACAGGTTTGCTGGTGCGACCGCTGCGGCACGGAGCTGCCGGTCGGCAGCTTCTGCTACCGCATTGATGGGCAGCGTATTTGCCCGGACTGTCTTGCGTCCTTTGCCGAATCGTATTTCCGGCTTGCATTGGAGCTGATCGTATGAGCCTGGCGGCGCTTTCCGAGGGCTACCTCCATTCCGCGCTGCTGCTGCGCGCACGGCTGTCGCAGCTTCGGCGGGAGGTGCAGAGCTGCCCGGACGCAGAGGGCCGTGCGGCGCTCCGCCACCGCATCGCGATCCTTGCGGCGATGCAGACGCAGTGCTACGAGCTGGCCGAGCTGACCGCGCACTATTACGAAAGGGGTTTTTACCGCAATGAAAGATATACTCTCTGAATACTCCGACCCCTATCTGCCGCGCAGCGTCCAGCTTCGGCGGATGAAAAGCGTGATTGAGCGCGAACTGACCAGAGTGCAGCGCGAGATCCTCTGCGCGGTATATTTTGAGGGGAAAACACAGAAACAGATCGCGCAGGAGCGCGGCGTGAGCTGCGCGACGGTCTGCCGTACGCTGCACCGGGCGGAAACACGCCTGCGGCGCTATCTGCGGTACTGAACCGGACGGAGGCAGCTTCTTCCGCTTTGCGGACAAAAATTGCCCGCAGGGAACGTCTTCCCTGCGGGTGCGTGTCGAAAGCCCCTTTTCGACACGCTGGCGGGCTGCAAAAAGGTTCGGAAGACAAGCAGCGCACGCCCGTCGGCGTACAGAGGTACGGCAGGGCGTGCGCTGCGCAGGAAGTCAAAATCATCGAAGATCGCTTGCAGTGCTATAAAGTACGGAATATCTTTCTTTTATAAATCAAAACACAGGAAAGTGAAAACCTATAAAAAGAAACCGATTTTGACGATTACGGACGTTTTTGACAGTCTGGCGCAGGGAACGTGTTCCCTGCGGGTGCTGCGTTATACCAACGCTGCGCCGAGCGCCTTGCAGGCTGCGGTGGCCTCCTCGTCGGGGGCTTCACAGCAGGTGACGCTGTCGCAGGCCAGAACGGCGCCGTCCGTTTTGCAGGTTTCCTCCCACGTACGCATCCATTCGCCGTCGCCCCAGCCGTAGGAGCCGAAGAGGGCGATCTTCTTTCCGGAGAGCTTGCCCTCGCAGGCCTCGAACATCGGCGCAAATTCGCTTTCCTCCAGTTCCTCCACGCCCATGGCCGGGCAGCCGAAGGCGATGGCGTCGAAAGCATCCACCTGCGCGGCGTCAAACTCCGCCGACGTGCGCAGCGCGGCGTCGCCGCCCTTTTCCTTTACGCCGTCCGCGACCGCCTGCGCCATTGCTTCGGTGTTGCCGGTGCCGCTCCAATATACTACCGCTACTTTACTCATTGTTTTCTCCAGCCTTTCGTTTGTTAATATATGCCATCAGTCCGCGACCGTAAGACGATCGATCGTTCTTCCTTTCGCAAACTGATCACAGTAGACGTTGGTACATTTTCTGTACTTTTCAAAGGTGCGCTGCGCCGCGTCTGCGTTGCCGTAGACCTTCCAGCAGCCGACGCACTTGAAGCCCCATGCGTGGTTTTCGATAAAACCGAGGACATCCTCCGGGGGATAGCTCAGAAACAGTCCGACCTCATGGGGAAATTCGCCGGATTCGCACAGGCGGCGCATCAGGCGCGCCACGCAGCAGTCCGAATTTCCGGCGCAGTAACCGCGTTCCCGCAGGAGCCGCTGCGCCGTGTCATTTTGCAGGTCCTCCGACAGCCGGGCGGGACGGTACACATAGATCATCGCCTTGCCGTCGCGGTAGCGCGCGGGGATCGCGCGCAGGCCCTTGGGCGTCAGAAGGCGGTTCCACTGGCGCATACATTTCGTCAGCTCGCAGAAGTTCGAGAAAGTACATCCGAACAGGCTGCCGGTTTTCATCCCTGCGAGCGTGGGGGCGCAGTGTTTCACCAAAAGCGATTCATACATGAGCATCCCTCCTTCTGGTTAGCATATGCTAACCTGCGAGTATCATACAAGGCATTTTCTTCCGCGCGGGCGGGGGAAATGTTGGCGGCGGCGGGCCGATGAGGGCATCGGCCCCTACGTTTTCCGCATATGGCGGGGAAAGTGCCGGGCAAAACGGTGGCACATTTTGGTTAGCGGCTGCTAACTGAAAGGAATTAAAAAATGACGTTCCGTCTGCACCCATCCTAGCAGAAATTTCTGCGTCTGTCAAGTGGGGAAGTGCGAAGATTCTGCGCGGGAAAAGCAGGCCGCTTTTCTGCATATTTCCACTCCGGCGCGGCATACTAGCGCCGGGGTGAGGAAATGTCCGACAAAAAGATCCGGCGGCCCGACGGCACCTATGCAGGCGCGGTCACGCACGAAAATATCATGGCGATCTTCGACGGCGCGGGCGACTTCAATCAGCGCGAGCTGCACATCGCCGGGCATACTATATACATTTACGCCATCGACGGTCTGACCTCCGGCGGCGACATCTCGGAATATGTCGTCAAGCCGCTGATGCAGGACAGCGCCGCCGGGACGATGCAGGAGCTTTACGACCGCGCGCTGCACGCGACGGTCTACAATTCCGTGGCCGAGGCCTGCCCCGACCTGAACGATGTGGCGAACAAGCTCGTCAACGGCTTTTCCGTGGCGCTCTTCGGCGCAGCGGGCGCGATCGCCTTCGAGGACAAGACCGGAGAAAAGCGCTCGCCCTCCGCGCCGGAGGTCGAAAACACCGTCAAAGGCCCGAAGGACGCCTTTACGGAAACCGTCCGCACGAACACCAGCCTCCTGCGCCGCCATCTGCGCACGCCCGCACTGCGGCTGTACGAAACGAAGGTCGGCAGACGCAGCCTGACGAACGTCACCGTCGCCTCCATCGAGGGGCTGACCGACCCGGCGCTCGTCGAGCGGATGAAGGCGCGGCTGGCTTCCATTGACATCGACGGCCTGATCACGCCCGCCGCGGTGGAGGAGTACGTCACCGGCTCGCGGTCGACGGCCTTTCCGCTGCTGCAATACACCGAACGCACCGACCGCTTCGCGCAGGCACTGCTCGACGGGCGCGTCGGCCTGCTGGTCGACGGCCTGCCGCTGGGCTATCTCGCACCGGTCGATCTGGGCTATCTGATGACCTCCGCCGAGGATCGGGGCATGGACTATCTTTCCGCGTCCTGCGTGCGCGTGCTGCGCTATCTGGCGCTGATCGTGGGGCTGTTTCTGCCTGCGCTCTACGTCGCCATGGCGGCCTTTCACCCGGAAATGCTGCCGACGCAGCTGCTGGAATCCGTCATCGAGAGCAAGCAGAGCGTGCCCTTTCCGACGATTTTTGAAATTCTCGGCCTCTTGATCTCCTTTGAGCTTTTGCAGGAGGCGGGCGTCAGCCTGCCGCAGTCCATCGGGCAGAGCCTGTCCATCATCGGCGGACTGGTCGTCGGGACGGCGGCGGTCGAGGCGAAGATCATCTCACCCGCGGCGCTGATCGTCGTCGCGGCGGCGGGCATCTGCGGCTTTGCCATGCCGGGACGCGGCTTTGCTGACGCGCTGCGCCTGTGGCGCTTTCTTCTGGCGGTGCTGGCCAGCCTCGCGGGGCTGTTCGGCCTGACGATGGGCGCGCTGTGCCTGCTGGTGCATCTGTCCGGGCTGGAATCACTGGGGCAGCCCTATCTTGCGCCGTTTTCCGGCGTGTCCGGCGCGCGGAGCCTGCTGCGCGCGCGGCTGGTGAAGAACAAGTTCCGTGACGCCGCCCTGCACCCGCAGGACGTGCGCAATCAGAGGTGAGGCAATGAAGGGATGGATCGCGGCGCTGTGCGCCGTCGTGCTGACGCTGGTGTTCGGGCTGCCCTTCCGGACGCACGATACCGCGCGCCTGCTGCCGCTGCGGACCGTGCAGGCCGCGCTGGACGGCGGCGTATATCTGCGCAGTGAGCTGGGCGAGGGGCGCGGCGCGGACTGGACTGCGGCCGTGGAGGATCTGCGGAAGAACGCGCCCGGCGAGGTGTTTTTCGACACGGCCGAGCAGCTCATCCTGTGCGGCGGCGCGGAAACGCTGCTGCCGCAGATCATCGAGGCCGGGACGCTGCGCCCGGCGGCGCAGGTTTTCACGACGGAGGAGCTGCGTCCGGCCGAGGGGCTGAACGCCTATCTGAACGCGCACGGCGGAAGCGTGACGGTGGGCGATGTGACGGCGGCGCTTGCGCGCAGCGAAACGGTCGCTTTGCCGGAGGTGGGCGCGGATGGAGAATAAAATTCTGCCGCGGCAGCTCTGCGCGCTGACGCTGTGCGCCTTTACCGTCCCGGCGGTGGGGCTTTTGCCGCGCGCCGGCTGGCTCTGGGCGGGCATCGCCACCGCCGTGGCCGCGGGACTTCTGGCGGCGGGCGCGGTGCTGTGCCGAAAAAAGGGCGGCAGCCTCGTCGAGCTTGCCGCGCAGAGCGGCTGCGGCCGCTGGTGCCTGCGCCTGCTTCTGATCTGGAATCTGCTCGCGCTGGGGACGGCGGCGCGCTATCTCTGCGAGGTCTACCCCGGCAGCGGGGCGTTT